>Ga0137399_10001231_pt1 | contig 11524 bp, 7 predicted proteins | sample czorhiz316metaG_FD_104810 | JGI IMG/M metagenome (GOLD analysis project Ga0137399, IMG submission 104810) | Vadose zone soil microbial communities from Angelo Coast Range Reserve, California, USA - czorhiz3.16 metaG | ecosystem: Environmental > Terrestrial > Soil > Vadose zone | place: USA...
GAATTGGTTTAACGAGAATGGCATCGAGTATGTTCGGGCGTACCCCAGCGCACTCATCGGCGAGACTCCGGACGATCTTCTCACCGCCGCCGGCGATACATGGCGTCCTGAGGCGTGGCTGGCGCAGCTCGGCTGGATGAGAAGCCTGGGACATGAGGGCGGGCTGTTCGTGACCGTCGGCCGCCGGACGACATGAGCCGGCGCCGCCTTACCGAGGCCTCGTTGGCCGGCCTGGGCATCGCTTTGATCGTGGCAGCGCTCGCGGCGGGCCAGGGCTGGTGGGACCGCCACTTCCTGCCGATCTTCGCGATCGAACACTCCACCATGGTTGCGGCGGAGCAGGCGGTGCGCGGGCTCATTGCCGTGGTCGGTGCCGCGCTCTTGCTCGTCCTCCGCCGCCCGATCGCCGCCATCCTGAGACGGGCGACCATCGGCGGCGCGCTGCGGATCCTTCTCGCGGTGGTGGTGGCGCTGGGTGCCGGCGAGCTGATCCTGCGCGCCCACCCGCCGTACGCGCACGATGCCGATCCGCTGGAGCGGGAGCCGCGACGCCGGGTCGACCCGTGGCTCGGCTGGGATTTCGTGCCGGCGCGATCGGTCGTGGCGGAGGAGGCGGGCCGCCGTGTGTCCTACAGCTTCGACGCCGCCGGGCACCGGGTGTCGGCGCCCGGGGCCGCGGTCGACGCCGAGCGGCCGACCCTTCTCTTCACCGGCGAATCCATGATCGCCGGATTCGGCCTTGCCTGGGAGGAGACGATTCCGGTCCGCGTGGGCGCGCTGCTCGGCACACAAAGCGCCAACCTGGCGGTGTCCGACTACAGCAACGACCAGTCCTATCTGCGCCTGGCGGCCGAGCTCCCGCTCTATCGCGCGCCGGTCGCCGTGGTGACGCTGTTCATGCCCTCGCTGTTCGATCGCAATCTCCTCGACAATCGCCCGCACCTGGCAGCGGGACTGGTCTGGCAGCCGGCCGACCAGCACTGGCGCCTCGCCGCGCTGCTGCGCTGGCTCATTCCCTACCGTAGCAGCGCTGCCGTCGAGCAGGGCATCACTCGGACCCGCGACAGCCTGCGCGCGCTGGTCGATCTCGCTCGCGCAAGGGGCGCTGAGCCGCTAATCGTTGTCCCGCAATTCGGTCCGGAGAGCGCGACCGAGGAGATGCTGCGGCGGCGCATCCTCGATGAGGCCGGATTGCCCTACGTGCACGTGAAACTCGATCCGAGCTGGCATCTGCCAGGCGATTTGCACCCCGATCCACGCGCTGCCCAAGCGATTGCCATCGCGGTCGCGGGGCAGCTGCATGGACGGACGGATCCCTCCAGGGCGGAACGACCATCAAATCAGAGACTATCGGGCCGATGACCTGTTCAGGGCTGCAGCGGCGCGTATGAGCGTCTTGAAGGCAGCCTCATCTATTTCATCACCCTCATGCAGATCGATAGCGCGCCTGACGTTGCCTTCAAGGCTGGAGTTGAATAGTCCTGAAGGGTCCTTGAGCGAAGCGCCCTTGGAGAAAGTCAGCTTCACGACGCTCTTGTACGTCTCGCCGGTGCAGATCAGTCCATCGTGAGACCAAACCGGAACGCTCCACTTCCACTCCTCGACCACCTCAGGGTCAGCCTGTTTGATGAGAGCGCGGACATGGGAGAGCGTCATGCCCCTCCAGTCGTGGAGTTCCTTGATCCTCGCGTCGATCAGCCGAGAAGGGGATTCGCCCTTGGTCGTTGCGCTCTTTTTCATATTGTTTGCACCTCATTCGGCTGTTTTTCTATCTTGCGAAGGTACCAATCACCAATCATCCGCGCCAGTGGCGGCTTGGATGGCGCCGTTCAGTGAAGGCGTACGGACGATACTTTCGTACCGGAGATCAAGCGACCTTTCTAGCGATGGATTTTAGTCATTCTGCGATACGGACGGGACGTTGATGCGCTTCAGGAGTGCCGGATAGCGCGGGTTGGCCTCTAAGGAGGTAAGCAATGCATCGCGCCGCAGCCAAATGATACCGGGGTCGTGTTGAGTCACGGTCCGGTCGAGCCACTCGAAGGCCTTGTCGGTTTCACCGAAGAAGCCATACGTCTCGGCAACCTGAAACTCCGAGCCCGCGGATTCCTTCAGCAACTCATTGAGGGCCGCCCGAGCCTCCTGCAGCCGATTGCTAGCGAAGTAGCCAAGGGGAAGACCGAAGCTTCTCCAGGAGTGGTCCGATTCGGCTTCAAAAGCATTCAGCGCCGCCTTGGCGTCCCCCTGCAGCAGCAGGGTGCGGCCGAGCTCGTAATGCAGTCCCGGGAAGTGCTCATCCAGCGAAATGGCGTCGCGCAGCACCGCCACGGCGTCGTTGGTGCGGCGTGCGTAGTGCAGCGCCCTTGCTAAATACTTCCGGTATAGAAGATTCAACGGATCGCCGTCGACTGAGCGGCGAAAGTGGCTCAACGCCTCGCTCATTCGTCCACTCGCGACCGACAGGTGACCGAGCATCTGCTGCGCCAGAGCATTATTGGCATCGAGTGTCGCCGCCTTCGCGAGCGCCTCGGCAGTTCCACTCCAGTCAAGTTGATACTGCATTTTCGCGACCGCCAGGGTGATGTAGCCTTCAGGCAGACGCGGATCGAGTTCGATGGCACGCTTGGCCGCCGCTGTGGCCTTGGAAAAACCGACCCCCGTGGTTTCCTGCCCGTTGGACACGCGACGAATTTGGCAATAGGCCAGCCCCGCCCACGCGGCTGCGTAGTTAGGATCGAGCTTCACGGCCTGTTGGTACAGAAGTACCGCATGGTCCAGGTCCGCAACCGTGTCGCGTCCCACCAGAAAGCGCGCCTGCAGATACAAGTTGTGGGCATCTGAATTTGTGGTTTGGCGCGAAGCGACAGAGTCCGAGCCGAGCAGAGTGATCTTGAGCTCTTCGGCGACTGCGTGCGCGATGTCGTCCTGTACGACGAATATGTCGCGCACGTCTCGGTCGTAGGTTTGTGACCACACGTGAAAGCCACTATCAGCACGGACGAGCTGTGTGGTGATGCGGACGTGATCACCCGATTTTCGGACGCTCCCTTCAAGCACGTGAGTTACGCCGAGCACATGGGCGATTTCCCCCACCGTGATCGGCTTACCTTTGAACGAAAAGGATGACGTGCGCGCCGGTACGTGCAGTTGTGGAATCTGCGTGAGTTTGTCGATCAATTCCTCAGCGAGACCATCGGAGAAATACTCCTGATCCTTCTTCTCGCTCATGTCGACGAACGGCAGCACAGCGATCGATTTCTCCGGGATCGCGCTCGGCCCGGACGTGCCGGCTGGACTATTTGCCGTTGATGCCTGCCCGGTCTCCGCGACGTGCTTTGACAGCACGAGCCTGTCGACCGCGAAGTAACAGACCGCGACGACGACCGCCGCGACCAGCAGCAGCAGGGCGGCTCTCCGCAGCGAGGATGCCCCCCAATTCATCGATGGTTGCTTGAACGCAGGGTCAACGCCTGGCGGTACACCGGCTGATGGCCGGCCCCGTGCCGGGGAGCCGTGCCCGTCGGGCGACAGCAGGCGTAGGACTCGCTCGACGAATGCGGGCGTCGTTGCTCCTGCAGGCAGCCGCGTCCACTGCAGTTCGCGGAATCTATCCGGGATCCGCTCGTCCGTTTGCGGCGTTCCGTCGATGACCACCGGCAATAGGAAGGCCTGGTCCGGAGCTATCAAATGTGACCGATCGACGGCGAGCTTCCACTCGAGTCGGAAGTACCCCTCGATACGTGCATGGGCGTTCATGGAGATGACCGGGACGAATAGGGCGCAGGACCTGATCTGCTTGCGGATCGCGTCGTCCCAGACATCTCCACCCCGCAGCTCGCTCTGGTCGAACCACACCTCGATGCCGGCCGCACGCAGGCTATCGCAGATCCGCTGAGCAGCATCGGAGTCTTCGGACGCATAGCTGAGAAAGACGGCTCGCTGGCGGCTCCCGGCTGAAGGGTCGCCATCAAGCCCCGGTTCGTTCGGCAAGGCGTTGTTTCCGGGGTCTGGTTCTCGGGTTGTGAGAATGGACTACGCGCTACACGCGCGCAAACGGGGCGCCTTCAGAGCGCCGCGGTATCAATCGGCCGCGCCCCACGGCTGTCCGGGGCTTAAGTGCCTTCAACTCGGGGAAATATTGGACACTGGCGCGTCATTTTTGATAAGAGCGTCAGCAACTTAGCACTATTTGGAGCGGCGACTGAAAATCCGCGTGTCGCTGGTTCGATTCCGCGCGAGCGTGATCGCCGGTCTTGCTCGTCAATCAATGTCGAGAAGATGGGGAGTTCAAAACACTCTGGCGCCTGGGCTGCTGACACGGCAGGGGGTGGCGGCGCCACCGGGAAGCCGGCCCCACGTGTCGGAGCGTGACCGGGTTCACACTGCACGCCGCCAGCACCGTCGCACGCGCCAGAAGCGGGCGTGCTTCAAACTATCGCAGGCTCGTGAGCCAACCTGGGGGCGCGCCGCGCCTGTTCCCGTCAGTACCTTCGAGCCTGTTCACGGTACCGCAGCGGCGATTGCCTGAAAATCGCGCCTTATGCCAGTCACCGGTACGGCGGGGTTCGCCCATTCCCGCGTGTGCAACGTCGTATCGCTCACCATCGCGATCGTGGCGCTATGGTTGAGCTGCCTACGAGCCGCACCGGCCGCCCAGCCGATGCACTTCACGCATCTGGGCGCCGATGCAGGCCTGGCCCACGGCGGCGTGATGGCCATCGTGCAGGATCGCTGGGGATTCCTCTGGCTCGGCACCGAAGATGGGCTGGATCGCTACGACGGCTACACGTTGCAGCGCGCGATTCGGCAGCGCGGCGTGCCAGGCAGCCTGCCCAACAATTGGATCGCCGCGCTCGCCACCGATGCATCCGGCAGGCTATGGATTGGCACGAACGGGGGCGGAGTCGCGTGGCGCGACCCGATGACCGGCCGCTTCGTCCGGTTGCGTCCCGTGGCCGGACAGCCCTCCGTGTCGTCCGATGAGAAAGTGCGCGCGCTGCATCTCGATCACAACGGACACCTTTGGATCGCGACACGCACCGCCGGACTGGTGGAACTCGACGCCGCCTCAGGGCGCGTGCGTCGTTTCAAACACACTGACGCAGACGGCGCGACGCTGAGCGACGACGGGATTTTCGCCATAGCCGAGGGGCGCAATGGTGCGCTGTGGCTTGGCACACAGCGCGGGCTCGATCGGCTCGATCCCGTGAGCGGGCGCGTCGAAAGACTCGGGTCACGTGTTGGCACAGCCCTCGGCGTGAGCGGCTCGGTGCAGGTGAACGCCGTGCTGGAAGATCAGCATGGCGACCTGTGGGTAGGGACGGACGCCGGACTGGCGAAAGTGGAGGCCGCGGGCGAGCGCATCCGGGGCTATCGGAGCAAGCGAGACGCGCCCGGGAGCTTGCCCAGTGACCGAGTGCAGGCGCTCCTGGAGGATGACGCGCGGCGCTTGTGGATCGGCACGGCAGCGGGACTCGCACTCTTCGATCGGCATGCAGATCGGTTCGACACGTACCGCCACGAAGCAGCCGATCCCGCGAGTCTGCCGGACGACTACGTCATCTCCTTGTATGAGGACCGCACCGGCCTGTTGTGGATCGGCACAAAGACCAAGGGCGTGGCAAAGTGGAATCCACGTTCATGGTCTTTCGGGCATCAGCTGGGCGCTGACCCTGCGGGCACCGCCATTTCAGCGTTCGCCGAGGACGGCAAAGGAACCCTGTGGCTGGGGACGTTCGGTGCCGGCCTGAGTGCCATCGACCGGCGCACCGGTACTGCTCGCCCTTATCGACATCAGCCGAGTGATGCTCACAGTCTCCCGGATGATCGCGTGATGGCGGCGGTCGTCGACCATTACGGGACACTGTGGGTGGGCACCATGAGCTCCGGCCTTGCGCGGCTCGAGCCGGGATCGCAGACCTTCCGCACGTACCAGACCAATCCCGCCGATCAGCAGTCGCTGCCCGCAAATGGCGTCATGTCCTTGTTCGAGGACACCCATGGGAACCTCTGGGTGGGGACCTACGGGGGCGGCCTGGCGCGTTTCGATCGCGCCAGCGACAGCTTCCGGCGCTACGCGTGGACACCGGCCGAAGAGGGCCTTTCGAGTGACCGCGCGACGGCGCTGGCCGAAGACCAAACCGGCAAGCTCTGGGTGGGTACCGACGGCGGCGGGCTCAACTTGCTCGACCCGGATACGGGAAAGGTCGTCCGCTTCGCCCACGAGCGGGATGACACCGGCACCCTGAGCGCGAACACGGTTTACGCGGTGCACGTCGATGCAAGGGGAAGCGTCTGGGTGGGCACGCGAGGCGGCGGTCTCGATCATGTTATCGGCTCGGCGCGCCACCCTGAAGGCATCCGGTTTCGCAATTACTCCGAGAGCGACGGGCTTGCCAATGACACGGTCTACGGCATCGAGTCGGACTCGGCCGGTCGGCTGTGGTTGAGCACCAACGGCGGTGTGTCGCGCTTCGAGCCCGATAGCGGCGCGATCCGCAATTTCCGTCAGAGCCAAGGCTTGCAGGGCAACGAGTTCAATTTCGGCGCGCATTTCCGCAGCGTCACGGGCGAGTTGTTCTTCGGTGGTCCCAACGGCTACAACGCCTTCTTTCCCGAGCGCCTGTTGTATGACGAGATTCCGCCGCCAGTGGTGCTGACGGCGTTCCTGAAGCTCAATCAGCCCGCCCAGACAGCGGTCGTCCACGAGCAGTTGCAAGCGATCTCCCTGGGCTACAAGGACGCGGTGGTAACGTTCGAGTTTGCCGCTCTCGATTTCGCTTCCCCGAATGACAATCGCTACCGGTACATGCTGCAGGGATTTGACAGCACCTGGGTGGAAGCGGGCGCCAAGCGCAGCGTGACGTATACGAATCTGGCCGCCGGTAACTACACGTTCCGCGTGCGCGCGGCCAACAGTGATGGAACCTGGAGCGATGCGGGCCTGTCGCTTCCCGTGAGGGTAACGCCCGCGCCGTGGGCGACCTGGTGGGCGCGCGTACTATATGCGCTGCTCGCGGCGCTGGTGATCTACTGGTTGTGGTCCGTCCAGCAACGCAAACTGCAGCGCGAGGCAGAATACGCGCAGCGATTGCAGGTGGAGGTACGGGACCGCACGCTCGAGCTCGCCGAGCGCAATCGGGAGCTCGAAAATCTCAACCTTCAGCTCAAGGAAGCCAGTCTCACCGACCCGCTAACGGGGCTCGGCAACCGGCGCTATCTGCAGCAGATGCTCACACAGTTCGTGAGCGCGCCGTCCCCCCCGGGAGCGAAACGTGACGCCGCAACCCCGAGAATGGTGTTGATGGTGATCGACCTCGACTATCTGAAACCGATCAACGACCTGCACGGCCACCAGGCGGGCGATCGGATCCTGACGCAGGTAGCGGATATCCTGCGCGATTGCTGCCGCACGGGCGACTACGCCGTGCGCTGGGGCGGAGATGAATTTGTCGTTGCCTACCTGCAGGCCGATCTGAGCCATGCGGAGGGACTCGCCGAGCGCGTTCGCTCGCGTGTCGCCAAACAGATCTTCCGCCTGGGCGATGGCCGAGTTGTGAGAACCAGTTGCTCGATCGGGTTCGCACGCTATCCGTTCGTCGCCGAGGCACCGACGCTGTTGTCCTGGGAGCAGTGCCTGAGTCTGGCGGATGCAGCGTTGTTCCACGCCAAGAAGCGGCGCAACGCCTGGCTCGGGTGGGCCGGCACAGCCGCCGCGGCCCACGTCGAGGATCTGCTGCAGTCAGTCGAGACAGACCTGGAAACGCTCGAGCGCGAAGGCCGACTCGATGTGCGGCGCACGCAATGTCAATCTGACGACACCGTGGACAAGCTGCGAGTGGTAGCCAGGCGCCGCACCGATTGACGCGCGGCCCGACGACCCAGTCGAGCCCGCATTTGACAATGCGGTTATGCGACCGGTGTCACACCTTGGATGGGCACCAAGGCGACTGGCTGCGGCCGGGCAACTACCCCCTCTGTGATCGAATGGCGCGTCAGTCAGGTAAGCGATGACCTGCTGAGGTCGTGACGCAGTCACGAGGTTTGCGCTGTTTTGCTTACTGGGTGCGTCCGTTATGCGAAGGATCCTGAGCCGCTGGCTTCTGGCCGTCACAGCCGCCTGCTGCGCACCGGTGCTTGCCCAGCCAACCGCGCCTGATGCGGCCGCGTCCAGCGCCTATATCGTGCAATCCCGCGGCACTCAGCCGGCGGTTCGCGTCGTTAAACGTGTTGGCGGTCGCATCACACACGACCTGCCTATCATCCACGGCGTGTCGGCAATGCTCACTCCTGCGCAGGCCGCCCGCTTGCGGCAGCTGGGGACAGTAGACCTGTTCGCCGACGCTGCGGTGAGGACGCAGGATCACTCGGACTCCCACCGCCGCAGCAGCTCCTCCAGCAGCAGGCCCTACGGCGGGACCGTTCCCAACCAGGATGCCCGCGCAGAGATCGGTGTCGACCGCCTCGCGGCTCAGGGGTTCGACGGCACCGGAGTCGCGGTAGCGGTGCTCGATAGCGGCCTCCCGCCTTCCTGGGTCCAGTACGCTCAGAGCAACAACATGGGCCTCGTCGTCTACAGCGCCGACGGCAGCCCCTTCCAGGACCGCAGCGGCCACGGCTCGCACGTGACCACCATCGTCGCCAATCCGATCCGCTCGGCGAACGGGCAGCCCCTCGGGATCGCGCCTGGCGTCAGGCTGGTCTCGGTGAAAGCGTTCGACGCCAACGGCAGCTCGACCTACACGACCGTGCTCAACGGGCTCAACTGGATCTTCGCCAACCGGGCCGCCTACAACATTCGCGTGCTGAACCTGTCGTTCACCGCGAAGTCGCAGTCGTTCTACTGGAACGACCCCATCGACCAGGCGGTGATGCAGCTGTGGCAGGCCGGCGTCGTGGTCGTAGCCTCGGCGGGCAACTCGGGACCCGCAGCGCAGACGATCGGCGTGCCCGGCAACACTCCCTACATCATCACGGTCGGCGCGATGACCGACAACTACGCACCGAGCAACCCTCTCAGCTGGAGGCTGACTTCCTTCTCGTCCGCGGGGCCTACGTTCGAGGGGTTCGTGAAGCCGGACATTCTGGCGCCGGGCGGACACATCATCGGCATCATGGATCCGCAGACGGCGCTGCTCGCACGACTGCACCCCACGTTCGCGCTGCCCGTCGACAACCTCTACGTCATGTCGGGCACCTCCCAGGCGGCGGCAGTGGTGAGCGCCTCGGTGGCGCTCATGCTGCAGTCGAATCCTGGGCTGACGCCCGATGTGGTGAAGTGCCGGCTGATGGCTTCCGCGCATCCAGCGGTCAACTCGGCGAATCAGCTCGCATACAGCGTATTCCAGCAGGGCACCGGCGAGATCAACGTCTACGACGCGGTCTACTCGCAGGCCAGCAGCTGCGCCAATGTTGGTTTGAACATCGCAAGCGACCTGGCCGGAACCGCGCATTTTGGTGGTCCCGCGCGCCAGGCGGCCGACGGCTCGTACTACGTCGTGGATCAAAACGGCCTGCCGATCAACCAACAGGGCTACCTGTGGAACAGCGGCTATCTATGGAACAGCGGGTATCTGTGGAATAACGGCTATCTGTGGAACAGCGGCTATCTGTGGAACGACGGGTATCTGTGGAATAACGGCTATCTGTGGAACGACGGCTATCTGTGGAATAACGGCTACCTATGGAACCAGTCCGACACCGCATCGCCCGCCAACACGGCTGCGATCAACATGTGGGTCGATCAGGAATAGCGCGAGCCCGCACGTATATTGTGGAGCCGTGGCGCCGCATCGGCCCACCGTTGATTGACGCCGCGGCGACGTCACTTCGTCGTTGCGGGAAGAGTCGCCTGGCCATCCGCCTCCAGCGTGATCTGCCGCCGGATCCGATAGCGAACAGGGTCGCCACACACTGTAAGCGCTGCGTCGGTACACTCGCGCGCCAGAACATCGACAGGATTGTCCATCGATGCCGAGAGGATGCGGCCCGTCGGCAGCGCCAGCTTGATGTCGGGCTCGAACGTCTCCTTGCCAACCTCGGCAGTGTATTTGCCATCGGGGCGCTTTTCGACTTCAACCCAGTTGTTGGCGGAATCGCCTACCGGCGCGCGCATCCAGTCGACGGGCCATTTGATCTTCGGTTCCGCGGGCGGAACGTGCCGGACGATGATGCTCGCGACATGCGCCGTCTCGTCGATCGATTGCAACGTCAGGTGGAAATCGATCGCATCCTGGCCGACCAGGACATTGGAGCCGTCCGCCCATGAGTTGGGCAGTCCATGTTGAACGTAGGCGCGATCTCCGGCGTAAACCAACGTCTTCTGTCTCATGGCGAGTTGCACATCGGCGTAGAACGCAAGCAGGTCGGTGATCGGCCCGATCAGAATTGGCTGCACCTGGCTGAGATCCGGGACGGAAAGGGGATATTCGGGAGCGAGTGACAGGTGCTCGCGAAACTCCTGACTGGAGGGAGTCAGAGCCAGAGCCTGGTCATTCACGCGAACATCCGACCAGCCGAGCTCCTCGACGAAACCACCGGATGGGTTCTTCTTCACCCTGCCTCGGGCGCGCGCCTCGTAGCGGATGGTTCTGAGGTGCCCCGCGTTGACGCCGCGCATCGTGTAGGCCAGTGACTCATCCACCTGATAACGCCGCTCCAGTGTTGTCGGCGGCGTGGGGTGCGTTTCCACAGCCGTTGGCCGGGCGACCTGAGACGGGACAGCCCCGGGATGAAAGAGTCCGAGACCGAGCGCAAGCAGAACGGCTGGGGGCAGACTTTGCCGACGCGCGCTGGTCGTTTTCATCGTGATTTGAGCTTGTCCCTGTATGTGACGATGGCGCGCGAAGCCCACACGAGCCGGGCTTCGTAGCCGAGGATTCCGCTTTCCAGCGCGAGCCTGCCGGAAGTCGGCATCTTAGCGACACTAGTCGCGAGGAACTGTTTCAGCGTTGGGATGTAGCTGCTCAGTTCCGCATGCAGCGATTGCAGGAACGCAACGGTCGCCGACTCGCCCGCCGCGGTATCGAGGAAGGCGAATCGCAACATCAACTCGTTGATGCGGTGGACGACATCGGCTCGCCCGACGGGTTGGGTGAGCCAGGCGCTCAGCGCGGAAAATCCGGCCGAAGTGGGTCTGAAGATCTTGCGCTGCCTGAGCTCGGAAGTTTTTTCGACTCTCCCACGGATGAGTTTCCCCTTTTCCAGTCGGCGCAGAGCGGGGTAAATCGCCCCGGGGCTATCGCTGAAGGTGCCCATAGGAGTGTCCGTGAAGACTTTCCGCAATTCGTATCCGGATGAGGGCTTCCGCTGCAGCAATCCCAGGAGCGCGAAGCCCAGCAATCCGATGTAAAGGAGGATTTGACCCGATGAGGAGGCCGACACCTTCACCAAGTACCAGCCTCGAGAAAGATAAAACATAATGGCTGATATGGCCAGTCGATTGTCAAGAGGGCGAGTGTGCTTCTCACGGTTTTCGTGGTCCCGATGCTGAAAGTTGCTGCATCAAACAGCGCAAGGGACACGC
>Ga0137399_10001232_pt1 | contig 11519 bp, 5 predicted proteins | sample czorhiz316metaG_FD_104810 | JGI IMG/M metagenome (GOLD analysis project Ga0137399, IMG submission 104810) | Vadose zone soil microbial communities from Angelo Coast Range Reserve, California, USA - czorhiz3.16 metaG | ecosystem: Environmental > Terrestrial > Soil > Vadose zone | place: USA...
CAAACTACAGAGTGAGCAATCACCGCGGGTTGATCTGCCATAAACTTGTCCGTATATTTGTCCTTGACCAGCCCCCAGTTTACGTACCAACCTGTCCTGGGTCGTTTGACAAAGTGTACTGCTCCCCATTTACGGTCCAAACTGAATGAGAAAAATTCTCTGATTATTGTCAAGGTACCGAACTAGTTTGGTGTTCGATTAGGCTGATGAACTCATTCGGTGTCTGGTACTCCAGCGCACTGTGTGGTCTCTTCGTGTTGTATTCCTTTCTCCACCTCTCGATAATGATTCGTGCTTCGATTACTGTGTCGAACATCTCCCCGTTCAGGAGGTCATGTCTCAGATTGCCGTTGAACGATTCTATGTACCCGTTCTCCTAGGGACTGCCGGGCTAGATGAAGAGCGTCTGGACGCCGTTGCACATGTTAGTCTTTGGGTTTCATTCGGATCAAGAACCCACAATTCTTGACTCTGCTCTGAATCTCTGCTAGCATCACTCCCACTCCTATGAGTGGTGCCAACTCTCGGAACCTCTCACAACCTGCCTCCGTCCTCCGCCTCGGGGTGGGGTAGCGGCCAACGGCTATGAAGGCTGTTCGCCAGGTCGTCTTTTCGGGTGATTTTCCTAGCGATAAGGGGTTTTCCGGGGGGCAGGTCGGGTCTTCCTGTTGATTCGAACTGATCCCGAATCCTCTAAAGTGAAGGGAATTCTTGATATTGCCCCTTGGAAGGGGGAGTACTACACCCACTAAAATATAGTATATTACCCCATTGCTTTTTGTCTTTCTTCCCAATAAATTGATTTCCAGCGATATCGGGAAGATCGGAAATCTGCTCTACTCGATCGGACCGTTGACAAAAAAAACAACTCGGGGGCTTGCTCATCGGCGTCGGGAGGGATTTCTTCCCAAAGACGAACTAATCCCTCTTCGCGCTCGCTCATCTCTCTTTCCAACGCTGAAGGGCGTAGTCATTATGTTCGGAGTATTTTCCACCTGCTGGCGGCATCCACTCGTGCCCCTTAACTGCAAAGGGAATAGGCTCAAAATCTGACAGAGAGCAGGCAACCGCTCGAGTCACGCTGAGATAGTAACCGACGGTCCCACTGATTCTGTGCCAGCTGCTGGAGCCAGACGGCCAAGTGTCTGAATTGACCACCAAATCTGCGCTGCCAACGGACATTCAGAGTATCATTATAGATCTGTGATCTCGTGGAGAGATTGTCTAAGTGTTGAGCAGGGGTATCGAGACCGAACGATACAAATCCATCGGATTGAGTGCGATCGAGGTTTCAAGCAGAATCCCTTTCTGTCGACTCAACGCAATGAGCAAGTCAGATCCGTATAAAACAATCAAGCCAGCCTCTGAGAGGGTAGCTACAATTATTAAGATCTTCAAACAAAAAAGTTAGGTGCTTATCAGCGTTGAGTTTACGTGGCATGGAAAAAGCTAGTGACCGAAAGGGCAAGAAACGTGGAACACCTTCGGGGATCAGTTCAGGACATAAAATTCAAGTCTGTTTGGGCCTACCCCCCCATGCCGCACTCTGAGAAAGGGTATGCTGGGCAAAAAGGAGAACTATGATATGGAGGATATATTATGAGGTTCATCTGTCAATCTCACAGTCTTCGGATGCAACTCAAATCGATAGTCATCATGTTCCTCCTAACACTATCGCCATCTTGTCTAGTTAAGGGACAGGAAAAACCCGAAGGAAACAGGAGAAGTTTTTTCGCTTTAATGCGCGACTCGGTCGAGCGAGCACTTGAGCCATCTTTCGATGGTAAAGATGAACTTTCAAAGGATGAAGCCTTATCAATCGCCTTAAGAGCCCTGAGAAACGAAGCCTCGGAATTAAGATCAAGAGATTGGGCGAAAGAGGATATTCAAGCTCTCAATGATGTGGAAGCAGGTATGCGGCAAATGATTCTAAATTCTGATCTGTCGTTAGAGAAGAAAAAATCCATGACGCCAGAGGAGGCAGTCCAAGTTCTTCTCGTCAATGTACTTGAGGGATCTTACATAGTCAGGGGGAGGAATCGATTTTCTGACTATCGGTTTCTTATGGGTGGATCGTGGACTCATACGGACAGTGAAGGTGTACAAGGTATTTTCACTGCGGCAATGTTCGTTCGAACACGTCTGTGGAATGAAGGTGGTGAGAAGATTGAAAACATCACACTTAAAAATGAACGCTCGTTTCTTGATCTACTCATCGATGCACAGTTCATCACCAACCAGGCGTTTAATCAGGCCACACTCACCCATCAGGGTGATAGTGTTGCAACACTTTTCCTTAAAGCTGTTCGAAGCTCAAGGCTTTCGATGGGGTTATTTTTCGCAACGCCAATCCGTTTTGCTGATTATGGAACCCTCGGACCTGTGGCACGATTTGAAATCTCAACCCAAGAAGGAAGCGGTGATATATTCCGACGCTTAGAACTTGGAATTCGGTTGGAGAACAGATCAGAATTACTTCTCTACGGGTCCTCGGCCGAATTGGGCTTCGTGCCCGACAAAGCGACAGGTTCGCTCGAACATGATACCAAGAGAATCCTAGGTCTAGATAGAATTTTACTCGAAATGGAAGTGCCCTTAACAACCTACGAACAACGATGGGGATTTTATTTTCAGTTTCATGGGGAGTGGCCTCTCGGTGATGTCTCGACGCGAAAACTAGCTGGAGGAGGAGAGGGAAAAATTGCGCCCCCTCTTTATCAATTTCGGCTTGGGGCCACATTTGATCCAGTGAAAATTTTTGGTCCACTTTTTGGGGTCACTAATTGATTGTCGGAATAATTCTGGAATCGTATGTCCGATGAAGCAAGGGATTTTAGCGAAGTATTAGACGCTGAGCTTAACGCAATCTACCGGTCTCGATCGCGGCGTGACAATGAAGGTCATCCGGTCGAGGCAAAACCCCCTGACGATTCCCGAAAGCCAGGTGCTGCCTACAAGAGGGCGAGTAGATCCCAACTTTTTGGCTTGGCATTGTCTGGAGGTGGTATCCGAAGTGCCACATTCAATTTGGGTGTCTTACAAGCGCTTGCATCTCTGAAACTATTGAGGAAGATCGACTATCTGTCAACAGTATCTGGTGGAGGATACATTGGGAGCTTTTTGATATCCTGGATTAGCAGAAAAGCCAATATCGACCAAGTTGAGAAAGTCCTCGACCCGAAGGAGCAGAGACCATCGGTGACCGGGGAGCCCAAGCAAGTTCGATTTCTCCGCGACTACAGTAATTATCTTACTCCTCGCAAAGGTATATCAGGCGCGGATTTTTGGACGATGGTGGTTACCTATCTACGGAACTTATCATTGAACCTTTTGATTCTCGTGCTCGCGATCATTCCGATCCTTATTTTCCCTCATCTCGTCATCAGAATCTACAAGACTCACTTAGATCTATTTCCCTATTTTAATATCTTTTGGGCTCTTGGCCTCTTTGTGCTAGCGACTATTGGAACAGTTATGAATCTGTCGAGTCTCACCGGGAGCATAAAAAAAGAGCCTGATAGGTTACGCTATCGCGGCCTCGGGTTAGTAAGTACGATAATCATTTTACCGCTAGTATTAGGGACATTCCTTCTTAATCACTGGCTTTGGCAAAACATAAGCGACCTTCCAGACCAAGTTTGGATCTGGGCTTTGATTTCGGGACTAACTTACTTGGCCATTTGGCTATTCGGCAGCGCCATCGGCTATTTGTTTAGATCTTCCCTGAACTCAGTTTCCACTGTCGGTTCGACTACCCTCATCGGGATGATGAAGAACAATCTTGTGAATGGTATTACGATCGTCAAGGAGAATTATCGTGAGGGACGCGAGGAGATGAAATCGGCAGTGAAGGATATGAAGGTCTGGGTTATTTTGGTGAGCGGATTGTTCGCAGGTGCTGTAGGAGGCCTCCTTCTTAGGTTATCAACGCACGTCATGTTCAATTTTTCTTCGGCACATGATGAGCTAATCATTTTTGGAGTGCCGATGATCCTTGGTGTTTTCATGGCGACCGCGACCCTTCATATCGGGCTCGCAAGGCATGGGTTCTCCGTAGAAGCGCAAGAGTGGTGGAGCCGGCTTGGAGCTTATACTCTCATGTTCGCTCTCTTGTTCAGCGGAGTCTTCGGTCTAGCTCTTTTTGGTGCGTCTGTCGTGCACTGGCTATTGGATTTTGGTCGGGACCAATTTTCTCTTTGGGTTGGGGGTGGTGTTATCTCTGGATGGTTGCTCACTACCATCGCAGGAATTATTGCTGGGAGGAGCGCCTCGACAGGGAACTCCAAAAGTAATAAATTGTTTGAAGCAGCTGGTAAAGTGTCGCCATTTGTGTTTGTCGTCGGCCTACTCCTCCTAATGGAATTTCTCGCTGATTTCATTCTGGGCGGGGTAATGCGCGGTGGTAATATCAATGGGGAACTAGAACGAGAACTTTTTCTCATAGTACTCTTCGCAGCTGCCGCTTATGCGGTGTCTAGAAGAGTGGGGATTAACGAATTCTCCATGCACGCATTCTACCGCAACAGGTTGGTACGTTGCTATTTAGGCGCCACAAATGACCATCGTAATCCTAACCCATTTACCGACATTGATCCTACAGACGATAACATTCTACTGCGAGACCTATATGATCGTCAAACTGGGATCCTGTTCAACCTACCGCTACCGATAATTAATACAACACTGAACTTGGTTCAAGGGAATCAACTGGCATGGCAGCAGCGCAAGGCGTCTTCTTTCGTTTGGACCCCCATATATTCTGGGTACGAATACGAAAAGCGTGGAAGCAGTAACAACGTGACGTCTTCCTTGGAAGATAAAGGCTATCGGCCGACAGAATGGTATGGAGACATGATATCACTTGGAAACGCTTTGACAATCTCTGGCGCAGCTGTAAGCCCGAATATGGGTTACCATTCATCGCCTCCGTTGGCTTTTCTCATGACCGTTTTCAATGTTCGCCTAGGAGGTTGGTTAGTTAATCCAAGAAGTAATCGAATTGAAGAAAAATACCGTGGCGGACCCAAAACGGGTTTATTATACTTATTATTGGAATTACTCGGAAAAACAAATGATAAACGCCACTATGTGTATCTCTCAGATGGAGGTCATTTTGAAAACTTGGGCCTATATGAGTTGGTCAGACGACGATGTAGATACGTCATCGTTTGTGACGCTGGTGCAGATCCAATACTGACTTTTGGAGACCTGGGGAACGCGATAGAAAAATGTCGAACTGATTTCGGTGTCAATATCGAGATCGACATATCTCAGCTCCAGCGGTCACTCGAATCGACCAATAGTGGGTGGCATTGTGCAATTGGAAGGATTAGGTATGATGCCTTGGATTCGACCCTGTCTGAGGGCACGCTTCTCTATATAAAAACTTCATTGACAGGAGATGAGCCTACCGATGTTCTTCGCTATGCAAGCGAATGTCCAGAGTTCCCACACCAATCGACTCTTGATCAGTTTTTCGACGAATCACAATTCGAGAGTTATCGCGCGTTGGGGTATCACATCGCGATGAAAGTAATTGAATCAAGCGCTGGTGGTGAAAGAATTGACTCAGGAGGTCTTGAATCTCTCTTTCTGGCCTTAAGAGAACGATGGTATCCCCCGAGCAGATACGTTTCGGCTTCGTTCTCGAAACACGCATTGACCCTCGATCGTTTAATGGAAAAAATGAGAACGAACAAGGATCTGCAATTCCTTGATGCTCAACTATACCCCGAATGGGAAAGCATTACAATGAACCGTGGTTGTGATAAAATCGACCTCTGGCTGCCTCAGGATTGTGCAAGATTCCGAGCCGGATTCTACATTTGTAATGAGATGATCCAATTGATGGAAAACGTCTATCTCGATCTGCATCTGGATGAGGAATCGGATCATCCCGACAATGCCGGGTGGATGAACCTGTTCAATCATTGGACATGGTCGGCGATGTTTCAAGTAACTTGGTCAGTCTGTGCGAGTACTTTTGGAGTACGTTTTCAAGCGTTTTGCGACAAGAAGCTTGATCTTCACATCGGGCAGATAATACTTGGTGTGCCTCAGGATGTCCAATCCATCCTAGACTTAGAACGAAAAGATGCTCAATCGGTGAAATTGAATTTCCTGGAGATTCAGATTATAAGATATTTTTCGAAAAACGGATACATCGGCCGGCAAGATAGAATCATTCCACTTCAGATTTCAATTGGTGACGTCACGGGTGCTAGACAATCAATTGAGTTTTCGATTGGCCTCTGTATTATCAGGACTAATGCCGTCGGTGGAAGTACACTCCTATATTTGCGGATCCAGGACCACCTCAGAAAGATGGGTCTAGGTCGTAAGTCCATTGAGTTACTATGTGGCAGCAAGACAATAGGTGTCAATGCAGTCTCGCCTGAGCCGCTTTGTTCCGAACCGGGAACTAATATTGATATCCCCGAAGACGCCTGTCAATCAGCGGAAGATTATGAAAAGTTCAAAAACATGTTCGCTTCCGCAGGAATAAGAAAGGGGATATCTGTAAGTCCATCGAATTGATTTCTGATATCTTATTCATATCTAACGGGAAGGAATAAGATGGAAACTTGCGCCCGGTACTTCATGCGCGGCGTCACGCTCGATTTGTCTTCGACACGCGTTTACCCTGTTTCGATCAAGGAGTTAACAGCAAGGGTTTACTCAAGGAGATCCTGATGGTAGGAAACCACTTTCTGATATTTCTGCCTGGCATAATGGGCACCGAGCTAAGATATGTTGGGGTAGGCCGTTACCTCGAACTTGTTGATCAACCGGTGTGGGGAGAGGATTTTTCTGCGATACTTAATGCCCTTGCGGGTGATCCAAATATCTTGAGGGGAGACCTAGTAGTAGGAGAGGTTTTAAAGAAGGTTAGTTTTAGGTTCTTCGGGATTAGTTTGGCATATGGACGGTTTCTTGAATTCGTAATCAACGATTTAGGGTACAAGAGCGATATCAATTTTAAGGCGTTCGGTTACGATTGGCGCAAAGATAATCAGGAGTCAGCTCAGTCATTGGCAGAATTTATGCGGAAAAGACTACGCGAAGGGGTGCAGGAATTTAAGATAATTGCGCATAGCATGGGGGGGATCGTAGCAAGACTCCTCTTCGCCAATCCTAAAAACAAGGATTTGCTGGACCGAACAACATTATTTGTCCAAATAGGGACCCCGGTTCGTGGCTCTTCGAAGGCTTTCTATACACTGAAAATTATTCCAGAATTTAACATCTTCGTTCGATTTATCATGCTTCTGAAAAACCATTTGAGACCTAAGATTTATAAGGATTTAATGGACAGTATCAGCACGTTCGCCTCACTCTACCAGTTGCTTCCGCCCGAAACTGAACAAATATTGGTTGATGAAAACGGGAAACGTCTCGATGCTCTACAAGATGCCGTTTGGTCAAAACTAGAAGACAAAGGTATATTAAGCCGAGCAAGGGAAGTACACAGACTTATCCAGAAGTGCCCAACTGAAAACATGAGGATTGTTACATTTTACGGATCCGACATAATAACTGATGGAGACTACGTCGTCGATAGTCATTTCGATGTCGTCAAGAAACGACCCTCTCCTTTCATAGGGGATGGGACCGTGACCATAGCAAGTGCAGCAGCGGACACTCCCGCAAAAGACCGGCAACGAATTAGAGGTAAGAACGCCCTTCATGATAACCTACCAAATCATGATTCTGTGAAGCAGTCATTATCAAACCTGCTCACCTGAGAAAGATTCTTGTCGAACAATCAAGGGATCACTCCATGGACGAAACGCAACACCCATCTGAAGAGAACCCGTCGTCGCGCTTTGGAATATATGCCAAGTGCTCACATGAGATTGTTAGTGCTTCCGATGTAGTCTTCGTTGACGCGATCATCAACGGGCCAATTGAAGAGCTCACTACGAGTATTCCACAGATAGAAGTAGTCTCACCTGCGGGGGAAACGGTGAACAAATCCTCGATGATTGCCAAAGGAGTGAGAGGTGAAGATGGACAGTCATTCATCGGACAGGTTAACGTTGGCAAGGCATTTTCTCCTGGAACTTATGAGGTACTTGTCTCAGTTCCGGGAGAAGCGGCTGCTTATGTAATGCTTCTCCAAGTGGTCAAACATTCTTTTTCGCCAGATATAGAAATGCTGAACAGTGCCTTGACGAAACGCACGGTAGCAATTGAGGCGTTTGAGAGGCAAGACTTCGTGAATGCAGGGGTTATCTTAAAGGAAGCTGCCGAACTTTATCAGAAACTCAATCTTAAGCAAGATGCTGCCGAAGTCTACGGCGATTTAAGCAGCATATGTCTGAAAGAGGAGAAATATGAGGATGCGGACGTTCTTGTAAGAAGAGCTTTGGAATTAAACGAAGATGTCGGAGACAAAAGAGCCGTTGCAATCTGTTACTCGCGTCTTGGTAAAATTCAAGAAGCTTCAGGCAAGACGAATTCTGCGATGAAACATTACGAGACGGCCGCAGACCTACACCAAAAGCTGAACGTGTCAAATTTGGCGTTGCTGGATTATCATTCACTTTATGACTTGGCTTTGGCTTCCAAGAATTTCGGCAAAGCATTACGCTACTATGGAAAGGCACTTGATCTCGCTCTAAGTCTACTAGATACCCAACACCGGACAGAAGCTCTCTATTTCCTCGCACACACAAGACCTCCAGACGAACAAGAATTAAAATCGATTGGTCTGTTTCATACCTTGGTTAAGAAGATAACGACTCCATACGTTGACGTAGATTCAGTCATTCAAGATTCAATTGCAGACTATAAGCGGGCGAGAGTCTTAGAAAAGGCCATCGATATTAATTTTGTAAGCCCCCGGGAGAGAATAAGAACAAATATCGATCGTACACGACTCAAAGGACTGATTTCTCATCTTTTGGAGAATCTCACTTCGCAATCTCTTCGACAAGACCCGATAACAATAAGAACAGAACTTGTAGGCGATCAATTCAGCGTTGAAGTTAAGGATGTGGATCTGGAGCCGCCTGAGGAAAGCCGCGACAAGATCTTTGAGGCTCTCGCTGGACTCAAATCTAACGAAGGAGTGGTGTTGGGGACAGGCCTTGGCTTATCAGCTGTTAAGAATATCGTGCTGGCTCATGGTGGCAGGATTTCAGTCAATCCTGAGGCAGGGAAAATAACAGATTTTTATTTTACTCTACCCATCAAGTCCACCCTTTGAATTCTCATAGAAACAACGATATCTTCGCGATTCGACTGATTGGTCAGATTTCGTCCGTTGGATTGAGTTTGGTGCGCGCCTGAGCTTGGAACGAGCCGAATATGCCTCGAATGACAGAGTCAGGTCGCTCGGAATTCTTGACGCGCTAAGGGGGTATCGCTCTCCGAAAAGAGGTCGTAATAGTTTCATGGCGCTCCGATAGGCGGGAGGGGCGGGTGAGAACGGGATCCTTGTTTGAATTTGAGGGCGACGGAGAGCGCTCTAAAGGCAGGCAAGGCTTCAGCAGATCAGGGTGAGACTGACATAGTCCCCTTGAACACCCAACGGCTTCAGGAGCCGTTGCTGACTTCTCCATATTCCAGTCAAGGGCCAAGAATTTCGCTCACTGGTTGTAAGTCTGATCGGATTGCTACCTGAATTGCTATCTGCTCCTTAAGATGAGAATACGTACCTGCCTCTTCATCCACACACCTCGTCTGTTCATACTTCGGCCCATAACATCGTTCAGACCGGCTTGACCCGCGGTTCATAGGGGTGTTGGCCTCGCGCCACGGTTTGATACTCCGCACTCATGGTTTCCTCTTTGTTCGCGCTCAGGGGATTCATGACATCAAGTCCCTAACCCCTTTCATTATTGCACCGATCTACCCCCCCCATGGGGGTAGGTATACACCCCATGCACTTAGTAGTAATTCTACCCCTTGCGTTTTACTTTTCGGTTCTATAGATTTCGTTGCGTGTTATCCGGGGGTTAGCATCGAAGTTTACCGGATTCTCCCTCCATCAAGCCCAATCTCATCGGGGCTTATCTTCGATCAAGGGGACAGATCTCGTGGGGGGATTGAAGGGGCATCCGCTGTAATCTTCCTTAGTTTACATTCTCTCCTTCGTTAGATTTCGCCGGTCCGCCTCCCAGCTAATGGGCGGGAATCATTATCCCTATGGGTTTCCTCATCGGGTTCTAATGCCTCTTTTTTCTCGGGGAAGTTGCCTAACTCTATTGCATTTCAATTGCGGGAATTATAGCGAAGAACTATATCGGGTCCCGAGGACCATAAAATGATCGCGGAAAGCCCCTACCCGGCAAAGATTCTGCTACGACTTCAAAATTCCTCGCCAGAGACAATCACATGTGTCGAAGCGATTCGAAGTGCCTTCCCTCGTGGGTCGGTCCTAACCCATTCTGATCCGCATGACTCTTCGCGCGCCAACGAAATCGGGGTACAGGTCTTCTTTCTCTCACATGAACTAGAAGAGTGGGATCTGTTTGTGAATCAGGCGGCGCGGGGAACAAATCGACAAGAGCTTCTGGCCGTGATAGAACACGAAAATCCTTCGTCAATCCTAAAACTGTCCAGCATCGGGATTCAGAACATCATAATTCTTTCTCGAGACTCGGGTCATCTCATCGCAAGGATCACGTATCTCCTCAGGATGAGCGAGTTCTCAGACATCGACCGGCTCAGAAGAAAATTACTGATTGCGCTCGAATCGGATCAATTCATTGGCGAGTCTGAGGTCTTCGTCGAGAGTGTCCGGCAAATACCTCTCGCAGCAGCGACCGACAGTATCCTTCTCATTAGCGGCGAAACAGGCACCGGGAAGGAAGCCTTTGCAAGAGGAGTCCATTATTTGGGGAGTCGATCACCCCACCCCTTCATTGGCCTTAATTGTGCAACGGTACCGGAGAACTTATTCGAAAATGAACTATTCGGTCACACCAAAGGGGCCTATACCGACGCACGCGAAACTCAAATTGGTTTGGTTCGACTTGCCGAAGGTGGAACCCTTAACTTCGACGAGGTCTATTCTTTAAGCCCTGCCGCTCAAGTAAAAATGCTGCGTCTCGTAGAAGAAAGAGCGTTCAAACCGCTAGGCTCGACATCAGTCGAGATTGCCGATGTTCGATTTGTATTTTGCACCAACATTGATTTGTTTGATGAGGTGAGGAAGGGCGGTTTCCGTCAAGACCTATTCTACCGTATCAACGTCCTCCGGATCTGTCTCCCCCCTCTGCGGGCGAGGGGGAACGATATCCTTCTATTAGCCAAACATTTCCTTGACAAAATTGCGTTAAGAGACGGTAATGCCCAGATGTATTTTTCCGACGGTGCCCTTCACAGACTCTCTAACCACACGTGGCCGGGAAATGTACGAGAGTTGAGGAATGTAATTGAACGTGCGGCAGTCATGTCGGCAGGTGGATTTATCAGGGAGAACAACATCTTCCTAGAGAACGAGGCGCCTACTCACCCGGAAAAGCGAGAGTTAGAAAACCCCTTATCTATCCCATTCAGAGAGGCAAAAA
>Ga0137399_10001233_pt1 | contig 11519 bp, 11 predicted proteins | sample czorhiz316metaG_FD_104810 | JGI IMG/M metagenome (GOLD analysis project Ga0137399, IMG submission 104810) | Vadose zone soil microbial communities from Angelo Coast Range Reserve, California, USA - czorhiz3.16 metaG | ecosystem: Environmental > Terrestrial > Soil > Vadose zone | place: USA...
ATCCGCACCTGCGGCGGTCAGGCCATGCTGAAATCACTGCCGCTGGAGCGAATCTATCGCGACAGCCGCTGCGGTTCGCTGATGCTGCCATGGACCGCCGAACTCTGTCTCGACCGCATCGGCCGCGAAGCGTTGTACGAGACCGGCGAATCGGACGACTAGTTCGAAAATGGACCTTTCCGACCTCATCGAGCGGAACGCGGCGTTCGCGCCGGACAAGCCCGCGACCATTTTTGAGGGCGAGATTCTCAGTTACGCGGCGTTCAACGCACGCATCGAACAGACAGCGCGCGCGCTGAAGGCCGAATTCGGCGTCAGCCGTGGCGACCGCGTCACGATCCTCAGCCTTAATCGACCTGACTACCTGGTGTTGCTCTATGCCTGCGCACGGCTCGGCGCCATGCTGGTGCCGTTGAACTGGCGGCTGGCGGTGGCCGAGCAGTTGTTCATCTTGTCGGACGCTACGGCAAAAGTGCTGGTGCTTGAACAGGCCTTTGCAGAGATTCTGCCCGGGCTGGAAATGAGTCTGCCCGACACCGACATCGTGGGGCTCGATTTTGTGCCGCCGCGAGGAATTGCGTTCGACGCGTTGCTGGCGCGCGCGGGCGGCGACAGCCGCCATCCGCATGCTGATCTCACCTGTCCGCTATTGATTGTCTACACTTCAGGCACTACCGGAAGACCGAAAGGCGCGGTGCTGCGACAGGAATCCCTGCTGTGGAACGGAGTGATGAGCCAACACATGCACGGCCTCACTTCGGATGATCATGTCCTGACCGTGCTGCCTTTCTTCCATGTCGGCGGCCTCAACATCCAGACCACGCCCGCCCTGCACCACGGCGCCACCGTAACTATCCATCCTCGCTTCACGCCGGACGCAACGCTCACTGCAATAGGACGCGAGCGTCCGACCTTGACAGTGCTGGTGCCCGCGACCATTCAGGCGATAACTGATCATCCCGATTGGCCTTCGACCGATCTGTCCTCCCTGAGGGCGATCTCGACCGGATCCACCATCGTGCCGCCACATCTGATCGACCGCTTTGTCGCCCGCGGAGTGCCGGTCCTTCAGGTCTATGGCTCGACCGAAACCTGCCCAGTCGCAGTGTATACCCGCCTAGGCGGCGATCTCTCGCGCGTCGGCTCGACCGGCGTCCCCGGCCTGTGCTGCGAAGCGGTCGTGATCGATGATTCCGGCGTCGAGCTGCCGCCGGGCACGCCGGGGGAAATCGCCGTGCGCGGCCCCAACGTGTTCCATGAATATTGGGGCAACGAGGAAGCAACGAGGGAGGCGCTACACGACGGTTGGTATCGCACCGGCGACATCGGCCGGCGCGACGCCGACGGTTATTTCTGGGTGCACGACCGCAAGAAGAACCTGATAATTTCCGGTGGCGAGAATATCTATCCGGCGGAGGTCGAGCGCGTGCTGTTGGAACATCCCGATGTCAGCGAATGTGGCGTGATCGGCCGGCCCGATCCCAAATGGGATGAGGTGCCGGTGGCCTACGTTATCCTCCGTGCAGGATGCTCGGTCGAGGCAGAGAGTTTGAAAGAGCATGTGCTGACGCAACTCGCCCGCTTCAAGGTGCCGCGCGATATCATCTTTGTAGACGATCTGCCACGCACGGCCTTGGGCAAGGTGCAGCATTTCATGCTGAGACAACTCTACGAGCCGGCGCCCGCGCAAGGAGAGGGATCTTGAAAATCGCGGTGCTTGGCGGCGGCAATGGTTCGTTTGCAGCCGCGGCTGACTTTGCGCTGCAAGGCCACGATGTCAGTCTGTGGCGGCGCGATGCGGCTCTGGTGGCGCAGCATCGCGCGGCCGGCTCACAAATCGCCGTCAAGGATGCGAATGGCCGGCATGAGGCACGGCTTGCGCTCGTCACCACCGATATCGCCGAAGCGATCCGTGATACCGAACTGATCCTGTGCCCTGCTCCCGCCTTTGCGCAGCACGATATTGCGGTCCGGCTCGCGCCGCATCTAAGCGACGGGCAAGTGGTGTTTCTGCCACCGGCGACGTTCGGCTCGATGATATTTGCTACGGCCGCGCGTGACGCCGGCAATCATGCCGCGGTAAGCTTTGCAGAGACCGGCACGCTGCCTTGGCTGACGCGCAAGCATGGACCGTTCGAGGTCGCCATCACCATCCGCGCCAAACGGCTTCCGGTTGGTGTATTTCCGCTGAAAGCCAAGGATCATTCGCTCGATGTGATCGGGCGAGCGTTTCCCGGAGTGATCGAACCCTGCGGCGACGCGCTGTCGGCGGCGCTGATGAATGCCGGGCCGATCATTCACCCGCCGCTGATCGTCATGAATGCCGGCCCGATCGAGCATTTCGAGCGTTGGGACATACACAAGGAAGGCACACAGGCTTCGATCCGCCGGGTCACAGACGCGCTCGATGCCGAGCGCGTCGCAGTACGCAAAGGTCTCGGCTACAGCGGCCCGCACTTTCCGGTGGCGCATCATTACGCCACCGAAGGTGAGCAATGGATGTATGGCCGCGGCTCGCATGATCGCCTGACCGATTCCGGCGACTGGCGCGAACGGATCGCGCTGACAGAACATCGCTACATGCGGGAAGATCTGCACCTCGGCCTGTCATTTCTGGTTTCGGTTGCCGAACTGGCCGGGGTCGCAACGCCGCTGGCATTTTCATTTCTCGCCATCGGTGGCGCGATCTGCGGCAAGGATTTTTTGGAGGCCGGGCGTACGCTGGGAAGTCTCGGTCTCGGCCACCTCGACCGCGACGAACTGCAAACCCTGTTGCACGAGGGTTTTGACGGATGACCGCCTCTCGCCCCACTATTGCCTGTCTCGGGGCTGGCCGCATGGGTCGCGGCATTGCGGTGGCTTTCGCCTATGCCGGCCATGCGGTCACCATGATCGACGTCAAGGCGCGCTCCGCGAAACAGTTCGCGACACTCGAAGCCACGGCGCTCGACGAAGTCCGCAAAACGATGGCAAGTCTGGCGCGGTTCGGGCTACTGGCGGACAAAGACGCCGAGGCAATCATCGCGCGGGTCGCCATAGTGCCTGCGCAAGACATGGCGGTCGGGCTAGCGGGCGCCGGCATCGTGTTTGAAGGCGTCCCGGAAGTGGTCGACCTCAAGCGCGAGGTGCTGGCGGCCGCTTCGAAATGCGTCGAGCCTGACGTCATTATCGCCTCGACCACGTCAACGATTCTGGTCGACGACATCTCTGGCGCGGTCGAGCATCCCCTGCGCTTTCTCAACGTCCACTGGCTCAATCCTGCCTATCTGATCCCGCTGGTCGAGATATCCCCGGGAGCGGCGACCGATCCGGCCGTCACCGCGCGGGTCAGGGCCTTGCTCGAGGGTATCGGCAAGGTGCCGATAGTGTGCGCCGCCACGCCCGGCTTCATCGTGCCGAGAATCCAGGCGCTCGCCATGAACGAGGCGGCGCGGATGGTAGAGGAAGGCGTCGCCAGTGCCGAGGATATCGATAAGGCGATCCGCTACGGCTTCGGTTTCCGCTACGCGGTGATGGGTCTGCTCGAATTCATCGACTGGGGCGGCGGCGACATTCTTTATTACGCCAGCCGCTATCTTGAAGGCGCGCTCGGCAGTGACCGCTATCGCGCCCCCGACGTCATCTCGCGCAATATGCATGACGGCCGCATCGGCATGCGGACCGGCGCCGGCTTCCTCGATTATTCCGGCCTCGATGTCGATGCCTACCGCGAACAGCGCCTCGCAGCGCTGGTCGATCTACTCAGGCATTTTGGTCTCGCAAGACCGCCGGTACTTGATCCGGATTAGCCGAATACATCCTGCAGTATGCCCTCGCGGACCACCGCGACGTCGTCGAGTTCGATCGTGGTCCCCATGACCGGAAGATCGAAATGCCCGGCGGTGTAGCGTCCGGCGAATTCGTTGGCGCCGGTGGAGAACAGGAAGTTGCCGGCAACCGCGCGCAACTCCGTGCCGTTGGTATCGCGCTGGTCGTACATCGCCAGCGCCTCGTAGCGTGCGCCGGGATTCATGCCGAAACCGACATGGGACACCGCATAGGCTTCGCGGTCGCCCCATGCCGCGAGGTAGGCGCGCATCATCATCGCGTCGGCGCCATCGCCTTCGAGATCGGTGACGTAATCGTCTTTCAGCGTCATCCGGATCGGCGACGTCAAATAGCGCTTGAAGGTGAGATTGATGTCACCGGCCGCCATCACAAGCGTACCGTTGACGGTGCCGCTCTTGGGAAAGCTGACGACGATGCCGCCGGGCCAGTGCGCCAGCGTGCCCGGTTTGTCGGTCCAGCCCCAGACACCGACTGTCGAGGCGCCGACCATATCGACGTCGAGTTCGGTGCCCGCCCTGGAGGTCACGCGCATCCGCTTGGTTCCACGCAGCATTTTCACCGCTGCTCGCACGCGCTTTTCCAATGCCGTATCGGGCACCATGCGCTCGAGCGCTTCGGGATGCTCATTCGATATATTGAGAATACGCGCGCCCGCTTTCAAGATTTCCGGCGTCTCCACGGCATGCATCAGCCCTTCGATGGTGCAATCGACGACGAAGCCCGCCTGCTGCAGTGCTGTGACCACCGGCGCAAGCCGCTGGATCGCCTCGCTGGCGCCGGTGGAACGGATCGGCACGATCTGCCGGTTGCGCGGCGTCGGTACGATGATGTGAAACGGCTTGGCGCCCATCCTCAACAGAGCCAATTCAGCAAGGTGAACGTTGAGCGCGCGTGACTGCGTCTCTGAAAGTATGGCAGCGGTGTCACCAGCCTTGACCGCGCAACGCTCAAAGATCTCGCAGAACGCGTCGATCCATTTCGCTTCGATGCGATCCGCCAGCATGCATTATCTCCGCTTCAAACCTTGCGTCAAACTTCCGGAAAACCTCGCAACAAATAAGACCTTACCGCTTGCAACAGGCCGTTGAGAATCAGTCCCAGCAGCGAAATCGTGATCAGCGGAACGAACATGTCGACCGCCTGAAAGGTCCGGGCCGCCGTCACCAGGACATGGCCGAGGCCCTCGGTCGAAGTAATCATCTCGGCTAGAAACACCACGATGCATGAAATCACAAGGCCAATGCGGCAGCCGGTGAGAATCGACGGTACCGCAGCCGGCAGCACTACCTTGAACAGGATTTGGCGGCGCGGCGTACCCGCCGCCATCGCCGACCAGATCAGCTTCTGCTCCACCATCGACGCGCCATAATAGGTCGAAAGCAAAATCGGAAACAACGCATCCGCGGCAACCAGCGTAATCTTCGATTCGTGACCAAAGCCGAGCAACAACAGCAGCGCCGGATACAGCGCGACCTTGGGCAACGGCGCCAGTACCCGCACGATCGGACGTACCACCGAATTGACTGCCGGACTGGCCGCCGCAGCAAGCCCGATGGTGACGCCGAAAATCACTGCAATCGAGAAACCCGCGAACAACCGAAATAGCGTGGCGCCGATCTCATGCTGAAACGTGCCGGTGAGGAGCTGCTGCGCGAGGCGCGTGAACACCAGCCCGGGCGGAGGCAGCAGCGACGCTGGCGCATACCCGAACGACGCAATCGCCTGCCACAATGCGATCAGCAGCGCGATCGGCACGATCCCCAGCAGTACATCGGTCGCTACGGCGCGTGCATTCATGCAAAGCTCAACGGAATATCGAAGCCCGGCTCGGACCATTTTACCAGCTTGCCGCGCAGCTTTTCGAACGCGCTATCGAGACCGATACCCATCGCGCCAATGATGATGATCATGGCGTAGACGGTGTCGTACTGTCCCATATCGAGCGCATTGAACAGGATATTTCCGGCTCCTGATTGCCGCGCGATCATCTCGCTGGTCACCATGGTAATCAGCGCGAGCACAAGCCCGGTGCGGCAGCCGGTCAAGATTTCCGGCAGCGCCGCCGGGAGCACGATCCGGATCATGCGCTGCATCGCCGATAGCCCCATGGCAGCGCCCGACCACAGCATCTTTTCCTCGACCGCCTTGGCACCCTGAAAGCTGTGATAGATCACCGGAAGGCTGACGCCGAGAAAAATCACCAGCATCTTCGCGATGTCGCCGACGCCGAGCCAGAGCATGATGATCGGCATCAAAGCCGCCTTCGGCACCGGATAGGTGACCATCAGCAGCGGATTGAAAAACGATGCGACGCCGCGGTTGCGGCCCATCATCAATCCGAGCGGAATCGAAACCAAAACCGCCAAGCCAAAGCCGATGGCCATGCGGCGGAGCGATGCGAGAATGTTGATCAATGCTTCCTTATCGCCAAGGATCGACGGGATTGCACGGATCGCTTCCCAAGCGGTCGGAAAGCTGTCGGTGCTCAGCATCAGCGCCGCGACCTGCCAGATACCGAGCAAGCCGAGACAGGCCAGCAGCGGCGCCGAGCGCGCGAGAACGGTGCGCAGTGTACTCATGGGCGCAACTCGTCTTCACTGGTGTCATCGATCATGCGCTCGATATCAACAACGTATTTCTGGTAACGGGGATCGAGCAGCAGCTCCGCCCGACGGCGCGGACGCGGTAATTCGATATCGACGACCTGTTTGATGCGGCCGGGCGAACGCGTCATCACCACGACCTTGTCCGACAGGAACACCGCCTCATCGACCGAATGCGTGACGAACAACACCGTCTTGCGATCGCGTTCCCAGATATTGAGCAGATCGTTCTGCAGCCGCGTGCGCGTATGCGCATCCAGTGCGCCGAACGGCTCGTCCATCAACAGCACGGCGGGGTGATAGGCCAGCGTACGCGCCAGCGCGACACGCTGCTTCATGCCTCCGGACAGCTCCTTCGGATAAAAATTCTCGAAGCCTTTCAGGCCGACCATTTCGATCAACGCGCGGCATTGCGTTTCGGCTTCCGCATGCTTGATGCCCTGCTGGCGAGGGCCATACATCACGTTGCCGAGCACACTCTTCCAGGGAAACAGCGCGAACTCCTGGAACACCGGCCCACGATCGGGACCGGGCCCGGCGATCGCCCTACCCTTCATCTTTGCGACGCCCTCGGTCGGATTGACGAAGCCGCCGACGATATAGAGCAGCGTCGATTTTCCACATCCGGACGGGCCAAGAATGGAGACGAAGGCGCCATCCTCGATCGTCAACGAGATCTCCGACAACGCCAGATGGCTTTGACGGCCGGAGGTTTGAAAAACCTGCGAGACCCGATCGATCTCGATCATGGCAGTTGCCGACCCCCGCGCCGGCGCGGATTCCGCCTGAACACCCCTCAGCGATGGCAATTGCTTCATTTCCGCTTCTCTTCCCGACGGGCGTCCGTCGGGCACAGCCGCCTTCTGGATTTTCCGCGGTCAGTCGATTTCATTGGGGACCGGATCGCCTAAGCACCGCGCGAACCGGCGCCGCGTCAAGACCCTTAAGCTTCAACGGCAACGCAATCAATTCATAGTCGCCGGGTATGACGTCGGCCAGTACGAGATTCTCGACAATCCGAAGATCGTGCCGCCGGCAAACCATGTGCGACGGGAGGTCTTTCGACGTCTCCGGGTCGACAGACGGAACGTCCACGCCGATCAGCCGCGTACCGCGAAGAGCCAAGCGCTCGACGGTTTCCGGAGCCAGCGCGCGGAAACCTGTTGGCCAGGCCGATTCATCGCCCCTACCCATCAATTTGAAAAGCAGCCGCGATGGAGCGCCGTCGAGAGCGGCCGCGATCTCCTCAAAACCACAGAGAGAGCCGCTTCCGCGCGCATCAATTACCCTTGCGGGGCCAATGAAATCGCTGAGATCCAGCATGTCGATGCTGGCACCTGCGGCATCGTAGTGCAAGGGTGCATCGACATGAGCGCCGCAGTGCGTCGACATTGCGATACTGGCAACGTTGACGGGACAGTCGGGCCCGATGGTGAATGTCTGACTGACCGCAAAAGCAGCGTCTCCCGGAAAAACCCCCATGCCGACAAGCAGCGAGGGCGATATGTCAATCAGAGCCTTCACAATTGAGTCCTGACCTGCCAGAGCTCAGGGAATAGCACGACGTCCAGCATCTTTCGCAAATAAGAAACGCCCGATGTGCCGCCGGTACCTCGCTTGAATCCGATGATCCGCTCGACTGTCGTAACGTGGTTGAAACGCCAGCGACGGAAATAGTCCTCAAAATCCACGAGCTTTTCGGCAAGTTCATACAATTCCCAGAAGCGGGTTGGGTCTTGATAGACCGATAACCACGCGTTCAGAACACTGTCGCTTGCGACGTGCGATACAGAGACATCACGTTCGACTATGGCTCTATCGATGCGGAGCCCGCGACGTTGCAACAGCTGTATGGTGAGATCGTAGATGCTCGGGGCGCGCCGGACCGCTTCGAGGCGTTCCATAACGGCTTCGTCGTGCGCGTGGATATGGGTCATCGCAGCATTTTTGTTGCCGACAAGAAACTCGATCATGCGGTACTGCCAGGATTGAAAGCCAGACGATTGCCCAAGCAATCCGCGAAACTCCGTATATTCACTCGGCGTCATGGTCCGAAGGACGTCCCAGGCCGAATTGAGTTGCTCAAGGATGCGAGATACCCGCGACAATGTCTTGAAGGCCGGCTGCAGATCGTCCGCCGCAATCAACCGGCAAGTGACACCGAGCTCGTGAATCGCAAGCTTCATCCAAAGCTCCGAGGTCTGGTGCTGGATAATGAACAATACCTCGTCATGGGCGGCGGAAAGAGGCTGTTGCGCCTGCAGAATCTTGTCGAGCTGGAGATAGTCGGAATAAGACATCTCTTTGCGCTGACTCATCGCGCCTGCGTCCTTTGGCGATTCAATGCTACTTCCGCGCATGCCATATCAGATCTACCTTGGCTTCGGAAACTGGAAAGCCCTCAGCGCCCATATCGGCTAGCGATCGAAAATTCCGTTCCGAGATTCTGCTGACGCTGGAGGCGATCTGCGCCAACTCCGCTCGGCCCACGTTCTACGAAGGCCACTACCGTAGGCGAGCATAGCGCGGATTCGCTGTAGCAATCCCCAACACGATACCTTGTCCAAGCTGGTTTTGAGGCAACCACACGCCCTCTATTCGGAGCACCGGCAGACGATATTTTAAACCTAAAATGATAGGCTTTTGCTGTCAATCGGGATTTCCATTGCACTTCCCTTCAGAAAGTACTCGCGCACCGCGGGAAACAAGCAGTTGCCGTTGTTTCAGGAACAGGCTTATGCTGGAATCATTCGCGAGCCGGCTTCTGGATTTGAAAAATTCCTCACCACCGCGCACTGCGTGATCCGTCATGTCATCTGGCTTTTGATCGCGAGACCCTCATGATGTCGTCAGCTTTCATTACTTCCCGCGAGCAATGCGTCGCGCGCGATTCTGTTGATCCGCTTCGCGGTTTGCGCGACCGTTTCATGATTCCTGAGGGCCTCATCTATCTCGACGGAAATTCGCTCGGTCCGATGCCGCGAGCCGCGGTAAGCGTCTTGAACCATACGATCGAACAGGAGTGGGGTCACGACCTTATCAGGAGCTGGAATACCGCGGGATGGTTCGACATGCCCGTCCGGCTCGGCGACCGCATCGGAGCACTGCTTGGGGCGGCTCCTGGCCAAACGCTCGTTTGCGACACCACATCGATCAATCTCTACAAGGCAGTCCATGCTGCAATCGCATTGAGGCCCGATCGCAACGTGGTCATTGCCGAAGATGAATCGTTCCCGACAGACCTCTATATCGTCGAAGGCGCAATGAAGTCTGCGGGTCGTCCGATGAAGCGACGATTGATTGGTACCGATGGCGCCTCTATCGATGCCCTGCTTGACCGAACGGTCGCGGTCGCCGTGCTCTCGCATGTTAACTACCGCACCGGTGCGCTACTCGACATGGCCACCATCACCAAACAGCTTCACGACGCCGGCGCGCTGGTGGTGTGGGACCTCTGTCATTCGATCGGCGTGATAGAAATCGCGTTCGACCTTCATGCGGTCGATTTTGCAGTCGGTTGCACCTACAAATATCTGAACGGTGGTCCAGGATCTCCAGCATTTATTTCCGTCGCAAAAACCCATCAGACCGCCGCCAAACATCCATTATCGGGGTGGTGGGGTCATGCTGCCCCGTTTGCGTTCGATCGTGACTTCCGGCCTGACCAAAGTATCAAACGCTTTCTCTGCGGAACTCAGCCGATCATTTCCATGCGGGCCGTGGATGTGGCGCTCGACGCGATGGCGGGCGTCGAGGTAGCGGCCTTAAGACAGAAGAGTCTCGCTCTCACGGAGCTTTTCATTGCACGCGTTACCGCGCTCTTGCCGAGCCTTGATATCGTAACACCCCGTCAATCATCATTGCGCGGCAGCCAGGTCGGAATATCCTTCGAAAAGGGTTATGCGGTCGTGCAGGCTATGATCGAACGCGGCGTCGTCGGCGATTTCCGGGCGCCCAACATCATGCGTTTTGGCTTCGCACCGCTTTACATTCGATTTCAGGACGTCTGGGATGCCGCCGATATACTCGCCGGCTGCATAAACGCGGAGGTATGGCGCGATCTTCGCTTCAATCGTCATCTAGATGTAACCTGAGGGGGCGTCCGCAGGCACAGCTGCCTTTCGATTTTCGTACGTTAACGGCCTGCGCATTGCGGAAACGCGCAAAGATTGGCGATGCTGTTTCGGGCCAGCGACCAACGGGAACCGGACGGCATGGAGCCGGAAGCAGTCGGTAAGTTACCCTTGACCGAGCGCGGTGGCCCAGCTGAAATCATAGTGGGCGCTCATCGCCTTCATCACGACCGTAGCGGTCAAAACGAAGATAATTTGTAACAACGTTTTCGTCGTAAAAATTTTTGCAAACAGCGCCATGTGTGATGCTCCCCGCAAGCGTATACGGCACCGAAGCCCGCTAATCAAGAACTGCGCAACTGTTGCCGGCGTGGGAACATTAGGCGCTGCAATTCGAACAAATCAGCCACATGACTGCTAGTCGAACCATGGCCAATCCGCCGCTCCGTCATGCGTAACGGCGCCGCCGGGCGCCTGGCCGACCAGACGAGCGTATTTGGCAAGCGCCCCTGCCCGATGCCGGGGCGGCCGCTGCTTCCATGCCTGCCGCCGCTCTCCGAACTCGCTGTCGTCGATCAGCAGATCCATGCGGCGCGCGCCGGCATCGATTCTGATGCGGTCGCCTTCGCGCACCAGCGCCAGCGGGCCGCCGATGAAGGATTCCGGCGAGACATAGCCGATGCACATCCCGCGGGTGGCTCCGGAAAAGCGTCCATCGGTGATAAGCGCGACCTTCTCGCCCATCCCCTGCCCATAAATCAGCGCGGTGACGCCCAGCATCTCGCGCATGCCGGGACCACCCACGGGGCCTTCATTGCGGATGACGAGAATGTCACCCTCGGCGTAGTTGCGGTTGCGGACGGCATCGACGCATTGTTCCTCGTCTTCGAATACGCGCGCTGAGCCTTCGAACACCAGCTTCTTAAGGCCGGCAACTTTGATGACAGCGCCATCAGGGCAAAGATTGCCCTTCAGAACGGCGACGCCGCCGTCCGCCATAATCGGTGCGCTCGTG
>Ga0137399_10001235_pt1 | contig 11500 bp, 7 predicted proteins | sample czorhiz316metaG_FD_104810 | JGI IMG/M metagenome (GOLD analysis project Ga0137399, IMG submission 104810) | Vadose zone soil microbial communities from Angelo Coast Range Reserve, California, USA - czorhiz3.16 metaG | ecosystem: Environmental > Terrestrial > Soil > Vadose zone | place: USA...
ACGCGTTCACCTGCGCCTACGACGAGGGTCCGGCATTTGACGAGCGCCCGTACATGCGTGCCGCGGTCCAGGCGAGCGGCGCGACGTCGCACCTGGTGGTGCCGGACGGCGGGGATTTCTGGAACGTGTTCGACCGGCTCACCGGCCAGCAGGACGAGCCCACCGCGGGGCCCGGGCTGTTCTCGCAGTGGAAGGTGATGGAGCTGGCGCACGCCGCGGGTCTCAAGGTGCTGCTCGACGGACAGGGCGGAGACGAGACCCTGGCCGGCTACTGGCGCTACCTGCCGATCCGCCTCCGCGACCGACTGGCGGACGGGGACGTGGCCGGCTTCGCGCGCGAGTTCGGCGCCGTCGCCGAGCGCCTCGGCACGACCCACACCCTGGCGCTCGCGATCGAGCCGTGGCTGCCGGTGGGGCTGATCGCGCCGCTCCGCCGCCGCTTCGGCCAGGGCAAGGACCGCGTGCTGACCTCCGCGCTGCGCGGGCTGCGCACCGCAGAGACGCCGCGCGCGCCGGGCGGATTCGGGAGCACGCTGCGCGGCCAGCAGGCGTTCGATCTCACGCAGCGCCTGCTGCCTTCGCTGCTGCGCTACGAGGATCGCAACAGCATGGCGTTCTCGATCGAGACCCGCCTGCCGTTCCTGGATTACCGCCTCGCGGAATTCGCGCTCTCGCTTCCCGACGAGCAGCGCCTCGACCGCACCACCAGCAAGGCGATCCTGCGCCGTGCGCTGGCGGATCGCATTCCACGAGAGGTGATCGGGCGCCGGGACAAGATGGGCTTCGAGACCCCGACCGACGTGTGGCTGCGCGGCCGCTACGCCGCCGAGGCCAGACGGCGGCTGTTCGCGGACGGGCCGCTCGATGCGTGGATTCGGAAGGACGCGCTGCGCGATCAGCTCGACGAGTATCTCGCCGGACGTCGCGAGATCGGCCTTCAGGTGTGGCGCTGGCTCTCGCTCGACTCCTGGGCGCGGCAGTACCTGGCCGGCGACCCGCGCACCATCGACCGTGCCCCCGAGACCCTGCTCCACGCCGGGCGCCACCGCACGTTCGTCGAGGTCGAGCGCGACCTCGAGCGCGAGACCGAGCCCGAAACCCCCGTGGCGGGTGTCGGCTCGAATGGACCCGGCGTACGCGTGGGCTGAGTGGACCTCGTCGTCCTCTCGGAAGTCCGCTGGGGGTATTTCCGCACCCGGAAGCAATTCCTGCTCTCGCGATTTCCCGAGCGCTGGAGAATCCTGTTCGCCCAGCCTCCGGCGTTCGGGGCGGACGATCCGTGGAGCCCCCGCACCGAGGGCCGGGTCACCTACTTCACCGTGCCGTTCCTCAAGCCCGCCACGACCCAGCCGCTCTACAACGCGTTGAGCGGGGCCGCCCCGGGGCGCTGGCTGATCGAGCGCGGGGCCACGGCCTGGCTGCGCTCCCGACTCCGCGCCCTGGGCGCCTCGAGCGACCCCGTGGTCCTGACCTCCAACATCTATGCCGCCGGCGCCCTTTCGTCGCTCCGGCCGAAGTTGATATTCTATGACTTCAACGATCATCCGCTGCAGTTTGCCGGGGTCCCATCCTGGGCCGGGGACTACTGGCGGAGGACCCTCGATCGGGTGGATACCCTGTTCGTCGTCTCCGAGTACTACCGCCGCGAGCTCGCGGCCCAGACGTCAAAACCGCTCGTCCCCCTCGGCAACGGGGTGGAAACCGCCCATTTCGAAGCCGCGCGGCCCGAGCCCGCGGACCTCGCGAAGCTGCCGCGGCCGCGCATCGGGTACCTCGGGTTGTTGTCCCATTTCCTGGATTTCGAGACGCTGGAGGCGCTGCGGCAGGCGAGGGGGGGCGGGACGCTGGTCCTGATCGGGCCGGGCACGCCCGCCACCGAGTCCGCGATCCACGAGCTTTCGGGTCGCGAAGGGGTCGCGCTCCTGGGCCCGAAACCCTACGAGCAGGTGCCGGCCTACCTGCAGAATCTTGACGTGGGTCTGATCCCTTTTCGGGCGAACGATCGCTACGTGCAGGGTATCAACCCCAACAAGATCTATCAGTATCTGGCCTCCGGACTCCCCGTGGTGACCACGCCGGTTCTCGACCTTTCGCCCGCGCCTCCTCATCTCCAGTTCGCCTCGACCCCCGAGCAAACCGTGGCGGCGGTCGGTGTCGCGCTGGCCGCTCCGCGCGATCCCGGGGCCTGTCGGGCGCTGGCCGGGCCGCACGACTGGAGCACGCTCGCCTCGCGCATGGTCGAAACCATCGAAGCGCGTCTCGCCGGACGGTCGTGATCCAGAGCTCCCGCATCACCCCGAGGTTCCATGGCCGACCGTAAGGCCGCCCGCCGCGAGATCAAGAGACCCAAGCCGGCCGCACCCGCGCGCCCGTTGAGCGCGGCGTGGGCCGCCGTGATCCTCGCGGTGCTGGTGGCGGTTTTCTTCCACGACGTGATGATGCCCGGCCGCACGTTCGTCTCACCGGACGCGGTCGCGCCGGCCGGCTTCGCGCACATGGGCGAGCAATCGCTGTGGAAGGACCACGTCTATCCGCTGTGGAATCCGTACGTCTTCCTCGGCCTGCCGTCGTTCGCGAGCGGTGCGTACAACCCGCTGATCTATCCGCCCGACTGGCCGCTCGCCCTGGTTCAGAAGGTGATTCCGCTTCCCGACATGAGCTGGCTGCTCCTCTACTATTTCCTGGGCGGCTGGTTCTTCTTCCTGCTGGCCCGTGAATGGGGCGCGCGCGCCGAGGGCGCGTTGCTCGGCGCGATCGCGTTCGTGTTCGCGCCGAATCTCGTGGCGGTGGGATCGCACGGCCACGGCAGCCAGCTGGTGGATTCGGCGTACCTGCCGCTCATGCTGTGGCTCACGACCCGCTGGCTCAGGCGCGGAAAGCTCACCGATCTCGGCGCACTCGCGATCGCGGGCGGATTCCAGATGCTGCGCGGGCACGTGCAGATCTGTTTCTACACCTGGCTCGCCATCGGCCTCGACACGCTGGTCGAGGGGATCGCGGCGTGGCGTCGCGGGCCGCAGGAGGGCGGGACGGGCGGCGCGGCGCCACGCCTGCTGATGCGCGCGGCCGGGATCGTCGCGGCCGGCGCGCTGGCGTTCGGAATCGCCGGCTTCTACAACCTGCCGCTTCAGGATTACGCCCGCTGGTCGATCCGCGGCGGTGGCGCGGGCGGCGGCATCGGCATGGATCGCGCCACGCAGTGGTCGTTGTCGCCGATCGAGCTGCCCACCATCGTGCTGCCGGGCTGGGCCGGCTTCGGCGGTCAGACCTACTGGGGCGGCATGCCGTTCACGGACTACCCGAACGCGTACGTCGGCATGATCTCGATCGTGCTCGCGCTGCCCGCGTTCCTCGCGAACGGGCCGGCGCGCGTGTTCGCGCTCGCGCTCGCGCTGGTTTCCCTGTTGATCGCGTTCGGACACAACACGCCACTTTACGGCTGGCTTTACGCGCACCTGCCGTTGTTCAACAAGTTCCGAATCCCGGTGATGATCATCCTGCTGTTCCAGCTCGCGGCCTGCCTCGGAGCGGCGTGGGGGTGGAGCGCGGTGCTCGAGGGGCGCGGGGAAGGGCAGAAGGGGCGGGGGGTGGACCGTCTGATGGCGATCACCGCCGCGGTGCTGGGCGCGGCGGTCCTGATCGGCGGGATCGGGCGCGAGAGCTGGCGGGCGTCCTACCAAGCCCTCGCCATGGCGACCCATCCCGGGTACCCGGCGCAGGCCGCCTCGATCGCGTTCGAGACTTTCGTCGGCGATCTGGTGCGCGTCGGTCTGGTGGGGGTCGCCGCGGCCGGCCTCGCGTGGTTCACGTTCACGCGCCGCATCCCGGGCCGCGTCGCGAGCGTGGTGGCCGCGCTGCTCATGCTGTTCGAGCTGTGGCCGGTGAGCGGTGTGGTGATGAAGCCGGTGATCGGCGATTCCACGCCGCGCAACGTGGAGATCGGGCGTGACGACGTGGTGGACTTCCTCGAGCAGGCGGCGCCGCGCGGCACGTTCCGCATCCTGCCGATCGACAATTTCCAGGACAACCGCTACGCCGGGTTCGGCATCGCGTCGATTGGCGGATATCACCCCGCGAAGCTGCGGCGCTTCCAGGATTTCTACGACGCGCAGCTCCACGCCACGCCCGGATGGATGCGCCTGCTCGACATCCGCTACGTGGTGATCTCGCAGACCATGCCGAAGCCTCCCGACTGGATGAAGCTGGTGCACGAAGGGGCGGGCGGATCGGTCTACGAGAATCTCGTGGCATTGCCGCGCGTCACGCTGGTGGATCGCTATCGCGTGGTGCAGCCGGCGAAAGCGATCCTGGATTCGGTGGCGAACGTCACCAGCGATTCCGCCCGCCTCACGTTCCTCGAGGAGGATCCGCACCTCTCGCTGGGTCCGGTCGAGGGCGCGAGCGCCACGATCGTGTCGGCGCGGCTCAACGACCTCACGGTCGAGGTCCAGACCCCCGGCCCCGCGCTGCTGCGGGTCGCGGACCAGTGGTATCCGGACTGGATCGCGACCGTGGACGGCCACCCGGCGCCGATCCTGCGCGCGGACTATCTGCTGCGCGCCGTGGCGGTGCCGGCCGGCCATCATCGGGTGGAGTTCCGCTTCCGCTCGGCCGCGATCCGCGCCGGGCTGTGGGTCTCGATCGCGAGCCTGTGCGTGGCGCTGGCGCTGATCCTGTTCGGCATGCGCCGCCAGGGCGCCGCGCCCGCCGCCCCGGCGGCGCGCGAGGCGGGCCCCGCGCGCGCCGCGGAGACGGCCTAGTGGAAAAGCTGGTGATCATTCCGACCTACAACGAGAGCGAGAACATCGGGCCGCTGCTGGATCGCCTGATGGGGCTGCCGCTCGGGCTCGAAGCCCTGGTGGTGGACGACGGCTCCCCGGACGGCACCGCCGCGCTGGTGCGCGAGCGCATGAAGAACGAACCGCGCATCCACCTCATGGAGCGCGGGGAAAAGCTCGGGCTCGGCTCCGCCTACCTCGCCGGGTTCCGCTTCGCGCTCGATCACGGCGCGGAATATATCTTCGAGATGGACGCGGACTTCTCCCACGACCCCGATTCGATCCCGGAGTTCGTGAAGCACGCGCAGGAGGTCGACGTGGTGCTGGGCTCGCGCTACCTGCACGGCGTCACGGTCGTCAACTGGCCGCTCCAGCGGCTGATCCTCTCGTACCTCGCGAACCGCTACACTCGTGTGGTGACCGGCCTGCCCTTGAACGACGCGACCGGCGGGTTCAAGTGCTTCCGCCGGCGGGCGCTCGAGGGCGTGAGGCTCGACCGGGTGCAGTCCGACGGGTACTCATTCCAGATCGAGATGTCGTTCAAGTGCTGGAAGAAGGGTTTCAGCCTGCGCGAGATCCCGATCCTGTTCGTGGATCGCAGGGCAGGCACTTCGAAGATGAACCGCCGCATCGTGTGGGAGGCGGCGTGGATGGTGTGGAAGCTGCGTCTGTGGGATTTGCTCGGCCGAGTGGAGTAGCACCATGAACCAACATCTTTGCGCTCCGTGGCGCGGCCGACGCCGCGCCGTTCTTGCCGTCGCCCTGCTGCTGGTCGCGGGTGCCGCGCCCGCGCACGCCTCGGGAGCGTGGTCCACGTTCCTGCGGCCATTCTCGTACAACGACGTGATCGCGGCCCAGGAGACGGTGTGGTGCGCGACCGAGGAGGCCGGGCTGCTGATGTTCAATCGCACGACCGGGAGCTTCTCCTCGTACACGCGCGAGCCCGGGGCGCTGGCAAGCAATCACCTCACGTCGCTCGCGTTCGACCGGCGCGGGCGGCTGTGGGCGGGCACCCGCGACGCGGGCGTGGCCCGGCTGTCGCCGAATGGGTCGTGGGGCCTGTTGAACGCGTTCGACGGCCTGCCGGATCTCTCGGTCAACGTGGTGCGCACCCAGGGCGACACGGTGTGGATCGGCACCGAGAAGGGGATCGCGCTGTTCAACGGGACCGAGATCTCGGGGCGAGTGCCGGACGGCGTGAACCCCTCGCCGTTCGCGAGCGACGAGATCACCGGCATCGTGGTGCAGGGCGATTCGCTGTGGCTCTCGACCGGCGGTGGGGTCTACTACGGAAGCATCGCCGCGGGCCTCACCCGTTGGACGCCGGCCTTAAGCGGGCTCCCGTCCGGCCGGGTGGACGCGCTGGTGGGCGACGGCGTCGACCTGTGGGCGCTGGCCATGAACCGTCTGTGGCGCGCGCAACCCGGTAATTCGTGGTCCCCCGTGCCCGGTCTCAGCAACGTGTATCGGGTCTCGGACGACTTCGGGCATGTGATCGCAACCAGCGATTCCGGTCTCTTCGAGTGGGGAAGCGGAACCTGGACCCGCATCAACTCCACGCTGGTCTCGTTCAACGCGCCGCAATTCCAGTACGGGACCGGCGCGGACGCGAACGCCGAGGTGTTCGCGGCCGCGTACGGCGGATTCTACGAGCAGCAGCCGGACCCGACGCCGTGGACTCAGCGATTCCCGCCCGGTCCGGTCGGCAACAACGATCAGAACATCCAGATCCACGGCTCCAAGGTGTACATCGCGACCTTCGACGAGGGCATGTCGCGTTACGAGGGCGGCGCCTGGACGCTATGGTTCCCGTTGCCGTGCTCTTCGAATTGCCCCGAGACGTTCTACTTCCCGATCTATTCCACCGGCATGCTGGTGGACCAGCAGGGCCTGCTGTGGCTCGGCTGCTGGGGCGTGTCGGTGGACGTGATGGACGATTCGCAGGCCACGCCGGCGGTCCAGCACCTGTGGGTGAGCCCGCTCCTGGCCGACGACCGCCACACCTGGCTGTGGTCCGCGGCCGCGGATTCCGCGGGCGGACGCTGGTTCGGCATGGACACCCCGTGTCTCGATTGCGATCAGCAGCACGATCCGATCGGCATCGACTACTACGACTCGAACGGTCTGCTGCTCGCGAACTATCAGCCTGGAAAACTCGACAGCGCGCTGAACATGGCGAACAATCAGGTGCGCTCGCTCGAGTACGACGCCGTCACCGGAAACATGTGGGTGGGACTGGCCGGGCACGGCGTCCAGTATTTCAAGGTGCCAAACCAGACCGGCGGCGACCTGAGGCTCACGTTCAACACCATCCAGGACGCGTCGCGTCTCGACGTGTTCTCGGTGATCCCGCACCGCGACTCGATCTGGGTCTTCAACACCAGCGATCTGCGGCTCTACACCGCGTACGGTGCCACCAACAACGGTCTCGGGTACGCGATCCCCGCCGGCCCCGCGCCGCGCGACGCGGTGCATCCCATGGACCTGGCGCGGGACGGCACGGTGTGGCTCGGCACCGCGAACGGCGTGCGGGTCTATCATCCGGGCGGCGCGACCGAGGACTTCACCGCGGCGAACTCGCCGCTCGCGGACGATGAAGTGCGCACGATTCGCATCGACCGCGCGACCGGCGTGGTGTGGATCGCGACCGCGAGCGGCCTCAACCGGTTCGATCCGGGCTACGTGACGCCGCCCCCGCCGCCGCTCGCGCACCTCAGCGTCAGCATCTATCCGAACCCCTCGCCGATCGCGAATCTGCTCGGCAGTCCGCTGCGCATCGCAGGCAACGGGCAGAGCTACACCGGAAAGGTCTACGGCGTGGATGGCCGGCTGATCCGACACCTCCGCACCGTGTCGAACGGGGACCTGCTGTGGGATGGCCGCGACGACGATGGCCGGCTGGTGCAGCCCGGTCTCTACTTCGTGCGTGTGGAAGCCGGCGGGCGCGCCGCCACCGCCCGCGTGACCCTGCTGCGCTGACCACGCCTTGAGCCTGCGCGCCCGGCTGCTGGATCGCGCACCCGATGGCTGGAGCGCCCTGCTCGAACTCGATCCCGACGCCACGCCCGGGCACCGGCCCGAGCTGTGGCAGGCGTTCGCGGCCGGCGGGTCGGGATTCGAGCCGCGCGTGATCGTGGTCGAGGAGGAAGGCGCGTTGCGCGGCGGAATGCCGCTCGCGATCGAACGCCGCGGCGGGCTGGCCTGGATCCGCGCGCTCCCCTCACTGCTCCCGGCCGCGCCGCTCTCGAGCGGCGGACCGAAAGGCGACGTGGACCTCGCGGTGGCGCGCGCGCTCGGGGACCTGCAGCGCGAGATCCGGGCGTGCGGCGGCGAGTGGGCCTGCTACCGCCCGGCGGGCGAGCCGGTGGCGGAGGCGGCGCTTTCACAGGTGCGCGGCGAGACGCGCTGGATGGAGTGCGCGCGCATCGATCTTTCCGGGGGGATCGACGCCGCGCTGCGCGCCATGGACCGCAAGACCCGGCAGGAGGTGGCGCGCGCGCGCCACCCCGCGATCACGTTCGAGGAGGCGCCCGGAGCGCTGGACGAGGCGTATGCGCTGCACGTGCATCAGTCGCGGGCCTGGCGGCACCGTCCGCTGCCGATCGAGCTGTCGCGGCGGCTGCTGGATTCCGGCGCGGCGCAGCTGCTGTGCGCGCACGATGCCCGCGGGGTGCTGTGCGCCGCGCTCGCGCTCGACGGACCGAACGAGACGTTCCTGTGGTGGAGCGGATCGCACCCCGGCGCCCGCGCCTCGGAAGTGTTTCCGGCCCTGATGTGGTGGGCCGCGGAATGGGCGGCCGCGCGCGGGCGCGCGCGCCTCAATCTCGGGGCGAGCCGCGGGCTCGAGCGGCTCACGCGCTTCAAGCTCTCGCTCGGCGCGAAACCGTTCCGGTATCCGATCCGCTGGCTGGATGCCAGCGCGGCGCCGCCGCTCGGCAAGCTGGCGGCGGCGGTCCAGCGGCGCCTGCGGCGGGGCCGCGCCCGCGGGGACGAGGCGTGAGGATCGCGACGCTCTCGAACGCGAGCGTGGTGCACACGCGCCGCTGGGTGGAGCATTTCCGCGCCCGCGGCCACGAGGTGGCGCTGTGGTCGCTGGAGCGCGGTCCGGACGCGCTCGGCACGCGGCACCTGCCGGCGCCGCCGCTGCCGGGTTTCCTGCGCTATCCGCTCGCGGTTCCGAGGCTGCGGGCCGAGCTCGAGCGATTCCGGCCCGACGTGGTGGACGCGCATTACGTCCCGAACTACGGACTGATGGGCGTGCTCGCGGGAATCCGGCCGCTGGTGGTGACGGCATGGGGCTCGGACCTGCTGGTCGCGCCGCGTCGGGACGCGCTGCAGCGCGCGCGCGCCCGCTTCGTGCTGGCGCGCGCCGATCGCGTGCTCGCCGACAGCGCGAACCTGGCGGCCGCGGCGCGCGCGCTCGGCGCTGGAGCGGATCGCGTGCTCGAGATCCCCTGGGGCGTGGATCCCGCCATGTTCCGCTCCGGGGGAGCGCGCACCGCGGGCCTGATGCTGAGCACGCGCATGCACGAGCCGATCTACGACCTTCCGACCCTGATCCATGCGGCGGCGCGCGTGATGTCGGCACGGCCCGAGTCGCGCCTGGTGATCGCGGGCGACGGCTCGAAACGCGCGGAGCTCGAGGCGCTGGCGCGCCGCGTGTTGCCCGCCGGCCGCTTCGAGTTCGTGGGGCGGATCGAGCCCGCCGCGCTCGCGGCCTGGCTCGCGCGCGCCGAACTCTACCTCTCGGCTTCGCTCTCCGACTCCACCTCGGTGTCGCTGCTCGAAGCCATGGCGTGCGGCGCGGTGCCGGTGGCGAGCGACCTCGAGGGAAATCGCGAGTGGGTGACCGACGGGGATGGCGCGCGGCTGTTCGCTCCCGGCGACGCCGAAGGCTGCGTACGCGCCATCACCACGGCGCTCGGCGATCCGGCCTGGCGCGAGGCGGCGCGGGCGCGCAACGCTCGCGTCATCGAGGAGCGCGGCTCGTGGCCGCGCAATCTCGCGCGCATCGAGGCGGTGTTCGAAGCGCTGGCGGGCGGGGTGCGCCCGTGACCCGCAGGCGCCGGGTGCTCCTCCTGTGCTACTTCTATCCGCCGTTGGCAGGTGGGGGAGTGCATCGCGTGCTGAGCTTCACCCGGCATCTCCCGGTGCACGGCTGGGACTGCACCGTGGTGTGTGCCGGCGAGGAGGATTACTGGGTGACCGATGACAGCCTGATGGCGCGGATCCCGGCGGCGACCGAAGTGATCCGGGTGCGGGGCGGCAGCGGCCTCGCCGCGCTGCTCAAGCTGAGCCGCGCTCGGCGCGGTCAGCGATCGGGCCGCGCGTTCGGGACCCTGCGGCGCCTGAGCGACTGGTGGCTGCTGCCCGACTCCTATGTGGGCTGGTCGCGGCGCGCGCGCGCCGCGGCGTCGCGGCGGATCGCTCAGGGCGGGATCGACGCGGTGATCTCGAGCTCGCCGCCCGACAGCGTTCATCTCGCGGCGCGTGCGCTGCGCCGCGGCCCGGGCGTTCCATGGCTCGCGGATTTCCGCGACCCCTGGATCGGCCTTGCGTTCCGAACGCCCCCGACCGCGTGGCACGCGGCGCGCCAGCGGGCGCTCGAGTGCGGCGTGCTGGCGGGCGCGGACGCGGTGCTGGTGGCCTCGCGCACGCACCAGCGGGCTCTGCCCGGCGCGTGCCAGGGCGTCGATCGCGCGCGCATCGAGTGGCTCCCGAACGGCTACGAGCCCGAGGCCGCCCCCGCAGCGCCCGCCGCCGAAATGGGCACGTCCGACGCGTATGTCCTGGCGTTCACCGGGACGCTCTCGCTGATGCCCGACACCGAAGTGTTCCTGGAGGCGGTGCACGAGATGCTGAAGCGGCATCCCGAAGCGCGGAGGTCACTGCGCGCGCGGCTCGCGGGCCCGTTCGACTCGGGCTACGAGGATCGCGCGGTGGCGCTCGGGCTGCGCGGCATCGTGGAGTTCCAGGGGCCGCGCGGGCACGCCGAGTCGCGCGCGCTCCAGCGCCGCGCCGACGCCTTGCTGCTGTGGCAGCCGCGCGATACGCCCACCATGGTGCCGGGCAAACTCTACGAATACCTCGAGGCGGGGCGCCCGATGTTCGCGCTGTGCGAGCCGGGCAGCGAAGTCGCGGAGCTCGCGCTGCGCGGCGGCGCCGAGGTGATCCGCCCCGGAGATCGCGACGCGCTCTCGCTCGCCCTCGAGCGCGGCTGGCTCGCGTGGCGCGAGCGCGGGCGCGCGCCGGACGTGCGCCACGCGTGGCTCGACGACCATCGTCGCGACCGCCTCGGCGCGCGACTCGCCGCGGTGCTCGATCGCGTGGTGGCGCGGTGATCCCGAGCCAGAGCGGGCCGCTCACCCGCATCGAGCGCATCGCGCTCGCGATCAGCGTGCTGATGGCGGCCGCGCTGATGTGGCCGCTGCGCTCCTACCTCACCGATGACACGTTCATCCATCTCCAGTACGCGCGGCATCTCGCGCTCGGTCACGGCCTGGTGTTCAACCCCGGCGAGCGGGTCTACGGTTGCACCAGTCCGCTGTGGGCGACGCTGATCGCGGACGGAATCGCGCTCCATCTCGACGGGCTCAAGGTGGCGCGCGTGCTCGGGCTCGGCGCGACGCTGGCCTCGATCGGATTGTTCCTGCAGCTCATGCGCCGCACCGTCGCGACGCCGGCGCTGCGCGCGTTCGCGACCGTCGCATGGGCTTCGAACG
>Ga0137399_10001238_pt1 | contig 11493 bp, 12 predicted proteins | sample czorhiz316metaG_FD_104810 | JGI IMG/M metagenome (GOLD analysis project Ga0137399, IMG submission 104810) | Vadose zone soil microbial communities from Angelo Coast Range Reserve, California, USA - czorhiz3.16 metaG | ecosystem: Environmental > Terrestrial > Soil > Vadose zone | place: USA...
CGAACTGATAATCGAAGCCGCCCTGCACGCCGCCGAGGAAGCGGCCATTGTTGCCGGTCAGGCTATTGTCGCCCGCGAACGCGCCGCCGACATGACCGCCGATGTAAAAGCCGGTCCAGCTATAGATCGGCGCCGCATAGGCCGGAGCCTTGGTGTAGGGGCGAGCCGCAAGATCGGCTGCAAGTGCGGGCACGGTTGCGCCGAGAGCGACGAGGGCAACGGTACCGAGTAGAAACTTCTTCATTAGTTTTTATCTCCAACAGATCATTTCCGAGGCGCCGCGTGCCGGCCCATCCATGGCGCGGAGATAGACAGGTTTTGCGCAAAATGCTGTCACCCATCGGTCACAGTGATTGGGTTCCGAACGTGTTGGGGAACAACAAAATTTGCTTGCTTAATGGCGCCTTAATCGAATCTGAATGAAGCCTTAATTCCCGCGCGCTGCGCGTTGCGCGCTGCATGCGGTGGCTGAAACAGGGGTTTGAGCATGGCGACGTTTAAGATGCCGCTTTCCGGAGATGTGGTGCAGTCGATCAATCCGTTCACCGCTTTCTTCAGTCCGATCGGAAGCCAATTGGGTGTGATCAATATCAACCTTGGCCAATCGAGCGATCCCGGCGTGGAACAGGAGGTGCTGTCGGATGTCGGCACTTATGGCAGGCAGATCGGCCGCATCGGTGATGCGCTGACCGTGCTGCTCGCGCATTTCCATCCGAAGACGCCATTGACGCATGAGGAAGCTGCCGCGATCGATGCGCTCAAAGAGATGCTGAACAAGGTCGCGGACGTGAAGCAGAAGCACGCGCGGCACGCGTTGCGTCCTTACGCGGTGAAGCCATAGGCCGCCTCTGACCGCGCGGAAGATGGCTTCAGCCCAGACGGCGCCGGACCTCGTCCCGCATGTTCTCGCGGAACGCCTCTCTGCGCGCGGGTCTATCTTTCTCGTCGATATTGAAGCGGTCGAAGACGTTGAAATTTTCAAGGATCGGATATCGATCGCTTGCCATCGCCAGGATACGAAGTAGTTCGGCCGCCGGCCCGCTGGGGCCTTTGACTTCCCATCTACGTATCGTGTCCGGGCCGTCGCCCGGGGCAAGGCCACACAGCTTGGCCATGTCGGCAACGGACAGGCTTTTGCCGATCGCATTACCGAGATCCTCGCGAAGCTGTTTTAGCTCAGAGCCGGTCACTGGGGTCGATCCTGCACGTCGCCTGACAATTCCCTGTCCGATGTGTTCGGCAATCATAAGCGCGATTCAGCGAAGCCGGATCCGACCCTAGACCACGGCTTTGGATGTGTGAAGCCGATCACAGCGCTTCCGTTGGGTGCGGATTATGATGGCTTGCGTTCGTCAATCTTGCGTTCGTCAATGAGGATCTGCACATGCGTGGACTAGCCGGGAAGCTCAGCCCCGAAGACCGCCGATTTTACTGGAAGTTTGTCGGCGGTCTGTATGTCTTTTATGTTGCGCTGATGATCGCCACGGTCGGGGTGGTCGTCGGCAATCACCTGTCAAAGAATCTCGCTTATGAACCCGCCTTGGCAGACGAAATTGGTGGGAAGGCGCTGGCATCGATCGAAGCCCCGATGCCTGTGAGGCACGCGGCGAAATATGATTGATGTTCACGGGTTCTTTTTCGCGTGAAACAGCGCAGCTGCGCCCGCGCCAACTGAGCGGTCAATAACGACGCCGCCGCTTGGGCGTTCATGTCCGATTCGAGTGCAAACTGGCCGATATCTCCGGGAATGCGAGCCAGAACGGTGGGGCCCTGTTAGATCGCCTGCTCGGTTTCATGCCAGGATTCCTCAGGAACAAACTCCTTGCAGTCCCGTTTTTCAAATTGCCGCAACTGTCCGGCCATTGGGCCGGACTTTGCTTCTCGAAGCGGGAGCTTATGTGGACACTCAAACCAAGGCCCGGGAGCCGTCTTCTGAAACGGCTCCGCAGTCTGAGCGCGGTCCAGCAAGGTTCGGTTCCGAAAAAGACGATCAGGTCGGCGAACCACGCCAGGCGCAGAAACAGTCATTTTCTGACCGGTTGCGGCAGCACTGGATGTTGGCCGCCACTGCTGCGTGCATTGCCGCCGTCGGCCTGATCGCTGGCCTGCTTTATTGGCTGGATGCTCGGCATTACGAATCAACTGACGACGCATTCGTTGCCACGCGCAGTTTTTCGATTGCGCCCAAGGTCAGCGGCTACGTGACCGAAGTCGCTGTTACCGACAATCAGCATGTCGGTGCGGGGGAATTGTTGGCCCGCATCGACGAGCGCGATTATACGATCGCGGTGAACCAGGCACAGGCGCAGGTCGCCACCGGGCGAGCCAATATCGCCAATATCGAAGCGCAGATCGCCAGCCAACAGGCTCAAATTGACCAAGCGAAGGCGCAGGTCGAGCAGGCGGAAGCGCAGTTGCAGTTTTCGCAGCAGGAAGCTGCCCGGGCGCAGGATCTCGCCTCGAAGGGCGCCGGCACCGTCCAGCGGCAGCAGCAGACCAAATCCGACCTCGAGGCGCAGCAGGCCAATATGGCGCGAGCGAAGGCCGCGCTGATCGCCGCGGAGCTGCAGATCAAGGTGCTGGGTACGCAGCGCGACAGCGCGCACGCGTCGTTGGATCAGGCACAAGCGCAGCTCGATCAGGCCAAGCTTAATCTTGCCTACACCAACATTGTCGCGGCGCAGCCGGGGCGGGTGGCGAAGCTTAGTGCCGCCAAGGGCGCTTTCGTCACCCCAGGCCAGAGTTTGACGATGTTCGTTCCGGACGAGGTCTGGGTCACCGCCAATTACAAGGAAACGCAACTGACCGACATGCGTCCCGGTCAGAAGGTTGAAATCAGGATAGACGCTTATCCGGGCCGCAAATTGAACGGTCATGTCGCATCGGTGCAGCCCGGTTCGGGCACCGCGTTCAGCCTTCTGCCGGCGGAAAACGCGACCGGCAACTTCGTCAAGGTGGTGCAGCGCGTGCCGGTCAAGATCGTCGTCGACGATTGGCCGGCCGACCTCCCCGTCGGTCCAGGCATGTCCGTTGTGCCGCGGACGCGGGTGAGATGAGCGCGCAGGCGGAGGCCGCCGGAACCTCAGGCTGGTCGCCGGAGCGGTCGGCCGCAGGCGGCCACAATCCCTATCTGATCGCGTTCGTGGTTTCGATCGCGACCTTCATGGAGGTGCTCGACACCACCATCGCCAATGTAGCGCTGCGTCATATCGCGGGCGGGCTCGCGGTCGGGATCGACGAAAGCACCTATGTCATCACGAGCTATCTGGTCGCCAACGCCATCGTGCTGTCGATTTCCGGCTGGCTGTCCACCGTGATCGGCCGCAAGCGCTTCTACATGATGTGCGTCGCCATCTTTGCCACGGCTTCGTTGTTTTGCGGATTGGCGTGGAGTCTTGAATCGCTGGTTTTCTTCCGCATCGTTCAGGGGTTGGGCGGCGGCGGAATGGCGACCAGCGAGCAAGCGATCCTTGCCGATTCGTTTCCGCCTGCAAAACGAGGCCAAGCCTTTGCGATCTACGGCGTCGCCGTGGTCGTCGCTCCCGTCATCGGGCCTACACTCGGGGGATGGATCACCGATACTTATTCCTGGCACTGGGTGTTCCTCATCAATGTCCCGATGGGGCTGATCTCGCTGTTCCTGGTGGGGACGCTGGTCAGCGAGCCATCGGGCGCGGAAGAAGAGCGCGCCAGGCTTCTGCGAGGCGGCCTGCGCGTGGACTATGTCGGCTTTTTATTGGTCGCCATCGGACTGGGCTCGCTCGAATTCGTGCTGGATGAAGGCCAGAAAAACGATTGGTTCAGCTCGAACATGATCGTTGGCTTTGCGCTGACATCGGCGTTCTGCCTGCTGGCGTTGATTCCCTGGGAGTTGAGCCGCGACGACCCGATCGTCGACATCCGGCTTCTCGGCCGGCGGCAGTTCGGTGCTTGTTGGCTGGTAATGCTCGGCACCGGCGCGGTGTTGATCTCCACGACGCAGATGCTGCCGCAGATCCTGCAAACGGAATTCGACTATACCGCGATGCTGGCGGGGCTGGCTTTATCGCCGGGCGGCATCGCCACTCTGATCCTGATGCCGGTCGCCGGTCGCCTGGTCGGCATCATCCAGCCGAAATATTTGATCGCTGTGGGCGGAACGATCGTGGCGTTTGCGATGTGGCACCTGACCGGGTTGAACGGCGACATCACCTACGGCTACGCCGCGCTGTCTCGCATCTTTCTGGCGCTCGGCCTGCCGTTTCTGTTTCTCCCGGTCACCACCGCATCGTATGACGGGATCCCGCCGGACAAGACCAATCAGGCCTCCGCGCTCATCAACGTTGCGCGCAACATCGGCGGCTCGATGGGTGTCGCGCTCGCGCAAACGATATTTGCGCAACGGCAGCAATTTCATCAGAGCCGTCTGGTCGAGCATGTTTCCGCTCCCGACGTCGGCTATCAACAGACCATCGATGCCGTGACACGCTTCTTCGTCGGCCAGGGATCAAGCCAGCCGGACGCCGCCTCGCAGGCGATCGCCTGGGTCGGCGAGGCCCTGCAACGGCAGGTCAATCTGCTGTCCTACATTGACGTGTTCTGGTCGCTCGCGATCATCGGCGCGCTGATGGTGCCGCTGGCGCTGATCATGAAGCCGATCGATCTGGGCGCTGGGCCGAGGGGACATTGAAAAGACAGCAGAAAGCGGCCGCCCCGGGCGCCTTCGAATGATTACTTTCAAGCGCCGATCGCATTGCGCGCGATAACATCGCGATAGAATGACACGCTGAGTTTCGGTATCCGGCGCTGCGTCTCAAAGTCCACGTGGTACAGCCCGAAGCGCTGTTCGAAGCCGAATATCCACTCGAAATTATCCATCAAGCTCCACAGGAAATATCCGCGAACCGGCACGCCTTCGGACGTCGCGCGCTGCAGCTGCGTCAGGTAGTTGCGCAGATACATGATGCGGTCGAGGTCGTAGACGTTACCGTCGGCAGCCACATTATCGGTCGAAGAGGTTCCGTTCTCGCTGATGTAGATCGTATCGATGTTCCAGATCTTCGCCGCAAGTCGCGGCGCCCAATAGATCGTCTCCGGGCCGATCCTGAGCCACTCGGAATTCATGTGCGGAAACGAGGCGGGAAAGGGCAGGACCGAGAAGCCGGGCGCGCGGTCGGCTGCGACCACGTAGAATTGCGGCGCATAGATGTTCAGGCCGACGAAATCGTTTGGCGAGGAGATGATCTTCAGCTCGTCGGCGGTAAACTTGGGGGCGGCGGCGCCGGCATATCTGAGAAACCCGTCGGTGTATCTGCCCTCCAGGATCACGCCGAGGAAGCCCGCGTTCAACTCGCGCGTGGCGATCTCCGCCGCGCGAATGTTCTCAGGCGTATCGATCGCTGGCAAGCACGCCGCGATGTTCTCGGCTGGACCGACCTTGGTCCCCGCGCGCCCATGGGCGCGGATCGCCTGCACGGCGAGACCGTGAGCCAGCGCGACATGGTGGCGGACCTGGTTCAGTTCTGCCTGCGGCAGTTTGAGACCGGGAGCGTCAATGCCCCATCCATAACCGAAGTTCACGAATCTTCCGACTTCGTTGAGCGTGAAAATGTTCTTGACGCGATCGGTCAAACGCTCCGCCACGTAGCCGGCGTAATCCCCAAACGCCTTGGACGTGTCGCTGGACTGCCAGCCGCCAACTTTGTCCTGGAGCGCTTGCGGCAAGTCCCAATGATACAGCGTCGCGAACGGCTCGATGCCGTTCGCCAGAAGTTCATCCAGGAGGCGGTCGTAGAAGTCGAGGCCTTTGGGATTCGGCGCTCCCGTTCCTTCGGGAAACACCCGTGGCCACGCGATCGAAAAACGATAGGCCTTGACCCCCAGCTCCTTGATCAGGCCAACGTCCTCCTTGTACCGATGGTAGTGATCATTGGCGCGGTCCGCGTTGCTGTGATCGCCGATCTTGCCTGGCGTGTGGGAGAACGCATCCCAGATCGAGCGGCCGCGGCCGTCTTCGTCAACCGCGCCTTCGATCTGATAGGCGGAAGTGGCGGTGCCCCAGAGAAAGTCGTTCGGGAAACTGGCGGGGGCGTGCCGGTCGAGTGCCGGTTTGGCCTCATTGTCTTCCGGCTTCGCGGGCGTCGCCGCCATTCCGAAGGCAGAAAGACCCGCAAGCTTGGCAAAATGCCGACGCGAGAATTCACCAAACATCGATTTCTCCCGTCGGGCTTGCAGGCATGCGCCATTTGCGAATGGCCACAATGACTAATAGGCATCGAATTGATAAGCGGAAATCTTGTCGATCTCGAATTCGACGGTATCGGGAGATTCGCCGTCGATGACCCCGACGCCCCCGAAATACTTCGAGCCCATCGCAAGGTTCACGATCATGTACATGGGATCGTCGAATCCAACAGGGACTTTGATCTCCGACACCGGCTTGCGGTCGATGAAGTAGACGATCCGATCCCACGCCCATAGCACGCCGTAGTCGTGGAAATCGGTCGATGCGTCCGGCACCACGAAGTCGAACCCGCAATGCTTCACGACTCCGGTGGCCGGAATTCGCCAATGTGTCGTCATCACCAGATCGCCGGGCTGTTGCCCGCGTCCTTCCATCACGTCGATTTCGGGAGGCCAGCCGCCATCATTGGCGAGCATCCAGAACGCCGGCCATACTCCGGTCCCAACCGGTATCTTCGAACGGATCTCGAAATATCCGTACTTCTGCGAAAATGAACTTTGGGTCGTCAGGATGCCGGACACGTATTCATTGTTGAAGAGCACCGATTTCAGCGCAGGCGGTGTGCGGCTGGCAACGATCGAGAGAACGCCATCTCGAACTTTGAACGGGTCGAGCCCCAGCGGGGTTGTTGCCCGGCCGCCATAGCGTGGATCCACATAAATCTGCTGTTCGCCGTTATAGGTGGTTTTCCGTTTGAAGTCGGAGCCATCTCCTCCCCAGTAGCGCGCTTCCGGCCAGGAGGCGCCGCCGGCGTAGTGGGGCGCCCATTTTCCGTTCAACAACGGGTGCTGGTCGAAATCATCGTGGAAGGTCCGGTGCAAGGACACCGGGATCAGGGGCTCTGACGTTTCGATGCGACGGCATTGTTCGTTAGACGGGTCGGTCGTGACCTGCAGAGAAAGCGGCGTCGGCGCCGTCTTGAGGTCGCGCTTGATGTTGTCTTGCGCAAACGCCGGCGCGAGGGTGGCGAGACAACCGACGATGGCGAGAGCGTTCCGTACCAATTTTTCGATCCCGGATGACACGGTAATATCAATCCCAGATTACACGGTATTAAACGGGCGGTGATCTCAGCGGCACAACCACTTCGTATATTGCTGGAGAAGAGGCTCTTCAACGACATCTTCTGGGGCGGATATCGCGGAGGCTACCTTTCGCACAGCCACCGTTGCGCCGCGCCGCGTTTCAGGCATTCGTCACGACGAGAGGCTGAGAGGGTGTCTAGCTTACGCTGAGCATCTGAGACAGCGGCGGTTAGCCTTCTGTCCCGGCTTTCGCTTGCCTACGGCAAGCTTACTTTTGCTTTGCCTATCTTCCAATCCACAACCTGATTATGGCAACGATCGCAGAGACACCCCCGCCAATGCCGCCAGCAAGCGCCGCTATCTGCAGCCACGTAGGTAGGGAAATCGCTGTAACTACTGGTTTGTCCCGCCAATAGAGTTGGTTGGTTTCGTCATCGACGCTGAAGTTATCAAATTGCTCATAACTGATTTTCTTTTTCGTCATTGCTGCCCCCACGGCGTTTCCAAGCATCGCACTTAGCTTATTTGGACCCACCGGGCTAGCCAGACACGACAAAGCCCCCCAGAGCCTCGCTAGACCCGTTCTTGCGGGTCGTTACGATCGCTGCGCGATCTAGAGGCTCCAAGGGGCTGATAAGGCCGATGGGCATTTGTTTAATTGTGTGATCTTTTTGCCAAAGTATTTAATGGCGAGGTGGCAATGGGGGTGGCAGCAATTCCCAAGAAACAGCGTTTCTAAAGCAGAAGTTGTGATTTATTCGCTATGCAACTACGATCTAAATAATTGATTGCTGGAAAAGCTGGTGCTGCCAGACAGGATTGAACTGTCGACCTCTCCATTACCAATGGAGTGCTCTACCACTGAGCTACGGCAGCGTGCCCGGATACGAGAATCGGCCAAAAAGGGCCCTACAAGGCGGGCCGATCCTTGCCACAAGGCCCCATCTGGCGCAAGCGCGGGGCGCGCCTGTGCCGCCATCAAAATCGTCACAATCAGCCCGGAGCGCCCGCGGCCTCCTTCAGCCGGCTCAGTTGCGGGCCAATCCGGTTCCCCATTTCCTCGCCCAGCGCCTGCAGCGCCTTGATCGGGCGGATCATGACCTCGAATTCGACCATTTCGCCGGCCTGATTGAATTTGATGAGATCGATGCCCTTGAGCCGCCATTTGCCGTATTGGCGGCAAATTCGAGGGCTGCATCGTGAGAGCCGGCGATAAACGTGCGATGATAGCGAAAATTCTCGAAAATCTGCACCACCGTGGTCAGCACCAGCAGCGTCGCGGGTCGCCCCGCGATCGGCGATTGCACGAACGGCGAACGGAACACAATATGTTCTGACAGCAGCGAGGCCAGCAGGTCGCGATCGCCCGACGCGGCAAAACGATGCCAGCCGTCCAGGGTTCGTTGCGGCAAAGGCGCCAGTGCATGGTTTTCGCTCATCAGTCTATCTCCCCGGTCATTCGAGCAGGTTCACGATGAACGATGAGAAAGATAAATACGAAGGGCAAACCGGAACGCCCGCCAAAAACCCCAAAAAAGACCCGAGGAAAGACTCGAGCAAAGATCTGAGGCAGGATCGGCTGAAGCTGGCGTTGCGCGAAAATCTCAAGCGGCGAAAATCGCAGGCGAGGGGGCGAAGCGATGTCACGACGGCGCCTTCCCATGGCGATGACGTCTCCCCACATGACGACAGCGCAAAAAAGCCGGGCGAATGACGGGCTGCGGCAAATTCGTTATTTGTTTGAATAGTGTGAGAAAAAATGGGCGTCGACCCCGCAACTGGAAGTAACAGCGATGGCCGCGCCCCGCTGGCGGCCGCGTTTCCGCGGCATGAGCAGACATTCCCGGCGCTGACGCCGCAAGAAATCGCGCGCATGCGGCGGTTCGGCGATGTCAGAACTTACAAGAACGGCGAAAGACTGTTCGAGACCGGCAAACCCGGGCCGGGCATGTTCGTCATCTTGTCCGGCCATGTCGCGATCACCCAACGCGATGGCCTTGGTCACGTCACGCCGGTCATCGATCAGGGACCGGGTCAGTTTCTCGCCGAAATCGGTCAGCTCTCGGGCCGCCCCGCGCTGGTCGATGGCCATGCCGAGGGCGATGTCGAAACCTTGTTGATTCCGCCGGAACGATTGCGCGCGCTGCTGGTCGCCGAAGCCGATCTCGGCGAGCGCATCATGCGCGCGCTTATCCTGCGCCGCGTAAACCTGATCCAGGGTGGCGTCGGCGGCCCGGTGCTGATCGGACCACCGGATTCGAGTGGCGTCATTCGCCTGCAGGGATTTCTCACCCGCAACGGTATCCCTCATCATCTGCTCGACCCGGAAAGGGATCACGACGCGGCCGAAGTGATTGCGCGTTATTCGCCTTCGCCGTCAGATTGGCCGCTGGTGGTCGCTGCCGACGGCACCGTGCTTCGCAGCCCCAGCGAAGCCGAACTCGCCCGCGCGCTTGGCATGATCGGCGGTCCAGCCGGGAATAAAATCTACGATACCGCGATCGTAGGCTGCGGTCCGGCGGGTCTCGCGACCGCGGTGTATGCCGCGTCGGAAGGTCTGTCAGTGGCCGTGTTGGATGCGCGCTCCTTCGGCGGCCAGGCCGGCGCCAGCGCCCGTATCGAAAATTATCTCGGCTTCCCCACGGGAATCTCAGGGCAGGCGCTTGCTGGCCGCGCCTTCACCCAGGCGCAAAAGTTCGGCGCCGACATCATGATACCGATCGGGGCGAAGGCGCTTGATTGCACCCGGGCGGATGGCGCCTTTGCGCTGGCGCTCGATGGCGGCGAGCTGTTGCGCGCGCGCTCCATCGTGGTCGCGAGCGGCGCGCGCTACCGGCGCCCCGAGATCGAAAATCTCGATCGGTTCGAAGGCCGCGGGGTCTGGTACTGGGCGTCGCCGATCGAGGCGCGGCTCTGCGCGGAGCAGGAGATCGTGCTGGTCGGCGGCGGCAACTCCGCCGGGCAAGCCGCGGTGTTTCTATCGGGCCATGCCCGCAGGGTTCACATGATCATCCGCGGCGGCGGTCTCGGCGCCAGCATGTCGCGCTATCTGATCGAGCGCATCGAGGCGACGCCGAACATCGAATTGCTGTTCAACACCGAGGTGGTCGGGCTTGAAGGCACGCAAGACGTATCGCTGGAGCGGGTGCGCTGGCGCAGCCGCTTGTCCGGTGAAGAGAGCAGCGCTGAGATCCGCAATCTGTTCCTGTTCGTCGGCGCCGATCCCGCCACCGGATGGCTCGAGGGTTGCGGCGTCACGCTCGATCGCGCAGGTTTCGTGGTGACCGGCGCGCAGTCCGAACAAAATCAGGGTCGTCTGGTGGCGCCGCTGGAAACCTCCGTGCCCGGCGTGTTCGCGGTTGGCGACGTGCGCTCGGGGTCGGTCAAGCGGGTCGGCGGCGCGATCGGTGAGGGCGCACAGGTGGTGGCGGCGCTGCACGGTTTTCTTGGCGATACCGCGAAACCGGCGCTGTAGGGCAGAGGCACAGAATGGCAAAGGGCTGCACCCACATCGCTGGCATTCACGAGGTCACGCCGAGCGCGCTCGGCTGCGAGGAATGCCTGAAGATCGGCAGCGTGTGGCTGCATTTGCGGATCTGCCGCACCTGCGGGCACGTCGGCTGCTGTGACGATTCTCCCAACAAGCACGCGACCGCGCATTTCCACGCCACGCAGCATCCGGTTATCGAGGGCTATGATCCGCCGGAAGGCTGGGGCTGGTGCTATGTCGACGAAGTGCTGCTCGATCTATCTAGCCGAAAGACTCCGCACAACGGACCGATCCCGCGCTACTACTGAATACAGCCTTCAATCCTAAAATAAGGAAAACCGGATGCAATCCGCGACGAGAACTTTTTGTGCCATCGCCTCTGGTAGTTTGGTGGCATTGTCGATCGCGTTGCTTGATCCAGGCGCAGCATTTGCGCAGGCGCCGCAGAGCAAGTTTGTCGAGGCCAACGGCGTCAAGCTGCATTATCTGATCGCCGGCAAGGGCGATCCCGTGGTGTTGCTGCACGGCTATGCCGAAACCAGCCACATGTGGCTGCCGCTGATCGCGAAGCTTGCCGACAAGCATACGGTGATCGCGCCTGATTTACGCGGCTTCGGTCAATCCTCCGCGCCTTCCGATGGCTACACCAAGGCGGCCATGGCGCAGGACATCCACGCGCTGGTGAAGAGTCTCAAATACGACCGCATCCGGCTGGTCGGTCACGATATCGGGCTGATGGTCGCCTATGCCTATGC
>Ga0137399_10001240_pt1 | contig 11485 bp, 10 predicted proteins | sample czorhiz316metaG_FD_104810 | JGI IMG/M metagenome (GOLD analysis project Ga0137399, IMG submission 104810) | Vadose zone soil microbial communities from Angelo Coast Range Reserve, California, USA - czorhiz3.16 metaG | ecosystem: Environmental > Terrestrial > Soil > Vadose zone | place: USA...
CGGCGAGCGCCTATCTCACGCGCGAGCCGATCCTCCTGGGCTCGATGCGCGCGCAGGACATCGCCAAGGGCATCGTCATCCTGCTCGGGATCGGGGGCATCATCGTGACGAGCCTGGGCCTGACCTGGTTCCCGGACCTCTTCAAGACCAAATGAACTTCGAATTCGGACGCGTCGCTCTCGTCGTGCTCTTCGCCCTCCTGCCGATCGTGGGGATCGCGCTCGGCTTCTTCGTTCCGGCCCTCCGCGCGCGGGGGCCGCTCTTCGTGGGCTTCTTCGCCGGTATCATCCCGATTCTTTCGCTCTACATTCCGAGGCAATTCCTCTCGGGCGAGACCGGGATGAGACCGAGGCTCGACCAGTGGCTCATCATCGTCTACGGGTTCGCGCTCCTGCTCGGGATCGTCAACGTCATCCAGAACGGGACACGAAAGATCGCCCGCCGCGAGAAGGGATGGCCCTACTCCGCCGTGCTGATGACAGGCCTGTTCATCACGGGAGGGCTGGGCATCTGGGGGGCGGTCTCGGGACAGGGGATCACGACGCTCCCGGACGGATCGGGAACACCCTTCAAGTGGATCGCGGATCATTTCTTCCTGCCGCTCCAGGCCACCATCTTCGCGCTCCTCGCGTTCTTCATGGCCTCGGCCGCCTTCCGCGCGTTCCGCGCCAGGAACACCGAGGCCACCATCCTCCTCGCCGCCGGCATCTTCGTCATGGCGGGTCGCGTTCCCTTGCTCGAGTTCCTGGCGGCTCCGTTCCCCCCGCTTCAGCCCGCCGCAGCGGGCGCGAGCCAGGCATTGGGGAGGCTCACCGAGTGGATCATGCAGACCCCGAACGGCGCGGCCCAGTCGGGCATCATCATCGGCGCGGCGCTCGGCGCCGCCTCGATGGCAATCCGAGTCATCCTCGGGATCGAGCGTGGGTACCTGGGTCTCGGAGGAGGGGAGTAGCGTGGCGGGATTCTTCGACAAGTTGCTGAATCTGGACCGGCGCTGGCTCTTTTTGCTCGTCTTCATAGGCGTCGCCGTCCCCATCATCCTGCCAATCGGCTTGCCGGTTACCACGACCGGTCCGACCCGCTCCGCGTTCGAATACGTCGAAGGCTTGAAGCCCGGCGACTACGTCATCATTTCCTACGATTACGGTCCCTCCTCGGCCCCCGAGAACGATCCGATGGCCGAGGCGATCATGCGCCAGTGCTTCCTCAAGAAGATCCACGTGGTGATCCTCGCGCTCTACCAGCTCGGGGGACTCCAGCTCGCCAACAATTCCCTCGCCAAAGTCACGGCGGAATTCCCCGATCTCAAATACGGCGTGGACTACGTGAACCTGGGCTACAAGGACGGGGCCGCGGCGGTCATGAAGCGGATGGGGGACGACATCATAGGCGCGTTCCCGGCCGACGTCCGAGGGACGCCTCTCGCGCAGATTCCGCTTTTCAAAGGGTTGCGAAGCCTCCGGCAAGTCAGCGTGGTCGTTACGGTCGCGACCGGGATCATCGGCGAGTACTGGATCACGCAGGCCCACCAGCAGAGCGGTGTGCCGGTCATCATCGGGCCGACCGCCGTGGGCGCGCCGAAGTACTACGCCTACCTGAACGCGGGGCAGCTGGTGGGGATGCTCGGTGGGATGAAGGGGGCCGCGGAATACGAAAAGCTCCTGGCAGCGCGCTATCCCGAGCTGGGGCGCTTCTACAGGAGCACCCGCGCGTTCACCGCCACGAAGGGGATGGACGCCCAAACCGTGATCCACTTCGTCATCATCCTGTTCATCCTGATCGGGAACGTCGCATTCATGAGCCGCCGCGCGGCGCAGAAGAAGGCGGCGGCGCGATGACTCCCATGCCCGATATCGGGACCTGGGTCGCGGCGCTCCTCACGCTGTTCGCGCTTTCGTTTCTCTACAAGGACAACCCTGTATTCCGGTTCACGGAGAGCTTGTTCGCGGGGGTCTCGCTGGGCTATTACATCGGCACCACGCTGAACCAGACGCTGGTGCCGAATCTCATCAAGCCTCTGACCCATGATTTCAACCAGAACTGGGACCTGCTCGTGCCCGGGCTCCTGGGTCTCTTGCTCTACATGCGCTACGTGCCGAAGACGGGATGGGTCGCGCGCTACGCGCTCGCGATCTACGTCGCCTACTACATCGGCCTCGACTTCACGCGCAGGCTCCACGGCGAGGTGCTCCCGCAGCTCTCTCGAGCGATCGTTCCGCTGTCGAAGCTCGACTCCCACACAATTTTCTATTCGCTGGTCTTCGCGGTGGGTGTCTTCAGCGTGCTGATCTATTTCTTCTTCTCCAAGGAGCAGGACGCCGTCACGAGACGCGTCGCCCGGGTGGGGATCTGGTTCCTCATGATCTCCTTCGGCGCCGCGTTCGGCTTCACGGTGATGGGCCGTGTCGCCCTCCTCATCGGCCGCCTCAACTTCCTCATTCTGGACTGGATCTACCCCCTCGTGGGCATCCGATAACCCCGACTTGACGCGCGCCCGAATCCGGGCCGAAGATAAAAGCGTGCATCCTGTTCTGATTGTCGGAGCCACCGGGCTCCTCGGAAGTGAGATCTCCCGGCTGCTTCGTGGGTCCGGGCGCCACGTGCGCGGACTCGTGCGGCCCGGCTCCCCAGGAGAAGAATTTCTGCGCCGCATCGGCGCCGAGATCGTCCCCGGAGACCTCAGGGACGTCCGCTCCCTGGAGCGGGCCTGCCGCGGGGTCTCCACCGTCGTCTCCACCGCCAGCGCGGTGAGGCCGCGCCTTCCGGGCGACAGCTTGAGGAGCGTCGACCGCGACGGACAGCGGGCGCTCGTCGACGCGGCGCGACGCGGAGGCGTCCGGCGGTTCGTCTACCTGTCGGTGAGCCCGAATCTCCCGCGCGCGACGCCGCTCGTCCGCTGCAAGAGGGATATCGAGATGACGGTCCGGGGAAGCGGCATGGCGTGGGTCATCGTGCAGCCGTCGGCCTTCATGGAGGTCTGGCTCCGTCCGCGCGCGGGTTTCGACGCGACGGCGGGGAAGGCGGTCGTCGTGGGGTCCGGAGAGGCCCGCGTGAGCTATATCTCCCGCCTCGACGTCGCGAAGGTCGTCGCCCGCGTGGTCCCGATGGACTCCGACGTGACGCGGACGAACCTCCCGCTCGGCGGTCCCGAGCCCGCTTCGACGATGGACGTGGTGCGGGCGTTCGAGGAGCGCTCCGGCCGCCGGTTCCGCGTGGCGCACGTGCCCGCGATGATGGTTCGAGGCATGGGCTTTCTCGGCCGCCCGTTCCTCCCCACGGCCTCGTCCCTGATGGGCATGGCCGCGCATACGGCAATTCACGGCGACGTGATCGAGCAGACGGAGACCGTGCGGGGGCTCTTGCCTTGCCCGAAGACGATTCGTGACTTTGTCCGGGAGGAGGCTCGGGCCGCGCTCACGGAGAGGGTGCGGGTACTCATCGGGGGCGCCGGAGGAACCCGGGTGTAGCGCGGGAGGAACCCGGGTGTAGCGCCGGAGGAATGCGGCCGGGGGGCCATCCCGGCGGGCCGAGCGCGGATCTACGGGGCGCGGAGCGGCTTTGAAGCCTCATCTCCGAGCCGGGGGAAATCCGAATTCGGGTCCCCCGCCGCCGCCGAGGCCTCGAAGCTCACCATCGGCACGGTGTTCTTGTTCCCGGCGGGGTAGTCCACCGTTACGATGTCGCGCAGCGCCGCGATGCGCTGGGTCAGGCTCGCGACGCTCTCGGTCGCGGCCCGGATCCGCGCGACCTTGTCGCGCGCGTCGGCGGGAAGCCCGGGATGGACGTGCAGGAGCTGGGCGTTTCCCTGTATTACTTGTAATGGATTGTTGATCTCGTGGTTCAGCGCGACCGCCATCGCCGAAACCGCCTTCATCCGCTCGATCCGCAGCCGTTCGTCGCTGGCCTGGTGCAGCGCGATCGCGTTCCGCACTTTGAGCGGGATCTGAAACCGGATATCGCACTCGGAAAGGGGCTTCGTGAAGTAGTCGATCGCACCCAGCTCGAGGCTTCGCTGGATGTCGTCCTGCGCCGTCGAAGCGCTCGCCACGATGAAGGGAACCTTCGCGAGCGTCTCGCTCTTCCGCATCGAGAGAATCACGTCGAATCCGTTCTGGTGGGGCATCATGAGGTCGAGCAGGAGAAGGTCGACCCTCTGGCGCGCCATGATCTCGAGCGCCTCCTCCCCGCTTTCCGCCTCGAGGAACGCATAGTCCCCCTGGCGGAGCACCATGCGCAGGAGCTTTCTGCTATGCGCCTCGTCGTCAACGATGAGCAGGTGGAACGGCATGGTTCCTCTTGGCGATCAACGTTTCGATCCGCTGGAGCAGCTCGTCCGCGCTCACGATCGGCTTCGAGATGTAATCGTCGGCGCCCGACTGCTTCAGGAATTTCTCCTTGGATCCCTTCATTGCGTGCGCCGTCGCGAGGAGCACCGGAACGTGGCGCGTGGCCGGATCGCCCTTCAGTCTCCTCGTGATTTCGAGACCATCCACCGATTTGCCGTTCAGCTGGCTGTTGGACAGCGAGACGTCCATGATCACGAGATCCACCGTGCCCGCCTTGATCTCATCGATCACCCGAGCGGGATCCTCGGTGATCTCGATCGCGTAGTTGCCCTTCCGGGTGAGCACGAGCTGGAAGAGCTTCGCGTTCATGGGGTCGTCTTCGACGATCATGATTCGTTGAGGCATGGATCCCCCGCTGGGTTGGATTCCGTTCTCACCGGAGCACTTGGGAACGCCAGCATGACGCGCGTTCCCAATCCGGCCCCGTCGCTTTCCATCGAGATCCGGCCGCCCATCCGTTGGACCAGCGACTTCGTGATCACGAGTCCGAGCCCGGCGCCCTGATGGCGCCGCTTGTACGATCCGTCGACCTGCGAGAATTTCACGAAGAGCCGCGCCTGATCGTCCTTCGCGATTCCGATGCCGGTGTCCTGGACGACAACGCGGATCTCGGCGGGGTGCTCCTGCCGCCGCGCCGTGACGCTCACCTCTCCTTTATCGGTGAACTTGACGGCGTTCCCAAGCAGGTTCAGGAGGACCTGGCGGAGGCGCGCGGGATCGAGCTGCATCTCGAGCGGCTCGGCGGGGATCTCGATCCTGAGCCCGATGCCCTTCCGAAGCGCGGCCGGGCGCAGGGTGTCGACGGCGGCGAGGATGGTAGGCGTCGCATCTCCCGCTTCCAGAGCCACTTCCAGGCGTCCCGCCTCGACCTTCGCCAGGTCCAGGATGTCGTTGATGACGAGGAGCAGGTGCTCGGCGCTTTCCCGTATGGAGCGGGCGAAGCTGGCTCGTTCCTGCTCCGACTCGGTGACGCCCTGCTCGATCAGCGTCGAGAATCCGATCACGGCGTTCAGAGGCGTGCGAAGCTCGTGGCTCGTGTTGGCGAGAAACTCGTTCTTCATCCGGTTGCCTTCGGCCAGACTTTCGTTCGCGTGCTGGAGCTGGTCGTTGATGAGCTCGAGCTGCTCGGTCCGGCTCTGGATCTCGTGCTCACGCTCGCGCCGCTCGCTGATGTCGCGCCCGACGAGGACCCACGCGCCCTCATTGCCCTCGCGATCGATGGCCTTCGAGACGGTCACCTCGGCCGGGAATTTCACTCCATCCACGGCGCAGCACATGAGCTCGCCGGAGAACCCGCTTTCCTGCCTCAGGAGCTTCAGGAGCGCGATGGCGTCCCCACGCTCCGAGAGCACGAACATGGTGTCGATTCCGCGGCCGCGAAGGTCGTCCTGGCCGTCGCCGAGCGCGCGGTGCGCCGCGGGATTCGCATACGTCACGAGCCCGTCGAGATCGAAACCAATCAGAATCTCGTCGGTGCTCCGCATGTAGGAGGCGAGGAGCTGGTCGCGCGATTCGAGCTGGACGCGCTTCAAGCCTTGAGCGAGCTGCGCGGCCAGCCAGCGGATGAGGGTCACGTCGTTCGCGCCGAAGCTGCGCGCGGTGGAAGCGAAGCACTGGAGAACGCCGGTCGGCTCACCGTGCTCGAGCAGCGGCACCGAGCACACCTGGGATCCGTTCGCCTCCGGGTTCAGACCGTGTTTCGACTCCTCGGAAAGCCCGCGCGTCGCGGCGAGCGTGAGGGGTCCCTTGTCGCGGTCGCGCCGGAATAAGGCCCATTGCTGGAAGCCCGTGGCCTCCGCCATCGCGTCCAGCGCGTTTCGCGTCAGGTCGGATTCGCCTCCGGCGCGCGTCATCACTTCGGCCAGGCGGTGGATGCTCAGCCGCGCGTGGATGTTCCGGTTCCGGTCCAGCTCGAGCCGCCGCTTCTGGTAGCGGTCGAATCCCGTGAACGCGATGCCGGAGAGCAGGAGAAGGTAAGCGATCGCCGCTTCGATTCTGAATCGCCGCTCGGCGAGAAGCGCTGTGTCGGCGCCGACGTCGACGGCGAGGATCGCGAGGGTGCGTCCCTCGCGGTCGCGGATGGGGGCGTATCCTCCGAGCCACGTGCCGTGGCGGTCACGGAACGGCGCGTGATCCGCCGTGGGACCCGTCACCGCCCGCTGGATTTCGGGCCGCGCGCCCACGTCGAAGGGATCGCCCGGGCGGACACGCTCCCCGGGGCTCTTCACGGCGTCCAGGGCGAACCGCCAGGTCATGGACGCCTTCCCGGGGACGAGCAGGAAAATGCGCCTCACGTCGGGATTGGCCTGGCGGGCCGCGATGAGGGACGAACGAAGCTCCAGGGACTCCGGATTCCGGCCGCCGTCGCGCGATCCGACCCCCGTGATTGCCTCGGCCGGGATGCCGGCCGCGACCGTCGCCGCGAGTGCCGCGACCTTGACGCGCCCCTCCTGGTGCAGCCGCTCGCAATAGTAGGCCGTAAGGGCGCAGACGAGCGCGCCGGTGAAAATCGCGGAGACCACCGTGGCCCAGATGTAGTGCCCGCGGACTCTCCCGATGTCGTTCCGAGGCGGCGGCACCGCCGCCGAAGATGCTCCGGCCCCCTCCGGACGTCCCGGTTTCGCGGCCATTTTGTGGCTTTCGGGCACAGTACCCCCCTTCTCTCCACCTATCGGAAAGAACCACAAGGAACTGCAGCGAAAAGGGCGGGTTTTACACACGTCACCTCTTCCCTAGCGCCCGACACCACAAGGGATTATCATTCCGCCCCGTGCGTCTCCGACCCATCCTCGTGATCCTGCTTGCGACCCTGAGCGCGTCCTCTCTCGCGGGGTGCTCGCGTAAGGCGGAAAAGCTCGTGGGGGCGGCCAGGGTGATCCGCGGCCCCGGCGGCCTCGGTACGACCGTGCGGCTCGCGCCGAATCCCGACCGGGACACGTACGTCGAGCCGGGGACCGTGGATTTCGACAGCCTGCTGCTCGTGGGAACGAGCCCTCCGTTTCAGGCGAGCACGTTCCTCGCCGTCCAGGCCTGGACGCTCCCGGACACGACCCTTCCGGGCTTCGCGCCGCAAACGATCTCGCTCGAGCTCCAGCGCAACTTGACGCTCGGCTTCAGTCCGACGCAGGTCACCCTGTCCTTGACCGCGACGGCTTGGGATACGACGAACGTGGCGTGGCCCGGGCCCGCGGCGGCGGCCCAGCTGGGGAGCGCTACCGACGATCGCCTGGCGGCCATCTTCTCGCTGCCGCTCGGTCCCGGGAGCTTCGCGCAGGTAGTGCAGTGGGCGCAGAATCCGTCCAGCGTGCCCGGGTTCACGCTCCAGTCCTCCGGGCCGGTCGCCGCCTACGTCGCGGGCGCGGCCCGCTTCCGCGTCCGCTACACGCACACGGTTTCCGGGTCCCCGGTCCTGGACAGCGTGGACACTCGCGTCACGCAGGATTTCTATCTTCACGCGCCGCTCACGCCCACGCCGACCGGCGCGGACACGGCGCTCGTCCTGGGCTCCCTCTACAAGACGGAGCTCGCGGTCCACTTCCCCGTGGATTCGATCCCGTCCGGGGTTTCGGTTGACGAGGCCACGCTTGTCTTGAAGCTGCTTCCCGGAAGCGCCGTTCCCGACACGACCGACATCGGCGGCGTCGTTCACGTGCGGCCGATCCGAAATGTCTGGGCCGAGACCATCGCGGAGAAGGCGAGCCTCACGTTCGACGCGGCGCCCGCCGCGTCCGCCAAGGTCATCTCGATCTATTCCTCGTCGGCGCGCACGCTCGCGATCCGCTTGCCGGGGTCGCTGATGCGCGAGTGGGCATCGATGCCGTCCACCAATGACGGGCTCCTGGTCACGCTCATCAACCGCGCGAATCTGACCCGGCAGCTCGATATCGGCTCCCGCGAGTCCTCCCGGCCTCCGGAGCTTCACGTGACCTACACCCGCCTCCCGCCGGCGCGGTTCTGATGCGCGCCTTCCCCGTCCTCGACTCCGCCCGCGCCTTCGCCCGCGCGTGCCTGCTCGCGCTCGCCGTGGTCCTCGCGGCGGCGCAGCCGGCGCGCGCGAACTCGATTCTCTCGATCGGCGGGCTCGGGGAGCCACAGCTCGAGGAGCCGGCCCGCATCCGCGCGCTCGGGGGCGCGGGAGCCGCCGAGCACGGCGCGCGCGGCATCTCGCTCGTGAATCCCGCATCACTCTCCGACGTGGAGCGGATCCTGCTCGAGGTGACCGTGGTCCCGGCGTTCCGACGCGTCAGCGCGCTCACCGTGCCGGCCGAGACCGCGAAGGAAACCACGTTCCCCTCCGCCCGCGCGGTGATCGCCCTTCCGGGCGAGATCGTGCTCGGGGGAAGCTACGTCTCGGGGACGAACGCCGAGTTCACCGTCGTGCGCGACGAGAGCGCTGGAGCGCCCTCGAGGGTCGGGATCAACGGGAGCGGCGGGATCAATTTCCTCCGCGTGAGCCTGGCCAGGCGCATCCTCCCCGCGCTTCGGGTCGGCGTGGATTGGGAAGTGATCGCCGGGAGCTACCGCGAGACGTGGCTGCGCACGTTTTCCGACTCGGGGCTCGTGGCCGCGCGGGACACGCTGCTCGTGAAATACCCGAGGAAAGGACGCTGGCGTTTCGGCGCGCAACTCGTGAAAGCGGACTGGGCCCTGGGGGCCGTGTTCGAGACCTCGCAGAGCCTGCCGGTGGACCAGACAGGCTCGACATCGGGGGCGTCCGAGACCGTCGGCGGGAGGCGGCTCACGATCCCGACCGGCTTCGTGGTCGGGATTTCGGCGCCGCTGCGCGAGCGCTACCGCGCCGTGGCCCAGTACCGGCGCGCGAACTGGAGCCGCTCGTCCCTCCAGAGCGACCTCGTCGACTTCCGCGCCCAGCAGCGCTTTTCTGTGGGATTCGAGCGAAAGCGCGACGCGGATGCCTCGTCCTTCCTGGGAAGGCTCCCGATCCGGGTCGGAGGATACCTGCTCCAATGGCCGGACCTCCTGCCGCGCGCGGGCGCGACCGATCTCAGCGGCGGCTCCGCCCCGGTCAACGAGCGCGCGCTCACGCTGGGCGCGGGGCTCGTGACCAAGGACCAGGGAGGCGGGCTCGACCTCTCCCTCGAGGTGGGCTCGCGCGGAAACAAGAGCGACCTCGGCGTGGACGAGAAATTCGTCAGGCTCGGGATCTCCTTCCTCGTGAGCGACGAAACGTGGAAGGGAAGCTTCCACCGATAGGAGTCGACAGCCCATGACGTCTCTCGCGGCGCCGCTTCCGCCCCTTCCACCGCCTCCGCTGTTCCTGGCCGACTGCCTTCTCGCGATCTATCTCCTCGTGTGGGTCATCTTCGGGGCCTACGGCCTGCATCGGATCCACCTGATCCGTCTCTTCCGCCGCCGGACGCGCGACATCCGACCGCCGGCCGAGCCGCGGGACTGGCCGCCCGTGACGGTCCAGCTGCCCATCTACAACGAGCGCTACGTGGTGAACCGCCTCATCGAGGCGGCGGCCGCGATCGACTATCCGCGCGAACGGCTCGAGATCCAGGTCCTGGACGACTCCACCGATTCCACGCGCGAGATCGCCGCGCGCACGGTGGCCGATCTTCGCGCGCGCGGGGTCGACGTGGTCCACCTCACGCGGGAAGACCGCGCGGGGTTCAAGGCCGGGGCGCTCGAGCGGGGGCTCGGGCGCGCGAAGGGGGAATTTCTCGCGATCTTCGACGCGGACTTCGTGCCGCCTCCAACGATCCTTCGCGAGATGATGCCGTACTTCGGCGATCCCCAGGTCGGCGTGGTTCAGTCGCGGTGGCAGTACCTGAACCAGGACTACTCCCTGCTCGCCCAGGCGCAGGCCATATCCCTGGATGGGCATTTCGTGATCGAGCACGCGGCGCGCATGAGCGGCGGGCGCTTCTTCAACTTCAACGGGACCGCCGGGATTCTCCGCAAGGCCTGTGTGATCGACGCGGGAGGATGGCAGTCGGACACGCTCACCGAAGACCTGGACCTGAGCTACCGCGCCCAGCTTCGGGGATGGCGCTTCGTGTTCGCGCCTCACGTGCTCTGTCCCTCCGAGCTGCCGGTCGAGATGAACGCCTTCAAGGCCCAGCAGCACCGCTGGGTGAAAGGGTCGATCCAGGTCGCGCGCAAGCTCCTGCCGCTCATCTGGCGCTCGCGCGTCCCGCTCGGGGTCAAGGTGGAGTCCTCCTTCCACCTCACCTACAACGTGGCCTACGTCTTCTTGCTGTTACTCTCGTTGATTGTCTATCCCGTCGTGCTCGCGCGGTACCGGGAAGCCGGCACGCCGTACGCGATCGCGGACACGGTCCTCTTCCTCATCGCGACGAGCTCCGTCATCTTCTATTTCGGCTACGCCCAGCGTGAGACGAGGCGGGACTGGAAGCGGCAGCTCCGGTATCTGCCCTTCGTGATGTCGCTCGGGATGGGGCTTTCCGTCACGAACACGCGCGCCGTCCTGGAGGCGCTGGTGGGGCATCGGAGTCCGTTCCACAGGACTCCCAAGTTCCGGATCGAGCGCCGCGGCGACCAATGGCGCGGAAAGCGGTACCGCGCGCCGGTCAACGGGTGGGCGCTCCTCGAGATCGCGCTCGGGCTCTACTTCGCGTGGACGATGGTCACCCTCGCGCACGCGAAGGTGTACGCGCCGCTACCGTTTTTCATCCTCTACCTGTTCGGGTTCCTCTACGTGGGCGTGCTCTCGCTCGTCCACGCGCACGCGCGCCCCTGACGCGAGCGCGCCCCGCCCGCCCCCCGAGCGGGCCCAGATGCCATCCCGCCATCGGGGCCATGGCCACGAAGAGCAGGGGTACCGTCAAGGCGAGGCTCAGCCAGAAGCGGCGGGACATGTCGGCGAGCTCCGGGTTGGGACCTTCCTCCAGGCTCACCGTGCGCGGCTCGAGGGCCATGCCGCAGATCGGGCAGCTCCCGGGCCCGTCGCGCACGATCTCGGGATGCATCGGGCAGGTGTAGACGACGACGCCGGGTCCGGGGGCGGGCGGAGTCTCGAGAGGCTCGGCCGGTCCCGTCACGGCGCGGGTTCCACCCGCACGGTCAAGGTGGCAAGCACGCTCTGCCAGTCTGCGTCGGGCGACGATGAGGGCTCGATCAACGTGCCTCGAAGCAGCCACGGCCCGGGCCGA
>Ga0137399_10001241_pt1 | contig 11480 bp, 9 predicted proteins | sample czorhiz316metaG_FD_104810 | JGI IMG/M metagenome (GOLD analysis project Ga0137399, IMG submission 104810) | Vadose zone soil microbial communities from Angelo Coast Range Reserve, California, USA - czorhiz3.16 metaG | ecosystem: Environmental > Terrestrial > Soil > Vadose zone | place: USA...
ACGATCTCCCCCGCGACGCCATGAGGCAATTCGTTGTCGTCATCGTCGAAGATGCGGACATCGAAGTCGGCGTTGGGGCGGCCGGAGGACCCTGGCGGCGCATCTTCGTCGTGTCGTGAGCCGGTCACGCGCGCAGCCTCCGTAAGTCCGTAACTGTTCGAGCCCGCACGGCGCACGCCGAAACGGGTTCTCCATTTTTCCTGCAAAGGCGCTGGAAATGGCGAGCCGCGCACCGTGTGCAATTGCCCAAAGCAGGCGCGGGAGTCCTCGGTATCGTCGGCTTCAGCGAGAAAGGTAATCATGGAACCCAGCAGGCTCGCCACCGTTGCGCCGCTACGCCGGATGTCGGGCCAAAAACGCGACACCGAGAAGCGCGGGAATATGGCCACTCGCGCGCCCACGAACATGCACGACAAAATCGACCCGCCGGTGGCGTTCAGATGAAAGAGAGGCAACGCGGTCCAATTGCAGTCATTCTGATGCCGATCCTCCGTGAGCACGACCTGTCGCCCGAGGTTGCAGACATAGTTGTGGCTGATCATGCAACCCTTCGATGGTCCGGTGGTACCGGCCGTGTAAATGAGCATGGCCAGGTCCGTGGGCAAATTGACATCCGCCAGCGCCTCACTGGATGCTTCAAATATGGCATCCAACGCCAATACCTTCAGTCGCGAGGTTTGAGCCATCTTCCCCTCGCGTTGGATCAAGGTCTTAACGGCCGACAAGCCGTCCTGTACCTCGACGACTCGCTGCGCGTAGTCGGCCTCGGCTATGACCACCGTTGCGCCGCAGTCATTGAGTTGATGGCGCAGAAATTCCCCCTTGTAAGCGGTGTTCACCGGAACACTGATAGCGCCGGCTTTGTTGATGGCAAACCAACTGAGCACCGCGTGCAGATTGTTGTCGAGAATGCTCGCCACCGCATCGCCCTTGCTGACGCCAAGAGCGATCAGCCCCCGCGCCAGGCGGGTCGATTCACGGTCGATGTCGGCGTAGCTGTAGTGATCGCCGCTGAAATCCAAAAACACGCGAGATCCATGAGCGGCGACCGATCGCGCCAGCGCTGCGGTCACGGTGTCCTTTTGCGCCCGCGACCATACTTCATGAGACATCATTTGTGCTTTCCCTTCCTCTCGATTGCGGGCGCTTCAAGCCGGGCCCTTCGCGCTCATCATATAATGGACGAATCGTCAGCTTTTTGTCCAGAGAAAATTGCTCTCACCGGACTGATAACCTATGGACACCCGGGCGGCGGCGCTATAAAATGATGTTGTGTCATTTTTTAGATAGGCTTTTGGTGAGATTTGGTGAAGGGGTCGGCATGGACTTAGAAGACATGATTCTCGTCAGCGTGGACGACCACCTGATCGAACCCGAAGACATGTTCGCCAGGCATATTGCGCCGCGCTTCAGGGACCGGGCGCCCGTGGTCAAACGGGGCAGCGGCGGCGCCCACCATTGGCAGATCGAGGGGCAGAAGGCCCCGGGATTGGGACTCAATGCCGTGGCGGGCCGCCCAAAGGAAGAATACGGGTTCGAACCGGTGTCCTATGAACATGTGCGCACGGGGTGCTATGACATCAACGCCCGCATCGAGGATATGAATGCGAATGGCGTGTTGGGATCGATCTGCTTTGGGTCATTTCCCGGCTTCGCCGGGGCGCGATTCCAAAAAATGCAGGACAAGGAACTCGCGCTGGCCACCATTCAGGCCTACAACGATTGGCATTTTCACGATTGGTGCGGTGCGTATCCGGGGCGTTTCATTCCGCTGGCCATGCTGCCGCTCTGGGACGTGCGCTTGGCGGTCGCGGAACTCGAGCGCATGTGTAAATTGGGGTGTCATGCCATCACATTCCCGGACAACCCGTCGCTGATCGGCCTGCCCAGCCTGCATAACGAGGGCTGGAATCCGCTGTGGGCCACCTGTGAGGACAACGCCGTCGTCATTTGTTGTCACATCGGTTCCGCGGGCAATGCGCCATATCCATCCGACGAATCCCCGATCGACGCCTGGATCACGTCGATGCCGATCTCGATCGCCAACGCGGCGGCAGACTGGCTGTTTGCGAGCTTCTGGAAAAAATATCCGCGCCTGCGCATGGCCCTGTCCGAAGGCGGCATCGGTTGGATTCCCTATTTTCTCGAGCGGGCCGACTTCACGTATGGACAGCACAGCGCCTGGACGCATACGAATTTCGGCAAGGAAAAACCCAGCGATATTTTTCGCCGTCACGTGTTGACCTGCTTTATTGACGATGAGTTCGGCTTGCGAAATCGCCAGGATATCGGCATCGATATCATCTGCTGGGAAGCCGACTATCCCCACTCGGACGCTACCTGGCCCAAGTCGCCGGAACACCTGTGGCAGAGTGTTCGGTCGCTCCCGTCCGGAGACATCGACAAGATCACGCATTTGAATGCGATGCGCGCCTTCAGCTATGATCCGATCGCCGCGTTCGGCCGGGATGGTTGCACCGTCGGCGCCTTGCGCGAGCGCGCCAAACACGTGGACACGCGTCCGATGTCCCGCGGCGGCCTGAATCCCAGCGCCGGTACGGTACAGCCGGTGACGTCGGCCGACATCAAGCGGATCTTGTCGCACGTATGAATGGGCGGGGCGGATTGCCGAGCGCGCTTTACATCGGCGGGACTTTCACGAGTCCCGCGGCGGGTGGCTGCGAGGCCATCATCAATCCGGCGACCGAAGAGCCCATCGGTGTCGCGCCGGTCGGTGACCTCGATGACGTGCAGGCCGCGATTCAGGCGGCACGCAGCGCCTTCGATCATGGGCCCTGGCCCAATTTGCGCACCCGCGACCGCGCCGCGATGTTGGAGAAGGTGTTTGGCGCATTGACGGCGAATGCCGAGCGCATCTGCGACCTGATCGTGGCGGAAGCGGGTGCCGTGAAGTCCAATGCACGCGCACGTCAGTTCGACATTCCGATGAAGCACTTCCGTTATTATCTGGACGGAGTCGGGCATGGCGAGGTGCGTGCGCTTGCGCCGGAATTGACGCGGGGACCGGGCGGCATTTCGACTCTGGGCACGGCGTTCGTCGTGCGTGAACCGGTGGGTGTGGTGGCCGCAATCACACCCTACAACTACCCCTATTTTTTGAATTTGGCGAAAGTGGTGCCGGCGCTGCTGACGGGCAACACCGTGGTGCTCAAGCCCTCGCCGTATACCCCCTTCGAGGCCATCGTGCTGGCTGTCGCCGCGCATGAAGCGGGGCTGCCCGAAGGAGTTTTCAATCTCGTCACCGGCGGCACCGCGGTAGGCGAATGGCTCACCCGGGATAAGCGTGTCGATTTGATCACCTTCACAGGCTCGGACGCGGTCGGCAGCGCGATCGCGGCACAGAGCGCGCCCACCCTGAAGCGGTTGGTTCTCGAGTTGGGCGGAAAGTCCGCGCTCATCGTGCGTGCGGATGCCAACATGAAAATGGCGCTCGCGCAGGCTCTAAGGGGCTTTACCAGCCATGCGGGTCAGGGGTGCGCAATGAACACGCGAGTGCTGGTGCACAACTCGATTCGCGGATCGTTCGTCGCGCAATTGGCCGCCGCCGCTCAATCAGTGAAGGTGGGCAATCCCGCCGACGCCGGCACCGACATGGGTCCGCTGATTCGCAGCGCCGCCCGTGACCGCGTCGAAGGCTACGTGGCGGAGGGCTTGCGCAGCGGCGCCACGTTGCGTGCCGGCGGCAGGCGACCGGCCCATTTGCCGCGGGGTTTCTACTACGAGCCCACTTTGTTCGAGGACGATGACCCAGGTTCAGTGATTGCGCAGGAGGAGATCTTTGGGCCCGTGGGCGTCGTCATCGGATACGACAGCGACGACGAGGCCGTCGAGTTGGCGAATCGATCCCTCTTCGGTCTGCGCGGCGGCATCATCAGCGCCGATGTGGGCCGTGCCTATGAGATGGCGCTGCGCATTCGCACCGGCGGCATCACGCTGAACGGTGGCGCCGGGACGCAGCTTTCGTCAGGCCCCTTTGGTGGCGTCAAACGCTCAGGTTACGGCCGAGAGTTGGGCGAGGAGGGGCTGAACGAATTCACTCAGCTCAAACTGATCGAAGTACAAGCCGGCTGAGCCCGGCCCAGGAAACGACGCAATGAACAAGCCACCCGATCTGCCCGCCATTGCTCCCGACCTGCTGGTCGACTTTGATTTTTTTGGCGTGGAAGCCATCGATGGCGATTTGCATCAAGGCTGGAAGCGACTGCACCAGGGTCCCGAGATCTTCTATACGCCGCGCAATGGCGGTCATTGGGTGTTCACCCGCGCCGAGGAAATCGGCGCCGCCTGGATGGATCACGACCGCTTCTCGAACAAGGGTGTTGCGATGTCACGCGAGGAGCGTGAGATGGGGCTGCTTCCGGGCGAGGCGGATCCGCCGCAGCACGCGCACTACCGCGCCTTGTTGCAGGCGTTCTTTTCACAGAAGGCGGTGCACGCGCTGGAGGACAGGATGCGCACGCTGACGCGCACGCTGATCGAGGAATTCGTCGATCGGGGCAGTTGCGAGTTCCAGGCCGATGTGGCCCGTAAAATGCCGATTTACATCTTTCTCACCATGATGGAATTACCGCTCGAGGACGCGGCCGCATTACTGCCGGCGGCCGATTGGTTGACTCGCGATTCCGATCCCGAATCCTTTCTGCGCGCCATGCAAGCGATGATGGGCTATCTGCAGCAGCGCATCGCCGAGCGTGAGACCAATCCGGGCGGGGACTTCATCGGCCGGCTATTGACCGCGCAAATCGATGGCCGGGCCGTGACGCGGCATGAGGTATTGAGTTTGACGGCGAATGTGATGTTCGGCGGCTTGGACACGGTCGTGTCGTCGATGGGGTTTTTCATGAACTTTCTCGGCCGTCACGCGGCCCATTGCCGGCAACTCGTCGATGAACCCACCCTCATTCCCGATGCGGTCGAAGAGCTGCTGCGCCGCCACGGCATTTCCAATTTCGGCCGCATGATTGCGCGGGACTTTGAGTTCAAGGGGCTGCCGATGCGCGAAGGCGATCTGGTGCTCCTGCCGGCCGCCTTGTACAACCTCGACGAGCGGAAATTTGCGGATCCGATGACGGTGGACTTCCGCCGGCCCGTCAAACATCACATGGGATTTGGGACCGGCATTCATCGATGCCTGGGCGCCCAGCTCGCTCGGGTGGAATTGCGCGTTTTATTGCAGGAATGGCTGCCGCGGATTCCGGAGTTCCATGCCGATGCCGCTGGAGTCGTCGTAAAGTCGGGCCGGATCAACGGCGTCAAGACGCTGCCCTTGTATTGGAAGCATCGATACCGCGGCCATCGCGACCATGGACTTTGACTTTTCCGAGGAACAGAAGCAGTTGCAGCAGGGGGCACGCCGTTTCCTGGAGGATCGCTGTCCACCCTCCGCCGTTCGCGCCGTGCTGGAGAATCCCGAGCTTTCGTTTGATCGAGGTCTGTGGGCCGGTCTCGCGCAGCTTGGCTGGCTGGGCACGGTAATTCCCGAGGTCCACGGCGGCTTGGGGTTGGGATACGTGGAACTTTGCGCCATCGCCGAGGAACTGGGGCGCGCCGTCGCGCCCGTACCCTTCGCCTCCACGTTGTATTTTTTCGCAGAGGCTCTGCTGCTGGCTGGTTCGCCGGCGCAGCAGGCAGAGTGGTTGCCGAAAATTGCCCGCGGCGAATTGATTGGATGTTTCGCCACCGCTGAAGGGCCGGGCCGGCCGAGCAGCTCACCGACCACGGTGGTGGAGGCGGGGCGGATCACCGGCACCAAGATTCCGGTGACGGATGGGGGGATTGCCCATGCGGCCATGGTTCTCGCGGCGGCGGCGGGAGCGCCGGGACTCTACCTCGTCCAGTTGGGACAGACCGCCGTGCAGCGTGTGCCGCTCAGTTCTCTGGATGGTTCTCGTGGCATTGCGAGTCTGAGTTTTGACGGCGCGCGCGCAGAGCCGCTGGGCCGGCCGGGCGCGGGCTTGCACCTGGTTGACCGGGTATTGCAGCGCGCGGCTGTTTTGCTGGCCTTTGAGCAGATCGGCGGTGCCGACCGCTGCCTGCAGATGGCGCGTGATTATGCCCTGCAGCGCTATGTGTTTGGCCGGCCGATCGGCAGCTTTCAGGCCGTCAAACATCGGCTGGCGGATATGTACGTCAGGAATGAACTGGCGCGCTCCAATGCTTACTGCGCCGCCTGGGCGCTGGACACCAATGCCGGTGAACTGCCAATTGCCGCAGCGTCGGCGCGCCTCGCAGCCAGCGATGCCTTCGGTTTTGCCGCCAAGGAGAATATCCACATTCACGGCGGCATCGGATTTACCTGGGAGGCTGACCCCCATCTGTTTTTCCGGCGTGCCCGCCAATTGAGCCTGGTTGCCGGTGCGCCTGCGGTCTGGGGCGAGCAATTGGCAGCGGCGCTCTCGAGCCGTCCAGCGTCGTCAGTGGTCGAGTGTGGGACATGAATTTCAACGATTCACCCCAGGAATCCATTTACCGAGCCACGGTACGGGAGTGGCTGGCGAACAATGCGCCGCGGTATACGGTGTCCAGAAGAGCCCCCGAGGTGGAGCGGCTGGGGATTGCTCGCGCGTGGCAGGCGTGCAAAGCGGCTGCCGGCTATGCGCGCGTCAGCTGGCCGCGCGATTGGGGCGGCGCTGGCGGTACCACAATTCTGCACATGATTTTCACGGAAGAAGAAGCACGCTACGGCGTGCCATCGGGGTTCTTCGGCATCGGGCTTGGAATGTGCATCCCGACGTTGATGAGATTCGCCGGCATAGCGACGCAGCAGCGCTTCGCAGGGCCGGCGCTGCGCGGTGAGCAGATCTGGTGTCAATTGTTTTCCGAGCCCGGCGCCGGATCCGATCTCGCCGCCTCGCGCACCCGCGCGGTTTGGCAAGACGATTCCTGGCTGGTCAACGGCCAGAAGGCGTGGACGACAGGCGCGCACTATTCGGACTACGGTCTATTGCTGGCACGCACCGACGCCAGTGTGCCCAAGCACACCGGCCTGACGATGTTCTGGATCGACATGAAGACGCCGGGTGTGGAGGTGCGGCCGATTCACCAGATGTCCGGTGGATCGGATTTCAACGAAGTCTATCTGACCGATGCGCGGGTGCCGGACAGTCAGCGGTTGGGAGACGTCGGCGCCGGTTGGAAGGTGGCACTGGTCACATTGATGAACGAACGGGTGGAAGGCGGCAAGGACCGCGGGCCGGCGACGGAGCAGATTCTGGCGCTCGCCCGGTCGATCCCGCGCGGCACCGCGAGCGTGTTGGAGGATCCGGCGTTCCGGCAAAAACTGGCGATGTGGTACGTGCAGGCCGAAGGGCTGCGCTTCACGCGGCTGCGAACCTTGACGGCCCTGTCCCGGGGGCAGATCCCCGGACCGGAATCGTCGATCGGCAAGCTGGTGGCGGCCAACCGTCTGCAGGACCTCACGAACGAATTGATCGAATGCCAGGATCAGTTTGGGCTCATTGACGACGCGGCGCATGCAGCCATGGGCGGCAGTCTCCACCACGACTATCTGTACGCCCCGGGTTTGAGAATCGCCGGCGGCACCGACGAGATACTGAAGAACATCATCGCCGAGCGCGTGCTCGGTCTCCCCGGGGACATTCGCGAGGACAAGGGCATCGCCTTCAAGGATCTACCCACGGGGCGCTGACCCAAGCCCCCGCATGACGGAAGGAATTGAGCAATGGCATTGTTGGATGGAAAAGTGGCGGTGATCACCGGTGCCGGGACCGGCCTCGGCCGCAGTTACGCGCGCTTGTTGTCGCAGCAGGGCGCCGCCGTGGTCGTGAACGACTTCGCCGCGTCGGCCGCACAATCCACGGTCGAGGAAATTCGCGGACAGGGAGGACGGGCGGTCGCCGCGGTGGCCGATGTGGGCCGCATCGCCGGCGGCATCGCGATTTTGAAGGCAGCGCTCGATGCCTTCGGCCGCGTGGACATCCTGGTCAACAATGCGGGCATCCTGCGCGACAAGTCGCTGTTGAAAATGGAGGAGGACGACTGGGATGTGGTGGTGCGTGTACATCTCAAGGGCGCCTTTTGCGTCACCAAGCCCATATTTGGGCACATGAAAGAGCGGGGCGCCGGCGGCGTCATCGTCAACACGACCTCGACCGCCGGCCTGCGCGGCAAGTTTGGCCAGACCAATTATGGGTCCGCCAAGGCCGCCCTTTGGGGCTTTTCGAATTCATTGGCGCAGGAAGGCCTGAAGTACGGCGTCCGCGTGTGGACCATCGCGCCGGCCGCCGCGAGCCAGCTCACCGATGGCATCGTGTCCGATGAATATAAGAAGGTATTCACGCCCGATCGCGTCGCAACGGTTTTGCTGTATATGGTCAGCGATCTCTCGGGAAAACAGACCGGCAAGACGCTGTTGGCCGGCGGCGGCTACGTCAGCGAAATCCGCATGCAGGTCGGCCCGGGATTCGTTCCCGGCGAGCATTTCGAGGTGACCGACCTGGTGGCCGCGATCGATGCCGGGCAGGTCATGCTGCCTGAGCGCGATCTGCTGTATGTCAATGCCTACGGCCCAACCGCGAAGTCATTGTAAGGCAGCCCTGATGCCAATCGACTATCCCGGCATTCTGGAACTCAAGGATCAAGGTCGGCGCTTCTCGTGGTCTGATCGCGAGACCATACTGTATGCGCTGGCCATTGGCATGGGCGCGGATCCGCTCGACCGCAAGCTTTTGCCGTTCGTTTATGAGAAGAACCTGAAGGCCATGCCGACGCTGGCCACCGTGATAGCCTGGGGCGCGAGCATTCCCGCCGACCGGCTGGGCACGGATCGGCGACACACCCTGCATGGCGAGGAGTCACTCACCTTGCATTCGCCGCTGCCGGCCGCGGGCGAAGTGGTGGCCGACAGCCGCGTGCGGGCCGTCTACGACAAGGGTGAGAAGGGCGCTGTGATCGAACGCGAGACCGTCCTGCGTGATGCGGTCAGCGGCGTATTGATCGCCACCATCATTCGTACCGCCTTCGCACGCAAGGATGGGGGTTTCGGCGGACCCGTACAACAATCCGCGCCCCACGCGCCGCCGGCGCGCTCTCCGGATGTCGTGCTGGAATTTGCGACCCGCCCTGATCAGGCGCTCCTGTACCGCTTGTGCGGCGATCGAAATCCGCTGCATGCCGATCCTGATGTCGCCATTGCGGCGGGATTCAGAACGCCGATTCTGCATGGCCTGTGTACTTACGGCATCTGCTGCCGGGCGGTGCTGCAGGCTTTTTGCGAATTCGATCCTGTGCGTCTCAAGAGTCACGCGGTGCGCTTCTCCGCGCCGGTGTTTCCCGGCGATACGGTCGCCGTGAAGCTGTGGAAAGATGCCGGTGTGGTGTCATTCGAAGCCGATGTCGCGGCACGCGGCGTTACCGTGATCAAAAGTGGGCGATCCGAGGTCAGTTGAATGTTGCCCGCAACCTCGTATACACGCATCGATGATGATGGGAAGCCTTACCTGCAAGGCAGCCGATGCCCGGATTGCGGCGCAGTGTTTGTCGGAGAGCGCGAGCACTGCGGCCGGTGTGGCGCGCGTGCCCGGATGATGTCGGTTCACCTCGGCGAACGCGGGCACCTGTACAGCTATACCATCGTGCATCGCAGCTATCCGGGCATCAAGGTGCCGTTTATCTCCGCCATCGTGGACCTCGACGGCGGGGGTACGGTCAAGGGCAATCTACTCGACGTCGAACCGGATCCTTCGCGGCTGCGTTTCGACATGCGGGTCCGCATGGTGTTTCGGGGGGCCGAAGTGGCCAGCACGGAAGGGGCCGGCTTCATCGCCCACTTTTTCATTCTCGATCCGGAGAATTCGCGTGGCTGATGTTTATGTGGTGGGTATCGACATGATCCGCTTCGGGCGATACCCGGAGCGAACAGTGGTGCAGCTGGCGGCGGACGCCGTGTTGCTGGCGCTGGATGATTGCGGTCTCGGCATTACAGACATCCAGGCGCTGTTCAGCGGCAATATCGGCGAGACGATGACAGGTCAGCGCACTCTGCAATTAATAGGGCAGACCGGCATTCCCGTGGTCAATTGCACCAATGCCTGCGCCACCGGCGCGACGGCGTTCCGCGAGGGCTGGACCGCGATCAAGGCCGGTCTGTTCGACACCGTTCTATGTGTCGGGGTTGAGAAGATGGCACCGGGGATGATCGTGAAGAAGAAAGTCGGCAACGAACCGTTTCCCGCCGAAGGATTGATCGGATCGGAAACCATGCCGGCGGTCTTTTCAATGGTTGGATTGGAGCATGCGCGCAAATACGGCACGACCATCGAGCAGTTCGCGAAGGTGTCGGTCAAGAACCACCATCACTCGACCTTCAATCCGAAATCCATGTATCAGAAAGAGACACCGCTGGAAGAAGTCCTCGGCGCCGAGATGATCGCCTATCCCAACACCAAACTCATGTGCTCGGTGAATGTCGACGGGGCGGCGGCCGCGGTGCTCATGTCGGAAAAACGGGCCCGGGAAGCGGGTGTGCTGGATCGGGCTGTCCGGGTGCGCGCTTCGGCGCTGGCAAGCGATGCCTGGACGGAGCGCAATCAAGTGATGCAGGACGTGAACACCGTCTCGCGACAGGCGGCCGCCTCCGCCTACGACATGGCGGGATTGGGTCCGCAGGATTTGCAGCTCGTCGAGCTGCACGATTGCTTCGCGACAGCCGAAATTCTGCACTACGAAAATCTTGGGCTATGTCGGGACGGGGAGGGCGGGCGCTTGATCGACAGCGGCGATACGTCTCTGGGCGGTCGAATTCCCGTCAATGTATCCGGTGGATTGCTGTCGAAGGGCCACCCCTTGGGGGCCACCGGCATCGCGAATATCTACGAGGTGAGTACTCACCTGCGCGGCGAGGCAGGCAGGCGGCAGGTCGAAGGGGCGCGCATTGGTTTGACGCATGTCGTCGGGCTCGGCAGTGCCTGCGCCGTGCACATTCTCGAGAAGGCCTGACCGTCTTCGATCACGATAAGGATCGGGAATCATATGGGCAGAATGGTTGAAGGCAAGGTTGTAGTGGTGACGGGCGGGGGCGCGGGCATAGGTCGCGAGTTCGCGAAGGCGTTTGCCTCGAATGGGGCCAAAGTCATCGTCAACGATCCGGCGCGCATTGCGGATGCAAACGTGTTCGCAGCGGATCGCGTCGTGGAGGAGATCAGGCAGGTAGGGGGTGAAGCCGCGGCTGTGATTGAAAGCGTCGCCGAATGGGAGTCGGCCCAACGGATCGTTCAGGCAGCACTGGATCATTTCGGGCGGATCGATTGCGTGATCAACAATGCGGGAATTGCGAGAGATCGATTTTTTTTCAATATGTCGGTGGAGGAATGGCGGATGGTGCTGGACGTCCATCTGAGTGGGTCGTTCTTTACCGCACGGGCGGCAGCACCGCACTTCAAAGGCCAGGGATCCGGATGCTTCGTACACATGACATCCACAAGCGGCTTGATCGGCAACCT
>Ga0137399_10001243_pt1 | contig 11473 bp, 9 predicted proteins | sample czorhiz316metaG_FD_104810 | JGI IMG/M metagenome (GOLD analysis project Ga0137399, IMG submission 104810) | Vadose zone soil microbial communities from Angelo Coast Range Reserve, California, USA - czorhiz3.16 metaG | ecosystem: Environmental > Terrestrial > Soil > Vadose zone | place: USA...
ATGGGGACCCGGCTCACGCTACGGGTACATCAGGGACGGATCGACGTCGTCCGCGGAGCTGGACTGCTGGGTGCCCCGGCCGACTGAGTTCGTGGAGATCCGGCCGTTGTAGAGGTCCCGCAGCCCCGATCCTCCGCTGCGATTGGACTGGAACACGACGATGTCCCCGGAACGGGAGACGGAAGGGTGGCGCTCGTCCGCCGTGGAATTGAATACCGCCGGCAGCGTGATGAGAGCCTTGGTGTTGATGTTGTACAGGTAGAGGTCGTAGCCGCCCATGCCGCCCGAGCGGTCCGACGCGAAGCACACCAGCCTCCCGTCCGGCGTGAGCGACGGATCCACGTCGTTCCCGGGCGAAATCAGGTCCGGCAGGTTCAGCACGGTTCGGGCCACACGATCCCACACGAAGATGTCGGGAGTGCCGTTCCGGTCCGAGACGAACGCGATGCGAGCGCCGGTCTGATCCGGCGACGGGGACCAGTCGCTGAACGTGGCGGTGGTGTCGAGCCCGGCGAGCGGCAGCAGCGTGTCGCCCACGCCATCCACCATGTGCACGCGTTTCACTCCCGCGGTGGATCTCGCGAACGCCAGCTTCGCGGCGTCGCCGGTGATCGATGGCTCGATCTCGTCCGCTGCCGTGTTCACGCCCGGCAGGTCGATGAGCCGTTGCAGGGCGCGTGAATACAGCAGGATGTCGCTCTGCCCGGTCCCGCCGCGGTTGCTCTCGAACGCGATCACGAGACCATCCGATGAAATCGACGGGTTGAGGTCGGGAACCAGCGCGCTGTTGATGTTGAGGATGGCGCGAAAGCCCTGGGCGTCGAGGTCGTAGAGGTAGAGGTCCAGCTGACCGGCGGTCTGGTTGCGGTCGCTCGCGAACACCACCAGGTGGTTGCCGCCGGTGTCGCCGCCGCCCGGGGAAACCGTCTTGCCCGGGTTTCCGCATCCCGCGAGGAGGCCGAGCGCGAGCGTGAGGAGGGCGACCTGTGGTGCAGAACGCGTGGGGATCATGACCGAGCGGCGACTTTAGCAGAGCGCGGCGAGGAACCGCTATGATCTTCCCCACCCTTCGAGGGACCTCTGATTCCGATCCCGCACGGCTCCGAAACCGCGACGTTGTTCGGCGCGCTGGCCCTGGTGCTGGTGGGCGCGCGGCTCGGCGCCGCGCTGTGCCGGCGGCTGGGCCTGCCCGAAGTGCTGGGCGAGCTGTTGGCGGGCATCGTGATCGGCAACCTCGGCCTGATCGGCCTCCATGCCGCCGACGCGCTGCGCTCGAGTCCCGGCCTCGATCTGCTGGGTCAGATCGGCGTGCTGTTCCTGCTGTTCATGGTCGGGCTCGAGCTGGATCTGTCGCAGATGATGAGGGTGGGTAGCTCGTCCCTGCTGGTGGCCGTGGTGGGCGTGATCGTCCCGATGGCGCTCGGGTTCCTGGTCTCCCGCGCGTTCCATCCCGCGGCGCCCGCGGTGCTGCATGCGTTCGTCGGGGCCACGCTGTGCGCCACCAGCGTCGGGATCTCGGCGCGGGTGCTGGCCGAGCTCGGCCGCACCGACAGCGCCACCGGGCGCGTCGTGCTGGGCGCGGCGGTGATCGACGATCTGCTCGGTCTGATCGTGCTCGCCGTGATCGCGGGGCTGATCTCCGGCGCGAACCACGGATCGGGGCCGAACCTGGCGGCGATCGGCCTCATGGTGGTGCGCGCGGTCGCGTTCCTCGCGGGGGCGATCGCGCTCGGCCGCTGGGGGTCCCGCCACCTGTTCCGGCTCGCCGGACGCATCGAGGCCGAGGGTCTGCTGCTCGCGCTCGCCCTGGCGCTGTTGTTCGCGCTCTCGTGGCTCGCGGGCGCGGCCGGGCTCGCTCCGATCGTGGGCGCGTTCGCCGCCGGCCTGGTGCTGGAGGACGGGCATTATCAGCAACTGCGCGACCGCGATCCGCGCCACCGCAGCCTCCATCAGCTGTTCGAGCCGCTCGCCACGTTCCTGGTCCCGGTGTTCTTCGTGCTGATGGGGATGCGCGTGGATCTGAGCGCGTTCCTCGCGCCCGGCGTGCCGGCGTTCACCCTCGCCCTCACCGTGGCCGCCGTGATCGGCAAGCAGGCCTGCGGTCTCGGCGTGATCGCGCCCGGCGTGGATCGCATCGCGGTCGGAATCGGCATGATCCCGCGCGGCGAGGTGGGTCTGATCTTCGCCGGCATCGGCGCCGGCCTCACGCTCGCGGGCCGGCGCGTGATCGATGGGCCGGGCTACGCCGCGGTGGTGGCGATGGTGGCCCTCACCACGCTGATCGCCCCGCCGCTGTTCGCGTGGCGGCTCCGGCGATCGGCGGAAGGCCGCGGGGCGCCCGCGCGCGGGCGGTGACGAGCCGGAAATGCCGCGGGGCGCCCGGTGGGCGCCCCGCTTGATTCGAACCGCTCGGTGTCTCAGTGCCGCCCGTAGAGGTGGGCCTGCTGGTCGTCGCGATCGCCGTGCTTGTCGTGCTTCTCGTGTTTGTCGTGCTTCTCGTGCTTGTCGTGCTTGTCGTACTGGCCGTACTGGTCGTGCTTCTTCGCCTGGCCGGGCGGGACCCAGACCGCATGGTGCCTCCAGTGACCCGGCGGCACCCGGTAGATCGCGGTCGGGACGTAGCGCGGATGCACCACGATGAACGGACCGCCCCAGCTGTGGGCGCGATACCAGTAGCCGTCGCTGAACGCGTACCAGTACGGGCCGTAGTGGAAGCAATCGTAGTCACGCGCGACCGGGTCGTTCACCACGTAGACGCGATCCTCGGGCACGTACACGACGTGCGGCTCGCTCCGGAACACGATATGGGTCGCGGGCGGCGCATTGCTGATGTCGACGTGCACCGAGACCTCGGCGCGTGCGCTCCGCACCGGAACCATGGCGAGCAGCACCACGCCGGCGACCGCGAGCAGGGCAGACGTGAGACGAGAATTCATGAGATCGTTCCTCCTCTGGGCTCCGCCAGGGAGCGGGCGGAAGGCCGTACCAGTGCTACGTTCCTGCGTTCGGAGTGGGAAAAATGCGCGTTCGTCAGGCCGCGGAGTCGCATGTCAACGCAGCACTTGCGTGCCGCGGGGGCGACTCCTAACTTTCCCCTCTCGACCCCTTGGTTATCGGTCCTCCTCAGCCTGATCTTTACCCCATAAGGAACTCCCCATGTCCGGATTCAGAGCCTCGTTCCGCGCCCTTTCCGCGCGGTCGGCCGCGATTTCGTCCGCACTCGCCGTGATTTCTAACCTGGCCTTTACGCCGGCCCGGGCCCACGGCGCGACGCCGCGCGTCCATGCCATCGTCGGGGCCCGCATCGTCACCGCTCCCGGGCAGGTGATTCCGCGCGGCACCGTCGTCATCCGCGACGGCGTGATCGTCGCGGTGGGCGCCAGCGCCGCGGTTCCTCCCGATGCGCGAGTGTGGAAGGGCGACAGCCTCACGGTGTATCCGGGCCTGATCGATGCGTTCGTGACCCCGGCCGAGGCTTCCGCCGCCGCGCCGACGGCCGGCCGCCCGGGCGCCTCGCAGCCGCCGGGGCCGCCGCGCGGCGCGGCGAGCGTGCTCAACAGCGTCCACCCGGAGACGCGGATCGTGGAGTCGCTGCCACTTTCCAAGGATCAGATCGAAGCGCTGCGCGCCGCGGGCTTCGCGACCGCGCAGGTCGCCCCGGGGAAGGGGATCGTGCGCGGGCAGACCGCGGTGATCGCGCTGCGCGACGGCGCGCCGAACGCCACCCTGCTCAAGTCCGACGCCGCGCAGGTGTTCTCGATCGAGGGGAGTCTCACCGCGTACCCGGGCTCACTGATGGGCGGGATTGCGGTCATTCGCCAGGCGTTCCTCGACGGCAAGTGGTACCGCACGGTGCAGGCGAGCTACGCGAAGTCGCCGGGCGGCAAGGAGCCGCCCGAGACCAACGTGAGCTGGGAGGCGCTGCAACCGCTGATCGCCGGAAAGCAGACCCCGCTGTTCCTCGCCAGCGACATGCTCGAGGTGCTGCGCGCCGGCGCGATCGCGCGCGAGGCGGGCGTCCCGGGCGCGGAGATCGTGACCGGCGGCGACGACTACAAGCGCGCCCAAGCGATCGCGGCCCAGGGCCTGCCGCTGATCGTCCCGGTGAACTTTCCCGAGGCGCCGGATGTCTCGGATCCCACCCAGGCGATCGAGGTGTCCACCGAGGAGCTGCGCGCGTGGAACGATGCGCCCGGGAATCCCGCCGCGCTCGCGAAGCTCCAGGTGCCGTTCGCGCTCACCGCGAACGGCTTGAAGGACGTGAAGAAGGGCTTCCGGGCCAACGTGACGCAGGCGATCGCGCGCGGGCTCACCGCGGATCAGGCGCTGGCCGCGGTCACGACCGTCCCGGCGAAGCTGCTCGGCCTCTCCGAGCGCCTCGGCACGATCGCGTCCGGCAAGATCGCGAGCCTCACCGTGACGCGCGGCGACCTATTCTCGGAGAAGGGGCAGGTACGCCAGGTATGGGCGGCGGGCGAGCCGTATGAAGTGTCGAAGGATGACACCGCGCCGAAGGGCAAGTGGTCGATCGGCTGGGGCGGAAGCCCGCATGCGCTCGAAGTGCGCACCGAGCCCGACACCGGAGCGAAGCTGGTGGCGGGCTCCGACACGCTGAAGGCCACGGACGTACGGATCGATGGCCAGCGGGTACGCTTCACAATGCGGCGCGGCAGCGAGCCGGCCGAAAACTTCGACCTCACGTGCGCGCTGGATGCCATCACCGGCACGATTTCGACCGCGGATCATTCCCACCCGGTGACCGGCGTGCGCGTCCCCGACGAGGCGAAGAAGGACAAGCCCGAGCCGCCGGTCGAATCCCCGGTGGTGATGGGGAACACCGAGGCGTGGCGGATGAGCGAGCCGGCGCAGCCGGCCGCGGTGCTGGTGCGCGGCGCCACGATCTGGACCGCCGGCCCGCAGGGCCTTCTCGAGAACGCCGACCTGCTGGTGCGGGGCGGCAAGATCGCGGCGGTGGGGAAGAACCTCTCCGCGCCGTCCGGAGCGGTGGTGATCGACGGCACGGGCAGGCAGGTTGCTCCCGGCATCATCGACTGCCACAGCCACTCGGCGATCATCGGCAACGTCAACGAGTGCACCAACAGCGTGACGTGCGAGGTGCGGATCCGCGACGTGGTCAATTCCGAGAGCGAAAACATCTACTATCAGCTCGCCGGCGGCACCACGATCATGCACCTGCTGCACGGCTCGTGTAACGCGATCGGCGGCCAGTGCGCGGTGATCAAGAACAAGTGGGGCGAGGCGCCGGATCAGCTGCTGTTCGCGGCCGCGCCGCAGACCGTGAAGTTCGCCCTGGGCGAGAACCCCAAGCAGTCGAACTGGGGCGCCGAGGCCACCGGCCGCTACCCGCAGTCGCGCGCCGGCGTCGAGCAGACCATCCGCGACGCGTTCCTGGAAGGGCAGAACTACCGGGCGCAGCAGGCCGACTTCAAGGCCGGCAAGCGGCCGTATCCACCCAAGCCCGACCTCCAGCTGGACGCCGTGGTCGAGATGCTCGAGGGCAAGCGCTTCATCCACTCGCACTCGTACCGCCAGGACGAAATTCTGATGCTGATGCGACTTACCGAGAGCTTCGGCATTCATGTCCAGACGTTCCAGCACGTGCTCGAGGGCTACAAGGTCGCGGACGAGATGGCGAAGCACGGCGCCGGCGGCAGCACGTTCAGCGACTGGTGGGCCTACAAGTACGAGGTGATCGACGCCATCCCCTACAACGGCTACCTGATGTGGGACCGCGGCGTGGACGTCTCGTACAACTCGGACAGCGACGAGCTGGCGCGCCGCCTCAACACCGAGGCCGCGAAGGCCGTGAAGTACGGCGGGGTGCCGCCCGAGGAGGCGATCAAGTTCGTCACGTTCTATCCCGCCCGGCAGCTCAAGGTCGAGAACCGTGTCGGCTCGCTCGAGGTCGGCAAGGACGCGGACTTCTCGGTCTGGAACGGCAGCCCGCTCTCGCCCTACGCGCGCTGCGAGCAGACCTGGATCGAGGGCCGCAAGTACTTCGACCGCGCCGCCGACCTCGCCGGCCGCGCGGCGCTCGCGAAGGAGCGCACCGCACTGATCGAGCGCGCGAAGAAGGCGAAGAAGGAGGGCGGCGGAAGCGGCGGTGGCAAGGCCTGGCCGCCACGCTATCTCGAGGACACCGACATGAGCGGCAACGCGTGCGGCGATCAGAACGGGCACGGCGAGCTGCCGTTCCGCTCCGAGGCCGCGCGAGGCACGCAGAGCGACGCGGGGGTGCAGCGATGATCCGCGTCCGGTTCGCAGCGCCCGCCCGCCGCGGGTTCGCGAGGTTCGCCGTATCGTTCGCGCTGCTGCTGCTACCGCTCGCGGCGGCGGCGGCGCCGCTCGCGCTGGTGGGCGGCACGGTGCACACCGTGAGCGGCTCCACGATCGAGAACGGCACCGTGGTGATGGATCACGGCCGCATTACCGCCGTGGGCGCCGGCATCACCCCGCCGGCGGACGCGCAGGTGGTGTCGGTGAGCGGCAAGCACGTGTATCCGGGGTTCGTGTCGGCGAACTCGGTGCTGGGCCTCACCGAGATCGAGAGCGTGCGCGGCACCAACGACTTCGAGGAGACCGGCAACGTCAACCCGAACATCCGCAGCGAGGTCGAGATCAATCCCTCGTCCGAGCTGATCCCGGTGGCGCGCGTCAACGGCATCACGACCGCGCTGGTGGTGCCGCAGGGCGGCGTGATCAGCGGCACGTCGTCGCTGGTTCATCTCGTGGGCTGGACCTGGGAGGACATGCTGCTCAAGGCACCGGTCGCCATGCAGGTCAACTGGCCGAACATGACGCCGATCCACGGGTGGTTCGTCCGCCAGAGCGACGAGGAGCAGAAGAAGGTGCGCGACGAGGCGATCGAGAACCTCAAGAAGTCATTCGAGGACGCGCGCGCCTACTGGACCGCCCGCGGCGCCGAGGGCAAGGCCGGCGTCCCGCGCCACGACGAGGACGTGAAGTGGGATGCGATGGGGAAGGCGCTGAGCGGCCAGATCCCGGTCATCATCCGCGCCCAGAAGCTCGCCCAGATCCGCGCCGCGCTGAAGTTCGCGGACGACGAGAAGCTCACGAACCTGATTCTGATGGGCGGCAACGACGCGTGGCGGGTAGCGGACGAGCTGAACGCCCGCCACATCCCGGTGATCGCGGACGGCCTGCTCGGGATGCCGGAGCGCCGCTCGGATCCGTACGACGATAACTTCAGCGTCCCCGCGAAGCTCCAGGCCGCCGGGATCCGGTTCTGCATCTCGGACGGCGGAAGCACGTTCGGCGCCATGAACTCGCGCAACCTGCCCTACAACGCGGCGATGGCCGCGGCGTTCGGACTGTCGCGCGAAGACGCCCTGAAGAGCGTGACGCTGTGGCCGGCGCAGATCCTCGGCATGGGCGATCAGTTGGGTTCGATCGAGACCGGCAAGATCGCCGACCTGATCGTGACGAACGGCGACCCGCTCGAGATCACGACCACGGTCGAGCAGGTGTACATCAGCGGTGAGGCGATCTCGATGGAAACCCGGCATACCCGGCTGTTCCGCCAGTACGACGGGCGTCCCAAGGGGCCGAAGGCGCGCAAGCACTAGGGCGCGGGCCCGGGGCCGTTTGCTCGCGCGGCCCGCTGTGCCACACTCACGGAAGGCCCTTCCCGCGAACCCGGCGGCCGGCTCCGGATGCGCCGGCTCGTGGTCGAGGGTGACTTTCGAGGAGGTGACCATGGGCCGGGTTGCGGACATCCTGGCGCGAAAGGGCGCCGAGATTCGTACCATTCCGCGGGATGCAACAGTTTTCGATGCGATCAAGATGATGGTCCATCACAACGTCGGCTCGCTGCTCGTCATGGACGCGGAGGCGGTCGCGGGCATCTTCACCGAGCGCGATTTCCTGCGCCGCGTGGCGCTGGTGGAGCGCGACCCGAGGCAGACGCTGGTGCGTGACGTCATGACCGAGCGCCTGGTGTGCCTGGACCCTCACAGCTCGGTGCAGGATTGCATGGCGCTGATGACGCAAAAGCGCATCCGTCACCTGCCGGTCCTCGACGGCCCGCGCCTGGCGGGCCTGGTGTCGATCGGCGATCTGGTCAGGCACCTCTCGGACGAGCGCGAAGTCGAGGTTCGATACCTGACCGACTACATCACCGGCAAGTACCCGGGGTGAGGCGCAGGGCTCCGATCCAGGCCCACGACCCGAGCATCCGCTACACTGCCGCGCCATGCCACCGCCGCTCGGCAAGCTCTCGCCCCGCGATCTCGAGTCGCTGATCCTTCCGCATCTCGGCGCCGCGCGCGCCGAGGTGCTGATGGGCCCGCGCGCCGGCGCCGATGCCGCGATCGTAAAGCTCGGCGCGGGGCGCGTGCTGGCCGTCACCACCGATCCGATCTCGATTGTTCCGGCGCTCGGCGCCGCGACCTCGGCGTGGCTCGCGTGTCACCTCGTGGCGTCCGATCTCTGGACCACCGGGATTCCTCCGGCGTTCGCGTCGGTCACGCTGAACCTCCCGCCTGCGCTGGAAGACGCCGCGCTCGCTGAATTCAGCGCCGCGATGGCCGCGACCTGGAAGGAACTGGGCGTCGCGGTCATCACCGGCCACACCGGGCGCTACGCGGGACTCGATTCCACCGTGGTCGGGGCCGCGACGCTGATCGGCGCGGGCGATGAAGGCCGCTACGTCACGCCGGCGATGGCGGCGCCCGGCGATCGCGTGATCGTGACCAAGGGCTGCGCGATCGAAGCCACCGCGATCGCGGCGCAGATGATGCCGGGCCGGCTCGCGAAAAAGCTCGATCCCGAGGGTCTGGCGCGCGCGCAGGCGCTGATCGATCACGTCACGGTGGTGCCCGACTGCATCGCGCTGGTTCAGGTCGGCGTGCGCGACCGCGGCGTGAGCGCGATGCACGACGCGACCGAGGGCGGCGTGCTGGGCGGCCTGATCGAGCTGGCGCATGCCAGCGGCCACGACCTGCGCATCGAGCGGGCGAAGATCCCGATCTCGGAGGAAGCGCGCGCCGCGTGCGCGGCGTGGGGCGGGATCGATCCCTACTGGGCGCTGTCCGAGGGAACGCTGATCGCGACCGTGCGCCCGGCGTATCGCGACGCGGCGCTCGCGGCGCTCGCGGACGCGAAGATCGCCGCGGCGGAAGTCGGAGAGGTGATGCCGGGGCACGGCACGCTGTGGCTCACCGACCCGGATGGAAAGGTCGCGAAGCTGGTGGAGCCGGAGCCCGATCCCTACTGGCCGGCGTACGATCGCGCGGTGCGCGAGAAGTGGAGCTAGCGCGGCGCCGCGCTATGCCCGCTCGAGCCGGATGATCGCGGACATGCGTTCGAACGCGCGGCGCTTCTCCTTCGGCATGAAGACGCCGAGAATGTTCCACAGCCACGCCATCGGCATCTCGCGCTTCAGCCGTTTCGCTTCGAGCCACATCGAGCGGAATTCGCTCTCGCGCCAGCCGGCCGGCTCGAAGAACTTCGTGCCCTCCTCGGGCGCGAACTGAAACGGCGCTCCCGCGGCGGTGAGGCGCTTGTTCCACTGGCGTGCCACCTGCTGTACCAGGAGCGGCGAGGCGAGGTCCGAAAGCCACCAGCGGAACGAGGCTTGCGCGTGCAGATCGCGCGCGAGGTTGCGCACGTTGTCGGGCGTGAGGTAGATCAGCAGCCCCTCGGTGATCACCACGGCCGGTCCGACCGCCGCGACGCGCTCGAACAGCGCGCGCCGCGCCGCCGGCTCGCGCAGATCCACCCGCACGTGCTCGTGGACGCAGCGCGGCTTCTCGCCCGCCAGCATGGACTCGCGATAATCGATCATGGTCGGAAGGTCGGCATCCACCCAGCGCAGCGTGGCCGGCAGCTCGAGGCGCCACGCGCGCGCATCCAGGCCGGCGGCGAGGTTCAGCACCGACTTCGCGCCGGCCGAGATCGCGCCCAGGATCAGCTCGTCGAGCACGGCGGTGCGCACGATCATGGGCCAGGCCATCGCGCGCCCGCGCGGCATGGCGCGCATGATCGCTTCGCCGCGCTCGCCCGCGAGGCGGCGCGCGTAAGGATCGCGGAACAACGCATCGCGGCGCTCGGTCTCGATCGCGCGATACACCGCGACCCAGCGCGCGGTGTCGGAGACGTTCTGGATCTCACCGGTCTCGGGGCACATGAGGGGCTCCTCTCTCGAGGACCGGAACATAGATTCGGGCCGAGGCGCTCCGCAACCCGGTACGGGCGCGCCTCAGCGCGACCAGACCAGCGAGAACACCACCGGAATGTGCACCTGTTGCCCGACGACGTGCGTGATCACCGGGATCTGCGCATTCAGGGTCCAGACGCCGGTCCGGGCGACGGCGTGCCCCAGCCCGAGCATCACCGCGAGGTCGCTGCGTCCGAGGTTGCCCTCGCTCTGGACTTGCCCGTGCCAGCGCTCGGCCTGCTCGTTCAGGAACCCGAGCGCCGTGTTCGCGTTCCATTCACCGAGCCGGCGCAGCACGCCGATCGTCGCGCCGTAGCGATTGCCGGCCTGGTATTCGTGCGAGTTCTGATACAGCGTGAGCCGCAGGTTGCCGGTCGCCGACCACAGGATTCCGCGCGCGTTCCGGCTCACCGACAGCCCGAGCGAGGGATCGAACGTGCCGGTGCCGAACTGAATGTGCTGATGCGGCAGGCCGGCGGCGCCGAGCTGGAACGGATCGGGCTCGGTGCGCCCGATCGGAATCGAAACCCCCGGGTTCACTCCCAGCATCCATCCCGAGACCGGGCGGGCGAGCGGCATGGCCAGCAGCACGTCGGCGACGTGGAACAGCGTTTCGTTGCGATGGTGCAGATCGGGATAGGGCGGGACGTAGGGCTGCCGCGCGAGATCTTCGTAACGGATGCGATCACGCACCAGCCGCAGCGGAACGGTGATGGCGAACGCGGCGCCCGGGCGGATGCCCCGCACCGCGGTGGCGTCCAGTTCGGAGACGATCAGGTCTTGAACATGCCAGTAGGGGACGACGTTGTAGAAATCATTGTCCTCGATGTGCTCGATGTGGATTGGCGCCCCGGAGAGCGCGGCGGAGAAACGCCAGCGCCCCGATTCCGGCACGATGATCTCGGACCCGCCGACCGGCAGGTTGGGATTGCTTCAGCCCGCTCAGGCGCCGGCGAGCGCGAAGCGCGGCGAGAATCCTGTCAGGCCCGCGATCAGCAGCGCGGTGGCCGCGGGGTTGAAGCCCGCGCGGCCGCGAGTGCCGGCGCGCGCGATCACTTGGCCGCCAGCGCGGCGTCGAGCTTCGAAGTTTCCGCGCCCTCGAATTCGATGCGGTGGCCGGTCGGCGTGAACACGATCACGTGCGGCAGCGCGTAGACCAGGATCTCCTTCGGGCGCGCGTTGTAGATCTGCAGCCCGAAGACGAGGAACACGGCCGGCGCGATCAGGAAGATGATGCGCGCGTAGGAGAAGAACCAGAAGATGCAGCAGTTGAAG
>Ga0137399_10001245_pt1 | contig 11469 bp, 12 predicted proteins | sample czorhiz316metaG_FD_104810 | JGI IMG/M metagenome (GOLD analysis project Ga0137399, IMG submission 104810) | Vadose zone soil microbial communities from Angelo Coast Range Reserve, California, USA - czorhiz3.16 metaG | ecosystem: Environmental > Terrestrial > Soil > Vadose zone | place: USA...
AGTAAAGTTTCGGCCCGCCACCGCGGAACACGACTATCAGGTTCGCAAGAACCAGATTCTCCGGTTCCTCGGCGAAGGCCACAAAGTGCGCGCGATGATTTTTCATCGCGGACGTGAAATGGCTCACCAGGAAGTCGGGCGCGCCAAGATGAACCGTTTGCTCATGGAGATTGGCGACCAGGGCCAGATCGAAACCATGCCGCGCATGGAAGGGAACGTTTTGGTGGCATTGCTCGCCCCGAAAAAAGGCGTAAGCGTCGCCAAGCCCGCGGGACAAACATCGTCCAGCGCCCAGCAGTCGCCGTAATTAGCGCAAACGAAAGCATCAGCAAGATTGTGTAGGGATGATTCAGAGATTGTGTAGGGGCGGACTTTAGTCCGCCATCTTCGGTGCCACGACCGAATCTCCAAGCGAGGGAATTAGGCAATGCCGAGAAACGCATCGAAACCAAAATTGAAATTGAAAACGCATCGCGGCGCCCGAAAGCGCTTTAAGTTCACCGCCAACGGCAAGATCAAGCGCGGCCACTCCGGCAAGCGCCATTTGATGGGTACCAAGGCGCCCGGACGCATGCGCAAGCTCAAGAAGCTGACCCTGGTCAACAAAGCAGACATCGCCAGCGTCAAGCAGATGCTTCCCTACGGCTAGACTTTTTTCGAAACGTTAGGACGTTCAAACGTTCCAACGTTTGGACAACACTTTCGTGCCAGGCAGCGCTTCACGGGTGCCTGCCGGCCGATTCGCCCCGGACTTTTCGGGGCACTTGTAGCGGCCGAGCTTTAGCTCGGCATCGTCCGCGTCTCGCGGACGACCTCTTCGGTGCGAACGTATTTGCCGTCGCGCCAAGAGCACTGCATTCAGAATCACCCCGGAAACAAACCCGTTGCGGTACGCGTTTTTTCGCGTTCACGCAACCTGTCTTGTTTCCCATAAAAAAAGGAGAAACCCATGGCACGCGTAAAACGCGGCACCAAGCGCCGGGCACGGCGCAAGAAGTATCTGAAGAGGACAAAAGGCTTTTTCCTCACCAAGAGCAAGCTCTACCAATCCGCACAGGAAGCCGCCAATCGCGCCGATCGTTACGCCAAGCGCGACCGCCGCGTCAAGAAGCGCGAATATCGCAAGCTCTGGATCCAGCGCGTCGGCGCTGCCGCCCGCAACAACGGCCTAACCTACGGCCAGTTGATTCACGGCCTCAAAGTTGCCGGCGTCGCGCTCGACCGCAAGGTCCTCGCGGACATCGCGGTAAAGGACGCAGCAGCCTTCACATCGCTGGTAGCGACAGCAAAAGCTGCCGCCCCGCCGCCAGCAAAAGCAAAAAGGGCGTAGCCGCTTGACATTGGCTCTTTGGTGTGGCGGGGCTTGCCCCGCTCGCTCGTTGCGTCCTGGCTCGTCACGACGCATGATACGTTCTCTCGCAAAGGCATGTTGAATTGCGCCTCGCGATGTTCGTCTTAAAACGCGATGACGGAACACGAAAACAAAACGGCAAAGCCTCTCGTACATCTCGGCATCACGCGGCCCGAGGAACTCTCTGCGCTCTTCGCTGACCTTCGTGGACGCTTCGACGCTGATTGCGCTTGCGCACATGACGAATCTTCCTGGAAACAATTCCGGGATGCCTGGCTCGGCCGCAAATCGGGCGTCCTCACGCAAATCACGGATAATTGGCTGAAGCCCGCCACCCTCGAATTGAAGCGTGCTGTCGGGGCCGCGTTAAACGAACTCCGCGCGCATGTCGAGGCCAAGATCGAAGAGCGCCGTCTCACCATCGAATCCGGCGCCGAGGAATCCGCACTCGCGCGTGAACGCGTCGACCTCTCCCTCCCCGGCGTCATGCGCCCCGTCGGCTCGCATCATTTGATCCGCCAGGTCTTCCAAGAAATCGAAGACATCTTCGTCTCCATCGGCTTCTCTGTAGTCGAAGGTCCGGAAATCGAAACGCCTTACTACAATTTCGAAGCTCTCAACATTCCTGAATTCCATCCTGTCCGCGACGACATGGACACCTTCTATTTGGAGCTGCCGAAAAGCGCGAAGACACCGCTCCTCCTCCGCACCCACACGTCACCCATGCAAATCCGCACCATGGAAAAGCAGAAGCCGCCAGTTCGCGTCATCGTTCCCGGCAAGGTCTATCGCCGCGACAACCCCGATGCCACCCATTCCTTCGCTTTCCACCAGATCGAAGGCCTGGCCGTCGACACCGACATCACCTTCTGCGATTTCACCGGCACCATCGAATACTTCGTAAAACAGTTTTTTGGCCCCAGCGTGAAAACCCGCTTCCGCCCGAGCTATTTCCCGTTTACCGAGCCGAGTGTCGAATTCGACGTCTCCTGCCCTTTCTGCGGCGGGACTGGCACAGCGGCAGGCGGGGGAACCTGCTCGAAATGCAAAGGCGCCGCTTGGATCGAACTCTTCGGCGCAGGCATGGTCGACCCGGCCGTCTATGGCTTCGTGAACCCTGCCCACGGAGGTGGGTACGACCCCAAAAAAGTCAGCGGCTTCGCTTTCGGGATCGGCATCGATCGCCTCGCCATGCTCAAGTATGGCATCGACGATATCCAGGTCTTTTTCCAGAACGACGTGCGTTTCTTGCGGCAGTTCCCGTAGGAACCACAAGTGGTGGCGGGCTTCAGCCTGCCGCACAGTCCAGGGAGGCGGTCCGACCGTCTTGCTTGGAACAGAAAGTAGTGATGGTTTGGGGGTCGCGGCTTTAGCCGCGACATTAAGCAAGGCGCAACAAAGGGGCTTCAGCCCCTGAGGAATTGTTTTGGGCACTATGACTTTTCTTGACGCCAAACAGCGCTTCTCCAATCGCGTAGCGGACTATGTCCGCTACCGCCCCGGCTATTCCCCAGCCGTGCTCGATCTTCTGCGCGCGGAATGCGGCCTGCGCCCCGGCCACATCATCGCCGACATCGGTTCCGGCACCGGGCTCCTCAGCGAGTTGTTCCTGAAAAACGGCAATCGCATTTATGGCGTCGAACCCAACAAGGAAATGCGCGAGGCCGGCGAAGAATATCTCGCCTCCTACGACGGCTTCTCGAGCATCGAAGGCTCAGCCGAATTCACCACGCTCGGCGATTTCAGCATCGACTTTGTCACCGCCGGCCAGGCCTTCCACTGGTTCGAGAAGGAAAAAACGCGGACGGAGTTTCGGCGGATTCTACGGGGGAAAGGCTGGGTCGTCGCGGTATGGAACTTTCGCGATAAGGAGGCCCCTTTCGGCAGAGCCTACGAGGACATTCTCGTGAAATACGGTACGGATTATATGCGAGTGCGCGAGTCCTATCCCGACGGTCACGACATGAAAGCTTTTTTTCTCGTTGGCGAGTTTTTCGAGCGCACGCTGCCGAACGACCGGCCGTTGAACTGGGACGGGCTCGCCGGGCTCCTGCGCAGCGCCTCGTACATGCCGCAGGAGACGCATGCGAACTTCTCCCCGATGATGAACGCACTGCGCGAACTCTTTCTCGGGCATCAAGAGAATGGCAGCGTGTCCATGAAGTACACGACGCGCATGTATTTCGGACAATTGCAACCGGGCGGGAACTGACGCATGAAAGTTGTTTATAACTGGCTGAAAGATTTCGTCGACGTTACCGCGACGCCGCAGGAACTCGCCTCGCGCCTTGCTCTCTCCGGTACCAACATCGCCGGCGTGGAAAATGGCCCGCATGGTGCCGTGATCGACGCGGAAGTCAGTTCCAATCGCCCCGATTGCCTCGGCCATTACGGAATCGCACGCGAAGTCGGCGCCATCTACAAGCTGCCGCTCAAACACGTTTCGCCCAAGCCTGCGGAAAGTGCGGCGAAAGCCAGCGACGCGGTAAAGGTTGAGATCCAAGCGCCGGATCTCTGCGGCCGCTTCACTGCCCGCGTCATTCGCAACGTGAAAATCCAGCCCTCTCCGAAATGGCTGAAAGACCGCCTCGAAGCTTCCGGCGTCGCCAGCATCAGCAATGTCGTTGATATATCAAATTACGTGATGCTCGAGTTTGGCCACCCGCTGCACACTTTCGATTACGACAAAGTCCGCGACCACAAAATTGTCGTCCGCCGCGCCAAGTCAAACGAAAAAATGCGAACTCTGGATGGCATAGAGCGCCAGTTCGATTCCAACATCTGCATGATCAGCGATGGCGACGGCTCCCGCTCCATCGGCATCGGCGGAATCATGGGCGGCGCGGAAACGGAGATTTCCTTTTCCACGAAAAATGTCTTGATCGAGTGCGCCTGGTTTGAACCTGTGGCCATTCGCCGCGCCGCCCGTTTTCTGAAATTGCACACCGAAGCATCCACGCGTTTTGGCCGTGGCGCCGACCCTGAAATGGCCGAGCTGGCCTCGCGGCGTGCCGCTGAATTGATTTTGCAGTTGGCCGGTGGCGAGTTGCTCTCCGGCGTTGTCGATGTCTATCCCGGCAAGCGCGCCCCGAAAAAAATCCGCGTGACGCGCGCCGAAATTCTTCGCGTGATGGGGGCCGATGTTCCTGACAAGCAGGTCGAAGCCTGCCTCAGCGCGCTCGGTTTCGCGCCTGTTCGAAGCGATCAAAACCGCGGCGCGGAAGGTTCGCTTCTCGCTGCGTGGGAATGCACGCAGCCTTCCTGGCGCGCCGAAGTCGAACGAGAAATCGATTTGATCGAAGAAATTGCGCGTATTTACGGCCTCGATAAATTTCCCGCACGTTTGCCAGCGGCGCGGCAAGGCGCGGCGCGCCTTCCGCACTACGAAGCAGAAACTCGTTTGCGCGAACGTCTCATCGGCATGGGCTATCGCGAAATCCTGACGATTCCTCACGTTGCCGAAGAGCGCGACGCGTTGTTCCGTCCGAACAATATTTCGCCCGCGCGGCTTTCCAATCCGCTCTCGGAAGAAGCGAACGTGCTGCGTTCGACCGGCATCGTGACCATGGCAGGCGCGATCGAATGGAATCTCAATCACGGCCAGCGCAACGCACGCCTGTTCGAAATTGGCCGCCACTATCGCTTGAATGGCCTCGCCGGAAAGGCGAGCGAGAACATTGAATCGGTCGAGACGCGTGTGCTCACCATTGGCTCGACCGGCGAAGCGCGCGAAAAGGGTCTCTACGATGCGGCGCGCGATTTTTCTTTTGCCGACCTCAAGGGCGACCTCGACTCCATCGGCGAACTCTCCGGTGGTTTTCGCTGGGAAGATGGTGGCGCGGAATGGCTGCACGCGGCGCGTCGCGGTTCCGTAAGACTGAACTCCTCCATTTCGAGCGAGGGGACAAATAACTCTTCAGTTGGAATTGCGGGGCAACTCGCGCGGCGCGTCGCGGAAAAATTAAAATTGCGGCAAGAGGTATTTGTCGCGGAATTGCAGCTCGATCCGGTTTATGGTGCGATGTATGCGGCGAAAGAAGCGCGTCGGTACGAGCCGTTGCCGAGATTCCCGAGCGTCGAGCGCGATTTCTCTCTGCTGCTCGCCGACGGAACTAAGTTTGCCGACGTGATGAAGACAATTCAATCGCTAGGAATCGGCGAAATTCATTCGATCGAAGCCACGGATCTTTTCCGCGGGAAGAATGTTCCCGCCGGAAAATATTCTTTGCTCGTCCGCGTGACTTTCCAGAGCCGCGAAGCGACGCTGACGGAAGCGCAGATCGGCGATTACAGCCGCAAAATTATTTCCGCTCTCGAAACAAATCTTGGCGGGCAACTCCGCGCTAGTTAAATGTTCCCTTCGCTCATTCATCGACATTAACTTTCAAAACGTACAAGTTATGCGCGACATACCAGGCGCGCAAATTTTATGTTATCTTCACGCATAGAAAAACCATGAGCGCGCCGGTGAAAGTGCAGATTTTCGGGCAGACGTACTCCATCCAGGGGGAGCTGGATGGGAAGTACGTCCAGAGGCTCGCCAAGTACGTGGACGACAAGATGCACGATATTGCCGACGTGACAAAAACGGTGGACACGCAGAAAGTCGCGGTGCTGGCGGCGCTGGCGATTGCCGACGAACTTCACAGCCTGCAGCGGGATCGCGGCGACCATGAAGAGTTAATGCGCGAACAAGCCGAGCGCTGCCTGACGCTCGTCGAACGCGCGTTGAAGCAAACCGCGTAATTGTTTTCCTTTCAAACATAAAAAGTTTCATTGGCTCCAGCTTGTTGGGTTGCGGTCCCAGCGGTGGGCGCGGAGCTGTTTGTGGAGGGGGGCGGGGAGGGGGCCCTGGGTGCTGGCGGCGATGTTGGCTTCGACGTTGCGGCGCTTGCGCATGCCGGGAATGATGGTGCTGACGTCGGGATTATTAAGGATGAAGCGCAACGCCATCTGCGCCATGGAGTTGTCGGCGGGAACGAGCGGGCGGAGGGTTTCGGCGCGGGCCACGCTGCTCTTCAGATTTTCCGGGACAAAGTATGTGTTGCGCCAGTCTCCTTGCGGCCAAGTGCTATCCACGGTCAGCGTGCCGGTGAGTGTGCCTTCATCGAACGGGACGCGGGCGATCACGGCGACATTTTTCATGCGGCAAATGGGAAAGAGCGCGTCTTCGGGATTCTGGTCGAAGATGTTGTAGATGACCTGGACGGCGTCGGCGACGCCTTCGAGCACGGCGCGAATGCCGTTGTACGGCTCCCAGCGATTGACGCTGACGCCGACGGCTTCGGCTTTGCCACTGGTGCGCAACTTTTCCACGGCGCGCGGGAGGCGTTCGTCGTTGAGCCAGCGGTCCTCCCAAGTGTGAAACTGGATGAGGTCGAGTTTTTCGACGCCGAGATTAGCGAGGCTTTTGTTGACGTATTCTTCGATGTAGTCGGGAGGATAGCAATCGTCGAGAGTGAAATCGCGGCGGCTGGGCCATTGGCGGTTTTTGGGCGGAATTTTGGTGGCGACGTAGAGTTTCTTGTCCGGCCCACCGACGGCGGAATTATTTTTGTTGGCGCGCAGAACTTTTCCGAGGATCTGTTCGCTGCGGCCGTCGCCGTAGGCCCACGCGGTGTCAAAGAAATTGCAGCCGAGATCGACGGCACGCTGGAGGGCGTCGAGCGATTCGGCGTCGTCGGAGCCGGTCCAGCCGGCGAGTCCCCACATGCCGTATCCAATTTCACTGACGTTCCATCCGGTGCGGCCGAACTTGCGATAGCGCATGATGTGCTCTCCTGAAGTTGCGGGCACATTATACGGGGAGTTGACGTCCTACGCTTCCCGGAGAAGCATTGCACCCATGCGCGTTAAGTTGCTCACCCAAGCTTCGGCGAAGAGCCATAGGCCCGAACGTTTATTCTCGCGAGATTCATGCCCTATCATCGGTGCAGGTCGCCTCGGCGAGATATTCGTTAAAGCCTCTGCTGCTGGTCTTGAAAAACTCGGCTACGAAATTGAACACAAGACCTCAAGTCTGGTTGTCAAAGAGCTGTCAACCATAGAGATCCCGCTAGTTTCGTCTGCGTTAGCACAAGTCTATCACCAGATTACTCCTACACCTTCTCCAGTACTTGCACGCGCATTGTTGACGCACCACGCGCGACCCACGAACCAATGCACGCGTGCCCGACGGCGAGGAGAACTTTCTTGGATTCGGGAGGCCAGTCCCGCCGCCCTACTGCATAGAGTGCACTCCAAACTCGTCGACGTTGGTATTCGAAGATACTTTGCGCCCGGGCTACTATCTTGAGTGGGACGATTTTCCCTTTCCGCGCTCCCTACAGCGCAACGGCCGTTTCTTCGGCGAAATCTGGATGACCGTTGCCTTTGCACCTGCCCGTGGAGCAGGTTGGGGCACCGAGTATTGCGAAACCCACATCGACGCACATTTCGGGGTTTATAGGGAGAGAGTCAATAAGGAAACTGGAGAGGTAGCAGAGAAGTTTCATGGCTTAGTGCCTCCGGAACATAAGAATCCAGGCATCCTATACGAGTCCTATCAGGTCAAGGAATTGCGCAAGTGGGCGCCTGTGCGAACGTATTATGGCGACCTTGGGCCAAATGGGGAAAAAGGCCTGCGCTGGCGTCTTATGGTGCGCCTTCTCACTCGACACGGCATTGAAGACCAAGAAGCTTTTAAGCCTCAGCCATTCTCACTCATCGTGACTATTTCCGACTCCGAAGGCAGGGCGCCGGTGTACGACGAAATGTCCCAGGTTGTTCTGAGCCGATTTAAGGCTGAAAACCTGACACTTCGTTCCGCCGCTCGCATTAGGACTCAAACGTAGGTGAGATCATGAGAGCGGGGCTGATGGCGTGCGATCTTCGGAGGGCTGAGAACAAGTGCTAAAGGGTTTGGGTAGTGAAACTTAGTATTCTCGAAATCTAAAGCGGGAAGGGGGTGATTAGATGAAACGCGAATTTAGACCTGGAGAGGAAGCACCTGTCTCGGGGCTTTATGAACTAATCGGGCCCAGAGGCGGACACACGGGCAAAGAACGGACTGTCGCACGGGGTGAAGTTCTTCCGCCGACACCCAAAGCTGGGATCTCAGAGCGGGCCCACAACAAGAGCGGTCACAACCCTAAGAAATAAGAGGTGCAAAGTTGACTGGCTTGTTACAGCAAGAATAAGGCGCTGAATTCTGGGTTCAGCGCCTTACTCATTTCGGAGTCATGAAGTCTTTTTTCAGGGCTCGCCCCGGTAGAACTCACCGGGATGCAGAATGCGCACTCGCCGCGAGACGAAAAAACGTTTTGCCGCACACCGGGAATGCTAACGTTACAATTTCCGGAGAGTCCTATCGGCTTGTTGGGGAAGGGGCCATGGCTGCGATGAGAAAAAGAAAATTGATCCTGGTGGGGCTGGCGTGCGCAGTGGCGGTGGTGTTTGCGGCGCAAGTGCGCGGGGACGCGGCGGGGGAGGTTGGGCGGCTGGCGGAGTTGATGGGATGGAAGGCGGGGACGGTGGTAGCGGACATTGGGGCGGGGGATGGGAAGTATGCGTTTGCGGCGGTGGAACGGGTGGGAGCAGCGGGGCGCATGTATGCGACCGAGATTGATGCGAAGAAGCTGGCAGAGTTGCGGGAAGAGGTGGCGAAACGGAAGCTGGCGAACGTGATTGTGGTGGAGAGCAAAGAGGCGGAAACGAATCTGCCGACGGGGTGCTGCGACGCGATTTTCTTGAGGCACGTGTACCATCACCTGACGAAGCCGGCGGAGTTTGATGCCAGTCTGGTGCGGTCTTTGAAGCCGGGAGGGCGGCTGGCGATTATTGATTTTCCGGCGCGGGCGGGGCTGGATCCGGTGGAAGGAGTTCCGAGCAACCGGGGCGGACATGGGATTCCGCAGAAGATTGTGATCGAGGAGCTGACGGCGGCGGGATTGAAAGTCGAGAAGATTGTCGGTGATTGGCCGGAGAATGATTATTGCGTGGTGTTTGTGAAGAAGTGAGGGGGGGACAAAAGAGACAAAAGAGTCGACCTCGAAGAGGATCGGACGGCAAACGAAGGATGCCGGGCTTCCCGACGCAAACCGTCGGGCCCCCCACAAACCGGGGGAAAGCCCGGCGCTACGCAAGACAAGAAGGGCGGCGGTCCCGCGCGCTATGCGTAACGGAGACTATTCTTTTTTGGACCAGGGCGGGACGACGCCGGACATGCGGGCGTAAGCGACGAGCTGGCCCATGTGCTCGTTGGCGTGGACGATGATGCGCAAGTACATGCCGTCCACAGTGGCATCGCGATCTTCGATGTGGACTTTGCGCTGGAGGTCTTTCGGCGTGACCGCCAAATGGGCTTGCTTGACGGCGTCGAGCGAGCGCTTGAGCCAATTGATTACATCGGCTTTTGCAGTGACGGACTTCTGCATGCCTTCTTTCGCGTCGGCGGGCATTTTGGGACCGGTGACGCTAAGCAGATAAAAATTTGCGAGAGCGATGTGCATGTAGACTTCGCTGGTGGAACGCACACCGGGCGCGGGACGCCAAGAGAATTTTTCCGCAGGCGTGGCTTCGGCGAGCGCGAGCAATTGGCTGGACACGTGGCGCCACTCGCCGTCATAGCCCTGCCAGATTCCTTCGGGGGCCGTTTGCGCGAACGCGGGGCGGACGCTGAACAACAATAGGAACACAAAAAGCGCTTTCCTCATGATTGCTCTCCAGTCTGGCTCTCTTGCCCCCATTCTATACCGTGAAGACGGGTATGTGGGTCGCAGCCCGCCGCGGCGGGCGCCACTACAAGGGAAAACGCCAAAAGGCGAGCCTCAATGTTGCACTCGAACTTTCGCACTGATGGAGATTCTCAACGAGTAGAATTTATCTCATAGATATAAAACGCTCGGAGAGGAGCATTTCCTCAGGGGCCCTTCGTGCCTCAGGATGAACTAAAGCCCAATTTTTCTTGGCCTTTGATGTCGGAGCTAAAGCTCCGACCCCCAAGGCTCCGTTTATGAGCTGGCTTCTAGTGACAAAAAATTCGATTGGCAATAGACTGGCGCGGTTTTGAGGCGTACGACACGAAGGCGATTCCTTGGGCAAGCTGCTGGTTCGGCGGCGGGAGCGATTGTTTGCGCTGGAGTGGGCCCGGAGCTGGTTGCCGGGATGGGAACGGCGGCGGCGGGGCCGAGCATGGTCTTCCCGACAGCGGCGCGGGAGCGGATCGCGATTGCGTCGTATCCGTTCCGGGATTTCATCGCGGGGCGCGAAGACAAGGGCGGCGGCGGGAAGATGGAGTTGAAAGAGTTCGCGGCGCACGTCAGCGCCCAATTCAACATCAAGAAGATTGAGCCGTGGAGCGCGCACTTCTTGACGCTGGATAAGGCGTATCTGGAGGAGCTGCTGGCGGCAGTGGAGAAGGCGGGCGGAGCGATCGTAAACATCGCGGTTGACGGCGAGCGCAGCCCTTATGCGGCGGACAGCGCGGAGCGGGAGCGGGCAGTGGCGTTCAGCAAGCAGTGGATTGATGCGGCGGTGACGATTGGTTCGCCGAGCGTGCGGACGAATCTACCGCAAGCGAAGGATTCGAAGCCGGACGTGGAGCGAACGGCGGAGAGCTTGAAGCGTGTGGCGGAATATGGCGCGGCGAAAAACGTGGTGGTGAACATGGAGAACGACAACCCGAAGAGTGAAGATCCGTTCTTCCTGGTGAAAGTCATCGAGAAAGTGAACAGCGCATGGCTGCGCGCGCTGCCGGATTTCGCGAACACGCTGGCGGCGTATGAAGAGGCGTACGCTTACCGGGGAATCGAAGCGATGTTTGGACACGCGTACAACATCTCGCACGTGAAAGAGACGGAAGTGGGCGATGGGAAAGACAAGATCGCGCATGTGGATTTGCCGCGGACGTTTGGGATCGCGAAGCAACATGGGTATAAAGGATATTTTTCGATGGAGTGGGACAGCCCCGGCGATCCTTATGCGGGGACGGCGGGGCTGATTGAGAAGACGCTGAAGAACCTGGGCTGAACAGCACAGCCCCGTGACCTTCATTCGTAGCGGAGAGCGACAATCGGGTCAATCCGACCGGCACGCTGCGCGGGCAGTAGCGCTGCAAGCGCGGAGACCGCGAAGACCAG
>Ga0137399_10001248_pt1 | contig 11459 bp, 9 predicted proteins | sample czorhiz316metaG_FD_104810 | JGI IMG/M metagenome (GOLD analysis project Ga0137399, IMG submission 104810) | Vadose zone soil microbial communities from Angelo Coast Range Reserve, California, USA - czorhiz3.16 metaG | ecosystem: Environmental > Terrestrial > Soil > Vadose zone | place: USA...
TCCACATCCACTTCCCGGCGGGCGCGATCCCCAAGGACGGGCCCTCGGCGGGCGTGACCATCTTCACGGCGCTGACCTCGCTCCTGACCGGGATCCGGGTCCGCGGCGACGTGGCGATGACCGGCGAGGCCACGCTGCGCGGCCTGGTGTTGCCGGTGGGCGGCATCAAGGAGAAGGTGCTGGCGGCGCACCGGGCGGGCATCAAGCGGATCATCCTGCCCGAGCGCAACAAGAAGGACCTGCAGGACGTGCCGGAGCAGGCGAAGAAGGAGATGGAGTTCGTCTTCGCCCACTCGATGGACGACGTCCTCAAGTCCGCGCTGGAAGAGGATCCCTTCGAGAAGGCGGCGAAGAACCCCCTTCCTCCGGAGACCCCGCCTCCTCCGGCCGAACAGCCCCACCCCAACGTACGGGCTTAGGTCACGCCGAACGAACTACCGAAGGCCCTGGTCAGCAATGACCAGGGCCTTTCTGTTTCAAACGAATTGCACCACGGAGAACACGGAGGATCAGGGTTCGTCGGATCGGGCGCGATCGCACGAACCGCGTGAACCGGAGTTTCTCCGTGTGCTCCGTGCTCTCCGTGGTGCAATCGTTTTGGCTGGTGGGGTCAGTCGGATCGGCAGACGCGGGATTTGCCTTCCTTCTTGGCGCGGTAGAGGGCGGCGTCGGCGCGGGCGAGCAGCTCCTCCAGCGAGGAGCAGCCTTCCGCGCTGGCCACGCCGATCGAGACCGTCGCGCTCAGGCTCTGGTCGAGGACCTGCAGCGGGTGCTGGGCAAGGCGCGCCAGCAGGCGCTCGCAGGTGATCACTGCCCCGTCCACCGAGGTGTCCGGCATCAGCGCGACGAACTCGTCCCCGCCGATGCGGGCCGGAAGGTCGCTCGCGCGCAGGGTGGCGCGCAGCAGCGTGCCGATGTGCTGCAGCAGCGCGTCCCCCGCCGCGTGGCCGAAGTTGTCGTTGATGGGCTTGAAGCCGTCCACGTCGAGCGCGGCGCAGGCCAGCGGATGCCGGTGCCGGCGGTGACGCACCCACTCGTTGTCGCCCTGGTCGAGGAAGGCACGCCGGTTGAAGAGCCCGGTGAGCGAGTCGTTCCGCGCCAGCTCGCGCAGCCTGCCCGTCATCGCGGCGAGCTGCGCCAGCATCTCCGAATGGCGCCGCTTGAGCGCCTCGACCTGGTCGACCAGCCCCTCGGTGACGGGGATCTCGCGCCCCAAGCCCGCCACCAGCGGGCCCTCCAGCTCGAAGAACCGGTAGGTGGCGGGAACCAGCCGGTCCCGGCCCCGGTGGGTCAGCTCCAGCGAGAAGGCCTGGGTCGCGTCGCGCTCCAGGGCCATCGCCTGGTCGAACCGCGCGCGGGACGGTTCGTCGAGCGACCGCGCGAACTCCATCCCCGGCTCGACCTGCGCGACGGCCGCGCGAAGCCCCGCGCTCGCGCGCACGACCCTGAGCTCGGCGTCGAGCACCACGAGCAGGTCGGGGCAACGCTCGACCAGGATGGAATCCAGACCGTCGACCAAGGAAGGGGAACCTCTGCGATCAGGATAATCGTGGAGATTCCGCGGACAAAAGGTGAGTGGATGTAGGGCGTGAGACCACCCGTCCCGCTGGGCCGCGCCGGTTGCACCCGCTGGCAGTGCGTGGAATCTCTCCGGCGTGGAACGGAAGGCCGTGCTGGTCACCGGGGCGGCGGGGCTCATCGGGTCCCATGTGTGCGCGGCGTTCGCGCGCGCGGGGTGGGAAGTGCGCGCGGTCGATCGGCCGGGCGCCGACCTGTCCGAGGCCCGGGCGGTGGGGGCCGCTCCTTCCGAGGCACAGCTCGGCAGCCCGGAGGGCGCGCTGTTCGCCGCCGAGCTGGCGAAGGGCGCGGGGCTGGTCGCGCACGCGGCGTTTCCCGGCGCGGGGCTCAAAGAGGAGGCGCTCGGGTCGGCGCGCGCCTCCATGGCCGCCGCCCTGGCCGCGGGCGCGCCGCTCCTGCTCCTGTCGAGCTGCACCGTCTACGGTCGTCCCGGCAACCTCCCCTGCGAGGAGGGTGATCCCAAGCGCCCCGTCGACGCGCACGGGATCGCGCGGTGGGCGGTGGAACGCGAGGCGTTCCTCTGGCGCCGCACGCGCGGGCTCAAGCTGGTGGTGCTGCGCCCCGCTCTCACCTACGGCCCCCGGCAGCGACGCGGCCTCGCCGCCGCCCTGGTGGTCGCCTCGCTCGCCGCCCACGGGGATCGCGCGCTCTGGCTCCCGCGCCGCGGCCCGGTGGTGCATGCCGTGCATGCCGAGGACGTCGCGCGCGCCGCCCTCCTCCTCGCCGAGCACGAGCACCTGCCCGCGCTGTTCGGGCGCGCGTACAACGTCGCCGACGACGTCCCGCTCCCGCTGGAGGAGCTGGCGCGCGCGGTGCTGCAGGCAGCCGGCGCGCGAGAGGCGGGGCGGCTGCCCTACTCGCCGGCATCGGCGCGAGCCGGCCTCTGGGTGCTGCGCCACACGCCCTCCTGGGTCTTCTGGAACCGCCTCAACAAGCGCCTGGCGCGGGCCTGGCTGCGCGCGTGGGAAGGGCGCCCGCCCGTCGCGCCCCCGCGGCTGACGCCGGACCTGCTCGAGCAGCTCGCCGCGGACCGCTACTACGACACTAGCCGCCTGCGCGCCTTGGGATTCGTGCCCCGCTGGCCGAGCGCGATCGACGGGCTCCTCGAGCTCGCCTCGCAGAGCCGCGCACACGGGCTGCTGCCGGCGCCGCACGGGGCGCCGGCGCTCCCGCAGCCGGCGCGCACCGGAAGTTGACACCACCCGGCTGCAACCCTGAGATCGACCCGATGGCCGAGTCCGCCGCCGAGCTGGAGCAGAGGGCCGAGCGCGCCGTGCGCCGCGGCGAGCTGCTCGCGGCGCTGCAGCTCTTCGAGGAGCTGATCGTGCGCGAGCCCCGCGACGGGCGGGTACGCCAGCGGATGGAATCGGTGCGCGCGCTGCTGCAGCCGGCGGAGCTTTCGGATCGGCGCCCGCCGGAGCCGGAGCCGGAGGACGCGGAGCCCAGGCCCGCCGCCGGAACGCTCACCGACGCCGAGCAGGGCGAGCTGCACGCCAGCGCCGGCCGGTTCGTGGAGGCGCTGCGCTGGTACCAGCGCGCGGCGTCCGCGGCGCCGGACAACGAGCTTGTCCGCGAGCGCCTGGACGAGCTGCGCGAGCTGGCCCCGCCCGGCGCGCGGGCCGACCTCGCTTCCGCCGAGCAGCTCCCGGCGCACCCCTCCGCGCACGCCCCGCAGCGGGCAGCGCGATCCCACAAGGTGGCCCATGCGAGCTTCGCCCCGCTCGACGGCCAGAGCCCGCCGCAGCCGCTGCCACGGGATCCGGTGAAGATGCTGGAAGCGCTCCTCGAGCGCATCCGCGCGGGCCGGCGGGGCGCGCCGACGCGCGCTTGATTGGTCGGCGCCGCACCGCTACAGTGCCAACGCTGTCGTGCCCCTCTCGTGGGCGCCCGCGAAATTCCGCGCCGACACGGCCGCTTGCCCAGTGGCTCCGGCGCGTTCCGCGCGGACCCCGGGGGAGCACGACCGCGACACGGGCGTCCGAGGGAGGGTGGTCGTTGCAGCTTGGCCGGTACCGGCTGGATGAGCAGGTCGGCCAGGGCGGGATGGCCGTCGTGTGGCGCGGCTTCGACACCCAGCTGCGGCGCATCGTCGCGGTGAAGGTCCTGCACCCGCACCTGCACGCCCGCGAGGACATCCGGCGCCGCTTCGACCGCGAGGCGCAGGCGGTGGCCCGCCTGCACCACCCGCACATCCTCGACGTCTACGACTTCAGCGGGCTCTCCGCCGAGCCGTCGTACCTGGTGACGGAGTTCATCAGCGGCCGCACGCTGCGCGAGTTCGGCGAGCACACCGCGTTCGACCCGCCCGAGCTGGCGGCGGCGTGCCTGCTGCCCATCGCCGAGGCTCTGGAGCACGCGCACGCGGCCGGCGTGGTGCACCGCGATTTGAAGCCCGAGAACGTGATGGTGCGCGAGGATGGAGTGGTGAAGCTGACCGACTTCGGAATCGCCGCTCTGCTCGACCCGGGCGAGAAGTTCACCATGACGGGCAGCATCCTCGGATCGCCCGCGCACCTCGCGCCCGAGACCATCGAGGGCAAGCCGGCCGACCCGCGCAGCGACCTGTTCTCCTTCGGCACCATCCTCTATTGGCTTTCGTGCGGCGAGCTGCCCTTCCAGGCCCCCAGCCCGGCGGCGCTCCTCCGCGCCATCCTCGACGGCAAGCTGAAGGACCCGCGCACGGTGCGGCCGGCGGTGAGCGACGGGCAGGCGAAGATCATCTCGCGCTGCCTCGAGCGCGATCCGGCGCGCCGGTACCAGACCGCCGCCGGGCTGCGCGCCGAGCTCGAAGCGCTGCTCGCCGATGCGGGCGTGGAGCAGCCGCTGGAGGTGCTCGCCCGATTCGTCCGGGCCCCCGGCGAGGAGGGACCGCGCGTCCGGGCCAGGCTGGTCGCCCGCTGCCTCTCGCGCGGCGAGGAGGAGCTGTCGCGCAAGCGGACCAGCGCGGCGCTGGCGGCGTTCGGCCGGGTGCTGGCGCTCGACCCGCAGAACGCGCAGGCGAAGGGCCGCGTCGATCGCATCCGGCGGCGAGCGAAGCTCCTGAAGCTCAGCCGGCGCGCGCTCATCGGCGCAGCCGCCTGCGCGATGGTGGCGCTGGTCTCGGTTCCGGCGATCCGATTTGCCGATCGGGTGCAGGCGGCGCGGGCGGAGCGCGAGCGTCAGGAGGCGCGGGCGAGGGAGCTGACCGCCGCGGCGGCGGGCGGCGCTACTCCCGCCGCCGCACCGCCCGCCGCCGCACCGCCGGCGGACGCGCCTTCCACGGCGCAGGCGGGCTCGACCTCCAGCGCCAAACCCGCCGGCGCTCCCGCGTCGCGGGAGGTCAATCCGCGGCGCGAGCAGCGCGTCGCCACGGCCGAGGGCGTCAAGCTGCTCCCCGTGGTGCTGGCCCAGAAGGTGCCCGCGCGCGTGATCGTGGACGACACCGATCTGGGGCAGGACCTCATGATCCGCGCGCAGCTCGCCCCGGGGACGCACCGGGTCACCGTCCAGCACAGGTGCTGCGCGGACCTGAACACCCAGATCGAAGTCCGGCCGGAGCGGCAGCGCTATCCGCTCGAGACGGGCGCTGCGCGCCCCGCTCAGCTGCGCATCGTGGGCGGCGATCCGGATGCGCAGGTGTGGTACTCGGACGAGAAGACCCCGCCGACGCCGCTCGGGTTGGTGCGGGACCTGCGCACCACGCCGGCGCGCATCGCCATGACCGAACCCACCCACCGGTTCATCATCACCGTCGGTGAGAAGGCCATCCAGCGGACGCTCCGGGCCGGGAGCGAGAACCAGATCGACATGGCCGGTGAGCCGTGAGCAGCGCACTCGTCCTCGTGGCCGCGCTCGCGGCGGCTGGGCCCGCCTCGGCACAGCAGACGGAGCGCCAGCAGCTCGAAAGCGAGGACGCCGCCGCCGAGCAGGTCCGGATCGCCCAGCGCGACTTCGAGTACGGCGACTACGCCAAGGTGACGCAGCGGCTGGCCGGCCTGGTCGAGGTGGGACGCTTCGACACGCCCGAGCTGCGCGCACGGGCGTACTCGCTGCTCGGTCAGGCGCTTCTCTTGCAGAACCCTCCCCGCCAGGCCGAGGCGCACCGGGCATTCCTGGAGTTGCTGTTGCTCGACCCCGACACCGAGCTGGATTCGTTCTACGTGCCGCCGCGGGTGATCGAGTTCTTCGATCGGGAGAAGAAAGAGCTGGAGCCGCAGATCGCGCCGCTGCGCGCGCAGAGGCGGGCGGAGAAGGAGGCCCGCCGGCGCGCTTTCGAGGAGGAAGCGCAGCGGCGGCGCCAGGAGGAAACCGAGCGGCGGCTCAAGACGATCCAGCCGAACGTGGAGCGCACCGTCGTGCAGCACGAGTACTGGGTCTCGCTGCTCCCCTTCGGGCTGGGACAGCTGCAGAACGGCGACCGGACCCTGGGCTACACGCTGGCGACGCTGGAGGTCATCTTCGGCGCCGCCAGCGTGGGCAGCGCGCTGCTGATCGAGACGTTGCGCGATCAGAACACGCAGAAGTTCGGGCCCGGCGACTACCAGATCGCGCACCGCTTGCAGATCGTGAAGTGGGTCGGCGCGGCCGCCTTCTACTCGCTCTGGGCGTTCGGCGCGGTGCACGCGGCGATGAACTACAAGGCGCACACCATCGTGAAGGACCAGCTGCTGGTCGGCCCCGCCCCGGGATCGACCGCCTCTCCCGTGATGCCGGTCCCCGAGCCCACCGAGCGGCCTCGCAAGACCGCCCCGCCGGCCACCGCGCCGCCGGCTCCCAATCCCCCGCGGAGCGATGGCAGCGGCCGCCCACCGCCCGGGGCGAGCCCGGTCTGGCTCCACCTGCCGCGAATCGCCGCCTTCGAGGAGCCCTGATGGCCTCCCTCGTCGTCCATCTCGGCGGCGCGGCGCCCGCGCAGGTCCCCCTGGTCAAAGCGCTCACCACGGTCGGCGCGGGCGCGGACAGCGACGTGCGGGTGGACGAGGTCCGGGGCGTGGTCGCCATCCAGTTCGACGGGTCGAGCTACATGGCCACCGCGCTGGAGGGAGCGCCGCTGATCGTGAACGGGAAGAAGCGCGAGCGCGCGCACCTGAGCGACGGCGACACGCTCCAGCTGGGACGCACGCGCCTGGTGTTCCAGGCCGCGGAGGCCGTGGCCGCGCCGGCGGACGTATCGGCGCTTGGCGGCAGTCCCGACGCGGCGACCCTGGCCGTGCTGCGCCTCTCCGAGTTCACGCTCGCGCTCGCGCACGAGCCGGGCACCGAAAAGGCGCTGGCGCGGCTGCTCGATGCCATCATCGAGGTCGTCCGCGCAGACAAGGGTTTCCTGATCGTGGTGGAGGACGGCGCCCCGCGCGTCGAGGTGGCGCGCAACTTCCAGCGGCAGGACATCCAGAACGCGGTGGAGCGACTCTCGGACTCGATCGTCGAGCGGGTGCTGCAGACCCGCCAGCCGGTGATCGTCAGCGACGCCTTGACGGACGCGCAGTTCAACGCCAGCGCCAGCGTGGTGAACCTCAAGCTCTCCAGCGTCATGTGCGTACCGCTCATCCGCCGCGGCGAGTTGTACGGCGCGGTGTACGTGGGCAACGACCGCATCGCCAACCTGTTCACCGAGCGCGAGCTGCTCTTGATGACCTCCTTCTGCGCCACCGCCGCGCTGCTGCTGGAGCGGGCGCTCGAGCTGGACGAGCTGCGCACGCGGCAACGGGAGCTGGAGAGCCGCCTCGAGGAGCAGGCCTACGGCGACATCATCGGCGCCTGCGACGTGATGCGGGACATCTTCCGCAAGATCGACAAGGTGGCGGCCGCCAACATCGACGTGCTGGTCACCGGAGAGTCGGGCACCGGCAAGGAGCTGATCGCGCGCGAGCTGCACCGGCGCTCGCCGCGCAAGGCGGGGCCGTTCGTCGCCATCAACTGCGGCGCGATCCCCGAGAACCTCCTGGAGAGCGAGCTGTTCGGCCACGCCAAGGGCGCCTTCACCGGCGCGGTCGCCGCCAGGCCCGGCAAGTTCCAGGCCGCCAGCGGCGGCACGCTCTTCCTCGACGAGATCGGCGACATGCCGCATTCCCTTCAAGTCAAGCTCTTGCGCGCGCTGCAGGACCGGCAGGTGACACGGGTCGGTGAGAACCGTCCCGAGCCGGTCGACATCCGCATCGTCTCCGCGACCAACAAGGACCTCGACGAGGAGATGAAGGGGGGCCGCTTCCGCGAGGACCTCTTCTACCGGGTGAACGTGGTCCACCTCCACCTGCCGCCACTGCGCGAGCGCGGCGAGGACGCGGTGATGCTCGCCAAGTACTTCCTCTCGCGCGCCACCCGCGAGCTGGGCAGCAAGGTGAAGGGGTTCGGGAACCAGGCGCTGGTCGCGATCAAGCGCTACCGGTGGCCGGGCAACATCCGCCAGCTGGAGAACCGGATCAAGAAGGCGGTGGTTCTGGCCGACAAGCCGCTCATCACGCCCGACGACCTGGAGCTGCGGGCCGAGCAGCTGGATCCCATCCTGCCGCTCGCGCAGGCGCGGGACGAATGGCAGAAGCGCTACATCAACGAAGTCCTCGAACGGAACGGCGGCAACCGGACCAAGACCGCCAAGGACCTCGGGGTGGATCCGCGCACCATCTTCCGCCACCTGGAGCGCATGGAGGCGGAAAGGCGCGGAGAGGCGCTCCCACCCGACCCGCTGGATCCGGAAGGATGACATCCGTGTCGCGCCTGAGCGGCGCACGAGCGCGCGACCGTCACGCAAATCATCGGATTCCGCGATGATCCGTCCTGGCTCGCCGCTTGCTCCAAGAGGGTTTGCGGGCATGTGTGTGTCCGCGGCCGTTCTGCTCGTCCTCGCCCAGGGATGCCTGATGCCGCAGTCCGTGGATCCAGTGAACACGCGCCCGCACACGATCCCGCGCGTGGACTTGACCAACTTGCCCGACTACCTGCTGCAGCCGTTCCTGACGCTCAATGCTCAAGGCCCTGCCGATCTCGCCGCGAATCCGCCGTGCCACTGCCAGCTGGACGTGGGCATCCGGGCCATCATCGCGGACGACCCGACGGTGGACGTCGAGGTCCGCGTCTTCGTCGACTACGACGTGAACGTCGCCCGATCGCAGCCGCCGGTCGACCGGATTCCCCTGTCCGGTTCCTTCACCAATTCGGAGACGACGCGTCTTCTGCCCACGCTGCAGTTCGATTCGGCCAAGCTGGGCGGACAGGGTCTGCACGTGGTGGAGCTGGTCGTCGCCGAACGCGAGGGGTTCGCCGCCACGACCGTCTTCCCACCGCAGCGGGCGATGCAGCCGAACTTCGAGTCCTCGACGTTCAAGTTCGTCGTGCAGGTGCTGCCGCAAGACCCGTCGCGCCAGAGCTGCGGCGACCCGCCCCAGCGGCCGCCCCAGGTGAAGAGCTGCCCGTGAAGGCGCGCGCCGCCGGCTGCCTTCTGCTCGCCGCGGCGGCGGGCGTAGCCTGCAACATCCGCGACCCGCGGCTGAGCGGAGCCGCCTTGCCCTGCAGCTCGAGCGCGCAATGCTCGACCGACTCGGTGTGCTTCCTGGGCGAGTGCCGCGGCACCTCGTCGCAGCTGTCGCTGGTGATGGCCGAGGTGCGCGCGCCGGGGGACCAGCAGCTGGGTGTGGTGCAGAGGGTCGGCATCGACCTGCGGCAATCCACCCTGGTCGACTTCCAGCTCCAGCCGCTGCTCCACGCGTCGGGCACCGTGGTGCAGTCCGTGGACGGCCAGCCGGGCGCAACGACGCCGGTGCCCGATGCCGGCGTGGTGCTGACCGACTCGACGCCGGCCATAGCCGATCGCGCGGCGAGCGTGGTGGCGCAGACCGATGCCTCGGGCGCGTTCTCGCTCACCTTCGCATCCTCGACCTCGACCCTGCTGGTGGTGCCGCCCGCGCCCGCACCGCCCACCCGCCCGCCTCCGACGGCCCCTCCGCTGATCTCCCCCCTGAACATCGTCCTCCCCGCGCCGGGCCAGCTCGCGCACGTCAGCGGCACGCTCGTGAGCGGTCCGTCGCGTCTGGCCGGGGTGCGAGTCACTGCGATCGACGCGAGCGGGCAGCCTCTTTCGGTGGCCACCACGACCGACTCGAGCGGCGCCTTCAGCCTGCAGCTCCCCCCCGGACCGCCGTCCTACTTCCTGCAGATCGGGCCTGACGAGGCGGCCCCCGCCACCGATCCCGCCATCCCCTCGTTCCCCCTCCAGGGGCCGTTCACCGACACCGCCCCCGCGATCGGTGATCTCGGCGCGCTGCCGGCCCCGGCGACGCTGGCCGGCACGGTGCTCGACGTCCGGCAGCATCCGGTCGCCGCGGCGCAGGTGCTGGCGCTCAGCCTGGACCCGACCGGCTGGACGATCTCGCGCCAGGCGGTGACCGATGGGAGCGGCGCGTTCTCCATGATCGTCCGCGCCGGGCAGTACGCAGTGCAGGCGGTGCCCGACATCGACCCCGCTCTTCCCGGCGTGTCGGAGCCGATCGTGGTGCCGCTGCCGGCGCCGGGGCTCGCGATCGTCTGTCCCGACAAGTCGCAGGGAACGGGCGCGGTGATCCGCCCAGACGGCCAGCGGGTCGGGGCGGGCCACCAGATCACCGCCATGCGCCTTCCGAACCGCCTCGTCGCGGCCCGCATGTTGCGCGCGACTTCGACGGACGCCGCGGGCTCGTTCACGATCGTGGGCGACCGCGGACACTACCGGCTGGAGGTCCTGCCGCCTCCGGCCACCGGCCTGCCCCGGAAGATCGTTTCCGTGGAATTGGGCGCCGCCGGGCTGGTCACGCAGCTCCCGCTCCTGCAGCTCTCTCCGGCGCTCGCCGTGGTGGGCACCGTGGGCAGGACGGCGGGGCAGACGCCGGTGGTGGGCGCGACGGTGGACTTCTTCGCGCTGGACGCGAGCGGCACCCGGTCGGTCCTCATCGGCAGCGCTCTCTCCGACGCCCTGGGCCGCTACCAGGCCGTGCTGCCCGACGCGCCGACTCCCACCGACCAGCCGCCCTGAACGTGCTTGAACGGCGGGCGCGCAACGTTTAGAGACGGTGCGTGCCGGCGCGCGACCCGACCCTGCGGACCTACCGGATCGCGCTCTACGCCCTGTTCGGCGTCCTCTGCGCCGCCCTGTTCTTCCTCCTGGTGCGCTCGGTGGCCTCGGACCTGTACGGCCACGCGCCGCCCGCCGTGCCCCAAGCGTCCGCCACCGCCTGCCTGGAGGACGTGGACAGGCTCTACGCGCAGCTCTCCGCGCGCGCGGTGCAACCTGCCCCGGGCGGCCTCGAGGGAGGCTCGCTGGCACGCGAGTGGGATCTGTGGACGCGCCGCTGGGAGGACGAGGTGGCGCGGGTCAGCGCGCGCTGCAAGCTCGACGACGACCCCGACCCCGCCCTGCGCCAGCTGGCCGCCGCGCTGGAGGGCCTGGAGGAGCTGAGGCGCGACCTGTCGCGCAGCGGCGAGAGCGCCTCCGCCGAGGCACGCCAGGTGAAGGACGCGCTGGCGCAGGCGCGCAACCTGCTCGGCCTCAAGGCCCGCTGACGCCGGCGGTCAGGGTTTCGGGTTCACGGCCTGCGCCGCGGCGGCCGGACTTGCGGTGGGCTGCGCCGCGGCCTGGTGCGAGGCGAGCCGCTTCAGACGGCCGCGGATGAGCGCGGAGAACTCGCTGCTGGGGTACAGCCCGAGGGCGCGCTCGTACGACTGGCGGGCCTTCTCCGCGTTGCCGGTCTCCTCGTAATCGGTCCCGAGCAGGTAGCCTGCGTACTGCGCCGTCTTGGTGCTGCCGGTGCTCTTGATGAAGTTCTCCAGGGCGGGAATGGCGCGCTGGTGCTCCTTGGCGTGGGTGAGCGCGTTGCCGAGGCGGAACCAGACCATGCTCTCCTCGACTCGTGGCTCGAGCTCGATGTACCGGGTCA
>Ga0137399_10001251_pt1 | contig 11453 bp, 7 predicted proteins | sample czorhiz316metaG_FD_104810 | JGI IMG/M metagenome (GOLD analysis project Ga0137399, IMG submission 104810) | Vadose zone soil microbial communities from Angelo Coast Range Reserve, California, USA - czorhiz3.16 metaG | ecosystem: Environmental > Terrestrial > Soil > Vadose zone | place: USA...
AAGTAATACTCCCAGGCACCGGTGCGGGCCGGGCGCGACTCGAAACGCGTCATCGAAACCGCATGCCGGGCCAGAGGCGCCAGCATGTGGCAGACCGCGCCCGCCCGGTTGTGGACCGACAGGACCAGCGAGGTCTTGTCGTGCCCGGTCGCCGCGCATTCCTGCTGGCCCAGCACCAGGAAGCGCGTGCGGTTCGACGGGTCGTCCTGGATCTGGCGCGCGACGGTCTGCAGCCCGTACCGCATTGCTGCGTTTTCCCCGGCCACTGCGGCCGCCGCCGGATCCAGCGCAGCCTGGCGCGCGGCCTCGGCGTTGCTCGCGGCGTGAACGCGCTCCAGCGCCGGCACGTTCTGGTTCAGCCAGGTCAGGCACTGGGCGAGCGACTGTGGATGCGCGAACAGGCGTTGCACGCCATCGAGCGAGCCGTTCAGCGCCAGCAGGTGGTGCTGAACCGGCACCGAGACCTCGGCCACGATCTTCAGGCCCGTGGTCAGCAGCAGGTCCAGCGAGCGGCTGACCGCGCCCTCGGTCGAATTCTCCACCGGCACCACCGCGTAGTCGGCGCGGCCCGCCTCTGCGCTGCGGAATACGTCATCGATCGAGGCGCACGGCTGCAGGTTCACGGCGCTGCCGAACTGGCAAGTCGCGGCCAGCTCGGAGAAAGTCCCTGCCGGGCCCAGAAAAGCCACCGCCAGCGGCCGCTCCATCGCGCGACAGGCCGAAATGATCTCGCGGAAGATCGGCTCCATCGCGGCCACCGTCAGCGGCCCGCGGTTCAGCGCGGCGACCGCACGCAGCACCTCGGCTTCGCGCTCCGGCCGGTAAACCACAGTTCCGACCGCGAGCTTCAGGCGGCCGACCTCGGTCGCCAGCTTCGCGCGCCGGCTGATCAGCTCGACCAGCTCCCGGTCGATCGCATCGATCTGCTGTCTGAGCGGCGTCAGATCCGGATCGGTCGAATCGTCGTCGTGCGCCAGGTCGGTCATCGGTGCGTTCAGGGCAGCGGGGTGCCTGCGCTGCCATTGCCCGCGGAGCCGTTGGCGCCCGCATGCTCGGCGTCGGTCTCGACCACCCGCTGCAGGCCCGACAGCCGCGTGCCGTCGTCCAGCGCGATCAGCGTCACGCCCTGCGTGGCCCGCCCCATCTCACGTATCTCCGCCACGCGCGTGCGGATCAGCACGCCGCCGGTCGTGATCAGCATGATCTCATCGTCCGGATTGACCAGCGTGGCGGCCACGACCCGCCCGTTGCGTTCGGTGGTGGCGATCGCAATCATCCCCTTGGTGCCGCGGCTGTGGCGCGTGTACTCCGTGATCGGCGTGCGCTTGCCGTAGCCGTGCTCGGTGGCCGTCAGCACGGCCTGCCGTTCGTCGCCCGCCACCAGCAATGCGATCACGGACTGCCCGCTGTCCAGCTGCATGCCGCGCACGCCCCGCGCCTGGCGGCCCATCGGCCGCACGTCGTTCTCGTCGAACCGGACAGCCTTGCCCGCGTCCGAAAACAGCATCACGTCATGGCGGCCGTCCGTGATCGCAGCTCCGATCAGGAAATCGCCCGGGTCCAGGTCCACCGCGATCAGACCGGCCTTGCGCGGGTTGGCGAATTCCGGCAGCGGAGTCTTTTTCACGGTGCCGTTGGCCGTGGCCATGAACACAAAGTGTTCGCCGTCGAACGCGCGCACCGGCAGCACGACGGTGATCTTCTCGCCCTCGGCCAGCGGGAACATGTTCACGATCGGCTTGCCGCGCGACGCGCGCGAGCCCTGCGGGGCCTCCCACACCTTCAACCAGTAAAGGCGTCCGCGGTCCGAAAAACACAGGATCGTGTCGTGCGTGTTCGCGATGAAGAGTTGATCGATCCAGTCGTCGTCTCGCGTGACTGCAGCCTGCTTGCCGCGACCGCCGCGCCGCTGCGACCGGTAGTCGGCCACCGGCTGGCTCTTGATGTAGCCGGCGTGCGACAAGGTGACCACCATGTCCTGCGGCGCGATCAGATCCTCCGTGAGCAGGATCACGCCGTCCTGCACGATCTGCGAGCGCCGCGCGTCGCCGGCGGCCTGGCCGTGCTCGCGCCGCAGCTCGACGAGTTCGTCGTGGATGATCCGGTTGATCCGCTCGGGCCGGGCCAGCACGTCCAGCAGGTCCCCGATCTGGGAGATCACCTCGCGGTACTCGGCCACGATCTTGTCCTGCTCCAGTCCCGTGAGCCGCTGCAGGCGCATCTGCAGGATCTGCTCGGCCTGTTCCTCGGACAGCTGGTACAGACCATCGTCCTGGATTCCGAACTGCGGCGGCAAACCCTCGGGCCGATACGATTTCATCGCATCGGCCCCGGAGCGCGCCAGCAGGTCGCGCACCATCGGAGAATCCCAGCGGCGCGTCATCAGCTCGGTCTTCGCCACCGGCGGCGTGGGCGCGGCCCGGATGATGGCGATGAACTCGTCGATGCTGGCCAGCGCGACGGCCAGGCCCTCCAGCACGTGGCAGCGCGCGCGCGCCTGGCGCAGCTCGAAGCCGGTGCGCCGCATCACGACTTCGCGCCGGTGCGCCAGGAACGCCTCCAGCATCTGCTTCAGATCGAGCAGCCGTGGCTGTCCCTCGACCAGCGCCACCATGTTCATGCCGAACGTGTCCTGCAGCTGGGTCAGCTTGTACAGGTTGTTCAGCACGACGTCGGGCAGCTCGCCGCGCTTGAGCTCGAACACCACGCGCATGCCGGACTTGTCCGACTCGTCGCGAATATCCGAGATGCCCTCGATCTTCTTGTCGTTGACCAGCTCGCCCACGCGCTCGAGCAGCGCGCGCTTGTTCACCTGATACGGAAGCTCGTCCACGATGATTGCGGTGCGCGCGCCACGGTCGATATCCTCGGTGTGCGTCTTGGCGCGGATCACGACGCGGCCGCGCCCGGTGCGGTAGCCTTCCCGGACGCCGTCGAGCCCGTGGATGATCCCGGCGGTTGGAAAATCGGGCGCCGGCACGCACGCGATCAGATCGTCGACCGTGGCCGCCGGGTTGGACAGCAACAGCAGGCAGGCCTCGACCACTTCGCTCAGGTTGTGCGGCGGAATGTTGGTCGCCATGCCGACGGCGATGCCGCCGGAGCCGTTCACCAGCAGGTTCGGCAGCCGCGTCGGCAGCACGGTGGGCTCGCGTTCCTTGCCGTCGTAGTTGGGAACGAAGTCGACCGTCTCCTTGTCGATGTCGGCCAGCAACTCGGATGCGATGCGGTCCAGCCGGCACTCGGTGTAGCGGTAGGCGGCAGGGTTGTCGCCGTCGATCGAGCCGAAGTTGCCCTGGCCGTCGATCAGCGGGTAACGCAGCGAAAAATCCTGCGCCATCCGCACCAGCGCGTCGTAGGTTGTCGTGTCGCCGTGCGGGTGATACTTGCCCAGTACCTCGCCGACCACGCGCGCGCATTTCACGTAGGGGCGATTCCACAGGTTGCCCGCCTCGTACATCGCGAACAGCACGCGCCGGTGCACCGGTTTCAGACCGTCGCGCACGTCGGGCAAGGCGCGGCCCACGATCACGCTCATCGCGTAATCGAGATACGAGCGCCGCATCTCCTCTTCGAGCGAGACCGGCAGGGTTTCCTTGGCGAATGGGTCCATACGGCAACGGGCAAACGGTTAATTTTAGCAGCGCCCTCGCCTGCTTCGCCGCCGCCTTGGTATAAACGGCGCACTCGCCCACTTCCGATCGGACCCCGGGATGAGACCCGTCGACACCCTGATCAGCGCCCGCTGGGTGGTGCCCATCGTGCCGCGCGCCACCGTGCTGCCCGATCATTCGGTCGCGATCGACGGCGGGCGTATCGCGGCCGTGCTTCCGACCGCGTTGGCACGCTCCCAGTTCCAGCCGGCCCACCACGTGCAGCTCGCACAGCACGCGCTGGCCCCCGGCCTGGTGAACGCGCACGCCCACGCCGCGATGAACCTGCTGCGCGGCACGGGCGATGACCTGCCGCTCGCCCGCTGGCTGGCCGAGCGGATCTGGCCTCTGGAGCGGGCGCTGGTGAACGAGCGATTCGTCTACGACGGCACCCGCCACGCCGCTGCCGAGATGCTGCGGGCCGGCATCACCTGCTGCAACGACATGTATTTCTATCCCGAGGAGGCGGCGCGCGCATTCATCGACCTGGGCATGCGCTGCGTGGTGGGGATCATCGCGCTGGAGTTTCCGAGCTCCTACGCGACCGACGCCGACGACTACCTGCGCAAGGGCCTGCGCACGCGCGATGTGCTGCGCGAGGAGCCGCTGGTGAACTTCACGCTGGCGCCGCATGCGCCGTACACGGTGGCCGACGCGACGCTGTCGCGCATCGCGATGCTGGCCGAGGAGCTCGATCTGCCGGTGCACACGCACTTGCACGAAACCGACGCCGAGATCGCAGAGTCGGTCCAGCAGCACGGCACACGGCCGCTGGCGCGGCTGGACCGGCTGGGACTGGTCACCGAGCGCCTGCTGGCGGTTCACGCGGTGCACCTTCAGCCCGACGAAATTGCGCTGCTGGCGCAGCGCGGGGCGAGCGTCGCGCACTGCCCGGCGTCCAACCTGAAGCTGGCGAGCGGGGTTGCGCCGGTGGCGGCTCTGCTGCGCCAGGGCGTCGGAGTCGCATTCGGGACCGACGGTGCGGCCAGCAATAACCGCCTGGACCTGTTCGAGGAAATGCGATTGGCGGCATTGCTGGCCAAGGGCGCCTCGCTCGACGCATCCGCTCTGCCGGCCTGGCAGGCACTGGAGTGCGCGACGATCGCTTCGGCCGGCGCGCTGGGCCTGCAGGATCGGATCGGATCGATCGAGGTCGGCAAGGAGGCCGATCTGATCGCGATCGACCTGTCGGAACTGGAGACCCAGCCGTGCTTTGACGTCGTATCGCAGCTGGTCTACTGCGCCGGGCGCGAGCACGTCTGCAGCGTCTGGGTGGCCGGCAGCCGCGTCGTTGCGGACCGCCGCCTGGTGCGTGGCGCGCACGAGATCGACGTCGGATCGATCGCGGCCGCCGGGGCCTCGTGGCAGGCGCGGATACAGAAGCAGCTGTCCCTGCGGCCCGACTGAGCCGTCCGCTACCCTCGCGCCGCCGCTGCGATCGCCTCGCATCGGAGGGGATTTGCGAGGATGGCGCTGGGGTATATTGGGCCGCTCGATTCTGCAGCCATTGGACCCGGACCATCCGGGCGTCGATCCGATCAACAATCAAAAGGGGGCACGGCGATGAAACATCCGGCGAGGTATCGGTACCTGTTCCTTTCGGCACTGTCCGCGGTCTCGGTTTCCGCGGCGGGCAAGGACATCGAGGGCAACCAGAAGAACACCGGCTATTGGCTGAATCAGCGCGGTACCGTCGTGGTCGATCCATACGGACTGTGCTGGCGCACGGGTTATTTCAGCAAGGACCTGGCGTTGCCGGAGTGCGACCCGTCGCTGGTTCCGCCTCCGCCGCCGCCACCACCGCCTCCGCCGCCACCACCGCCGCCGCCGCCTCCACCCCCACCACCGCCGCCGCCTCCGCCGCCGCCGCCTCCGCCGCCGCAGGTGGTCGCGTTCGTGGAAAAGATCACGTTCGGTTCCGACGAACTATTTGACTTCGATCGGGCGGAGCTGAAAGCGCCGGCGCGTGCCAAGCTCGATGCGCTGGTCGTGAAGCTCCAGGGTGCCGACCTGAAGGCGATCCACATAGTCGGTTACACCGACAGCGTCGGCACGGACTCCTATAACGACATGCTGTCCCAGCACCGCGCCTCCTCGGTGCGCGACTACCTGATCAGCAAGGGCGTAGACCCCTCGCTGATGGACGTCGCGGGGCGCGGCAAGCGCGATCCGATTGCCAGCAATGCGACCAAAGAAGGGCGTGCGCAGAACCGGCGGGTCGAGGTCGAAGTCGACGGCTCGCGCACGATCGTGCGTTGAGGATCGCCCGCAAGCGATGAATGTCGATCCGGCCGAGCTGCAGAAGTTCAGCGAACTGTCCCACCGGTGGTGGGATCCGGCCGGATCGTTTCGTCCGTTGCACGAGATCAATCCGTTGCGGCTCGACTGGATCGACCAGCGGGCCGCGCTGGCCGGCAAGCGGGTGCTCGATGTCGGCTGCGGCGGCGGGATCCTGTCCGAATCGATGAGCGCGCGCGGTGCCGACGTCCTCGGAATCGACCTGGCCGACAAGCCGCTGCGGGTGGCGCAGCTTCATGCACTGGAAAGCGGGGCGCGGGTCCGCTACCGCGCGATCAGCGCCGAGGACCTGGCCCTGGAGGCCCCCGCCTCGTTCGATATCGTCACGTGCATGGAATTGCTGGAGCACGTGCCGGATCCGGATTCGACCGTGGCGGCCTGCGCGACGCTGGTGCGGCCGCAAGGCTGGGTGTTCTTCTCGACGATCAATCGCAATGCGCGGGCTTTCCTGATGGCGATCGTCGGCGCCGAGTACGTGCTGGGCCTGCTGCCGCGTGGCACCCACGAGTACGCCCGCTTCATCCGGCCCAGTGAGCTGGCGCGATCGGCCCGGACCGCAGACCTGGAAGTCGATGAACTGCGCGGGATGTCGTACCGGCCGCTGGGTCGAACGTACCTGCTAGGGACCGACGCGCGCGTGAACTACCTGATGGCGTGCAGGAAGGCGTCGTGACACCTGCCGCTGCGGCGGCCACCCGGCTGGTCCTGTTCGATCTGGACGGAACGCTGGTCGATACCGCGGATGACCTCGCCGCCGCGCTGAACCGCTGCCAGAGCCTGCGGGGCCTGCCGCCGACGCCGCCGCAGGAGCTGCGGCCTTGGACCAGCCATGGCGCGCGCGGGCTGATCCAGCGCGGCTTCGGGCTCGAGCCCGCCGATGCGGGTTACGAGGACCTGCGCGCCGAGTTCCTGGACCACTACGAGCAGGCGCTGTGCGTGCACTCGCGCCTGTACGATGGAATCGAGCAGACGCTGGCGGCGATCGAGGCCTCGGACCGTCGTTGGGGTGTGGTCACGAACAAGCCGGCTCGCTTCACGCGCCCGTTGCTGCGTGCGTTGGGCCTGGAGCGGCGTGCGGCTTGCGTGGTCAGCGGCGACACGGCCGCGCGGCCCAAGCCGGACCCGGCGCCGATCCTGCGCGCCCTGGCCGAGTGCCGCTGCGAAGCGAGCGCGAGCCTGTACGTGGGCGACGACCTGCGCGACGTGCAGGCCGGCCGTGCTGCGGGCGTGGGAACAGTGGTGGCAGCATACGGCTATTCCGCCAGCATCGAAGACGTCAGCAATTGGAACGCGGATCTTGTGATCGATCGCCCGCAGGATCTGCTGCTCTGGATCCTGCCGCCGTAGCGACGTTGCGTCCGGCAACCGGACTGCTCGCCCTCCTCGTCGTCCTCTTTGGAGCAGATGGCGCCGGCGCGAGCGAGATCGCCCTCTCCGCCCGCGATCTGGGCGGCGTCGTGACCGGAGACCGCGGTCCCGAGGCCGGCGTCTGGGTAATCGCCGAAACCACGGATCTGCCGACCCGATTCGCGAAGATCGTCGTCACCGACGAGATGGGCCGATTCGTGATTCCGGATCTGCCGCACGCGAGCTACCAGGTCTGGGTCCGCGGCTATGGCCTGGTCGATTCGCCGAAAGTCGGCTCCGAGCCCGGCCGGCGACTGAGCCTGAAGGCGGTCACGGCCCCATCCGAAAAGGCCGCCGCCGCGTACTACCCGGGCGTGTACTGGTACTCGATGCTCCAGATCCCCAACGCGGGCGAATTTCCCGGAACAGGCGAAAAGGGCAACGGCATCGCCGAGACGATGAAGGATCAGCACTACTGGATCGACACCCTGAAGAACGGATGCCAGTCGTGCCACGCACTGGGCTCGAGGGGAATTCGGGAAATTCCCGAGGCGTTCCGGAAGTCGGGCAGCTCCTTCGCCGCCTGGGCGCGGCGGACCCAGGCCGGCCAGGCGATGGAATACATGGCCCGGGTACTGGGCCGGTTCGGCGCCGAGAAAGCGCTGAAGCTTTTCGCCGATTGGACCGACCGGATCGCGGCGGGCGAATTGCCGTTTGCCAGGCCCGAGCGCCCCAAGGGCGTGGAGCGCAATGTGGTGGTCTCGGTCTGGGACTGGTCCTCCCCTACGTACTACCTGCACGACGCCATCTCGACCGACAAGCGCCATCCGACCGTCAACGCCAACGGTCTGATCTGGGGTTCGACCGAAGAGAGCACCGATCTGATTCCGACGCTGGACCCGGTTAAAAACGTCGCCGCTACCGTCCGACACCCCTATCGGGATCCGCACACGCCCTCGGCCGTGGATCTTCCCCACGCAGAATCGGCGTACTGGGGCACGCAGGCGATCTGGGACGGGCACACCAGCATTCACAACCTGATGATGGACGAAGCCGGCCGGGTCTGGTTCACGGCTCGCATCCGTGCCGCCGCCAACCCCGACTTCTGCAAAGCCGCCTCGGGCCTTGCCTCGGCACAGGTCGCGCCACTCGCCGAGTCCGCGCGCCAGCTTTCGATGTACGACCCGGCCGCAAAGCAATGGCACCTGATCGACACCTGCTTCACCACCCACCACCTTTACTTCGGACACGACGCCGACCAGACGCTGTGGACCAGCGCGGGGTCCCCGGTCAGCGGCGTGGTCGGCTGGCTGAACACCCGGCTGTACCTTCAGACCCACGACGAGGCCAAAGCACAGGGCTGGACACCGCTCGTCGTCGATACCAACGGGAACGGACAACGCGACGAATACGTGCAGGCCGGCCAGCCGCTCGATCCGGAAAAAGACATGCGCGTGATGGCCGCCTTTTACGGCGTGATGCCCAGCCCGGTGGACGATTCGATCTGGGGCCAGTCGATGGACGCCGGGTTCTCCGGCGTCGGCCAGCCCGGCTACCTGGTCCGGCTGACGCCGGGCAGCGATCCGGCCAGAACGGCGCTCGCCGAGATTTATCAGCCGCCAGCGGGAGCCTTCGGTCCGCGTGGCCTCGACGTGGATCTGAACGGCGTCGCGTGGACGGCGCTGTCGAGCGGCCACCTGGCCAGTTTCGATCGACGCCGGTGCACCGGGCCCCTGAACGGGCCGGGCACCGCCGAGGGCAAGCAGTGCCCGGAAGGCTGGACGCTGTACCGGTTCCCCGGCCCGCAGTTCAAGGGCGTCAGCGACAGCGGCAGCGCCGATCACGCCTACTACGTCTGGGTCGACCGCTACGACACGCTGGGGCTGGGAGCGAACGTCCCGATCGCGACGACGAACGGCGGCGAGGCCCTGCTGGCCCTGGTCGACGGCAGCCTGGTGAGCCTGCGCGTGCCCTATCCGAGGGTCTTCTTCACCAAGAACGTCGACGGCCGGATCGACGATCCGAAGGCCGGCTGGAAAGGCCGCGGGCTATGGACGACGTCCGGCACGCGGGCCAATTTCCACGGCGAAGGCGGCAAGGGCGCCTATCCGAAGGTCTACAAATTCCAGATGCGGCCGGACCCCCTGGCCCATTAAGTCAGGTAGAAAAGATCACGGAGGACCCTCACCCCCAGCCCCTCTCCCTAAAGGGAGAGGGGAGGCCACCGACTCCTTCCTAAAGGGGAGAGGGGACGCTGATCGTCCCTCGTGGAGCGGGTGCACGTCACTCTCGGGTGGGCGCCGCTGCGCTTCCATCCTCAACGTCAGGATGTCGTTCAGCATCACCTCGGGCTGCAGGAAATCGAGCGCATAGATCTCGCGCACCGAGCCCGCCGGGTCGATCAGGAAAAGCTTCAGCATATGGTTGATCGCGCGCACCGGGCCGCCTGCGCGGTTCTGCTCGATCCGCACGTCCTGCCCGAAATCGTCCAGCAACGGCTGCAGCATCGCGATCGACGGTGCCGTCAGGAAGTCCCACTCGAACCGCGGATCGGCCGAAAAGCCGCGCGCATAGCTGCGCAGCTGCGCCGGGGAGTCGTGGGTCGGGTCGAAGCTGATGCTGACGAAGCGCACGTTCGCGCGCAGGTCGGGATCGGCCACGATGCGGCCGCTCAGAGCGGCCATCAACCCGAACGCGTACGGACAGCCGAGCGGATCGGCGCAGTGCGTGTAGAAGAACGTCAGCAGCGTGATCTTGCCGCGGGTCAGCGCCGACAGCGGGCGCGCACGCCCGGCCGAGTCCAGCAACTGCGCATCGGGACACTCCTGGATGCGCTGCAGCTGATACGTGCCGGCCGGCGTGGGCACGAACTGCATTCGCGGCGCGCGGGGCAGCCCGGGATCCGGTGCAGCCACTGCTGCGGCGCAACTCAACAGCGCAGCCCACAGCGCGGCACCGCCGCGCGCCCCGGCGAGGCGCAGCCGCCCGGCGTGCTCAGTATCCGGGCGTCGATACCGCCGTGTCATCGGCCTGCGCCACGCCCGTTGCTCGCGCGGAGAACTTCATATGGTGAGCCCGTCCGAGCTTTTCCTTCGCGAAATCGACTTCGAACGCAGGCTTCAACTCCTTGCCGTCCCAGTTGAACGCGCGCAGGAATTGCTCGTTGTCGGCACCGGCTTTGTCCCAGCGCTCCAGCAGACTCGAGGTGATGTAAACGCGCTTTCCGTCCCAGGACTGGCTGATCATGTTCACCTGACGGCCGGTCTGCTTCGCGTAAGTCTGCTTGGGCGCTTCCGGATTGCTCAGGTCGAAGTAGCGGGTCATGCCGTCCATGAAGGTGTTGACCCACAGCCCCTTGCCGTCGGCCCGGATCGAGATGTCGACCGGCAGCGGAACCTTGGCTGGATCACCGATCGTGGCCACCTCCGTACCGTGCCACACGGCGCTGGCGTCGGGCCGGATCAGCCAGAGCTTGGACGTCAGCGCGGTGGCGGTGATCGCCCAGTTGTCCTTCGGATTCAGCGACCAGCGGATCTCCAGCGGGGCGCCCGGCACGCTGAAAATCCGGCGCGGCTGCATCGCCTTCAGGTCCCACAGCACCATCGTATTGCCGAAGTGCTTCATCGCGGCCTCGTCCTTGATCAGCGATCCGAGGTCGCGCAGGTAGTTGTCCCGGCCCGTGAAGCTGGAAGTGAGCAATACGTTCTTGGCCGGATCGATCGCAACGTCGTAGCCGTAGCCGTCGCCCTGGACGCCGTTCAGCAGGCCGGTCGGCAGCATGTACTTCTGCACGAACTCGCCTTTGTTGTTGTAGACGGCGAGCCCTGTGACGCCGCCGTTGTCCCCGGTGTTCGACAGGGTGCCGATCAGCATCCGACCCGGCATCGCATAGAAGGTGTGCGGCCCGACCAGACCACTGCGATCGTGCAGATCGGAAATCGTCTTCACGAGCTTCGGCTTGGACGGATCGGTGCCGACGTCGAACACGAAGATCTTGCCGTCATCCAGGCGGCCGGCCCACAGGAAGCGCCGATCGTCCGTGAAACCCATGTGGTGCGCCTCGCCGTGTCCGGCCACGGACACGGTGCTCACGACTTTGCCGTATTTTTTCGAGCGCGGATTGGCATCGACCGTCACCAGCTTGTCGGACCCATC
>Ga0137399_10001252_pt1 | contig 11452 bp, 7 predicted proteins | sample czorhiz316metaG_FD_104810 | JGI IMG/M metagenome (GOLD analysis project Ga0137399, IMG submission 104810) | Vadose zone soil microbial communities from Angelo Coast Range Reserve, California, USA - czorhiz3.16 metaG | ecosystem: Environmental > Terrestrial > Soil > Vadose zone | place: USA...
AGCGTGGCGATCCCGGCGGGGATCCCCACGGCTTTAGGGCTGCCCGCCATGCCGGCCGGCCCGCCCGCCGCTCCGGCCGCGCGGCCGGGCCTTCCTGCCGGCCGGGCACCCGGCTCGTTGCTGGGCTGGATCTTCGATTCGTATCTGAGCTGATGAATCAGGTACGCGAGCGTCTCCGCGTGCATCAGACGGTGCTCGATGGCCATGTTGAAGATCGTTTCCAGGTCGCTCCCTTGTCGCGGGGCACGCGCGCCCTGGACGCAGTCGTCGACCAGACCCCGGACGCGCGCGTTGTAGGAACGCACTGCGTCCGCGTCGGGCCAGTCGGAGGCTGGCTCGTTCGGAAGCCCGCCGCCGATCGGATCGATCCCGAAGGCGAAGAGCTTGTCGAACGTCGAGTGGAAGGAATCGATCCCGAACGTCTGCCGTACGATGAGGTTCCAGTCGAACGCTTCCACGTGGCCGAGATAGAAGACGAGCCGGTGGCGCTCCGGGATCGGACGTTCATAGAGCGCTTCGGGCTTCAGGATCGAAAAGATCTCGTCGGTCTTGGCACGAGCTTCCGCCAGTCTCGATGCCAGCGTCTGTCGGTCTTCGGCGAGGAGCACGGCGTTCGGCATGGTGGCCTCCTGTTACCCGGGACTTCCGTTCGTTCCCATGATCATGGCGTAGTTTGCGTTGCCGGTCCATGCCACGCTGCGAGAGAAGCTTGGATGCCGGAGGGCCGGGGGCGGGTTCCGCGGAGGCGCCGCGGTGGTCCCACAGGGAGTCCCGCGAGCGTAACCCTATGCCCGGTCGCGGGGAAGGCGGAGGCCCCTCGGGATCGCCACCTGGTCGATCAGGTCGAAGGCCTTTTGGACCAAGAGGGCGAGCACGGCCGCCGGGACCGCGCCTTGCAGGATCAGCGAGTTTTGACGGAGCTGGATGCCGGAAAGGATGGGTTCTCCTAGGCCGCCGGCCCCGATCAGGGCCGCCAGGGTCGCCGTTCCGACGTTGATGACGGCGCTCGTCTTGATGCCGGCCATGATCGCGGGAGACGCCATCGGCAGGCGGACGCGGAAAAGCTGCGCGGCGGGTGAAAGTCCGATCGCGGCCGCGGACTCGACGAGCGGTGGAGGGATGGTGGTCAGGCCGACATACGTGTTCCGGACGATCGGGAGCAGGCTGTAGAGGAAGAGCGCGATCAGCGCCGGGACCACGCCGATCCCGAACAGGGGGATCAGCAGGGCGAGGAGGGCCAGCGAGGGGATCGTCTGGAGGAGTCCGGCCAGGGAGAGAATCGCGCTCCCGAGTAGCGCCGAGCGCGTGGCGATCACCCCGAGAGGAACCCCGAAGAGGACCGCGATCAGGAGGGAGAGCGCCACGAGCTTCAGGTGCTCTCCCGTGTTGCGCGCGACCGAGCCCACGACGTCGGTCCCCGCGCCGCGGCGCGCCGGCGCGCGCGCGCGCACTTCGGCAAGGAGCGAATCCGCCGATTCCCGGTAGGTGTGGCCGCCGAGCACGACGCGCGCGTTCGCGCGGATCATCTTGATCTCGTCGACCTTCCCGCTCAAGCGCGCCATCGCCTCGAGTGCGCGGGGCTCGCGCTTCCCGAGATCCAGCCGGTAGAGCCAGACCGCGTCGTATCGGGGGAAGAACCCTCGGTCGTCCTGTAAGACGTAAAGCCCCATGCGCTCGATCTGGGCGTCGGTCGTGTAGATGTCGGTCGCGTCGATCCGGCCGCTGGCGAGGGCCGTGTACGCCAGCTCGTGCTGGATCCCGAGAACATGGCGCATCCGGAGGCCGTAGTGGCGGGCGAGTCCGGGATAGCCGTCGGGCCGTCCCAGGAATTCGTGGGTCAGCCCCAGGCTCAAGTTCGGATGCCGCGCGAGATCCGAGATCGAGCGGAGGTCGTAGCGGTCGCGCGTCGCGCGCGTGACCGCGAGGGCGTAGCTGTCGTTGAACCCGATGGGATCGCTCACCCCCAGGCCCTCCTGCGCGAGCGTCGCGCGAATGCCCTCGAGCGCGAGCGGGCGTGGGCTGCGCAGCACCACCTCGAGGATGGTGCCGGTATACTCCGGATAGACATCCACGCTTCCCGAGCGGAGCGCTTGGTACACGATCTCCGTGCCGCCGAGGTTGTTCCGGTGCACGACTTCGGGGACCCCTTCCGAGCGCATCGCCTCCGCGAGCGCCTCGGCCAGCACCCACGATTCCGGAAACGCCTTCGAGCCGACGGTGACGGGCCTGTCCGCCCGCGCGGGTCCGGGCAGTCCGGCGTCCAGCGCGAGGAGGGAGAGCCCGGCGATGAAGGCGGCCGCCATCGCGGATCGCCTCATCATTGGATCCGCGTCAGGTCGGCCACGTCGAGCAGCCGCTGGGCCCGGATGAATTCCGTGACGAAGGGATCGGCGGGATTTCGGACGAGATCGCGAAAGCTCCCGCGCTGGAGGATTTTCCCTGCCCGCATGATCGCCATCTCATCCGCGATGTAGGCGGCCTCCGCCATGTCGTGGGTCACGAAGAGCACCGTCTTCCGCAGCCGCTCGAACACGCTCTTGAGGTCGCGCTGGAGGTCCGATCGGATCATGGGGTCGAGCGCCGTGAGCGGCTCGTCGAGGAGCAGCACTTCGGGGTCCAGCATCAGGGCGCGCATGAGCGCGACGCGCTGCCGCTGCCCGCCGCTCAGCTGGGCGGGGAAGCGACCGAGGAGCGACGGCGGGATCTGGGTAAGCTCGAGCAGCTCGGCGATTCGCGTGTCGATCCTCGCGTCCTGCCACCCCAGGTCGCGCGCCACGAGCGCCACGTTCTCCCGCGCGGTCACGTGTGGGAAGAGTCCGCCCTCCTGGATGACATAGCCCATGCGGAGCCGGAGCGGTCTCGTGGTCGCCGGGTTCATGCGGGTGCCCGCGATCGAGATGCTTCCCCGATCCGGGCGGACGAGGCCGATCACGAGCCGGAGCAGGGTGCTCTTCCCGCACCCGCTCGGACCGATCAAGGCGAGGGTCGAGCGAGGCGCGACACGGAGGCGGTCCACGTCGAGCGCCGTCACCCCGTCGTAGCTCTTCGCCAGATTTTCGATCTCGATCCCTGCGGCGACGGCCACGCATTCCCTCCATCGGGCGGTCCAATTCCGGGGCGAACGGACCGGCCATGATGGACCGAAATCAGCGCGGCGTCACCGTCTTAGGTGGCGTCTCATCGCCCGCCCCGAACGATTGCGCCGATCCGGCTGCCGCTTGACGGCTTCACGCGACTCGTGGACCCTGATACCGTGCTCGCGGACATCCCTGGCTCCCGGAAATTGCTCGTCATGCTCGGCGTCATGCTCGCGCTCTTCCTGGCCGCCCTCGACCAGACGATCGTCGCGACGGCGCTTCCGCGTATCGTCCAGGACTTCCACGGGCTCGAGCACCTGAGCTGGGTCATCGCCGCCTACCTTCTCGCCTCCACGGTCGTGGTCCCGGTGTACGGCAAGCTCTCCGACATCTACGGCCGCAAGCCCTTCATCCTCTCCGCGATCGTGCTGTTCCTCATCGGATCCGTGCTCTCGGGGATCTCGCAAAACATGCTGCAGCTCGTCCTCTTCCGCGCGGTCCAGGGACTGGGCGGAGGCGCGATCTTCGCGAACGCGTTCGCGGTGGTGGGGGACCTGTACCCACCCGCGGAGCGCGGGCGGTGGCAGGGGCTCCTGGGAGGCGTGTTCGGCCTCTCCTCGATCGTCGGCCCGACGCTCGGAGGCTGGCTCACGGACCATGCGTCCTGGCGGTGGAATTTCTTCATCAACATCCCCGTCGGCATCGTGGCGTTCGCCGCGGTGGCGTCTCTTCTGCCGCACATCGCTCCGGAGCGGAAGGGAAGGTCGATCGATTACCCGGGAGCGCTCCTTCTGACCGTGTCGCTCGTGTCGCTGCTCCTCGCGCTGATCTGGGGCGGCACGCAATACCCGTGGGGCTCGGCCGTGATCCTCGGCCTCTTTGCCGCCGCGTTCACGGGCCTTCTTCTCTTCGGCCTGGTGGAACATCGCGCGCGCGAGCCCGTCCTCCCGCTCTCGCTCTTCTCGAACCCCATCTTCTCCGTTTCCATGGCCACCCTCTTTCTCGTCGGAATCGGCATGTTCGGGGCGATCGTCTTCATTCCCCTCTTTGCGCAGCTCGTCCTGGGGGTAAGCGCCACCAACTCCGGGACGATCCTCACCCCGCTCACGCTCGCCTTCGTCACCGCGAGCGTGATCTCCGGGCAGCTCACCTCGCGCACGGGACGGTACAAGGCGATCGCGGTCTCGGGCCTCGCCCTCGCGACGGTGGCGCTCTATTCCATGTCCCGCATGACGGCCGGGACCTCGCAGGCCTCGCTCATCGCGCGCATGGTCGCCACGGGCCTGGGCATCGGCGCGACGCTGCCCGTGTTCACCCTCGCCGTGCAGAACGCGTTCGATCACTCGAAGCTGGGGATCGCCACCGCGTCGACACAGCTCTTCCGGAGCGTCGGCGCCACCGTGGGAACCGCGGTTCTGGGCGGCGTGCTCAACGCGCGCCTGGCCCGGGAGCTGGGGGACCTCGCCCGGGACCCCTTCATCCGCGTGGCGTCGCGCGCGTATCCGGCGGCCCACCTGGACCACGCGGACGCGAACTCGCTCCAGATGATCCTCACGCAGCCGGGGCGGGGACGCATCGAGGCGGAGCTGGCCCATCTCCCGCTCGGGCCGGCGTCGCAGGCGCACGCCGCGTTCTACGCGTTCGTCGCGCGGGCTCGGGAAGCGTTCGCGGCGTCGATCGCGGAGACGTTCCTCATCGCCGCGGTGCTCATGGGCGTGGCATTCGTGGTGGCGCTCTTCTTGAAGGAGATTCCACTACGGAGGACCCACGGGGAGATACCCTCACAAAATCGATGAACCCGCGCTCGGGATCGGTGTGGATGAGCTTCACGCGCACCCGATCCCCCACGTCGAGCCCCTCGGCGCCGTGTTCCAGCCGGCCCTCGACCGGCGGATCGAGAATCCGGGCCCAGGTCCCCTTCGCGGAGGCGCCGGTGACGATCCCGTCGAACTCGGCGCCGATCCGGTCGCTCAGCAGGCACGCCGCCGCCGCCTTCCGCGTGAGACGCTCGACTTTCTGGGCGTCGTCTTCTTTTTTCGTGCAGTGGATCGCGAGCGCCTGGAGCTGGTCGGGGCGAAACGGAGCGGCCCCGCCCGCGATCGCCGCTTCGAGCAGGCGCTGGGTGATGACATCGGGGTAGCGCCGGTTGGGGGCCGTCGAATGCGTGTACTCGGTCACCGCGAGCCCGAAGTGCCCCATCACGCCCTGGCCCGGGAAGGTCGCGACGTACTCACCCCGGCCGAGCAGCTTGATGATGGAAAGCGAGAGGTCGGGGAATCGGAGCGGGTCCAGGGCGCGCCGCTTCAGCAAGAATAGATTGAGCGCCCGGGGGTCCGGCTCCGCCGGAAGCGATTCCCCCAGCTCGCGGGCGATCTCCACGATGCGCGGCCAACGCTCGGGGGTACGCACCACGCGCCGCATGACCGGGAAACGCCGCCCTGCGAGGAATCCGGCGATCACGCCGTTCGCCGCGATCATGAAGTCCTCGATGAGCTCCTTGGACCGGCTCCGCCTCTCGGGCAAGAGCGCCGCCACCGTCTCGCCCTCGAAGTGGGCGCGCACCTCGATCGTTTCCAGGTCGAGCGCCCCGTGTTCGTGGCGGCGCGTCCGGAGCGTCTGCGCGATGTGGTCTTGCATCTTCAGATTTTCAGCAAGCCCCGGCACCGCGGCGACCGCCGGGGGCATCGGGCCCTGGCCCTCGAGCCACGCTCCGACGCTCGAGTACGCGAGCTTGGCCTTGTTCCGCACCATGGCGGGCTGGATGGCGGAAGCGACGATCGTGCCCCCCGCGTCCACCGTGAATTCAACCTCCAGGGCGAGTCGATCGACGCCTTCGCCGAGCGACGTGAGATCCGTGCTCAGCCGCTCCGGCAGCATCGGGAAGACCTTCGGCGGGGTGTAGATCGAAGTGGTATTCCTGACGGCGTGGTCGTCGAGCGCCGAGCCGGGCTTCACCAGCGCGATGACGTAGGCGACCGCGACCCGGATCGTGAAGGCGCCGTTTTTGGCCGCGGGCTCGGCGACCGTGAGCTGATCCAAGTCCCGCGAATCATCGTTGTCGATCGAGCACCACGCGAGCTTCGTCAGATCGCGCACGCCGTCGCCGCGCGGCTTCGCGGGGCCGGGGATCTCCTCCGCCTCGGCGAGCGCTTCGGCGGGGAAATCGGGCTCCAATCCGTGCTCGATCATCGCGCGGCGCGCGACGCGGAGCAGCAGGGTGCGGTGCTGCCCGTTCCGATTGGTCACGACGCGGGAGGCGGCTCTTCGGGTGTCGTGGACTTGGCGATCGCGGGGATTTCTGCTGTCTCCTCGGGACCGAGGGTCTGACGCAGGAGCTGGAGCGCCTCGGCGGGAGCGTTCACGAACCGGAACAGCTCGAGGTCTCCTCGATCGATCATCCCGGCGCGAGCCAGGGCATCGAAGTTGACGATCTGGTTCCAGTATTCCGAGCCGTAGAGGAGGACGGGAACTTTGCGGTCCAACTTCCGGGTCTGGGAGAGCGTGAGGATCTCGAAGAGCTCGTCCAAGGTTCCGAACCCGCCGGGGAAGACCACGAGCGCGCGGGCGAGGTGCGCGAACCAGAGCTTGCGCATGAAGAAATAGTGGAATTGGAAGGAAAGTCCGGGCGTGATGAACCGGTTGGGGCGTTGCTCGTGCGGCAGCCCGATGTTCAGCCCGATCGTGCGTCCACCCGCGTCGGCGGCCCCCCGGTTCGCGGCTTCCATGATCCCGGGGCCGCCGCCGGTGCAGACCAGGAAGCGATGCGACGGGAACTCCGGTTCCTGCGACCACGCGGTCACCAGGCGGGCGAGCTCGCGGGCGTCGCGGTAGAAACGTCCGAGAGGGCCGTCCTCCTGAATGCGCGCGGAGCCGAAGAACACGATCGTGTCGCGGACCCGATGCCGCCGGAACGCGTGGAGCGGCTGGAGGTATTCCGCGAGGATGCGCAGCGGCCGCCCATCCTCGCTCTCGAGGAATTGGACGTCCCGATACGCGAGCGGCGGGCCGGGTGCCGCGGGTGTCGCCTCCGATGGCGTCTTCATGCCTCCCCTTGCGCCGGTGATTTGCGTCTGTCCAGGGTCGATCCGAGGTCCTAGTATTCCGTCGATGCTACCCGACCGCGGGCGAACCACCAAGCGGCAGGACACCCCGTAAGGGTAAAGCCTCCATCGAATCGAATCGGAGCAGGCCGCATGCCTCGACCGCGTGGATCGCCATTCCACCGATCCTCGTGGCGGCCGTTCTTTCCCTGCCGTGCCTCGGCCTCGGGTATTTCTGGGATGATTTCGTCTTCCTGACCCGGGTCCAATCCGATCCGATCGCCGCCTTCGGCCCGGAGCCCGGGGCCTTCTACCGGCCGCTCCCGCGAGCGGTCTATTTCTGGCCCCTGGCCTCGCTCGGCTCGGCGGGGGCCGCGGTGGCGCATCTCGTCAATCTGGGTCTTCTCCTGGTCTCCGTCGCGCTCCTCGTTTCGCTCGTGAGGAATCTCGCCGGCGCCCGCGCGGGAATCATGGGGGGGGTCGCCTTCGCGGCCCTCGCCCCCATGCCGAGTCTCGTGGCGTGGGCCAGCGGATCGCAGGATCTCTTCGCGATCGCGCTCACCCTGGCCGCCTTTACCCTGCGCAATTCCGGACGGAACGTCGCGGCGGGCATCGCCGCGGCCGCCGGGCTCCTCTCCAAGGAGACCGTAGCAGCGGTCCTGCCCGTCCTCGTCCTCTGGGACTGGATCCTCGGCAGAAAGCCCGGGCGGATCCGCGCGAGCGCCCTCGGATACTTAGGGCTCGGCCTCGCCTGGGTGTTCCTCCATCCGGGCATCCGTGGGCTCGCCGCGCGCGGCTTCGAGAGCGAGCCTCACGGGTACGTGGGGTTCGCGAACGTGGCGCTCTCCCAGTTCCACGCCCGCCGCTACCTCCTCGCGCTCTTCAACGTGCCGGATGCGCCCGCCGCGATCGCCTGGCCGGCTGACCGGGTCGCGATCGGGGTCTTGGCGCTTCTGCTCTCGGTTTCAGCCGTGTGGCTCGCGTTCCGGCGCGAGGCGCCGTCGGAAGGCGCGAATCGGATCCCGGTCGCGCGCGCGGCCCTGCTCGCGATCCTCATCGCGGGGCCCGCGATCGCGCTCCCCGCGCTCCTGGTCCAGCGATGGGCCGCCTACTTCGTGTGTCTGCCCGCGGTCGGAAGCTCGATCCTCATCGGCGTGCTCCTGTCGCGCGTCCATGTGGGACTCGCGATGGTCGCGATCGCCGCGTTCGGCGGCCTGGGATGGGTGTGCCGCAGCACCCAACCCTCTGGAACCGAAGCCTTGACGGAGCAGAGCTTCGTCGAGGCGAGCCGGGCCATACGCCAGGTGGAGAGCGGCTTTCGGAAGCTCCACCCGACGTTCCCTCCCGGATCCCAGGTTCTGGTCTCGGTCGCATCGAGCGGCCTCCTGGGCATCCACGGGACGATGCACGACGGCCAGCCGATGCGTATCTGGTATCGCGACCCGACGATCCGGACGCTCCGGCCCGAGCGGCGTCTCCCGCGGCCGCGCGCCGAGTTCCTGTTTCGGATCACCGCGTCGCGCGATGTCGTCGAGATCGATCCCGACCGCGGCGGCTCAAGGTCGAGCGGCGGGACGCCCGACGCCGAGGAGGTTCGGGCGGTCACCCGCACGTACGCCCGCGGGCTCGCCGCGTCGGGCGAGACCGGGCGCGCGATCCGTGTCCTCGAGCGGCTGGCGGGCGAGGACGAAGACTCGCTCCGGTCCTACGACCAGAGGCTCGCCGCCATGGCGTCTCTTGCGGCGGGAGATCGCGCGGGCGCCGAGCGCCTCCTCGCGAAGGCGGCTCCGATCTCGCGCGGGTTCGCGCTCTATGGTGTCGCCAAGGTGATGGCGGAGCCCACGAGCCGCGCGGACTTCGATTCGTGCGCCTACGCGGCTTTCGGGGTATCGTCCGCGGACCCCGGTGCTTTGCGCCACCTCATGGAGCTGTTCTATGCGAGCCAGTTCGTTCCGCAGGCGGTTCATTTCGCCCGGAGGCTTCGAGACATAGCGCCGGGCGATTCGGAGAGCGCGGAGATCCTACGCGAGCTCACCCAGACCCGGCGAGGCCGATGAACCGAGGCAGGCGATCCCGGACCCCACCCAAGGCCCCGCCGAAGGCACAACACGGCGTACGCGGCGTGCCGTGGCTCCTCTGGCTCGGGGCCATCCTCGCCGTCACCTTCGTGGACTACATTCCGAGTCTGAGCAACGGCTTCATCAACTGGGACGACAACTTCTACGTGACCGAGAATCCGTTGATGACGAATCCCACGCTCGCGGCGATCCTCACCACGAACCTGGGCGGGAACTACCATCCGCTCACCATGGCGACCCTCGTGTTGAATTACCGCATTTCTGGTCTCGACGCGGCTCCGTACCACTGGCTCAATCTGCTGTTCCACCTCGCCAACGTGGCGCTCGTTTTCTTCTTCATCCGCAAGCTCTCCGGAGGGAGGCTCTGGACGGCGGCGGCCACCGCGCTCTTCTTCGGGATTCATCCGACGCACGTCGAGTCGGTCGCGTGGATCTCGGAGCGGAAGGACGTGCTCTACGCCTTCTTCTACCTGATCGCGCTCCTCGCGTACCTGAGATACCTCGACAAGCGGCGGCCCGTGTGGCTCCTCGCCACCCTGTTCGCGTTCGTCCTGTCGGCGGCCTCGAAACCCGCGGCGGTCGTCCTGCCCCTCTCGCTCCTGGCCATCGACTATTTTCGCCGCCGGCCCTTCGGCGCCCGCCTCGTCTGGGAGAAGGTTCCGTTCTTCGCGATCTCGGTGGCGGCCGGACTCCTCACCTTCAAGGCGCAACAGTCTGTCGGGGCGGTCGCCGACCCCAGGCTGTGGAGCCCGGTCCAGCGGATGCTCTTCGCTTGCCACGGCACCGTGATGTACTTCGTGAAATTGTTCCTCCCGTTCCACCTTTCGGCCGTGTACCCCTTGCCGAGCACCGGCGCCGCGAGGTTCGGAAACGAGTACTACGCGGCGCCCGTGATCCTGGCGGTGGTTCTCCCCGCGATCGTGGTCCTGTGCCGGCGCGTCCGGCCGGTTCTCTTCGGGCTCGCGTTCTTCTTCGTCAACATATTCCTGGTGCTCCAGCTCGTGACGGTGGGAGCGGCTCTGATGGCGGATCGTTACACCTATCTGCCCTACATCGGCTTGTTCTTCGCTCTCGCCTGGTGGCTGGACGAGGCGGCCGGTCCGGCACGGGGTCTGCTTGCCCTGAGGCCGCTCGTCACGGGCATCTTTCTCGTGTTGCTGCCGATTTGCCTCGTCCAGACCTGGAATCGCTGCCACGTGTGGAGGGATCCCGAGACCTTCTGGAACGACACAATCCAGAAATATCCTCGCAAGATCGTCGACGCCTACTACAACCGCGCGAACTACTACACGAGGAGGGGCCGCTACGAAGAGGCGCTCGCGGACTACAAGCAGGCGCTCGCCCTGAATTCCGGGGTTCCGCGGATCTGGTACAACAGGGGTCTCCTGTTCGCCCAGCTCGGCCAGAACGACTCGGCGCTCGTGGATTTCGGCCACGCGGTGGAGCTCCTACCGGCGAATGTCGACGCGTGGAACAACCGGGGCGCCATGAGGTATCGCAAGGGCGATTTTGCCGGCGCGGTCGCCGATTTCTCGCGCGCGCTCGAGCTGAATCCGAAATACCGGGACGCGTACCTCAATCGGGCGACCGTCTATTTCGACATGCGCGAGTACGAGAAATCCGTCGCGGACCGCCGGCGGGGGATCGAGCTTGACCCGAACCGTCCCGCGAACGAACAGGAGTTCGCCTCGCTCGGGGAGGCGCTCCAGCGGCTCAACCGCCATCAAGAAGCGATCGCCGAGCTCGACAAGGCGATCCGCGCCGCCGCGGGGAAGAAGGAGCGCCTCGGCCAGCACTACCTCGCGAGGAGCTACTCGTGGTGGGCATTGCACGACCGGGCGCGCGCCCTGGCCGACGCCCGCGAAGCGCTGCGGTTGGGAGCGAAGGTGGATCCTTCCTATCTGCGCGCGCTCGGCGGCTGAGAGGGTATCGAGTTGACCGCGCCGGAGCGCTGAATCTCGGGTATTGACCCGCGGACGGAGCGGTGCTCATCAGCGGGGAGACCGGGACCGGTAAGGAGCTTGTCGCCCGCGCCATCCACGGTCTCGGTGCGCGGGCCGAGCGTTCATTCGTCCCGGTGAACTGCGGCTCGCTCGTGGACACGCTGTTTCAGGATGAGCTGTCCGGCCACGAGCGCGGGGCGTACACGGACGCCAGCTCCCGGCGGGAAGGTCTCATCGCCCATGCCTCCGGGGGGCCCGAGGAGGTCTACGCATTCATGAACCTCTTCCCGCAGCCGACCCGCACGCGTCCCTCG
>Ga0137399_10001255_pt1 | contig 11450 bp, 7 predicted proteins | sample czorhiz316metaG_FD_104810 | JGI IMG/M metagenome (GOLD analysis project Ga0137399, IMG submission 104810) | Vadose zone soil microbial communities from Angelo Coast Range Reserve, California, USA - czorhiz3.16 metaG | ecosystem: Environmental > Terrestrial > Soil > Vadose zone | place: USA...
AGAACGACTAACGAGCGTCTCATCTTGATGGCGGATCCGCCATCTCTCGCCAAAGCTGAGAATTCCGCCATCTTGGGCTTGTGGCGGTGAACGATTACGGCGGAATCGAATACGGCGGGTTACCGGTATGAGTGTCGAGAAGATCCGCGACATCTTCAACACGCCCTAAAGCTGGACATCGAGCACCCGGTGCTGTTCGAATGTGTGCTGCTGAACAACTCGGGATTGGTTACGCCCTGCGCACCTTCGGCACGCGTCGGCCGTTAAGTGTGGCTAGGACGCAGGCGCCGGCGAGGATCGAAAACGCCAGCGCCAGGGCCCAGTCCCCGAGCCGTTGGTACGCCGTGATGCGCGATCCGAGCGGAACACTTACCACGATCACGCCCCGAAAGGTCGACGGGCACCAGGCAAGTTGCCTGCCCCGAGCATCGAAAGCCGAGCTGTCGCCAGACAACCCGGCATGCACCGCCGCGCGGCCCACCTCAACGGCATGCACCGCGGCCTGGCTGGCCAACTGCGGCTGCGCCCAACTCCCCTGAAACGTCGAGGTGGAACTCTGGTACGCCAGTAGCTGGGCGCCGAGTTGCACCTCTTGACGGGGAAGGTCGGAAAAGGTTGCCTCATAACTGATCAACGGTCCGACGATGAGCGAGCCGGCGTGCAGCACCGTCGGGCCGCTCCCGCGCCGCCGGTCCTGGGCTGCGGCCTTGGTGTGGCGGGTGATCCAGCCGAGCAGTGGGCGAAGCGGCACGTACTCGCCGAACGGCACCAGGCGACCCTTCTGGTATGCGCCCAGCGATCCGTTCGGTCCGATGAGAACCGACGACTTGGAGATGCCGCCTGTCGTAGCGGGCGCGTCGACGTTGACGAGCAGATCCGCCCCGACCCGCCGGGACAGGCCCGCCAGGTCGGCCATGACGTCGGGATGGCTGATGAGATCGACTCCGATGCTGCTTTCTCCCCAGACGACGAGGTCCGGCCGCTGGCCTGCCAACGTCGCGGTGAGCGCTTCTCCGGCCGCTTGACGGGCCGCGGAGTCGGCGATGTCTCCCGGCTGAACCAGCGCGACCCGTGCCGTCGCACCGACCGCAGGTGCGGGTCCGAGCACGAACCAGGCCGGGCCGACAGCCACGGACGCCAGCGCCATCGCCAGCGCGATGACTCGACCGGACACATCACGGTGCACGATCGCGCCGACGATCGCGGTGTTGGCCGCGACGAGCAGGAAACTTGTCAGCCACACCCCGCCGAGCGAGGCCGAAGCCATTGTCGCGGGCTGGTTCCACTGGGACGCGCCCAGCAATGCCCACGGGCCGCCCAGACTCTGCCAGGACCGCACTGCCTCGGCCATCACCCACGCGCTGGGCAACACGATCACCGCGGCAAGTGTGCGGCGGGGTGTGACCGGGGCCGACAGCAGCCGGTGCGCGGCCCACCCCCACGGCAGCCACAACGCGCCCAGTCCGGCAGCCAGCACCATCAGCAGCGGACCAATGCTCGGCAGCAGCCAGTACTGGGTGGTCAGCACATACCCGCCCAGACCCCACCACGCCCGCACGGCACTCTCGCGCGCTGTCGGCGCGGCGCGCACCACCAGCAGCAGCGGGACCACGGCCACCCAGGCCAACCACCACCACGACGGCGCGGGAAAAGAAAGCGCGGGCAGCGCGCCGAGGACCAGTGCTGCCGCGTGGACGACGACACGCCCTCGGCCCGGTAACCAATCGGATCGCCGCCACATAAGCCCGAGCATCACCCCCGATCAGGACGCAGCCGAACGCGGCGTCAACAATCGTTTCGCGGGACAGGGCGGCCCATGACGGGCATTCGACGGGATCGGCGACGGCGTGGGCGCCTGTGGCGCCCCCGACCGCACGTCGACGCCATTCCGGGCCGGCTATTGGAGGTTAGCCTTACCTCGAGTAAAGGCGCCACCGCATTCCCCTGCCCGTTCGATAACAGGTCCCAAGCGAATACGACGCAAACGAATACGCCCGGTTACCGGAATGGGTCGTACTATTCACTCTCCCAACATGTTTCGGTACGCACAACTGCGGCGATGTCTGTAGTGATTCATCAGATGAATCAGCAGGCGCCTTTCTTGCGGATCTCGTCTCGGTTCGCCTGTCGCTGATCTTGGAGAGACCGGGGAGCCGCACACATCGCAGAAGCGCGCCTTGGCACTCAGGTCGTTACCGCACGACCGACACCGATCGGTGGCCTCAATGACTGGACTAACCATCCGCCGATATCTCCTGCGTCGTTGACCTTCCTCATGATCGCGCGCGCCGCCGTGGAGCGGCCCTTAACTGGGGAACCTGCCTCGATAGCGCTGGTCGAGCCCGATGAACCGGACTCCGCGCGCCAACAGCTTGTCGGAGTGCAGACCCTGAACCCGCATGCACGTCCAAGACTGTCCTTGCGGCCACTTCACCGAGCAGCGCCAGGCAGGCCGGCCAGTCGTAGTGACCGTTGTAAAAGCCATCGCGCCAATCGTCTACGAATTCGTCGGGGCGAACACTTCGCACTGCCGATAAGGACCCAGTACGTCTGGCGCCACGCCGCCATATGGTGATCCAACCGCTCGCTGGCACCTGGCCTCGGCGGCTAAGAGCCCGCGAGCGGCGACAACCTGCTGTCGACCCCGGTGCAAGGACGTGGCTGACGTCGTCGGGTCAGCAGGTACATCGGCGCTCGGGCCCGCCCGGAATCCGTCGGGCAGTCACAGCTGATCGGTTCGAAGGCGACCCTGGTTCAGCAGCCGACGTAGTTAACTGACACGTTGACCGCGAGCCCGCCGGCCGAAGTTTCCTTGTATTTCGAACTCATGTCGCGTCCCGTGGCGCGCATGGTGGCGATGACCTCGTCGAGGCTGACGCGATGTGTGCCGTCGCCACGTAGCGCCATACGCGCCGCGTTGATGGCTTTTCCGGCCGATATCGCGTTGCGTTCGATGCACGGGATCTGAACCAGCCCTGCGATGGGATCGCATGTCAGTCCAAGGCTGTGCTCCATCGCAATCTCGGCCGCGTTCTCGACCTGCTCGGGTGTGCCGCCGAGGATTTCGGCCAGTCCGCCCGCGGCCATCGATGACGCGGAGCCGACCTCGCCTTGGCAGCCCACCTCTGCCCCGGAGATGGATGCCCGCTCCTTATAGAGCGATCCGATCGCACCGGCGGTGAGCAGAAAGCGTACCGCCACATCGTCCGTGTTGGATCTACCCGCATCGGTGTAGTGCACGGCGTAGTGCAACACCGCGGGGATGATGCCCGCCGCCCCGTTGGTTGGCGCGGTCACGATGCGCCCGCCCGAGGCGTTCTCCTCGTTGACCGCGAGCGCCACCAGATTCACCCAATCCTGCGCGAATCGCGGATCCCGTTGTGGATCCTCTTGATTGAGGCGCGTATGCCACTGTGCGGCCCGTCGGCGGACCTGCAGCGCACCGGGCAACAGCCCCGTGCGGCTGATGCCGCGCTGCTCGCATTCCACCATGACGTCACGCAATTGAAGGAGCTTGGCACGCACCTCCTCGGCGCTGTGCGTGCGGCACTCGTGCGCGAGCATCACCTCGCTGATCGACCTGCCCGTGCGGGATGCGAGCGCGAGCAACTCCACCGCAGAGGAGAATGCCGTGGCATCCTCGTTCCGGACTGCGGCTTCCGTGGCCGCTTCGCACTCGGTCACGACGAATCCGCCCCCGACGGAGAAGTAGGTCTGCCGATGCAGGGTGCTGTCGTCGGCGGCGTATGCCGTGAGCGTCATGCCGTTGGGGTGGAAGTCCAGCACCGTTCGGGTGTACAGCGCGATGTCGTCCTCAGACAGAGCGACGGGGACTCGCCCGCCGAGCATGATCTTGCCGGTGCTGCGCAGCCGCTCGCGCCCGGATTCCATCTCCTCCGACTCGATGGTTTCCGGTCGGTACCCCTCGAGCCCGAGCAGGACCGCGGGCAGCGTTCCGTGGCCGCGGCCGGTCGCCGCGAGCGACCCGTACAACTCGACACGGACATCGACAACACGGGCGAGCATCCCCGCCGTCTCGAGTTCGTCGACAAAGTTCGCGGCCGCCCGCATCGGGCCGACCGTATGTGAACTCGACGGACCGATACCGACCTGGAAGAGCTCGAACACACTGATGGTCACGAATAGTCCCTCCGGGCTACAGCTGCTGGTAGAGCGGATAGCGCTCGGCGAGGTCGCCGACCGCACGGGCCAGTTTCGCGGTGTCCGCGTCCGGCGCGGCGATCAGGCACTGCGCGATCAGATCGGCGACCGTGGTGAAGTCGTCGGCTTGAAAGCCCCGCGCCGCGAGCGCCGGCGTGCCGATGCGCAGACCAGACGTCACCATCGGCGGGCGAGGATCGAATGGAACCGCGTTGCGGTTCACCGTGATTCCGATCGCCGCCAACCGGTCCTCGGCCTGCTGTCCGTCGATCTCCGCGTTGCGGAGGTCGACCAGCACGAGGTGTACGTCGGTACCTCCGGTGAGTACGGTAATGCCCGCGTCGCGGACATCGGGCTCACCGAGCCGCTCGGCGAGCGCCCTGGCGCCCTCGATGCAGCGCCGCTGACGCTCAACGAAATCGGGCTGGGCCGCCATCTTGAAGGCCACCGCCTTACCGGCGATGACATGTTCCAGTGGTCCGCCTTGCTGACCCGGGAAGACCGCCGAGTTGAGCTTCTTGGCGATGTCCGCCTCGTTGGTGAGAATGATTCCGCCGCGCGGTCCGCCGAGGGTCTTGTGCGTAGTCGAGGTGACCACATGGGCGTGCGGCACCGGTGAGGGGTGCAGACCCGCGGTGACCAGGCCTGCGAAGTGCGCCATATCGACCATGAGATAGGCGCCCACTTCGTCGGCGATCTCTCGGAAGCGGGCGAAGTCCAGGTGGCGCGGGTAGGCCGACCAGCCCGCGATGATCATCTGGGGTCGATGTTCTCGGGCAGCCTCGGCCACCTGGTCCATGTCGATCAAGTAGTCCTCGGGGGAAACTCCGTAGGCGGCAACCTGATACAGCTTGCCCGAGAAGTTCAGTCGCATTCCATGCGTGAGGTGGCCGCCGCAGTCGAGCGAAAGGCCGAGGATGGTGTCGCCTGGCTTGATCAATGCATGCATGACTGCGGCGTTGGCCTGCGCGCCGGAATGCGGTTGCACATTGGCGAATTTCGCGTCGAACAGGGCCTTGACACGGTCGATCGCGAGCTGCTCGATGACATCGACGTGCTCGCAGCCCCCGTAATAGCGCCGGCCTGGATAGCCCTCCGCGTACTTGTTGGTGAGCACCGAACCCTGAGCCTGCATGACCGCAAGCGGCGCGTGGTTCTCCGATGCGATCATCTCGAGGCCGCTGCGCTGGCGTTCGAGTTCCTTACCGATCAGCTCGGCGATCTCGGGATCGAAATCGCTGAGACGTTCGTCGAGGACGCTCATGCCGATGCTCCGTTCGTGGGGGTCGAAGTCCTGAATACCAGATTGAGGAAGACTGATATATCAGAGTGTGACCCGTATCATAGCTGGACCCGGCTTTGACGGTCAAGGGTCCGGTCTGATGCCGTGTTACCAGCGCGTTTCGTTTCACTCTTCCCCTTGACAGTGATATGCGGCACAATCCAATCTGTTGCATGTAGAGGGTTCTATTGCGCAATACGCAACGTTAGCGTTGCCAGGCGAGAGGCCGAGCCTTTGGCAGAACACCCGAATCTGTACATCGCGGGTGAATGGCGCCCAGCGCTCGATGGCGCTCGCCGCGAAATCCGATGTCCCGCCGACGGTCAGCTGGTTGCCACAGCCGCCGAGGCATCCACCGAGGACACGCATGCTGCGATCGCCGCGGCGCGCGAAGCGTTCGACGCGGGCCCGTGGCCGAATACGCCGGAACGCGAGCGGGCGGACGTGTTGCGGCGCACCGCCGATCTGATGGACCGCGATCGCAAGGATTTCGCCCGCGCCGAGGCGCTCGACACCGGCAAGCGGATCGTCGAAGCCGAGTACGACATGGACGATGTCGCGGCGTGCCTGCGCTACTACGCAGGCGTCGGCGGCACCGAGGCCGGACGCGTTGTGGACACCGGCAGGACGGATGCGATCAGTCGCCTCGTCTACGAGCCGATCGGCGTCTGTGGACTGATCACTCCCTGGAACTACCCCCTGCTGCAAGCAATCTGGAAAGTAGCGCCGGCCCTGTTGGCGGGAAACACCTTCGTGCTCAAGCCGAGCGAGCTGACACCGTCGACCGCAGTTCTTCTGATGCGGGCGTTGGAGGAAGCGGGCCTGCCTGCCGGCGTCGCCAATCTCGTTCTGGGTGCCGGGCCGGCCGCCGGCGCACCGTTGTCGGAACACCCGGATGTGGACATGGTCTCTTTCACCGGCGGCGTCGCATCGGGTATCCGGGTGATGGCGGCGGCCGCGACGACCGTCAAACGGGTCGCGCTGGAACTCGGAGGGAAGAATCCCAACGTCGTCTTCGCCGACGCCGACTTCGAGGCCGCAGTGGATTTCGCGCTCACCGCAGTGTTCCTGCATTCGGGCCAAGTGTGTTCGGCGGGCGCCCGCCTGATCGTCGAGCAGTCGATCCACGATCGGTTCGTCGACGAGGTCGTCCGTCGTGCCGAGCGGATCACACTCGGTGGACCGTTCGACCCGGACGCCGAGACGGGCCCGCTGATCTCCGCCGCACACCGCGACAAGATAGAGGCGTATGTGGCCGCCGGACTGGCCGAGGGCGCGGTGCTGCGTTGCGGCGGCCGCCGGCCGGACGACCCGCGCCTTCACGATGGCTTCTTCTATCTCCCAACAGTTCTCGATGGCTGTCACTCAGGCATGTCGGTGACGAAAGACGAATCGTTCGGCCCGGTGCTCACCGTCGAGACATTCACCGATGAAGACGACGCAGTACGCATCGCCAACGACACCGACTACGGGTTGGCGGGCGCGGTTTGGACTCAGGACGCGGGCAAGGCGCAGCGCGTCGCGCACCGACTGCGGCACGGGACCATCTGGATCAACGACTACCACCCCTACGTCCCGCAGGCCGAATGGGGCGGAATGAAGCGCTCCGGCAACGGCCGCGAACTCGGCCGGGCCGGCCTCGACGAATACCGCGAGATCAAGCACATCTGGCAGAACACCAACCCACGGCCCGAGCGGTGGTTCCGGGGATAACCCTTCGGGCCCGCCGCACCCCGATTGACCGACAGCCCAATTAGTTAGGAGATTCCGGTGGCCATCCACACAGAGAGTGCACCCACGACGGTGGTCGCTCCGCCCAGCCCTGGCCGCGACGACGCGGAACTCAGTGTCGAAGGACTGTGGAAGGTCTTCGGCAACAAGGCTTCCGACGTCGCGTGCGACGAGAGCATGGAGAGGCTCAGCGTCCAGGACATCAAGAAGAAGACGGGGTGCGCGGTCGCCGTGCGCGACGTCAGCTTCGACGTCGGCTGCGGCGAGGTGTTCGTCGTGATGGGCCTGTCTGGTTCCGGCAAGTCCACGCTGGTGCGATGTCTGACGCGGCTCATCGAGCCGACAAAGGGCCATGTGGTGTTCCAGGGCACCGACATCACGGCCGCGGGCGAGAAAGAGCTGCGAGACCTGCGCCGCCGCAAGGTCTCCATGGTCTTCCAGCATTTCGGCCTGCTGCCCCACCGGCGGGTGCTCGACAACGTCTCATACGGCCTCGAGGTCCGTGGCACCGACAAGAAGGACAGGATGAAGCGTGCCGGCGAGGTCACCGAGCTGGTCGGGCTGGCGGGGTACGAGAACTCCTACCCGGATCAGCTGTCCGGTGGCATGAAGCAGCGGGTCGGGCTGGCACGCGCACTGGCCAGCGATCCGGACATGCTGCTGTTCGACGAGCCGTTTTCGGCGCTGGATCCGCTGATCCGGCGCGACATGCAGAACGAGGTGATCCGGCTGCACCACGAGATGGGCAAGACGATGGTGTTCATCACGCACGACCTGTCCGAGGCGCTCAAGCTCGGCGACCGGATCCTGATCATGCGCGACGGAGCGATGGTCCAGGTCGGCACCGGTGACCAGCTCGTCGGCGCCCCGGCCGACGACTATGTTCGCGAATTCGTCAGCGACATACCACGTTCGCGGGTGCTGACCCTGAAATGGATCATGCGCGAGAAGCGCCCCGACGATCCGGTCGACGGCCCCGAGATGGCCCCGGACACCGTGATTCGCGATGCCGTCGACCCGGTGCTCGCCGCCGACAAGCCGATCAAGGTGGTCTCGGACGGCAAGTTACTTGGCATCGTCGGCCGGAGTGAGATCCTCGCGGTGATCGGCAAGGTCGACGAGGGCGGTGCGTGATGGCCACCACCGCGGTAGGAGCACCACCGGCACCACCGGCGCCGGCGGCACAGCCGCGGACGTCGTGGTTCTCCGAACGTGGGCCTGCACAGTTCATTGCGGCCATCGGCGCTGTGTTGGGTGTCTGGATCGTGCTGTTCACTCTGCTGCGCGGCCGCAACACCCTTGCCCTCGCACCGGCCGACACCAAGCCGCTGCATGTCTGGCTCTCGGACCTGCAGACCTCCGTCGGCGAGGGCAGAAACACCAACCCACTCTTCACGTATCTCTTCAATCCGATCCGGTCGGTGATCGACGCGTTCGCGACCGCGATTCAGGACCTGATCGCCCACCCCGTCGACGGGCGGCCCGTCCCCTACATCGGTTGGCTCGGCGTCGTGGTGCTGTTCACGGTTCTGGCCTGGGTTCTCGGCAACTGGAAGGTCGCGCTGCTCACCCTGTGCGGGTTGTTGTTCATGGGTCTGCAGGGCCTGTGGCAAGAGAGCATGGACACCCTGGCGCTGACCATCGCCGCCGTCGTGATAGCGCTGCTCATCGGAATTCCGTTGGGCATCTGGGCCGGGATATCGGACGGGTTCAATCGCTTCATCACCCCGGTGCTGGATTTCATGCAGATCCTGCCGTCTTTCGTCTATCTCGCACCGCTGACGCTGGCGTTTCTGATCGGCCCGGCCGCGGCCGTGATCGCCACGGTGATCTACGCGGCTCCCCCGGTCATCCGGCTCACCGCACACGGCATTCGGTCAGTGCCGCAAGAATCGCGTGAGGCGGTCGAGTCGCTGGGTGCCACGAGACAGCAGGAGTTGTTCGGGGCGCTGCTGCCAATGGCCAAGCGCACCATCGTGCTCGGCATCAACCAGACCATCATGGCCGCGCTGGCGATGGTCACCATCGCAGCGCTGATCGCGGCTCCTGGCCTCGGTCAGGTGGTGATCCAGGCGTTGTCGACCCAGGACGTCGGCACCGCATTCAACGCCGGTCTGGCCATCGTGCTGTTGGCCATCATCCTGGACCGGACCACCACGGCCGCGAGCGAGCGCGTGGAAACCCAACGGCGAAAGTCGGCCGGGCCCAACACGTATCGGCGTCCCGCGATCGCGATCGGCGCCGTCGTGACGGCGATCGCGATCTGGCTGTCCTACACCTACCAGCTGGTGGCGATCTTCCCGTCGTCGTTACAGATCGGGACAGCTCGCATCGGGCTCGATGTCGGCACACACATCATCAACGTCGCGAACTCCGTGACCAACTGGGCGCAAACCAGCTTCTCCGGGGTAACCAACGGCATCAAGGACGTGGTCACCGCGTGGGCACTCGACCCGCTGCAGACGCTGCTGGACAGCTCGCCGTGGTGGCTCACCTTCGTGGCGATCACCGCGATCGCGGCGATCGTCGGGGGTCGCATCGCCGCGCTCATCACGGCCGTGTGCCTAGGCCTGATCGCGTGGCCGCTGTGGCTGTGGCAGGACACCATGGACACCCTCGCCGCGGTGCTGGTCGCCACCGTGGTGGTCGTCGCGCTCGGGGTGGTGGTCGGCGTCTGGATGGGCCGCAGCCCCACTGCGGACAAGATCGTGCGACCGTTCCTGGACGCCGCGCAGACCATGCCGTCGTTCGTGTATCTGGTGCCGTTCCTCGCGTTGTTCTCGGCATCGCGGTTCACCGGCATCGTGGCGGCGATCGTCTACGCCGCCCCGGTGTCGATCAAGATCATGGCCGACGGGATCCGCGGTGTGTCGCCCGAGACCGTCGAGGCGGCCCGCTCGGTGGGGTCGAACTCCTGGCAAGTAATCACCAAGGTGCAGCTGCCGATGGCCGCGCGTTCGCTGACGCTGGCGACCAATCAGGGCCTTATATATGTGCTCTCCATGGTGGTGGTCGCCGGTCTGGTCGGCGGCGGCGCGCTGGGCTACCTCGTAGTGGCCGGCTTCTCGCAGACCAGCCTGTTCGGCAAGGGCCTGGCGGCGGGTCTGGCCATTGTGCTGCTCGGCACCATTCTCGACCGCACCACGGCGGCCGCGGCGCGACGGATAGGACGGACGGGCGAATGAGACGCATTGCTATCGCGGCGGCGGCCGCGGCGCTGGTGTTGTTGATCTCGGGTTGCAACGCCACCAAGGTGTCGGACCTGCAGAGCCGTGGGCAACTGAAGCCCGGCAGCAAGCCGTGCGGCACCTTCAACGTGGCCATCAACGCGTGGGTGGGTTACCAGGCGGATGCGGCCGTGCTTACCTATCTCGCGGAAAACAAGTTGGGCTGCGTGGTCAAGCAGAAACATGTCGCCGAGCAGGTCGCCTGGCAGGGCCTGTCCACCGGCCAAATCGACGCCATCCTCGAGAACTGGGGTCACGACGACCTACGCAAGCAGTACATCGACATCATGGGCGTCGCGCGGAGCGGCGGCTCCACCGGCAACGTGGGTGAGATCGGCTGGTATGTGCCGCCGTGGATGGTCGAGAAGTACCCGGACATCACCGACTGGCGCAACCTAGACAAGTATGCCGAGGTGTTCCGGACCTCCGAATCCGGCGACAAGGGGCAACTGCTCGACGGGGATCCGTCCTACGTCACCAACGACGCCGCGCTGGTGGCCAACCTGGGCCTTAACTACAAGGTGGTACAGGGCGGCAGTGAAACGGCGTTGATCGCCAGCCTCCGCCAGGCACAGGAGCGCAAGATCCCGATGCTGGCGTACTTCTATTCGCCGCAGTGGTTCCTCGGTGAGGTGCCGCTGGTGAAGGTCAACCTGCCGCCCTACACCTCGGGATGCGACGCCGATCCGGCCAAGATCGCCTGCGACTATCCGAAGTACGACTTGGACAAGATCGTCTCGACCAAGTTCGCCGCGTCCGGCAGCCCGGCCTACGCGCTGCTGAAGAACTTCCAGTGGACCAACGAGGATCAGAACTCCGTCGCCCGCTCGATCGCGGTGGACGGGATGAGTGACGACGAGGCCGCCAAGAAGTTCATCGATGCGCACCCGCAGCTCGTCGCCAAGTGGTTGGCCGGCACCGGAGCAGAGACTACGGCCTGACCGAAGCCGTCAGAAAGTAGTGCGCCAACGCTCTTGACAGCGCTAGGCAACGTCCACCACGCTGTTGCATATCGCGCGTCATGTTTCGTAATACGCTACAAAATCGCC
>Ga0137399_10001264_pt1 | contig 11411 bp, 8 predicted proteins | sample czorhiz316metaG_FD_104810 | JGI IMG/M metagenome (GOLD analysis project Ga0137399, IMG submission 104810) | Vadose zone soil microbial communities from Angelo Coast Range Reserve, California, USA - czorhiz3.16 metaG | ecosystem: Environmental > Terrestrial > Soil > Vadose zone | place: USA...
CCCTAGGCGCCGGCGCCCACGGCGGCCACCGACTGCGCCGCCAAACGCGGCCGGCGCGCGGGGAGCGCCGCGGTCTTGCGTCCCAGCAACGCCAGCATCAGCGCCTTCTGGACGTGCAGCCGGTTTTCGGCCTGCTCGATGACGACGCTGTGCGGTCCGTCCAGCACTTCGTCGGTGACTTCCTCGCCGCGATGCGCGGGCAGGCAGTGCATGAACACCGCGTCGGGATTCGCGAGCCCCATCAGCGTCGCGTCGACCTGGTAGCCGGCGAACACCACGCGCCGCCAGTCGGCATCGTGCTCCTGCCCCATGCTGGTCCAGGTGTCGGTGTACACCACGTCGGCGCCGCGCGCGGCCTCGCGCGGATCGCGCGTGCGCCGCACCCCGCCGCGCGACCTCCGCTCGGCTTCGAGGTAGAGCCCGGCGTCGGGCTCGAAGCCGTCCGGCACGGCGATCTGGAGCTTGAAGCCGAACAGGGTCGAGGCCTCGAGCCAGGAATTCAGAACATTGTTCCCATCGCCGATCCACGCCAGGGTGAGTGCGTCGAGATCGCGGCCGGCGCGCTTCAGGGTGTAGAGGTCGGAGAGGATCTGGCACGGATGCGAGTAGTCGGTGAGCGCGTTGATCACCGGCACGCGCGAGTGCTCCGCCAGGTCGCGCAGCAGGCGGTGGGCGAACGTGCGCACCACCAGCAGGTCGCACATGCCGGACAGCACGTGCGCCACGTCTTTCAAGTTCTCGCGGCCGTGATCCGAGACTTCGACGGCAGTGAGATCCACCGCGTCGCCGCCCAGCTCGTGCATCCCGACCGTGAACGAGACCCGGGTGCGGAGCGAGGGCTTGTGGAACACCATGGCGGCGGTGCGCCCGACCAGCGGTCGCGGCGCGCGCGGCGTGCCACGCGCGGCCCGCAGGCGATCCGCCTCGTCGAACAGCTCCAGCGTCCATTCGCGGTCGAGGTCGAGCAGGTCGATGAGGTGCAGCGGCGAGTCGGACATGTCGTTTCGGACCTCCTAGGAGACCACCGGCAGCGCCGGCGTTTCGGGCCGCGCGAGCTGCGGAATGGGGAGCAGCCAGGAACCGGCGGCGGCATCGGCGGCTTCGGTGGCGCCGGGGACGAGATCGAGCACGACCGCGACTTCGTCGCACGCATGGCGCCGCGGACAGCGCACGCAATCGGACCAGACCTTGCGCGGCAGGCGGTCGCGCGAGATCACGCCGAACCCGCAGCGCTCGAAGAACGGCACTTCGCGCGTGAGCGCGATCACGCGCGGCACGTCGAGGGCACGCGCATCCTCGATCACGGCGGCGACCAGCCGGACCCCGAGCCCGCGGCCATGATGGTCGGGCCTGACGGCGAGCGAGCGCACTTCGCCGAGGTCGTCCCACAGCAGGCGCAGCGCGCAGCACGCCACGATCTGGCCCCTGGCTTCGGCGACGTGGAACTCGCGGATGCACTGGAACAGCTCGCTCACGGGCCGCGGCAGCAACACGCCCTGCGCGACGTACTCGGCCATGATGCGTGCGATGCCGGGCACGTCTTTCAGCGTGGCGCGGCGCAGGGAGATCGTTTCGGACGAAGGCTGCTCAGTGCCGGGGGCGAGGGAGCCGGAGGCACTCTGCGAGACCCGCTCCGTCGCGGCTCCTGCCGCGACGTCGCTACGCGAGACGCGCTCCGGCCGTCCTGGCCTCCGCACGTCTCGCGAGTCTCGCACAGTGCCTCCGGCTCCCTCGCCCTCGGACGCTGTGCCTCCGATCCCATCGCCTTCGGACACCGTGCCCTTTTCTTCAATGCGCCTTTCTCTTTCGCCTTCGCCGAGGCCCAGTCTTCCTTCCATCCTGGCGATCTGCTTTGCGACGGAGTCCGGGCCGCCGCCGGGGGCGTGGCTGCGGCGCTCGAGCGCGGCTTCGATGGTGAGCGAGGCGAGCGTCTCGTGGTCGAAGTGCGGCGAGAGCGCGAGGCGCTGCTCGTGCGGAATGGCGCCGGGCGCGACGTCGAGGCGTTCGGCAAGCGCCCACAGCCTGCTGACCGCGGTGTGCGCTTCACGGAATGGAACGCCGCGCTCGACCAGGGCGTCGGCCAGCTCGACCGCAAGCAGGTCTCCGGTGAGGCTCGCGCGGATGCGCTCGGCGTTGGGCTCGAGCGCGGTGATCGCGGGCGGCAGCGCCGCGAGCAGGAGCTCGAGCGTGTCGGCGGTGTCGAACAGCGCTTCCTTGTCCTCCTGGAGATCCTTCTGATACGCGGACGGCAGGCCCTTCAGCACGATGGCGAGGCGCTGCGCGTTGCTCATCAGGCGCGCCGCCTTGCCGCGCGCCAGCTCGAACACGTCGGGATTGCGTTTCTGCGGCAGCAGGCTCGATCCGGTCGAGAATCCGTCGGGCGCGGTGAACCAGCCGAACGCGGGCGCGCACCACAGCACCAGGTCCTCGGCGAGCCTCGAGAGATGGACGCCGAGCACCGACGAGGCGTTCAAATACTCGAGCGCGAAGTCCCGATCCCCGACGACGTCCACGCTGTTCTCGGCGAGCCGGGAAAACCCGAGCCGCGCGGCGAGCGCGAGCCGGTCGTAGCGCAGCGGCGTGCCGGCCACGGCGCCGGCCCCGAGCGGCAGGGAGTCGGCCGCCTCGCGCGCCGCCTCGAACCGCGTTTCGTCGCGCTCGAGCGCGTGAGCGTGGGCGAGCCAGAGCTGCGCCAGCAGCACCGGCTGTGCGGGCTGCAGGTGCGTGTGTGCGGCCGCAGCGAGGTCGCCGGACGCACGGGCCTTCAGCACCAGCGCGCGCTCGAGCGCACGCAGACCCTCGACCGCTTCGTCGCACAGCCGCATCACGCGCAGGCGCGTGAGCGTGCTCACCTGATCGTTGCGGCTGCGCCCGGTATGCAGGCGCCGCGCCGGGTTGCCGCAGCGCCGCGTCAGCTCGGCTTCGATCGCCGAGTGCACGTCCTCGCCTTCCAGCCCGATGCGGCCGGCCGAGAGATCCTCGCCCAGCGATTGTGCGGAGGCGAGCAGCGTGGTCAGTCCGGCGGGGTCCAGCACGCCGCACTCCGCGAGCGTTTCGGCGTAGGCGCGCGTGAGCAGCAGCTCCTCGGGCCACAGGCGCCGGTCCACGGCGAGCGAATCGTTGAGCCGCTGCGCGCGCGGATCGAGCGGGCGCGCGACGCGGGCCTGCCACACCGCGGGGGTCGTCACGGGCTCAGACACGGGACGTCTCCTGGCGGGCGATCGCGTCGGACGCGGGATCACGCTCCGCCAGCGCGGCGAGCGGCAGGCCGAGCAGGCGGATGAAGCCCTCGGCGTCCTTCGCGTTGTAACCGGTCATGTCGAACGAGGCGAGCGCGGGGCGATACAGCGAATTCCGGCTCTCGCGCGCGATCGCCGTGACCCGTCCCTGGAACAGCTCCACGGTGACCTCGCCGCTGGCGGGTTCGAGCGCGGTGTCCACGAACGCCTGGAGCGAGCGGCGCAGCGGCGTGAACCAGAACCCGGAATAGATCAGGTCGGCCATGCGCGGCGCGAGCTCGGCGCGCGTGCGCAGCAGATCGTGGGGAAGCGTGAGGCGGCACAGGTCCTCGAGCGCCTCGTACAGCACGGTGCCGGCGGGCGTCTCGTAGACGCCGCGCGACTTCATGCCGACCACGCGGCTCTCGACCACGTCCGCGCGCCCCACGCCGTGACGTCCCGCGAGCGTGTTCAAGCGCGTCACCAGTGCGACCGGATCGAGCGCCCGTCCCTCGAGCGCGACCGGGACACCCGACTCGAACGCGATGCGCACGTGCTGCGGATCGGCGGGGCGCCGATCGGGCGCGGCGGTGAGCCGGTGCATGGCCTCGGGCGCGGCGATCCCGGCGTCTTCGAGCGGGCCGCCTTCGTGCGAGAGATGCCAGAGATTGCCGTCGCGCGAGTAGAGGTCACCCTTCGAGACCGGCACCGGGATGCCATGCCGCTCGGCGTAGGCCAGCGCGTCCTCGCGCGAAACGATGTCCCATTCGCGCCACGGCGCGATCACCGGCAGGTGCGGCGCAAACGCGCGATAGGTGAGCTCGAAGCGCACCTGATCGTTGCCCTTGCCGGTGCAGCCGTGCGCCAGCGCGTCGCATCCGGTGCTCGCGGCGCACGCCACCTGGCGCGCGGCGATCAACGGCCGCGCCAGCGACGTGCCGAGCAGGTACTTGCCTTCGTAGATCGCGCCCGCCCGCAGCGCGGGGAACGCGAAGTCGCTGAGAAACGGCAGGCGCAGGTCCTCGACCCTAACGTCGGCCGCGCCCACCGCGCGCGCGCGCCGCTCGAGGCCTTCGAGCTCGGCGCCCTGGCCGACGTCCGAGCAGTAGCACACCACCTCGCATCCGTACTCGGCCCGCAGCCAGTGCACGATGATGCTGGTGTCGAGCCCGCCGGAATAGGCGAGCGCGGCCCGTCGAATGTGCGGGCGCTTCATGACCGGCTCCGATCCAGGGATTCCAGTGCGCGGTCGAGGCGCGCCACCGCTGCTTCGAGGTCCGCGGTCGCGATGTTGAGCGGCGGCAGCAGCCGCACCGCACGCTCGCCGCCGCGCACCAGCAGCAGTTTCTGATCGCGCGCCGCCCGCACCAGCGCCGCCGAGTCGAACGGCGCGTCGGCGGCCAGCTCGATCGCGCACAGCAGGCCGAGCCCGCGCGCCTCGGCGACCAGCGGGCGGCGCGCCTTGAGATCGGCCAGCAATTTCATGAGCGCGCGCCCGCGCCGGCGGACGCCGGAGAGGAACGACGGGCGCTGGATGCGCTGCAGCATGAACCGGCCGGCGGCGGCCGCGACCGGTGTGCCGCCGAGCGTGGAGCCGTGCATGCCGGGCTTGAGCGCCGCGGCCGTCTCCGGATCGAGCAGCACCGCGCCGACCGGGAGGCCGCCGCCCAGCGCTTTGCTCAACACGGTGACATCGGCGCGCACGCCGTAGTGCTCGGCCGCCAGCAGATGGCCGCAGCGACCCATGCCGGTCTGCACTTCGTCGAAGATCAGCGCGGCGCCCAGCGCCGAGGTGCGCGCGCGCAGCGCCTGCAGGAATTCACGGCGCGCCGGAATCGCGCCGCCCTCGCCCTGCACCGGCTCCACGATCACCGACGTCACGGCGGAATCCAGCACCGCGTCGAGTCCGTCCACGCGATTGAAATCGGCGAAGCGCACGCCCGGCACCAGCGGCTCGAACGGCTCGCGGTAGGAAGGGGTCCAGGTCGCGGCCAGCGCAAACGCGGTGCGGCCGTGGAATCCGCCACGGAACGCCAGCACGTCGCGGCCCGGCAGGCCCTTCGCCGCGGCGCGGGCGCGCGCGAACTTGAGCGCGGTCTCGATGCCTTCGGTGCCGCTGTTGCAGAAGAACACTTTTTCATATCCGGTCGCACGCGTGAGTTCGGCTGCCAGCTCGAGGCCGGGCTGGTGGCCGAACAGATTCGAGACCTGGCCGAGCGTGCCGAGCTGCTTCGCGATGGCACGCGCGAATCCCGGCGGCACGTGACCCAGCGCGTTGACCGCGATGCCGCTTACGAAATCGAGGTATTCGTTCCCCTCCGCGTCCCACACCCGCGCGCCCTTGCCCGAGGCGAGCGTGAGACGCGGCAGCAGATAGAGTGGGGCAAACACGTCGGATTCGGCGGGCAGGGCGGTGCCTGCTGGAGACGCGGACTTCTGCAGGGTTTCAGTCATGGCGGTTCGAACCGTGCTCGGTGGGGGTGGAAGCGAACGGCGGCGTGGCGCGGGATTCTCCCAGCAGGGTTCCGCGGCCGCGACCGTTGATCAGGGCGAACAGTGTGCCGGGCCCGGCCCAGGCCGCGATGGCGACGCGCGGCACACCGCCCTGAAGCGCGGCGCGCGCCGCGGCCAGCTTGGGTCTCATGCCGCCCATGACCTCGGGGTTCGCGAGCGCGGCGGCCAGGCCCGCCGGATCGAGGTGCTTGACGACCGCGCCGCCGAGGCTCACGCCCTCGACGTCGCTCAGCATCAGCAGCGCGCGCGCGCGCAATCCGGCCGCGAGCGCTCCGGCCAGGTCGTCGGCGTTCAGGTTCAGCAACCGGCCTTCGCGTGAGCCGATGCTGGCCACGACCGGAACGTGCCCGCGCTCGATCAGGGTGGAGAGCAGCGATGCATGGATCGCGCGGATCTCGCCCACCGCGCCCAGCACGTCGGCTTCGGCGTGCGGTGCGATCTCGGCGATGCCGCCATCGAGCGCGGCGATTCCCACCGCGTCGAGACCCGCGGCGCGCAGCGCGGCCACCAGCCGCTTGTTCGCGAGGCCGGCCAGCACCGCGGTTGCGACCTCGAGCGTGGCGGGATCGGTGACGCGCCGTCCGCCTTCGAAACGCGGCACGATCGCGAGCCGCTCGCACCAGTCGGTGACTTCCGCGCCGCCGCCATGAACCACGACCACGCGACGGAGTGCGGTCAGGTCGGCGGCCAGCTCGCGCAGCGCCTCGGGGTGCTCGAGCGCGCTGCCGCCGAGCTTGACGACGTAGGGGGCGCGGAAGCCCGCGCCGGCGCGGGGGGGTTCGCCGAGCCCCGGCTCGCTCGCGACCGGCGCGATGCCTTCGATCGCGTTCACCACGGGCTCCCGTTGGGCGGCAGGCCGTGGGTCTCGGGCCAGCCCAGCATGAGATTGAGGTTCTGGATCGCCTGACCGGCCGCGCCCTTCACCAGGTTGTCGAGCGCCGCGACCGCGAGCAGCGTGCGGCCCCCGTGCAGCGTGGTGACCGCGACGTCGCAGCGATTGGAAGCGCGCACCGCGCGCGTCTCCGGCCAGACTCCGGCTTCCAGCACGCGCACGAACGGCTCGTCCGCGAAGCGCTCGCCGTAGGCCGCGCGGGCCTCGGTCTCGGACACCGGGCGCGCGAGTGGCGCACTCGCGGTGAGCAGGATGCCGCGGGCCATCGGCACCAGCTGCGGCGTGAACCCGATCGCGCGCCGGGCGCCGGAGACCCGCTCGAACGCGCGCGACATTTCGGCGACGTGCGGATGCGACGTGCCCGCACCATACGCCGACGCGCCGCCGTCGAGCTCGACGAACGAGGTGCGAAGCTGGGCCGCGCGCCCCGCGCCGCTCACGCCCGAAAGCGCGCTCATCATGACCGGATCCTCGACCCAGCGCCGCTCCAGCGCCGGCAGCATCGCCAGCGTCCCGGCCGTCGCATAGCAGCCGGGATTCGCGACGCGCGTGGCGCCACTCAGGGACTCGCGATCGACCTCGGGCAGGCCGTAGAGAAAGCCGGCGGCGCCGTCGCGAAAATCCGACGAGAGGTCGAGGATCCGAATCGGAGCGTCCTTCAGGCCCGGATCGCGCTCCAGGCGTTCGCGCCACGCCCCGTGGGGCAGGCACGCAACCACCGTGTCGATCTCGCCGGCCGCGATCCGCTCCGGGAGCGCGCCGGGATCGGTGAACGCGGGCAGCGACCCGTTGCGCGCATCGAGCCCGGGCAGCGCGGCGGCCGCCGGCTGGCCGCAATGCTCGCGTGACATCAGCGCCACGAGCTCGAGCCCGGAATGCGCCAGCGCGAGGCGCACGAATTCCTGGCCCGAGTATCCGCTGGCGCCAAGCACCGCGATGCGGGCGGTGCGGGGTGCCGCCCCGGAGGTCGGAGGCGCGACGGGGAGAGGAAGCGTGCCGGATCCCGCGCGGTTCACTTGGGACTGCCCGCCGCGTGGCCCGCGAGCGTGTCGAGGTGGCGGCGGAAGCGGCGCGCGCCGGATTGGTCCGCGAGCACCACCAGCACCGTGTCGTCGCCCGCGACCGACCCGACGATCCCCTCGAATTCGGCCAGGTCGATGGCGCGCGCCACCCCGTTCGCGTGCCCGGGCGGGGTGCGCACCACCGCGAGATTGCCCGCGATGCGCACCTCGTTCACGAATGCGCGCAGGTCGAGCAACTGGCGCTGGCGATCCAGAGTCTCGGCCGCCGGCGCCGGCAGCGCGTACGCAGTGCGCCCGTCGGCGTCGGGCCGTTTGCCCACTCCGAGGCTGCGCAGGTCGCGCGACAGCGTCGCCTGAGTGACCGACACGCCGGAGCGCGCCAGCGCCCGGGCCAGCTCCTCCTGACTGGAGAAGCGCCGCCCGGACAGCAGTTGAGCGAGAAGCGCGAGACGACGCGAGCGTGGCATCTAACCTCCGGGACTTCCGAGCCTCCGAGACCGCCGAAACCTCCGAAACTCGGAGTGAATAATTATGACAAGATGTGCATAAAACTGCATCGGGCCGCCGGCGTCAAATGAAATCTCTCGGGAAGGATGCTCCCCCCGGAACGCCGCGCGCCCCGCCTCCTCAAGCGGAGACGGGGCGCGGATCGAGCGCGAACGGTTCCGGCTACGGCAGCAGCACCAGCCGGTTGGTCTGGTTCTGGCCGAAGCCTTCGAGGCGGTAGAAGTAGGCGCCGGCGTGCACGCGGTGGCCGTGATCGTCGCGGCCGTCCCAGGTCGCGGTGTTGAGGCCGGCACCCTTTACGCCGTCCACCAGCGTCCGAACGTGCTCGCCGTGCAGGCCGTAGATCACCAGCTTCACCGCGCCCGTGCGCGGCAGCGTGAAGTCGATGCGTGCCGAGTTCACGCTCGGGTTCGGGACCGCCGGCCGGAGGGCGAACGTGTACGAGGTCGGCGTCGTGTCCGTGTTTCCGGTCACGGTCATGTGGACCACACAGGTCTGGATCAGCGTCCCCTTGCTGTTCTTCACGGTGAATCGGAACGTGTTGCTGGTGCTCGCGAAGCCCGGAACCGCCACGTTGTACGTGACGCTCTGCGAGCCGCCCGCGGCCACCGTGGCCGAGGCCGCGACCGCGCTCGCCCACGCCCCGTCGTCGGTCAGGTTGTAGGTGTAGTCGTTCGGGAACACCACGTTGCGGTTGGCCCACGAGAAGGTCATGGTGAGCGTGGTGCCGGTCGTGATCGTGCTGTCGTTCTTGCAGGTCGTGATGTCGAACCCGGTGTCGAACGCGGTGCTCCACACGTCGACATCGCTGCCGCGATCATCGGCCCATGACGGGTGCATGAAGCGTCCCTGGCCGAACAGCGCGTTGTAGTCCCCCTGGTTCGGCGCGATGTTCGATGCCGTCACGGGCCAGGTGCTGGGGGCCGAGGTGATGGGCACGTTCGCCGCCCAGGTGGCGCCGCCGTCGGTCGAGCGCGTCAGGTAGATGTTCGAGTTGCCGTAGCAGTTGGTCGAGGCGTCACGCCAGTCGAACCACAGCACGTACGGCATGCCATCGCCGCCCACCCCCACCTCGGGCAACCAGTCGTCGTAACGCGCCAGGTCGTCGTTCGGGCGGGTGGGCGTGGACCAGTTGATCGCGTCGTTGGAATAGCTCACGAACACGTCGCGGTGGTCCCGGCTGCGCTCGCCGGTGTTCGCCCCGTTCACGCCGGTCCGAACGCGGTAGCCGCCGAGGGATCCGTTGTAGGCCATGCGGAACAGGTAGGTCGCGGTGGTGGGCGCGGTCCACACCAGGAAGCCTTGCGACCCGGGACTGTTCACGTCGGCGCCGGAGAGCGAGAGCCGCGTGAGGGGAGCGTCATTGCACAACACGCGCATGGTGTATTGAAGGTTCGTGTTCAGCGAATCGCACCAGAAGATGTACGTGCTTCCCTGGGTCGCGGAGAACGAGAAGTAGTCCGCGTCCGTGTTGTTCGCGATCCCCCCGCGCAGGATCTGGCCGATGAGGAAGGGGTCGGCGGTCGCGACCGTGTTGTTCGACTCGGATTCGCTCAGGGAGCCGCCGCCGCCGAGCGGATCGTTGTACCAGTTCACCGACTCGTTCCACGTCACGTAAATGCGCCCTCGATTCGGGCTGAACGTGCGATCCACGGTGATGCCCGGGAACGTGATGCCGCTCTGGCGGTTGAATCCCGGCGCGCCGGTCCCGAAGTTCGAATAATGCTCGTCCACCTGGCGCAGCGGCCCGAAGGTCTGGCCGTGATCGGTGGACTTTTTGAGCATGAAGTGATCGGTGAGCGTGGCGATGCCGATCTGCTCCCACACCACGTACACTTCGCCCTTGGCGCCCACCGCCGTGCGCGAGCCCTGCACGTACCCCGCGGTCGAGTCTTCGCTCACCGTGATGGCCGGTCCCCACGTCACGCCGCTGTCGGTCGAGCGCTGCACGACGATCGAGTCGGTGAGCTGGTTGAACGTGTCGACGAAGAACATCGTGTAGCTCATGTAGAGGTTGCCGGATGAGGAATCCGCCACCATCCATTCCTTGTCGATGGCCGCGACCGTGGCATCCACCCTGCGGGTGACGTGCGCGGCGCCCCAGACCGGCGGCGACACGCCACCTGGGAACGTGGCCTTCGCGGTTCCGACGCCGCTGAACGCGATCCCGGCGGTGTCGCACAGGGCGGCAAAGAAGAACTCGCCGGTCTTCTCGTTCACGGTGACGAGTGGATCGCTCCTCCAGCGGAATCCGCTGGCGCCCGCGGGATGCGGAATCCCACCGGCCGGCTGGATGAACGTGGTTCCGCCGTTCGTCGAGTACGCGTAGTTCTGGATGTCGCCGCCGGTGTTGAATCCGTTGCCGTCGTTCCACGCCACCAGCACGAAGCTCCCGAACGACGCGATCGATTCCTCGGCCTGCCCGGTGCCGGCGAGCTCGCCGGTCGGATTGTTGCAGCGCACGTTGATCGGCACCGCCAGGGTCGAGGTCACCGACGCGCGGCCGGTGCGCGAGGCGAGCCCGCGATCATCCAGCGGCAGCGCGCCCTCTTCCTTGGCATCGTTCGCGGGGCGCGCCTTCAGCCCGCGCTTGCCCGCGCCGGGATGCTTCTTCTTCCATCGCTCCCACTGGAGCTGCGTGCGAGTCGACGCAATGCGGTTGCGCGCCCCCTGCAGGATGAGATCGCGCTTCGCCTTCCGCACCGCGAGCCGGGACTCCGCGCTCTCCTCGATGGTACGGGCCTCGCTCGCGCCGTCTTCGGGGGTCGCGGCGCGCGCGGTGGCGACCACCCGCGGCTGCGACGTCAAAGTCAGGCTCGCGAGCAGGGCGAACAGGGATGGGAACCAGCGGGAATGATGTCGCCGATGCATGCTGAACCTCCAAAGGCGCGGCACTGATCGTTGTAGGGACAGGGGGTATTGTAATTAAATTCGCAAGCGGCGGGCCAGCCTCGAGTGCCGCGACGTCCGACGGGAGGCCGCTGAATCGCGGTTTTTCGACGCCGATCCGCGCGCGCACCCCCCGCAGGTCAGTCCGGGCGTTGCAGTTCGCCCGGTTCACCCCGGTCAATCCGCGGCTCGCGATCGGGCGCCCCGAGGCGCGGAGGGCGGAGTCGCCCGAGCGGCGTCACGGCAGGGCGGACGTGCTGGCGAGCGCCAGCACGAATTGCAGCGCCGCGTGCGAGATCAAACCCGGCCACAGCGATCCGCCCGAGAGCTCCCGCACCAGTCCCCACCACACGCCGAGCGGCAGCACCA
>Ga0137399_10001267_pt1 | contig 11403 bp, 11 predicted proteins | sample czorhiz316metaG_FD_104810 | JGI IMG/M metagenome (GOLD analysis project Ga0137399, IMG submission 104810) | Vadose zone soil microbial communities from Angelo Coast Range Reserve, California, USA - czorhiz3.16 metaG | ecosystem: Environmental > Terrestrial > Soil > Vadose zone | place: USA...
AATGGAAAAACCTGCGTCGCGACTTGCATCAGCAGCCAGCCGACAACCGCATAGGCAACGGCGACTTTGTAAACATTGCGCCGCTTCAGCTCGACAAAGAAGTTCTCGATCTTCATTTCGCGTCGGTGAATCCGATCTTCCGCATCAAAACGGCGAAGCGCGGATCGCTTCGCAGGCTTTTCGATTCCGGTTCTTGGCGAAACCATGCCAAGGCGTCGGAGCGTTCCTGATAGGCTTTCTCGAGCCACTCGAATGCTTTGTCCTTGTCTCCGAGCCCGGCGTAAACATAGACACGGGCCGCGCGCGAAACATAACGATGCTTTTCCATTTCATCGAACCTTTGCAGAACTTCTAACGCGTCGGCCCGCCGACCTGTGACGGCATAACCATAACCGAGCAGCGACAACACGAAGACGTCGTCCGGCCCGTCGCGGCGCGCGGTTTCCAATTCTTCGATCGCGCGTTGCTGCATTCCCTTGCTCAGGTAGGCTCGCCCCAAGAAGGTTCGGGCCCAGGCACTGGTCGGTTCCAGTTCCATCGCCTTGGACAATTCCTCAATCGCTTCATCACTACGGCCGGCGCTGAGAAATGCCCAGCCCAGGCACCATCGGGCGGTAACGGAAAGCGGATCGAGCTCGAGTGCATGCCGACCCTGTTCGTTTGCTTCTTCGACGCGGCCCATCCCTCCGAGAAACTGCGAGTAAAGTGCGTAGCTCCACGCGGACTGCGGATTGAGAATCAGCGCGCGTTTAAACTCTTTCTCTGCCGCAGCCCAGTCCCAATCGTAGTGGTAGTGAAGCAATCCCAATGACGCGTGGGCTTCGGCCAGCGTGTCGTCGAGTTCAATAGCTTTTTGCGCAGCCTCTTTTGCTTTTGAAAATGCTTCGCGCGGCGCGATGAAAGCGTCTGCCGCGGCCACGTAGGTGTCCGCCATCCCGGCGTAAGCGAGCGCGAAGCGAGGATCTTTCTGGATCGCTTGTTCGAAAAATGGAAGCGCCTTTTTAATACCTTCCTCCGAAACCTGATCGCCGTAGAAGCGCCCCTGACGGTAAAGGTTGTAAGCTTCGAGATTCTCTGTCGGCTTCTTGTCGATCTTGCGTTTTTCTTCACCGAGCAAACGAACTTTTAACGTTTCAGCGACTTTCTCCGCGACTTCGCTGCGCACCGCAAAGATGTCCTGCATCTCGCGATCGTAGGTGTCGGACCATTCGTGATTGCCGTCCGACGCCTGAATCAGCTGTGCGGTGATGCGCAATTTGTTGCCGGCCTTGGCGACGCTGCCTTCGAGCAAATGACTCACATGCAGCAGCTCGCCGATTTTCTGGATGTCTTCGTTCTTACCCTTGAACACGAACGACGACGTGCGCGCCTTCACTTGGAGGCCGGTGATCTTTGAAAGCGCGGTAATCAATTCCTCGCTCACGCCGTCGCTCAAATATTCATCGTTCTTGTCCGCGCTCATGTTCACAAACGGCAAAACGGCGATCGACTTGCTGTCTGCGGTCACGGCTGTTGTCGATCTTGGAGTGCGCAAAAATTGATAAGCGAGCAAGCCCGTTGCGATGATCGCAACGCCGGCAATAAATGCGGCGAACTTGCGTTTGCTCCAGTAGGGAAACGATCGGACTTCGTCGGCCGAAACATCCGCCGTCCGCTTCATTCCTTGCGGCGTCATTTCGAAGGCCCATGAAATGAAGACGGCAAAGACAAAACCGAGCGCCAGGAACACAGTGAACGCTTTCATCACCCAACTCGGCGCCTCGAACGTCGGCAGTAAAATCGAAGCGGCTTGGAACAACAGCCAGGCAACCACGGCATACGCGACCGCAACTTTGTAAACGTTGCGCCGCTTCAACTCGGCGAAAAAATTACTCATTTCGACCCCAGGGATTTACGACGCCGATTCTCCCATAAACCCGCAGGATGTCGATCTTTGCGAGCTAATCGGTGCAAATCCTGCTGGTAAAACTGCGCTTCTCCAAAGCTCTCTTCGCAGAGATCACAGGTCACAAGTCACAAATCAGATGTCATTAGGAGGAGAACGCCAAATTCGGAAGCGCACAGCGCTGGATCGCAGTCGCAGAATTAGTAATTCGATCATTTTCCTGGTTCTCAGTTTCGTTGTGAGCGAATCGGGCGGAGAGCGGATCAATCAGGAAGGACGAATCCTCGGGCCCGCACCGGTGGTGACGACGCCGACGCTGTTCAATACGTCACAAGCGGACGCGATCATTTCGGCGATGCAGATTTTTCCGGTGACGAATCCATGGAATGAAGACATCTCGCGTCGTCCGCTGTTATCGAATTCGGCCACGATGATTTCGCAATTGAAATCGGATTTGTCATCGAGCCGGCAAACGTTGCGACCGTTTTACGAAATGAATTACGTGCTCGTGCCGGACAATCAGGCGCGGGTCACGATTCCGTTTCTTGATTACCCGGATGAATCGGATCTCGATGGGGGAACCTATCCGAACGGCAGTTACCCGATTCCGTCGAACATGCCGATCGAGACCTGGCCGCGCGGCACCGGCACTCTGACGCTGCAACAATGGCAAATGGACGCGACCAACATCGGCGGAGATCGTCACGGGATCATCGTCGCGCCGGGCGCGGGCTCGATCTGGGAAACGTGGCAGATGAAATTGACAACGAACGGCTGGCAAGCGTCCTGTGGCGCAAAGTTCGATCTCAATTCAAATGCGTTGCGCCCGGCTGGCTGGACTTCCGGCGACGCAGGTGGACTGCCGATGTTTCCTGCGCTGGTGCGTTACGATGAATGCGAACGCGGCGCGGTCGAACACGCGGTGCGTTTGTGCGTTCCAAAAACGCGGCGCGAATATATTTATCCGGCGAACCATTATGCGTCGTCGATCGCGGCAACATCGACCCAATATCCGGCGATGGGCGAACGCTTCCGATTAAAAGCCAGTTTCGTGGTGCCGAGCGGATGGACGATTGAAGAGAAGGCGGTCTGTTACGCGCTGAAAAAATATGGCGCGATCGTGGCCGATAACAGCGGCGGATTTTTTTCCATTTCGGTTTGTCCGGATGACCGGTTCTCGTCGGTTGCGTTCAACAATCTTTCCACGATCGACGTCAGCAATTTCGACGTGATTCAAACAACCGGGCCGACGCAAGGGCCGCGATCGCCCGGCGCACCGACAGTCGATGCCGGCGCAGACCAAAACATCAGCAATCTAGGCACAACGTTGACCGGCACGATTGTCGATCCAAGCGGAAGCGCGACGATTTTGTGGAAACTCTATTCAGGACCAGCGGCGGTAAATTTCGCCAATTCAAACGCTGCGACAACGGTGGTAAATTTTTCCCAGTCCGGAACCTACACATTCGAACTGAGTGCGGATGATTCAGTTCACGCAGTCGCGTACGACGCGATGATCGTGAATGTGCAAACCGGTTCACCAACACCAACACCAACTCCAAGCGCGACGCCAACGGTCACACCTTCGCCGACATCAACTCCAACGCCCTCTCCAACTCCAACTGCAACACCCACCGCGACTCCGACAGTCACGCCGACGCCAACTCCAAGTCCCACACCGACCGCAACACCAACTGCAACGCCGACGGTGACGCCAACACCCAGTGCGACGCCGACCGCGACTCCAACGCCAAGCAGCACGCCGTCAACGACACCAACGATCACCGTTTCAGTTTCACCGAGCAGCGTGATCGAAGGAAATGATGCAACCTTTACGTTTTCAAGTTCGGTCGTCGTTTCACAACCAGTGACCATCAGTTATTCGATGCGCGGCACCGCCTTCAACGGAACCGATTACACATTGAGCGGAACGGCAGGGGAGGTGACGATCAGCGCCGGACAAAATTCAGCCACGGTAACGTTGCATTCGATCGCCGATGGCGTGCGGGAGAAAAACGAAACGGCAGTAATGGCATTGACGACCGGAAGCGGTTACAAAATTCCGAGACGCGGCGCCAAAGCCACACTCACAATCCTGAACGCCCCGTAGTCCGAGCCGGACTGGCATCTAACAGAAAAACACAGTCGGTCCTGTTGTCTGGAAAATTCGTTCGTGTGTTGCTCAAAAATCGATAGCGGTCGGCGGATGACCTGCTAACTTCCGCGCACAAATATGAAAAAAGCATTTCCATTCCTTCTCGCACTCACTGTCACCGCGATCTGCATCTCGGTCGCGAGGGCAGGGGACGTAAGCGTTAAAGTCACGATGACGACAGGTCCGCAGGATGATCCGACGACGACGTTCGCAGCGAACACCCCCAAGCTCTACGCGATGTTTAAAGCCAAAGGCGCAAAGGATGGGGACAAGATCCGCGGAGTATTGATTGCGGAAGATGTTGGTGACGCCGCGCCGGCGAATACCAAGGTTCTCGAGGAAACGCTCGACGTAAAAGGTTACAGCGCCGGCCGCGATTTTAGTGGCGATTTTAATTTCAGCAAACCAACCAAAGGCTGGCCGGTCGGCAAATACCGCGTGGAAATTTACGTGAACGACGAGCTCGCCACGACCGCGAAGTTTACGGTCAAAGCCGGCAAGAAAAAATCCAGCGGCGAAGAAGAAGAGGAAGAAGAGTCCGGCGATTAATTTATTGCCGGCGATTGAATGTGTTCGGGCCGCGGGCCGAGGCCGATGAAACGTGCCGGCAACGCACGCAATACCGGGAACCATTGCAAAAGCCTCACAAAAATCGGAAGCGAGTCTCCGCTCTTCGACTCCCGTCCGGTCACAACTCGGCGGTGAACGAATGTTTGCATCGCTTGAATGAGACGGGTCGGCCATTCCCGGCGCTGTTGAATTTGCTCGAGCTCAGCGACCGAAACGGGCCCGCTTCTTAGTTTCGCGGCCAGCAGATTCGCGGTCGCGACCGCGTCCTGGAGCGCGAGATTGATGCCGACCCCACCCGCGGGCGACATCGCGTGCGCGCTGTCGCCAATACAAAGCAAGCCTTCACGACACCATTTTTTCAGGCGATTGATCTGAACAGTGAGCAATTTGATTTTCGACCAATCATCCAACTCGGCAATGCGGTCCTGTAGAAAAGGCGCGAGCGAGACGATTTCTTTATGCAAAGCGGCAAGCCCGCGCTCTTTGGCCGCTTCGATGCCGCCTTTGGAATAACGAAACCGGCCTGATAATAATTTTCCCGGTCAATCAAGACGAGCAGTTTGCCGTGACGAAAGAACCCGAACAACTGTTCAGGATCGCTGTTGCGTTTCGAAATGTGCATCCAAAGCACATCGATCGGCACTCCGATCTCTTGAATTTCGAAACCCGCCCGCGTGTGAGTGATCGCGTGGCGGCCGTCCGCGCCAATGACGAGGTCGGCACGGAAATCGCGATCGCCTTCCGGAGTTTTCGCGCGCACGCCGACTACTCGGTCGCCTTCGATGATTAGATCGACAACTTCGTGCTGCAGGTGGAGCGCGAACGAAGGGAAAGCCTTGGCCTTTCCGGCAAAAAAGTTCAGGAAGTCCCACTGCGGCATGAATGCGATGAATTTGCAGTGCGTCGGCAGACGCGAGAAATCGGCGATGCCTGCGATGTGGCCATTAAAAATTCCTCTCAATCGGGAGAACTCCTGATGCGGTAGCTTTAGGAATTCATCGAGCAATCCAAGCTCGTGCATCAATTCGAGGGTCGACGGATGGATTGTGTCGCCGCGGAAATCACGAAAGAAATCGGCGTGCTTCTCCAGAACGACCACCTCGACTCCGGCCCGCGCCAATAAATAGCCAGCCATCATCCCAGCCGGCCCGCCGCCAACGATCACGCAACGCGTCCGGATGTCAGGCAGTGCGGACATGAGTTAAATCACATCAGCGTTTGAAAGAGAAGGAAGCTGGCGATAACCGTTTGAACGAGAAAGAAAATGGCGAACGCTTTATGATAGCGCTCGTTGTGCGTGATCGCGGCGGTGGCGAGTCCAGCAAAATAGAGCGAGTTGCTGATGACATATTGGGGACCTAACGCGAGAAAATGGGGGATGCCTTTGAGAAGCGTGTCCGCAAAGTCGACCAGCGTAAACATGCTGAAGATCGAGAAGAAGGCACGGTGATTGGCGTAAAAGTGTTTTTTGTAGTCGACGAACTCGTCGAAGGCGCTTTCGGACGGGAAAAGCAGAAGCGAGGCGAGATAGAGAATGGTCGGGGAGATCAAAACAAACACGAACAGGTAAATCGTCCACGGCTCTTGATTACGCCAGCGATAGAAAATCCACCACGCGATCACGAGGTAGAGAAACAGGTTCACGATCCAGATCGCGTGCACCCAATAAACACGGCGCCGTGAACGTGCTTGCAGCATTTCACCGACGCCTGCGAGCACTCGTGTCATTCCCAAGGCGAGAACGATCGAGATCAGAACTGAGAGATAGCTGAACGGATCCACGGCGCGATCTTTGATTTATGAAGTTTGATGTTCGATGTCGATCTTATGCTCGTGCCCCGTGTAAGGCCGAAATCTTTCCAAAAATATTTTTGCGGTAATGGTCCGATAATGTTCCGCGTGCGAAGATGTGGGCATGAAAGCCTACTCATGCCTCAGCAGGATTAGATACGTTGAATCAGTCGTTCAGTTCTTCACGTCACATAAGTGTTTGAGATCGGCAGTAGCCGTGGCGATCGCGAGTCTCGCGCTGATGAGCGCAAGCGCGGCAGATTTCTGCCAGCAAACTTCGCAGGACGCACTCGATGGGTGCCAGAACAACGCAAAGGGCGATCGCTCGATTGCCCTGGGCAAATGCGACAACGTTTCCGATCCAACCGCGCGTACTGACTGTCGCAACCAGGCCGCGACCGATTTTCAAAATGCGATGCAGACATGTCAGGATGAATTCAATGCACGGCAGTTCGCTTGCCAGAAACTCGGTCCGGCGCCCTACGATCCGGTAATCAATCCGGCGAACTTTGTTCAGGGAGTAAACAATCCTTATTTTCCGCTGCCTCCGGGTCGAACTTTAGTTTACGAAGGCAAGACGGTAGATGGTTTCGAGCACGATGAATTCATCATCACACGCAAGACGAAAGTGATCCAAGGCGTGACCTGCGTTCAAGTGCGTGACCTCGTTTATCTCGACGGCGTGCTCGCGGAAGACACGCTCGATTGGTTCGCGCAGGACAAGGACGGCAACGTTTGGTATTTCGGCGAGAACACCGGCGAGCTGGTCGATGGACGCTTCGTCACTTTGGATGGCACGTTCACGGCCGGAGTGAATCGTGACAAGCCCGGGATCATCATGGAAGCGCATCCGCAGATCGGCGATTTTTATCGGCAGGAATTCTCGCTCGATAACGCCGAGGACTTTGCGGAAGTGATTACCCTCAGTGCCACGGTGAAAGTGCCAGCCGGCACATTTAAGAATTGTCTGCAAACGCAAGAGACGACGCCGCTGGAAACGGATCTTCTTGAGCAGAAATATTATTCGACCGGCATCGGCAATGTATTGACCGTAAATTCGCGAAACGGGGACAAGCTCAAGCTCGTTAAGATCACGATCAATTAAGAAACGCGCTGTCGGCCTTTTGGCGGTCACAGGGCGTAGCTTCGGACAATGTGAAAACGATCTCGGTGTGATTGAGCTCGGCGTCGAGTTTCATTCCGAGTGATTGGGCATAGGCTCTGGCGAGGGCGAGGCCGAGACCGCAATGGTCCGGCGAGGAGCGCGCAGCATCTTTTTGCCAGAACCGCTCGAAAAAGTGCGGGACATCGTCTGCCACTAGAGCATCGTTTGTGTTTGAGATCAGCAAATGCTCGCCTGTCCCGTTCTTTTCGACTCGCACTTTGACCCAACTCGCCAGACGACTGTGGTCGACTGCATTGGAGAGCAGATTACTAAAGATGGATCGAAGAATGGTTCGGTCAGTGAACCAACAGGTGTCGTTCGGCACATTGAGGGAAACAGATAACTGCTTATCGCGCGCCTTGGCTTCAAAGGGATGATAAACTTCCTGGAACAGAGCGGCCAGGGGAACGCGTTCAGGGCGCGGACTAAGCAAGCTTCCTTCACATCGAGCAAGCGCCATTAAGCCGGCGGCAATCGATTCCATTTGCAACGCGATGTTGAGCGCTTCCTTCAATGCGACCTGGGTCACGTCGTCGGGCCACTTCAGCGCGACTTCCGTAACAGTGCGCAATTCTGCGATGGGCGTGCGCAATTCGTGTGCGACATCGGCGCTGAAGCGGCGTTCGCGCGCGAACGAATCTTCCAATCGTGCGAGCAGATCGTTGAGCCGTTGCGCGATTGGCAACAATTCCGATGGAATGCGTTCGGTTGGAAACCGCAGTTGGAGCGAAGATGCGTCGATCGTTTCGGCGTGTTGCGCGAGAGCGGACAGGGGACGCAGTCCGCGGCGTACGCTTACGCTAACTACCGCAGCAGTTGCAGCGGCGAGTGCCACACCAACGAGTGACAATACCACCCGCAGATAACGCAGCTGCCTGTCGAGCTCAGCGCGGTGAAAGCCGGCGACAACAGTCACTTCCTTGGTCAATGGCGGCGCACCCGGACTGCGCGGTGTGTCTTCGTCTTCCTTTGGCGCAAAGCGGATACCGACGGCGCGCCCGTTGGTTCCATCGGGCAGCGTGACATTCCAAAACTTAGGTGAATGGAGCGCACCGAAACGCTGCGTCAGGTTTTGCTCTTCCTCGAGTGAAGGCGAACGGTAGAGGGTCGCTCCGTCCGGGAGCCAGAGTTGAAAATAATCAGGATGATCCTCTCGCTGAAATTTCGGCATGAACTCGCCGCTGGAATCGAATTTGAAACCGGCCTCGCTTTGTTCGGTCATATTAGCGAGCGCTTGAATATCTGTCGTGAGTGCAAGATCGAACTGGCTGATCATTCCGGCGCGAACGGCGAAGTACGCGATCAAACTGCCGGCAAACCAAAGCAAACAGCAGATCGTGCCGAGGGTCAGAATCAGGCGGCGTTGAATCGAGTTCATATCGATTCGTTTTCTATGGCGTAGCCCATGCCGCGGCGCGTGTGAATGAGGGCCCTCGTGCCGGGCGGACTAATTTTCTTGCGCAGAATGCAAATGCCGGAGTCGACCGTGTTGCTCATCAAGTCGGCGGCATCGGAATAAATATGTGCCTCGATTTCGGATCGAGATACGACCTGGCCGCGGCGCACCGCGAGATATTCCAGCAGCTTGAATTCACGGGCCGTCAGTTCGATCGGCTTTCCTTTCCGGAAAACTGCACGCGCGACGGTATCAATTTCCAGGTCGCCGATGTCGATCTTGGGATTCTTGCTTTGATAACTGCGGCGGCAAAGTGCTTGCACTCGCGCGAGCAGTTCCTCGAACGCGAACGGCTTTACCAGATAATCATCCGCACCCGCCTGCAAACCGCCCACTCGGTTTTCGACCGTGTCTTTGGCGGTGAGAATAAGAACGTGCGTGCCGTTTTTCTTTGCCCGCAGACGCCGCACCAGCGCGAGGCCGTCCAACTTCGGCAACATCAAATCCAGAATGATCGCGTCGTATTCATTCGACTCCGCCAGCCAAAGACCTTCTTCGCCGTCGCCGCTGACGTCGACCGCATAACCGGCCTTGCGCAAGCCGCGCGCGACCGATGCTTGCAGCCGGGTAGAATCTTCAATCAAGAGGAGGCGCATAAGGTCGACCTCCTGGATTATATCACGTTAGGTTACCGAAACATTACGGGTGCGGGGGAGGGCACCAGAAATTTTTGCCAGACGCATTTGTCATAATGATTCGATAATGTTCGCACTGGAAAGATGCGGATTCCTGAGAACAGGAATCGACAAATAACCGAGGAGCCAAATTGAAAACATCCAGCCAAAAACTTGCAGCGAAAAGTTATCAGACAAGATCGACATCGAACGTCAGCCCCGCGCGCATATTGCGTGGAGCCATTTTGATCATGACGTTGACCGCCGCCCTAGTCATCGGGCGAGAATCTTACAAACCGGTGATCGATCCCGCGAATTTTCAATCGAAGGTGGACAATCCTTACTTTCCGCTGGTTCCCGGCATGACCCTAAAATATCAGGAGAAAGGCGGCGGAGAGATGACCGAGAACGAGATCACGGTCACCTCGGAGACGAAAGAAATCATGGGCGTAAAGTGTGTAGTCGTGCATGACGTAGTCATGGAAAAAGGGGGAGTAAAAGAAGACACCTACGATTGGTACGCGCAGGACAAGCAGGGATCGGTCTGGTATTTCGGCGAAGCGACCAAGGAATTCAAAGCCGGAGGCCGGATTAGTCATGAAGGTTCCTGGGAGGCAGGCGTGAAAGGAGCTCAGCCGGGAATCATTATGCCGGGCGATCCTAAACCGGGAAAACCGTACCGACAGGAATATTCGCCCAACACGGCGGAGGACATGGGCCAGGTCGTTGCCACTAACGAGACGGTGACGGTTCCCGTTGGGACTTTTAGCAGATGTGTGAAAACGAAGGACTGGTCACTGCTTGAATCGGGAAACGAATACAAATGGTACGCCAAAGGCGTCGGCGTTGTGCGCACAGAGACAACCGCTCGTGAAATCGGAGTATTGATGTCGATCAAGCGTCCATAAGCCGGAGCGACTGCGTGATCTGTTCGGCCCGCACGCGACCATGCCGCAGTAAATCACGGACTGCTCCGGTTTATCGTGGCTTTTTCGTAGCTGCGGTTTTCATCGCGGTCGCGCACGCGCCCGCCAGAATTTTGCACACCAAAATCCCGCCGTCCGAAACCTGGGACCCGTGGCTTCCATTCACACTCGGGTCAGGCGTCGAGTACGAGCGGGACAGCGAACAGCGGCAGCTCGATTTCCCGATGCTACTCGAGTACAACTTCACGCAGACGCTCAAACTGACGGTCGAGCCGAACATTGTTTATATTTTGCCGAAGAGAAAAGGCGTCCGAGAAGTGGGCGCGTTCGGCGATCTCGAGACGACGGTCGAATACGAATTTTTGCGGGAGCGTAGATATCGGCCTGGGCTTACGGCGTTAGGTTCGATCAGATGGCCGACGGCGACAGATCGTGACGTCGGTGATCCCGGCCGCGATTACTCGTTAGGCCTCATTGCCAGCAAAGACCTGGTTTTTGTTGATGTCGATCTAAGCGCGATTTACACGTTCGTCGGCGGTCGACAAAGTCAAGACGCTGTCGAGATTTCAGCGGCTGGTAATTGGCACGTGAATCATTTCTTCGATATTGAGGGCGAGGTGGTGCACACGTTCGGGGCTGGCGGAATCCACGGACGCGCCGGTTCCCTCTCCGGAATTGGAACCGGTGGCCGCGGTATCGATTTAACTGAAGGAACTTTGGGCGTCGCGTGGCACATCACAAAACGACTCAAGATCGAGCAAGGCGGCATACTTCGGAGCGACGGAACGTGGCAGGTCGTGTTCGCGTGGGAATTCAGCTTCGCCGGCGATTGACGAACGAA
>Ga0137399_10001268_pt1 | contig 11400 bp, 9 predicted proteins | sample czorhiz316metaG_FD_104810 | JGI IMG/M metagenome (GOLD analysis project Ga0137399, IMG submission 104810) | Vadose zone soil microbial communities from Angelo Coast Range Reserve, California, USA - czorhiz3.16 metaG | ecosystem: Environmental > Terrestrial > Soil > Vadose zone | place: USA...
CGCCCTCCGCTTCCGAGGTGCGCAGGGCCTTCACCGGCGGCGCGGGAAGCCCGCGACGCGAGGCGAGGATCTGATCCGGGAGGTCAGGCAGCACGGGTGGCCTCCGGGCGACGGTAGTGGAGAAGATCCGTGCGGCCGCGCAGCTCGCGCACGCTGCGGAGTCCCAGCCGTCGCAAGAGGTCCACGAGCTCATGCTGGAAGGAGGCGTAGAGTCGGCTGATCCGCTCCCGGCCCCACTCGGGATCCACGAGGCCCGAGAGCTCGGGATCCGTGGTGGTCAGCCCGAACGGACACCCGCGCCCGCGCTCGCAGTTGCTGCAGCGCGTGCAGCCCAGCGCCACGAGCTCGGTCGTGCCCAGGACGCAGCCGTCCGCGCCCAGCGCGATCGCCTTGGCGATATCGTGCGCGGTGCGGATCCCGCCCGACGCCATGAGCACGATCTCGTCCCGGATTCCTTCGGCCGCGAGAAACCGGTGCACGCGGGGAATCGCGAGCTCGATGGGCATGGCGATGTTCTTCTTCGCGATCTCCGGCGCCGCGCCGGTCCCGCCGTAGCTTCCGTCCACGTGCAGGATGTGGGCCCCCGTGTAGTAGCTCCCGACCGCCACCATATCCACGTCGGTCGGCGTGGAGACCTTCACGGATACGAGCGCCGTGGGATGCATGGCCTTGATCCAGTCCACGTGCTTCTTGTGGTCCTCGACCGAGTAGACGCTGTGGAAGGGAAAGGGCGAGAAGAGGCTCACCCACGGCACGCTCTCGCGCATCTTGGCCACCGCCATGGTGGCCTTGTCGCCGAGCAGATGTCCGCCCAGTCCGGGCTTCGCGCCCTGCGCGTACTTGAACTCCACGATCGGGGCGCGCTGGATCGTCTCCTCCCGGACCCCGAACATGCCGGTCGCGATCTGGGTGATGACGTGCTCCTTGTACTCGGCGACGGAATCGGGGTACCCGCCCTCTCCGGTGCAGGTGAACGTGCGCCATTCCTTCGCGGCCTTGGCGCGCGCGAGCATGATCTGCTCGCTGATCGAGCCGTAGGACATCCCGGCGCCGTACCAGGGGATCGGGATCTCGATGGGCTTGTCGTACGGGCGTCGGTTCAATCGGATCGAGGTATCGATCGCCTCGCGCTCGGGCACGCGGCGCGATGCCTCGACGAACTGAAAGTCCAGGAGATCGAATCCGCCGCCCGAAGCTCCGATCCGGTACTCCAGGCCGTTCTGCGGCGGGCGACCGGTCTCGGCCTGCACCCAGGTGGCGAGGATCAGCTCGGAGGGCCAGCGCGCGTCGCCCAGGGCCGGCGGGCGGAATCCCATCGTGGGCCACCGGTGGAAGCCGTCGTGGAGCGCGCGCTTGTGCTTCTCCACGATGAGCGGGATCGCGTTCGCGCTCATCCTTCGTATCCGGCGATGCCCTGGAAGGCTTCGCGCTCGAGGTCCTTCTGGAACATGCATCGACCCAGCTCGCCGCGGAGCCGCCGTACCTCGCGGATGCCCATGGCGCCCAGGATCTCGAGGAGCTGGTCGCGCCAGGAAGCGGACAGATTCACGATCCGCTGCACCGCCCAGTCGTGCTCCAGCGCCGGAAGCCGGATCGACCCGTCGCGGAACGTTGCTTGAAGGGCGACGAGGAGAGGCAGATCCAATCCCACGACGTCGAGGCCGCAGATGATCGCCTTCGGCACGTGCTCGGCCAGCCCGATCCCGCCGCTTCCCAGGAGCGTGACCTCCTCGCGGACGCCCCGCTCCACCAGGCGCTTGTGCTGCTCCTGGAGCACGTCGCCCACGAAGCGTCCGCCGGCTTGGCCCATGTCGTCCGCGACGAGCTGGAGGATCCGCACGCCCGCGCTCAGCATCTCGGTGAGATCGCGCGCGGCGTCCACGCGCACCCCGATCCGGGCGTCCGGAAACCGCTTCCGCGCCTCCTCGAACCGGGTTCGATCCCAATCCTCGAGAAGCACCAGCCGCGGCATCCACCGCAGGCCGTCCCAAGAGTCGCGCGCGCGCACGAGGGGAACGAGGTGCGGGCCCGCAGGCTCCGAAGCCACGAACGAGACCGGCGCGACCGCCAGCGTGTCGATCCGGCGCGCCGCGTCGGCCAGCACGCGCAGGAGCGGATCCGACCGCACGGGCTGGGGCGGAAGATCGAACAGGAACGGAACCTGGATGGGGAAGACGGCGGGCGAAGGTCCCAGCAACGATCCATCCGCCGCGAATGCGAGCCGCATCGGCTTCTCGCCGATCTCGGTCAGGGTGGAGATGAACTCACGGCCGTGGATCCCATCGCGGGTAGGACGGACGATCTCCGACATGTCGGTCCACATGCCATCCCATCCCGATCCCCCGAACGGACCCCGATAGCCCGCGCCCCGTACGGGCACCCGTCCCGTGCGCGCTTCGTAGAGGATGGTGTCCACGGCGTCCGGCCCGATCATGGTTCCGGGCAGACCGGAGCGCTCGGGATTGGGGTGGATCTGCACGATGCCGGGATACTGGGTGGTGCAGCGCAGACAGCCGACGCACAGGTGCTCGCGAGGGGCCAGGCCCCCGAGCGGTCCCGAGAACACTCCGTACACGCAGGGCCGGCTCAGGACCACGGGCATGTTGGCCTTGTACTCCACCAACTCTTGAAGCAAGAGCCCGATCAGGCGGCTCCTACGCACCTTCACCCGAAAGCGAGACGGGTGCGCATGAAGGTCGGGCTTTGCCTGGGTGTCGATGTGATAGCGCTGATAGGTGCTCATGACCGCGCCATTCTACCTACCTCGGGCGGTGGCGCAACTGCGACGTGACTACGTTGTAACTTCGAGCGTACGACCGGGTCCGCTGATCCGAGGCTATTCGTCGAAGAGGACGGTGCTCTCCTCGTAGAAGCGGATGTTCTTCTGGAGGGTCCGCTCTTCCATCCAGGCCTTGAGCCAGCGGTTCTTGTCCTCGAGCGTCCGGCCCGGGTCGGCCAGGACCTCGAGGGAGAGATTCACGCGGAGCGCGCGCCACGCGATCACGTGGCGTGTGATCCCCGCCGGAAGGCGGGCGTCGTTGGTGGCGATCTCGAGGATCTCCTCGGGATGGAACTTCGGAAAGACCACCAGTGCGGTCACGTCCGGGTAGCGGGCGTGCGCTTCCGCGAAGGTGTCGCGCGTCGCGCGGTGGAAGGGCACGCGATCGCGATAGAGATCCACCACGGCGTTCAGGAGCGCGTTCCGCTCGTAGAGGCCGTGATCCCCGAACAGCGTCAGGGCCTCATCCGCCTCCGACACGATGTAGGCGATCGCCTCGCGGCGCGCGATCAGCGCCCGCGCCGCGTGGACCTTTTCCCTCCGCAGCGATAGCCCCGGAAGGCGCGAGAGCTCACGCTCCAGCCGCTCGTAGGGATATCCCGAGAGGGCGTGGTGCCAGGTTCGCAGCTCCACGCCGGGGCCGTCGTAGCGCACCACCTGAACGAGGAGGTGCGGCCAGCCCAGATGCCGCGCCACCGAGACGCGGTTGGCGCCGTCCAGCACCACGTGCCGCGGCCCGTCTTCCGTGGTCAAGGCTTCCGTCACGATCGGGGGATTCTTGAGGACGCCGGACTTGCGCAGCCGCTCCGAGAGGCGGCCCGTCCGGCTCTCGTCGGCGCGCTCGTGCGGGACGAGGATCTCCGCGGGAACGATCCGGAGATCCGGAAGCTTGAATTCCTGTGTTTCGGCCAGGGACATGGCCAACCACTCTACCTAATGGCGGCGTCCGCGTCGATGCGCCCGGCCAGCTCCGCCAGGTCCCGGACGTGGAGGTGCGCCGCCGCGTGGCGCCGGGGCGGGCGTCCCACGAGGACGCAGGTGAGCCCCAGCCCGCGCGCGGTCGCGAGGTCGTAGTCGCCGTATGCCGAGACGTGCCACCAGCTCCGGTCGAACGCCGCGCCGCGGCGCGCCGCCGCGTGACGCCAGAACGCGGGATCCGGCTTGTAGCAGCGGACCTCCTCCGCCGTGATCCATCCATCGAGGTCGAATCCCAGCGCGCGCTGCGCCTGTCGGCCGTGGCGCCGGTCGCTGTTCGTGGTGGCCACGCAGGGCGCGACGCGCCGCAGGCGGCGGAGCGCCTCGCGGGAGTCGGGATAGAGGGGCCACGTGCCCGCCTCTTCCCCGATCGAGCGCGCGGCATGGATCGGGAGGTCGAAGGCGCGGGTCAGGCTCGCCGCGACGATCGACGCGTACGGGCGGAAGAGGCCGGATTCCAGCTCCGCCTGGAGGTCGATCACCCGGTCGAAGTCTTCGTCCCTGAGCTCCGCGCCGTGGCGCCGGAGCGAATCCCCGAGCCCGCGGCGCCAGTCGAGCACCGTCCCGAAGACGTCGAAGGTCAGGAGCGCTGGGCGCATTCCTTGAGCTCCAGAACCGCATCGCGGAGGTGGGCGGAACCGGGGCTTCACGTCGTACAGGGCCAAAGAGCCTCCTCTACCTTGCTCCCCGGATCTGCCGCACGAAGACGGTGCCGAGGATGAACCAGAGCGCGGTCAAAGTGAAGACCACCGTGTAACCGAGGAGGAGCGAGGTGGGCTTCAATACGGCGAGCAGGGCCCCCGTGAGCGCGGGCGCCAGCATCTGGGGCAGCACCAGCGAGACGTGCCAGATCCCCATGTCCTTGGCTGCGTTCTCTCCGGGAGGCAGGACGTCGATGGCCAGCGCCCAGTCCACGGCCTGGTAGGCGCCGTAGCCGACGCCGAACAGGGCGCCGATCCAGTACATCGCGGACAGCGAGGGGTGGAACCCCACGCCCACGAAGAGAAGGGAAGCCAGGGCCATGACGCCGCCGCTCAGATACACGAGCGGCTTCCGGCCCAGGCGGTCCGAGAGCGCCCCCGCCACGAGGCTGGTTGGAATCCCCAGCGCGATGATGATGCCCACGAGATAGGACGTGGCCTTGGCGGCGTTCGCCACGCCCACCACGTCGTGGAGGAAGAATTGGAAGAAGGTGAAGACCGAGTAGATCCCCATCGTGACCAGCGCGCGCGTGAAGAGCACGAAGAAGAAGTCCCGGTACCGGGGGCCGGAGAGGCGGAAGGAAGCCAGGAAGGCGCGCACGCGGAACGGCTCCGGTGCCGCTTGGAGCGGGCGCTCCTTCACACCCGCCACCGTGAGGACCGCGAAGAGCGCGAGCACCACGGCCGTCAGGGCGTAGATCGGGAGATAGCTCCCGTGTCCGACCAGCGCGCCGGCCAGGATCACGCCGAGAAGGGTTCCCACCGCGGTCATGAGCGCGAGCCATCCGCTGGCGGTCCCGCGCTGCTCCACGGGAACGAGGTCGGGGACCAGCCCCGCGTACGGCCCTCCCGCCACGTTCGCGCCCAGCTGCACGCCAAGATAGGCGAGAAGGAAGAGCCCGATCCCGCCCTGGCCTCCGATCGCCGCCATGGCGAAGAGGAAGACGATGTTGATCGCGGTTCCGGCCGCGAGGTACGGACGGCGGCGTCCCAGCCGATGCGCCGAGCGGTCGGAGAGGGCTCCCTCGATCGGCGTCGCGACCAGCGAGAGCAAGGCGCCCAGCGCCGGCACGAGCCCGTTCATGAGCTCCTTCCGGGATTCCCCCACGAGGGCGGCGATCTGATGGGGCATCACGACCGGAAGGAGCGCGCCCCACTCGAAGTTGTAGGCGAGCCAGAAGCAGGACAGGAGGAGCTGCTGGCGTACGGTGATCTTCAGGCGGGTTCCCGGTGGATCTCGTGCAGGGGATTTCCACCCCAGACCGTGCCGCGGGGCAGCGTCTTCCCCTTGGGGAGGAGCGAGAGCGCGCCCAGCACCGATCCTTCCTCCATCGTAGCTCCGGGGAAAACGACCGAGGACTGGCCCACGGTGCAGCGCGCGCCGATCCGGACGGGCCGGATCTTGAGAAGTCCCTTCTCGCCGACGTGGCCGATGATGACCGCGTCGCCTCCGATGAACGTGTCATCGCCGATCTCGAGGAGATCGAAATCGAAGAGGTTGCAGGTGTTGATCAGGACGTTCCGCCCGATGCGCGCGCCCATGAGGCGGAAGAACGCGTTCAGGATCGGCATGCCCTTGATGTGGTCCAGGATCAGGATCTTCGCCAGCCCGACCAGCGATCCCAGGAAGGCCCAGCGGATCGCGTACGAGGAAAGGAAAGGGTAGTCGCCCTCGCGGCTCCGGAATCCGATGAGCTTGCGGATCACCACGACGAGGACCAGGTACGTGAGCCCGAAGATCAGGTACCCGATGCCGAGCGCGAAGGCGAGGAGGATGGGCGAGCCGCGGAACCAGAAGACCTTCACGAAGAGAACGGCCGGAAGGAGCGCTACGCCCACCACCAGGAACTGGAAGACGAGGTAGAGAACGGACGCGAGCCGCAGCCCCGCGTCGAGCAGATGCTTCACCGGCCCTCCGGTTCGAGACGGCGCATCCTAGCACAACGTCGATCTACTCCGTGGCCTGCGACCCGGGGGTCTTGAGCCGCGACACGTACCCCGGCCATCGTCTCACGATCTCCTGATAGATGATCGCGGAGCTGTCCGGATGGCCGCTCTTGTAGTACGCGAACCCCAGGTCGTGGAGGATGACCGGCGAGTCGGGCTTGAGCCGCGCCGCTTCCCGAAGCATCGGGACCGCCTCCGCGTATCGGCCCAGCGCGTCGTAGCAGAGGCCCAGGTTGTAGCGCCCTTCCCACCGGTCCGGCCCCCGGCGGACCGCTTCTTCGAGAGGCGGAACGGCTTCCTGAATACGCACCATCTGCATGAGCTCGTAGCCAACGTTGGTCCAGTTGCGGGGATTCGTGGGCTCCGCCCGGACGGTCTCACGCGCGTAGTCGAGCGCCGCCTGGTGCCTCCCGTGATCCCGCTCGTAAAGCTCGAGCACGCTGTTCCCGTAGGAGCGCCCGTAACGGGAGACCCGCCCCGGGTCGTTTACCACGGCGGCGAAGCGCCGAACCGCGGCCTCCTCGCTCTGGTTCACGAGCACGAAGGAGAGAAGCGAGAGGATTCCGATTCCCGCCAGAGCGACGCTCCCGCGTCGCGGCAGATCCGTCGCGAGGTGCGCGCCCACGCCCACCCCGAAAACGGCACCCGGGAGGAGGAAGATCGAGGCCAGATCCCAGTCCTGCGCGGGGGCCACCGGGGTCATGAGCCCTACCAGCAAACAGAGTCCCGGCAGCGCCGCGACCGCCACGAGGAGGAGCGGACGCGAAAGTGGCCGGAAGCTTCCACGCGTCGAGACCGCCCAGGCCACGATCAGGAGCGCGGGCACCGGCATCGCGAGGAGGATCGCGTTCATCACGTCGGCTGCGTGCGGATAGGAGAAGAAGCCGTAGAGGCGGTGGTAGAGCGCTCCCTCGAAGCCCTGACGCATCCCGCTCGTCGCGGCGCGGATCGGCGCGGCCCACTGCTCGGGGCGATAGTCCAGGGCCGCGAGGAGTCCGAAGAGCAGCACGAACGGGGTCGCCAGAGCGAGGACTCGTTCCCGCCAGGACCCCTTCTCCAGCGCAAGCAGGACCAGATAGGAGGGCACGAGTGAGAGCGCGCTGAGATGGGACGCAATGGCAAGGCAGAGCGCGATCGCGGTCCACCACGGGGCATCGGCCCCGCGGGCGCGGCGCATCAGAAGCCAGAGGTAGAGAAGGATGAAGAGCGACGCGAAAGGATAGCTCTCGATGTATCCGAAGTAGAGCTGCGAGATGCCCAGGGATAGCAAGAGCGTGAACGTGAGGAGCAACCGCCCTTTTGCGGGAGCGATTTCGCCCGCGATGCCCGCGAGGATGGGAACGGAGAGGACGCCGCAGATCACGGAGAAGAGCGACATGCTGAGCGCGGCGGGCGCGCGGTTGGTGAGCCGCACCAGCGCGGCGAATCCTTGCCAGGCCGCGGCGAAGAGGGGCTCGTTGTACGGGCGATGGTCACCATGGCGCGCGGTATCGAGCCAGACCGTCCCGTCGCCCAGGAGCTGCGTGCGCGCGCGGAGAGCCCAGAGGAGGCATGCGTAGGGGAACATCAGGGCATAGGGTAGGAACGGGATCGCGCGGCCCGGCCGAGGGGGCTTGGATGGGGGCCGGAACGCCGTGAACGCGACCCGTCCCGCGCACGCGACCAGCCCCGCGAGCAGGAGTTCCCGTAGTGGCGACCGAAGGAATCCGGGCGCATGGAGGCCCCAGCCCCGGGGCCCCGCGCGGAGCGAGGCGGTGACGACCAGGGCCGCGTAGAGAAGGCACCCGGCGGCCAGCGCGATCCGGCCGGGCTCGGGCTTCGGCGGTTCGGGGCGTGGGGGCACGGGGTCGGAGTCTAACGCTGGTGGAGCTCCACGCCTAGGCTAGCGAACGATGCAGCGGTCGCAGACGGCGCCGGTCTTGATGTAGTACGCCGCGATGTGCGCGTTCTGGTCGGCGTCCTTCTGCCCGACCGCGCTGCTCGGCGTGCATTGGACGTTGTAGCGGATTCCCTCCCAATCCTTCGTACGTCCCACCGAATAGCCGTAGAGGATGCTGGAGGCGCTCGCGATCGTGGGGGTCACGACCGGCTCCTGGTAGCGCGTGACCAGCGAGTCCGTGGCCGACCGGAGCTTCATCGTGCTGTAGCGGTCGACGAAGTCCACGGCACGATCCCAGGACGCGATCGTCTGATCCCGGGGCACGACGAAGGTGAGCGACGTGTTCATGGCGCTCTGGAGGAGACTCTGCTCCTCGGCGGAGAGCTGGAACACCGAGGTGGAGGAGCAGGAGGCCGGAGCCCAACATAGCGCGAGAATGAGGACCGTCCGTGGGAACGAAAATCGCACAGAAGACATTGTAACCTATAGTTTCGACCCGATCGTGCCGAGATTCAGGTCTCGGAGTGGAGCCATGAGACGCCTGCCAACCATCACGCGCGGCCCTGCCGCCTCAATCCTCGCACCTCTCGCGGTTCTGGCCGCGCTCTCGATGGCTGCCCCCGCCGCCGGCGCCGGCTACGGCAACGAAGGGGAGCCCGCCTTCGGGATTTCCGGATACTTCAAGACCCCGCCGAAACTGAACGAATCCAGCACCCTCCTGGTCCGGATCTGGGGCGAGGACAGCTACGACGTCCCGATCACCAGCACGGCGCGGCTCTCGATCCCGGACGGGATCGAGGTGCTGCTCGGTGACACGGTGAGCGTGAACTACGTGGCCTGGCACGCGCGCCACCGGAAGCCCGAGCGGCTGCTCCTCCTCACCATCCGGCCGAAGAGCTACGGAAGCTACGTGATCCACGGCTCGCTCTCGATCCAGGGGGGCCTGGACTACGGCCGGGACGAGACCGACTTCGACCTTCCGTTCACGTTGTCGCCGGATTCGGCCACCTACGCGCGCGCCCCCCGCGCGACGCGCTTCGAGATCGTGCGGAACGGCCAGCGCTACCGCTACAGCGGACGTTATCTCGTTCCGATCGACAGCACCCAGGGGCTCCTGGAAGAGGAGATCACGTCGAAGCCCAAGCCGCTCGTACAGACGGCGGCGGCCTGCCACGTCTGTCCCGGTCCGCTACCGGCGATGGTTCCGTTCGTGGTCATGGTGGGGAGCGACGGTACGGTACGAGAATCGAGATTCCTCGACATCTCGGAGGAGGGCACCATCGATCCCACCCTGATCGCCGCAGCCGGCGGAAGCCTCAAGTCGTGGCAGTTCGAGCCGGCGCGCGCGGGATCCCTGGCGGTGGCGGACTACGTCGTCGTGCGCGTGCCCGTGAAGGACGGGTCGCCCTAGGCGGGAATCTCGCCGCCCAGGATCGCCGCGAGCTTCTTCGGGTCGATGTTCCCGCCCGAGACCACGCAGACCACCTTCGAACCCTCGGCCTCTCCCTTGAGCGCCGCCGCCACGGAAGCGCCGCCCGCGCCCTCCGCGACCACCCGGATTCGCTCCACCAGGAGACGGATCGCGTGGGCGACCTCCTCCAGGCTCACGACGATCGTCCCCTCCACGAGGCCGCGCACCATCGGCCACATTTCGGGTAAGACGCTCCGCCCCCCGATCCCGTCCACGAAGCTGGGTCGGTAGTCGATGGTCCGCGGCTCGCCCTCGCGAATCGACGCGGTCAGGGGCGCCGCGGTCTCGACTTCGCACGCGTAGGCGCGCACGTCCGCCTTCTTCGTAGCCGCGGCGATCGCGATCCCCGAGATGAGCCCGCCCCCGCCGTAGGGGACCAGGATCGCCTCGGTGTCCGGCAGATCCTCCATGATTTCGAGCCCGATCGTCCCGTTGCCCGCGATCACGGCCGGGTCCGCGACCGGGTGGATGAAGAGCCCTTCCATGCCCGGGTACCCGTGCTCCTCCATGACGCGCCACCAGGTCTCGAACGGAACCTTCACGATCCTGGCGCCCAGGCGCTCGATGGCGTCGAGCTTGGTCTTCGGCGCCTGCTCGGGAACGATGGCGGTGCAGGGGATTCCCATCGCCCGCGCCCCCCACGCCACGCCCTGCGCCATGTTCCCCGCGCTCGCGGTGTAGACGCCGCGCAAAAGCCGCTTGGGATCCGCCGAGCGCATGGCGTTCGTGGCGCCGCGAAGCTTGAAGGAGCCGATGGGCTGGAGGCATTCCAGCTTGAGGTGGATCCGCGCGGGCGCGTCGGGCAGATCCAGCGGGACGAGGGGGGTGCGGAGCACGACGTCCTGGATCCGTGCCCGTGCCCGCGCGATCTCTTCGGGCCGGGGCGGATCAACCGCCCGCATCGCGCGTCCCACCGAGATCGAGCTCTATGCCGCCGCCTCGCTCGAGCGCGGTTCGGTAGATGTGGTGCGCCGCCGCCAGGTCCTCGACCGCGATTCCCAGCGACTTGAAGAGTGTGACCTCCGTCGGCGCGCGCCGTCCGGGCACGCGGCCGAGAAGGAGATCGCCCACTTCGCCCACGATGTGGCTGTCGTCGATCGCGCCCTCCTTCTTCGGAATCAGGAAGTCGCCAGCCTCGTTCAGCGTGGACTCGCGGCGGTCCACGTAGAGACGCGAACGAATCACCGCGTGGGTATCCAGCTCCCGCGCATTCGGGAAGCAGGCGCCGACGGCGTTGATGTGGGCTCCGGGCGCGATCCACTCGCCCCGGAGCACGGGCTCCTTCGAAGCCGTGGTGGTGCAAATGAGGTCGGCCCCTTGCACCGCGGCGCGGGCGTCCTCGTGCACTTCGATTCCCGGCATCCGGCCATCGGACTCGCGCTCGGCGAAGGCCCGCGCGTTGTTCTGGTTTCTGCTCCAGACGCGGATGCGTCTGAGCTTCCGCACCGTCCGCATGGCTTCGAGATGGGTGCGCGCCTCGACTCCCGAGCCCAGGATCGCGAGATCCCCCGCGTCCTCGCGCGCGAGGAGCCGCGTGGCCGCGCCGCTGGCCGCGGCGGTCCGGATGGACGTGATCGAGGTCGCGTCGATCACCGCGAGGAGCCGGCCGTGCTCCACCTCGAAGAGCACCACCACGCCCTGGTGGGAA
>Ga0137399_10001269_pt1 | contig 11400 bp, 9 predicted proteins | sample czorhiz316metaG_FD_104810 | JGI IMG/M metagenome (GOLD analysis project Ga0137399, IMG submission 104810) | Vadose zone soil microbial communities from Angelo Coast Range Reserve, California, USA - czorhiz3.16 metaG | ecosystem: Environmental > Terrestrial > Soil > Vadose zone | place: USA...
CCCTCGAGGGCCTGTCGAAGGTGACCGCGCTCGAGGGCGGTCCGCACGACGTGACAAGCAACTGCGTCAACCCCGGATACGTCCGCACGCCCCTGGTGACCAAGCAGATCGCTGACCAGGCCCGTACGCACGGCATCCCAGAAGATCAGGTGGTGGCCGACATCCTGCTGATACAGAGCGCGATCAAGCGGCTGGTCGAGCCGGAAGACGTTGCCGCCCTTGTTGGTTGGCTGGCATCACCGGCCGCGGGGATGGTCACCGGCGCGTCGTACACCATGGATGGCGGCTGGAGCGCCCGATGACACAGGCCCCCGATGCGCTGGCCGTTCCGCAGTGGCAGCCGACGGCACGCGATATCGCGGACGCACGCGTCACCGACTTCACCCGGTTCGTGCAGCAGCGCACCGGCGCGTCGCTGGACGACTACCAGTCGCTGTGGCAGTGGTCGGTCGACGACCCTGCCGCGTTCTGGGGCGCGCTGTGGGAGTACTTCGAGCTCGGCGCCCCGCCCGATTGCGTGCTCGACAACGCGGAGATGCCGGGTGCGCGGTGGTTCCCCGGTGTGCGCATGAACTATGTCGACCAGATCATGCGCAACGCGCGTAGCGACCGCCCTGCGATCCTGCACGTCAGCGAGGACCGGCAGGTCACCGAGCTGTCATGGCACCAATTGCTCGGGCGCACCGCAGCGTTCGCGCAGACCCTGCGTTCGCACGGGGTAACGGCGGGCGATCGTGTCGTGGGCTATCTGCCCAACATCCCAGAGGCGATCATCGCGTTCCTGGCCTCTGCGAGCATCGGCGCGATCTGGAGTGCATGCGGCCAGGACTATTCCGCGAAGGCGGCGCTGGACAGGCTCGGCCAGCTCGAGCCGGTGGTACTGGTCGCCGCCGACGGCTATCGGTACGGCGGCAAGTCCCACGACAAGCGCGACGACGTCGCCACGCTGCGGGCCGGCCTGCCGACGCTGAGGGCCACCGTACTGGCATCGGAGCTCACGACCGAGTTCGACGCCCATGACCTGGACACGGTGCCCGTCGACTTCGACCATCCGTTGTGGATTCTGTTCTCGTCGGGCACCACAGGGCTGCCGAAGGGAATCATGCACGGGCACGGCGGCGTCGTGCTCGAGCACTTGAAAGCCATTGCACTGCAGTCGGATATCGACGCTGACGATACGTTCTTCTGGTACACCAGCCCGAGTTGGATGATGTGGAACTTCCAGGTTGCCGGTCTCTTGGTCGGTGCGACGATCGTCTGCTACGACGGCAGCCCGTCGTATCCGAGACCGGACGCGTTGTGGGACATCGCCTCCCGCGTCGGCGCCACGGTGCTGGGCACCAGCCCTGGCTACGTGTTGGGCTGTGCCAAGGCGGGCGCCGTGCCGCGCACCGACCATGACCTGTCGGACCTGCGGACCGTCGGGATCACCGGCTCGTCGCTCCCGCCGTCGTCATCGCTCTGGCTGCGTGACAACGTCGGTGAACGCGTCCAGGTGGCGTCGATCAGCGGCGGCACCGATGTGGTGTCGGCGTTCATCGGCGGTGTCCGCACCGTGCCGGTGTGGCCCGGGGAGTTGTCGGCGCCGTATCTCGGTGTCGCGCTGGACGCCTGGGATGAGTCGGGAAAGCCGGTGCGCGGCGAGGTCGGTGAGCTGGTCATCACCAAGCCGATGCCGTCGATGCCCATCGCTTTCTGGAACGACGCCGACGGAGCACGTTATCGAAGCGCCTATTTCGAGATGTTCCCCGGCGTCTGGCGCCACGGTGACTGGATCACCATCACCGGCCACGGCAGCATCATCGTGCACGGACGGTCGGACTCGACGCTAAACCGGCACGGCATCCGGATGGGCAGCGCCGACATCTACCAGGCCGTCGAGCGGCTGCCGGAGATCGCCGAGGCATTGGTGATCGGCGCCGAACAGCCCGACGGCGGCTACTGGATGCCGCTGTTCGTGGTGCTCGCCGATGACGCCGAGCTGACCGACGAGCTATGCGACCGCATCAGGCGCACCATTCGCGAAGAGGTGTCACCGCGGCATGTGCCCGACGACATCCTCGTCGCCCCCGGTGTTCCGCATACCCGCACCGGAAAGAAGCTCGAGGTGCCGATCAAGAAGCTGCTGCAGGGCGCCGATCCCGGCAGGATCGTCGAACGTAGCGCCGTCGACGACCCCGCGTTGCTCGAGTGGTATGCGAAACTGCGGCGCTAGCCCAGCCAGGACCCGATGCGGTGCATCGCTTCCTCGATGTCGCTGGTCGGGCCGGCGAACGACAGCCGCACAAACGATCCGCCGCGCACCGTGTCGAAGTCGATTCCCGGCGCGATCGCAACGCCGGTGTCGTGCAACAGTTTCGAGCACAACGACAGCGAGTCCGTGGTCAGGTGCGACACGTCGGCGTAAACGTAGAACGCGCCGTCAGTGGGGGCAAGGCGGTCGATGCCGACCGAGCGCAGCCCGTCGAGCAGCAGCTGCCGGTTGGCCGCATAGTGATGCAGGAGCGCGTCCGCCTCGGCGACCGATTCTGGTGTGAACGCCGCGACGGCGGCTACCTGCGCCAGCGCAGGCGGGCAGATGGTGAAGTTTCCCGTCAGGCAGTCCACCGCCCGCTGTAACTCCCGCGGCACCAGCAGCCAGCCGAGCCGCCACCCAGTCATCGCGAAATACTTCGAAAAGCTGTTGACCACCACGGCATCTCGCGATGTCTGCCACGCGCAGCTGGTCGCTGGTGCGCCCTCATACACCAGGCCGTGGTAGACCTCGTCGCTGATCAGACGAATTCCCGACCGTTCGCACCACGAGGCTATCGCGGACAGCTCTTCGGGCGGAATCACCGTTCCTGTCGGGTTGGCCGGGCTTGCCACGATCACGCCATGAACCGGCGGATCGAGATCGGCGAGCATCCGGGCCGTCGGCTGGAACCGGGTGTCCGGCCCGCAGAGGATCTCGACGACCTCACAGCCAAGCGCCGACAGGATGTTGCGGTAGCACGGATAGCCGGGGCTGGCGATGGCCACTCGGTCGCCGACGTCGAAGCACGCCAGGAACGCCAGCAGGAACCCACCGCTCGAGCCGGTGGTGATCACGACGTCGCCTGCGTCGACGACGAGCCCGTGCCGGTCCGCATACGAGCTTGCAATCGCGGTGCGCAACTCGGGGATGCCCAGCGCCACGGTGTAGCCGAGAACGGTGTTGTCCAACGCCTCTTTCGCCGCCGCGCGCACGGCCGAAGGCGCGCCCGCGCTCGGCTGGCCGGCCGACAGGTTGACCAGGTCGCCGTGGGTGCGCTGGCGTTCCGCGGCGGCCAGCCACACGTCCATCACATAGAACGGTGGAATCCCGGCCCGCAGCGCTGCGCCTCGATTGCTCCTCGCGTCCGTGGTGCCCATCCGAGCCAGGCTAGAACACTTCGGATTCGAGCCGGCGCAGGTGCTCGCGCGGCGGACCCAACAGCTGGGCGCTGCCATGCGCCCGCTTGAAGTACAGCTGGATGTCGTGCTCCCAGGTGATCGCGATCCCGCCGTGCATCTGGACGGCTTCGGCGGCCACCTTCGAGAACGCCTCGGTGGCCGCCACCCGCGCCAGCGCTGCGGCCGTCGCCGACGGCTCGGTGACCGCGTCGTCGACAACCGCGCGCGCGGACTGCACCGCGACGTACAGATCGGCCATCCGGTGCTTGAGCGCCTGGAAACTGCCGATCGGTCGGCCGAACTGGACGCGGTCCTTGGTGTATTGGACGGTCAGCTCCAGACACCTTGTAGCGGCGCCGATCTGCTCGGCGGCCACGAGGATCGCGGCGGTGTCGGCGAGCCCGGGATCGGAGCCGATGTCCGCGGTGTCCTTGGGCTCGACGCAAGCGAGTCGACGCGTCAGGTCCATGGCCTCGATTGGGTGCGCGGTGAAGGTCGTCCAGCGGGTCAGCGTCGTCCCGGTGGCGGCGATCACGACATCGGCGATGTCGCCGTTGACCACGTAGCCGGGATCGAAAACGACGGTCCCGATCGATGTGCCCTCGGCCAGGCGCTCCAACGCGTCGGTGTCCGGCGCTTCCCCGGTTTGGATAGCGGCGAGCAAGGCGAGTTCAGCCAGCGTGGTGCCGAGCAGCGGCGTCGGTACCAACGCCTTGCCCAACTCCTCGAGCACGACGGCCGCATCGGCGAGTTCGCCGCCTGCGCCGCCCAGTTCTTCCGGCACCACCAGCGCGGCAGCACCGACCTGCTCGCACAACAGCTGCCACAGCGACTCGTCGTAGCCGCGTTCGGATGCCATCGCTTCCCGCACGGCCGCGGGCGACGCGTGCTTTTCGACCATTGCCGCGACGGTCTCGCGCAGCAGCTCTCGTTCTTCTGTCATGAGAAGGCCTCCAATACCCGCCGGCGGTGCCATGTCGGGTCGCCCCATGCCGAACGCAGGGCCTGCACCCGCAGCAGCCACAGCGAGAGGTCGTGCTCCTGCGTGAAGCCGATCGCTCCGTGGGTCTGCAGTGCCGATCGCGCCGCGAGCAACGCGGCATCGGACGAGGCGACCTTGGCAGCGCTGACGTCGCGTGCGGTGTCTTCCGAGTTGTCGGCGAGCGAAAGCGCCGCCCCGTACACCAACGGCCGAGCCAGCTCCACCGCGATGTGCACATCGGCGAGTTTGTGTTTGATGGCCTGATACGTGCCTATCGCACGGCCGAATTGCGTGCGCTGCTTGGCGTATTCGACAGACGCGTCGAGCAGTGCCTGCGCGGCGCCGACCAGCTGCGCGGCGGTGACCAGCGCACCGAACTCGTAAGCGCGCGCGACATCGGCCTGCTGCGGTTCGCCGCAGGCGTTGACGTCGAACAGCTTCCGGCTGGGATCGACGGACTCATGTCGCTCACCCAAGGCGCCGTTACGCACGGAACCGTCGGCGGCCACCAAGATCAGACCAGCCGAGTCGGCGTCGACTGCCCGCGGCACCTGCGGCGGCAGCGCGACGGTGGCGAGCAGTTCACCGGCGGCCAGCGCCGCGCTGCGGTCGTCATCGGCAAGCAGAATCGGTGCCACCGCAATGGATTCGGTGACAGGCCCCGGGACACACCAGCGACCCAGCCGCTCCGCGGCGACCACCAGATCCACCGGGTGGGCCCCGATGCCGTCGTACTTCTCCGGCACGGCCAGCGCGGTGACACCGAGGTCGGCCAGTCGGGCCCACACCTTGCGGCCCGGCGCGGTGTCGCCCGCGGCCCACGCCCGCACCGCGCCGGGCAGATCGGCGGCGGCCAGCGCCGCGTCGATGCTGGCCGCGAAATCGCGCTGTTGCTCGTCAGTCTCAAAAAACACAGTCGAAGCTCACTTCTTAGCCTCCCGAGGCAGACCCAGCAGCCGTTCGGCGATGATGTTGCGCTGAATCTCGTTGGTGCCCGCGTAGATCGGCCCGCCGAGCGCAAACAGCAGGCCGTCGGTCCACGAGTCGGCCAGTTCACCGTCGGCGTCCCGCATGTCAAGCGCAGTCTGGTGGATCGCGACGTCGAGGTCTGACCAGAACACCTTGGTCACCGACGACTCCGCGCCCAGCTCGCCGCCGGCGGCCACCCGTGTCACGGTCCCGAACGTGTGCAGGCGGTAGGCCTGCGCTTTGATCCACGCGTCGGCGACCCGGTCGGTGAACGCCTCGTCCGGCGCCGCTTTCCACTGCGCCACCAGTCGTTCGGCAGGGGCCAGGAAGCGCGCCGGGCTGCGCAGCGACATGCCGCGCTCGTTGCTCGACGTGCTCATCGCCGCGCGCCAGCCGTCGTGCACGCCGCCGATCACGTCGTTGTCGGGCACGAACACGTCGTCGAGAAAGATCTCACCGAAGCCGGTGTCGCCGCCGAGCTGCGCGATCGGGCGAACGGTGATGCCCTTGGCCTTCAGGTCGAACATGAAGTACGTCAGTCCGCGGTGGCGCTCGGCGTCGGGGTCGGACCGGAACAGCCCGAACGCCCTCTCGCCGAACGGGGCCCGCGAGCTCCAGATCTTCTGACCGTTGAGCAGCCAGCCGCCGTCGGTCTTGGTGGCCGTGGAGCGCAACGACGCGAGGTCGCTGCCGGACTCCGGTTCAGACCACGCCTGCGCCCAGATCTCCTCGCCGCTGGCCATTTTGGGCAACACGCGGTCACGCTGCTCTTCGGTGCCGTGCGCGAACAGCGTCGGCGCCAACATCGACGTGCCGTTGGCGCTGGCCCGTCCCGGGGCACCGGAGCGGAAGTACTCCTCCTCGTACACCACCCACTGCAACAGGGAGGCGTCACGGCCGCCGTACTTCTCCGGCCAGGTGATCACCGAAAGGCCGGCCTCGTAGAGCACCTTGTCCCAGTGCCGGTGCTGTTCGAAGCCTTCCGCGGTGTCGTAGGACTTCGTCGGTAGCGAGTCCTTTTTTGCCGCTAGGAATTCGCGCACCTCGGTCTGGAACTCGAGGGTGGCGTCGTCGAAATTGAGGTCCATAGAAACTAGTGAGTCCCTTCACGCAGCAGCGGCTTGACCACCTTGCCGCCTGGATTGCGCGGCAGCACGTCGAGGAACTCCACCGTTCTCGGTGTCTTGAACTTCGCCAAATACCGACGCGTGTAAGCGATTACGGTCTCTTCATCGAGGTTCGTGCCCGGCTTTGCCACCACGAAGGCCTTGCCGACCTCGCCGAGCCGGTCGTCGGGTACACCGATGACCGCGGAGTCGGCGACGCCGTCCAGCCGGGCCAGCACCTGCTCGACCTCGGCCGGGTAGACGTTGAAGCCGCCGCTGATGTACATGTCCTTGAGCCGGTCGGTGATACTCAGGTTGCCGGCGTCGTCGACGCGGCCGACGTCACCGGTGTGCAGCCAATCGTCGGCGTCTATCGCCGCGGCGGTGGCCTCCGGGTCCTCGAGATAGCCGAGCATGACGTTCGGCCCGCGCAGCAGCACCTCGCCGGTGCCGTCGTCGGCCGGGTTGTCGATGCGCAACTCGAAGTCGGCAATCGGTCGGCCACAGGTGGTGGCGACGGTGACCGCATCGTCGTCGGCGCGGCACATGGTGCCGAAGCCGTTGGCCTCGGTCAGCCCGTATGCGGTGAGCACGATGTCGAAATCCAGTTCGGCTTGCATGCGTTCGATGAGCACGACCGGGACAACCGCCGCGCCGGTGACCGCGAACCGCAGCGAGGACAGGTCGTAGTCACCGCGCCTGGGGTGGTCGAGCAACGTCTGGTAGATCGTCGGGGGCCCGGGCAGCACGGTGATCCGGTGGTCGGCCACGGCTTGCATGGCCTGTTCGGGGTCGAAGGTCAGCTGCGGGATCAGGGTCGCCCCGGTCTGCAGGCACGCAAGGATTCCGGCCTTGTAGCCGAAATTGTGGAAGAACGGGTTGATGCAGAGATAGCGGTCCTCGCTGGTGATCTGGCCGCATGCCGCCCAGGCAGCCGACCCCGCAAGCGATTGCCGGTGCGCGCACAGCGCGCCCTTGCTGCGGCCGGTGGTGCCGGAGGTGAACAGGATGTCAGAGACGTCATCGGGCTTGACCGCTGCGGCGCGCGCATCGACGGCGTCCAACTCAGTGCCGCGGGCCACGAACTCGTCCCAGGTGCCGTCGTTCTTCTCGATGGGAACCCGGACGATATGCCGCAACGCGGGCACAGCGTCGCGGTCGAGTTCGGCGGTCTTGTCGGCGCCGAGGAACTCACCCATCCCGATCAGCAGCGGCGCACCGGTCCGGGTCAGGATGTCGGTGGCCTCACTGGCGGTGTAGCGGGTGTTGAGCGGCACGAGGACGCCGCCGGCGTAGTGCGTCGCAAGGCACGCGACCACCCAGTGCCAGGTGTTCGGCGACCAGATCGCGACCCGGTCCCCGGCACCGACGCCAAGGTCGATCATCGCGGCCGCCGCCCGCCGGACCTCGGCCCGCAGGTCGGCAAAGGTGACCCGCCGATCGCTTGTGACCAGCGCATTGCGCTCGGAAAACCCGTCGGCAATCCGGTCAAGGACCTGCGGAATGGTCCTCGGCTGGGACATTCCCCGGTCGTCCCCCTGCCCTTCGGGCGGGTGGGCCCCCAGCTTGCGAGGGGAGTGCCCCCACCGCTCCGTCTGCCCGCCGGGCCTCGTCATCGATGCTCCTCTAACAAAGCAAGTGCTTGGTAGGTTAGCCTACAGGGGTGATAGAGGTCCAGGAGTTCCGGGCCGAGGTCCACGACTGGCTCGCCGGCAACCTCGTCGGCGAATTCGCCGGGCTCAAGGGTCTTGGCGCGCCGGGGCGGGAGGACGAGGCGTTCGAGGAACGGCGGGCGTGGAACCGGCATCTGGCGGCCGCGGGTCTGACCTGTCTTGGCTGGCCGGTCGAGCACGGCGGGCGGGGCCTTTCGGTTGCGCACCGCGTCGCGTTCTACGAGGAGTACGCCCGCGCCGATGCACCGCATAAGGTCAACCACTTCGGCGAGGAACTGCTGGGGCCGACGCTGATCGCCTATGGCACGACCGAGCAACAGCAGCGATTTCTGCCGAAGATACTCGACGTGACCGAGCTGTGGTGTCAGGGCTACTCGGAACCCGGCGCGGGCAGTGACCTGGCCAACGTGTCGACGACGGCCGAACTCGACGGCGACCAGTGGGTGATCAACGGCCAGAAGGTGTGGACGTCGATGGCCCATCTGTCGCAGTGGTGCTTCGTGGTGGCCCGCACCGAGAAGGGCTCCAAGCGGCACGCCGGCCTGTCGTATCTGCTTGTGCCGCTGGACCGGCCCGGCGTCGAAATACGCCCGATCGTGCAGCTAACCGGGACGGCGGATTTCAACGAGGTGTTCTTCGACGACGCCCGCACCGATGCCGATCTGGTGGTCGGTGCGCCCGGCGACGGGTGGCGGGTCGCAATGGGAACGCTGACGTTCGAGCGTGGCGTGTCGACCCTTGGTCAGCAGATCCGTTACGCGCGTGAGCTTTCCAACCTGGTGGAGGTGGCCAAACGCACCGGCGCCGACGACGATCCGCTGATCCGGGAACGGCTGACCCGATCCTGGGTGGGCCTGCGGACGATGCGCTCGTACGCGCTGGCGACGATGGACCTCGGGCAGCACAGGAGCCGCTCGGCCGGCGACATGGGGCAGGGCCAGGACAACGTCTCGAAGCTGTTGTGGGCCAACTGGCATCGCGACCTGGGCGAGCTGGCGATGGACATTGTCGGCAAGGCCTCTCTGGTGGCCAAAGACGGCGAGTTCGACGTGTGGCAGCACCTCTACCTGTTCACCCGCGCGGACACCATCTACGGCGGGTCCAACGAGATCCAACGCAACATCATCGCCGAGCGGGTGCTCGGCCTACCAAGAGAGGTCAAGGGATGACCCTGGCAGTAGCCCCCAAGGAGATTGAGGGACACGGGCTTCTGAACGGCAAGGTCGTCGTCGTGACGGCCGCGGCCGGCACGGGGATCGGATCGTCGGTGGCGCGTCGTGCGTTGGTCGAGGGTGCCGACGTCGTCGTCTCCGACCACCACGAACGCCGGCTGGGCGAGACCCGCGACCAGCTGGCCGAGCTGGGGCTTGGCCGGGTGGAGAGCGTGGTGTGCGACGTCACGTCCACCGCACAGGTCGACGCGTTGATCGCCTCGACCACGGCGCGCATGGGTCGCTTGGACGTGCTGGTGAACAACGCCGGACTGGGCGGCACGACGCCGGTGGTGGACATGACCGACGACGAATGGGACCGCGTCATGAACGTGACGCTGACATCGGTGATGCGGGCCACCCGCGCGGCGCTGCGCTATTTCCGGGATGCCGACCACGGTGGGGTGATCGTCAACAACGCCAGCGTGCTTGGCTGGCGGGCGCAACACTCCCAGTCGCACTACGCGGCGGCAAAGGCCGGTGTGATGGCGTTGACCCGTTGCAGTGCAATCGAAGCCGTCGAGTATGGCGTGCGCATCAACGCAGTTTCACCGAGCCTCGCGCGGCACAAGTTCCTGGAGAAGACCAGCTCTTCTGAGTTGTTGGACCGGCTGTCGGAGGTCGAGGCGTTCGGAAGGGCCGCCGAGCCGTGGGAAGTCGCCGCCACCATTGCTTTCCTGGCCAGTGACTACTCCAGTTATCTCACCGGAGAAGTGATTTCGGTGTCGAGCCAGCATCCATGAGCACTCCGTCCCCCGCCAGTCGACGTGACGAGCTCCTCGAGCTCGCCGCGGCGATGTTCGCCGAGCGGGGGCTGCGGGCGACGACGGTGCGCGATATCGCCGACTCCGCAGGAATCCTGTCCGGCAGCCTGTATCACCACTTCTCGTCAAAGGAGGAGATGGTGGACGAGGTGCTGCGCGGATTCCTCGACTGGCTGTTCGTTCGCTATCAGGAGATCGTCGCGACCGAGCCGAACCCGCTGGAGCGCCTCAAGGGGCTGTTCCTCGCGTCGTTCGAGGCGATCGCGCACCGGCACGCACAGGTCGTCATCTACCAGGACGAGGCCAAGCGACTGTCGGGTCAGCCGCGGTTCTCCTATGTGGAGGAGCGCAACAAAGAGCAGCGCAAGATGTGGATGGATGTGTTGAACCAGGGCATCGAGGAGGGCTACTTCCGGCCCGACATCGACGTCGACCTCGTGTACCGGTTCATCCGCGACACCACCTGGGTTTCGGTCCGCTGGTATCAGCCGGGCGGACCGTTGACGGCCGAGCAGGTCGGCCAGCAGTACTTAACCATCGTTCTCGGGGGTATCACGAGAGAGGAAGACTGACATGGCTGTGACTTCGGAGGCGTATGTCATCGAAGCTGTGCGCACCGCGGTCGGCAAGCGCAACGGATCGCTTGCCGGCGTGCATCCCGTCGACCTCGGAGCGTCGGCCTGGCGCGGGCTGTTCGAGCGTGTCGACGTCGATCCCGGCGCGGTCGACGACGTCATCGCCGGCTGCGTCGACGCGATCGGAGGGCAGGCAGGCAACATCGCACGGTTGTCGTGGTTGGCCGCCGGTTATCCGGAGGAGGTCCCCGGTGTCACGGTGGATCGGCAGTGCGGTTCGAGTCAGCAGGCAATTTCCTTTGGTGCACAGGCGATTCTGTCGGGCACTGCCGATCTGATCGTGGCAGGCGGCATGCAGAACATGAGCCAGATCCCTATCTCCGCAGCGATGATCGTCGGTGAGCAATTCGGGTTCACCTCGCCCACCAACGAATCCAAGAGTTGGCTGCATCGCTATGGCGATCAGGAGATCTCGCAGTTCCGCGGTTCGGAATTGATCGCCGACAGGTGGGACATCTCGCGTGAGGAGATGGAGCAGTACTCGCTGACCAGCCACCAGCGCGCGCAGGAGGCGATCCGTGCCGGGTACTTCGAGAACGAGATCATCCCCGTCCAGATCGACGGGACCGGTTTCGTCACCGACGAGGGGCCGCGCGACACCTCGCTGGAGAAGATGGCGGGCCTCAAGACCCTCGTCGAAGGCGGC
>Ga0137399_10001271_pt1 | contig 11398 bp, 5 predicted proteins | sample czorhiz316metaG_FD_104810 | JGI IMG/M metagenome (GOLD analysis project Ga0137399, IMG submission 104810) | Vadose zone soil microbial communities from Angelo Coast Range Reserve, California, USA - czorhiz3.16 metaG | ecosystem: Environmental > Terrestrial > Soil > Vadose zone | place: USA...
ACGCGAACACCTTCACCAGCCGGTCGCCCGAAGCCATCGTGAGCAAGGAGTCGAAGACCGCCGAGTGCGGGTTCCCCACCACGTCCTGCGAGACGATCGGGTCCTCGATGTACTGGAGAATCCCCCGCAAGTCCCCTTCCGCGGCCTGCTTCATCGCGGCGTTGACCGATGCGGCGGACGCAGGCTTCGAGGTCACGGCGGTGACGTCGATCACGGAGCCGTCCGCGATCGGGACCCGCACCGAGATCCCGTCCACCTTCCCGTGGAGCGAGGGGAGGACATGACCGATCGCCTTCGCGGCCCCGGTGCTGGTCGGGATCATCGAGACCGCTGCGGCCCGGGCGCGACGCAGGTCCTTGTGCGGGGAATCGTGGATTCGCTGATCGGTCGTGTAGGCATGGACCGTCGTCATGAGCGCGCGCTCGACTCCGAACGCCCGGTCCAGGACCGACAGCACGGGCGCCAGGCAGTTCGTGGTGCACGAAGCGATGGAGACCACCTGGTGCTTCGCCGGATCGAACGTCTTCTCGTTCACCCCGATGACGAACGTCGCGTCCGCCCCCTTCGCGGGAGCCGAGACCAGGACCCGTTTCGCGCCGGCCCCGAGGTGGACCGCCGCCTTCTCGCGTTCGGTGAACTTGCCGGTGCATTCGAGAACGACGTCGACGCCGAGGTCCTTCCAGGGCAGCTTCGCGGGATTCGCCTCCGAGAGCACCCGGATCGCGCGGTTCCCCACGCAGAGGTCGGAGCCCCGCGTGGTGAAACGCTCGGGCCAGGCCCCGTGGACCGAGTCGTACGTGAGAAGATGCGCGAGGGTCGCCGCGTCGGTGATGTCGTTCACCGCGGCGAACTCGATCGACTCGTTCCGCTTGAGCGCCGCCCGGAGCACCAGCCTCCCGATGCGGCCGAATCCGTTGATCCCGACGCGCACGCAACCCCCCTTTAGCGGAAAAACACCTGGGCCAATTCGTAGAACTCCCGGCCGACCGTCTTGAGCGAGCCCACCGCCTCGTCGATCGGCACATCGACGATCTTCATGCCGCGGACAGCCACCATGCGGCCGAATCCTTCCCGGCGCGCGAGATCCACGGCCGCGACCCCGAACCGCGTCGCGAGGAAACGGTCGAACGCGCTCGGCGTGCCGCCGCGCTGGATGTGCCCCAGGACGCTGTAGCGGCTCTCGAACCCGGTCCGCTGCTCGATGCGGTCCGCCAGGGTCGCTCCGATTCCGCCGAGTCTCACGTGCCCGAACGCGTCCCTGCGCTCGCTCTGGACCTGGACGGGCGTGCCACCGACGTCGTGGAGCTGCGCGCCCTCCGCCACCACGATGATACTGAAATTCTTGCCCCGGTCGTGGCGGCGCCGGATGGCGTCGCAGACCTCGTCGAGGGACACCGGATATTCAGGAATGAGGATCATGTCCGCTCCCCCGGCGACCCCGGCCTCGAGCGCGATCCACCCCGCGTGACGTCCCATCACCTCCACGACGATCACGCGATCGTGCGATTCGGCGGTCGTATGAAGGCGGTCGATGGCCTCCGTCGCGATCGAGAGCGCGGTGTCGAAACCGAACGTGTAGTCGGTCCCATTCACGTCGTTGTCGATCGTCTTGGGAACTCCGACCAGACGGACGCCGGCTTGATGGAGCTTCACGGCGACGCCCAGCGTGTCCTCACCCCCGACCACGATCAAGACGTCGACCCCCCGCCCGGCGAGCTCCTGGCGGATCCGGGATTCTCCGCCCGGCTCCTGGTAGGGGTTCGTTCGCGAGGTGCCCAGGATCGTCCCGCCGCGCGGCAGGATGCCCGAGACCGCCTTCAGATCGAGCTCCTCGACTTCGGACTGGAGAAGACCCCTCCAGCCGTGGCGGTAGCCGATGACCGACCAGCCGTAGGCCTTGATCGAGCGATGCACGACGGCACGGATGACGGCGTTCAGACCCGGGCAGTCGCCTCCACCGGTGAGCACGCCGATCCGCATCGTCCGACCTCCGAAAGCGCCGAGTCAAACCTTTGTAGATGGGTGACTTAGGGGCACGGATGTTATGCGGCGCTGCTTCGCGCTGTCAAGGCCCAAACGCCGGGGCAACGGCCCGCTATCGCACTCCACTGACCGACGAGTACCGCAGCGTGTAGTCCCCGTACCCCTGCTCGTCCACGAAGACGAACTTCATCCCCGCGCTGATCTCGTTCATGCGGTGTCGGGGGACCATCTCGTGGCCGCGCAGATGATACGTCCAGATCTCGTAAGCGCGCGCGTCCACCACGCCCTGGTCGGGCCTCGTGAGAAGGTCCTTCGACGTTTTCGGGATCTGCCCCTCCATCACGACGCCGAGCGTCTTGTCCGAAACGGGCAGCCGTTCGATCTGGACTTCGTCCGGCTCCCCGAACTGAATCCAGATCCGGCCGCGGTCGCTGAACATCCCCTTGTCGAACACGGTGTAGTGCGCGTTCGCGTACGCGATCCGGCTCAAAAAATCCCGCCTCAGCTCGTTTACCGCCGTATCCGGCGTGGGATCGATCGCGCGCCACACCTCGCCGAGCTTGGCCTCCTTCTCGCCGCGCGAAAGCTGGCGGAAGCTGAACGCCTGCTGCTGCGTGAGGAGCGTCTGCGCGGCGACCTCGTACAGGTCCGCGGCGTCCGATCTCCACGAATCGGCGTCCCAGAGGACGTCGAATTCCGCCTGGCTCGTCGCGATCGGCTCCTCCCCCTCACGGAGCAGATCGATCCTCAGCTGGTAGCGCCCCGCCGGGAGGGCGGCCACGTCGGCGTACAGCGCGTGCGGCCAGGCCGTGCCCTCCGTCACCCGCACGGAATCGAGCGACTCGAGCAGCGTGTCGGCCGCGGCCCCGAAAATCATCGTGCGGACCCGGTAGGAGCGGCCCTCGGGGGGAGGAGGCGCGTCGTAGATCTCGTAGTAGGCCGAGAGCATGTCCTTGTAGAGCCCGTAGTAGGCGCTCGGATGCGGCAGCACCTCGAAGGACCCCTTGGCGAACGGAGTCTCAGCCGTCCGGTCCTTGACGTTCCAGGCGAACTCGATTCCGCTCAAGGCCGGATTCCGGAAGAGCCAATCGGACATGTCGACGTCACCCCGCACGTCTCCCTGCCGTTTCTGGTTCTTCATCTTGTAGACGAGCCCGCGCCGGGCGACGTTCATGTCCTCCACGGTCACCTTGTAGCGATACTTCCCGGGCGGCGCGACGAGGCCCACGGTATAGATTTCCCCCAGGAGCGAATCCACGGTCGCCGAAGCGTCGGTGGATTGCAACCGGGCCTCGCGCTGCTGGTAGCCCGCGCGACGGCCACCCTTGCCAAGGAGCTCCACCGTGACGCGGAGTCTCGCCTCGAAATGATCCGGCGAGGGCATGAACTTGATTTCGCGGTAGGGAATGCGGATGAAGAACTCGACGCGGGCGTCGCCGCCGTCGTGCCGGTAGGCTACGGCATTCGCGTGATAGCGGAGATCCCCGACGGAGGTCCTTGGCTCACCGGGAGTTGGAACCCCGACGGTGGCGGCAGCGGGGGACCACCAGAGGGCGCAGACGACCGGGATCAGGAGCCGATGAGGCGCGCGACAGGGGTAGCGCCTCATGGCGCGGGATCCTAGAAGCTTACGTTCACCGACACGCGGTGAGCCGCCGTGAGAAGCTTGAGATCCTGGTACGCGTAGTCCAGGCGGGCGACGGAGGCCTTCGCCAGGGTCAGCGGGAATTTCACTCCCAACCCCGCCGTGAGACCCTCCGTGTCGTAGTTGAACTTGTAGCCACCCCTCAGAAAGAGATAGTCGTGGAACGCGTACTCGGCGCCCCAGTTCACCTTCTCCGAATTATCGGAGGGATGGGTGAACTCCGCAGACGAGATGAGGCGGCTGTCGCCCCTCTGGAGGACGTTGAGGGAGCCTCCAACGCGGAAGAACGTCGGCATCTTCACCTTCTCGTTCAGGAACGTCATGTCGCTCCCGATGTTCTGGATCGACATCCCGATCTTGGCGCCGAGGATCCCGATGTCGTACAGCGTCCCGAAATCGAACGTCGTCGACTTCCCTTTCACGTCCGCGAGCCCGGTCTGAACGTAGTTCGCGGAGAAGCCCGCCGAGAACTTGTCCGTGAGCGACCTGGCGTAGGAAATTCCGTAGGCCCACTCGCCGGCATCGAACGTCTCTCCCGTTCCCTCGGGCAGATACGTCGTCCGGACGAGATCGCGGCTCATGGTCAGCGCGCGCACGTTGATGCCGAGCATCCCCGGGATCCACTTGATCGAGAAGACGTAGGCGGCCTGGTCGAACAGGATGTCGGCGGGCCATGCGGTATGGTTCAGGGTCACCGACTGACCCGACAGCCGCGCGATCCCGGCCGGGTTCCAGTAGACCGCGGTCGCGTCGTCGGCGATCGCGACGTACGCGTCCCCCATCGCGGCCGCCCGCGCGCCGACTCCGATCTTCAGGGACTGGCCGCCGAGAGTGCCCACCTTTTCGAATATCTGCGCGCCTTCCGCCGTGAGCGGAAACAGCAGGCAGAAGGCTACGATCATCACACGCTTCACGGAAAGCCTCCTCGATTCTCCCATGGACGGTTGGGACACGCCGGCCCTTCTCATCGGATGATGATGAATCTGCCGATCTGCTTTCCCAGCTCCGTGTCGACAGAGTAAAGGTAAATCCCGGTCACGATCTTCTGACCATTTCTCGAAATCAAATTCCAGGGCGCCGAACCCCGCCCTCCGGTCACCGCGTCCTTCCCGTACTGGAGGTCCGAGGGGGGTCTTCCGTCGAAGGGGATGTCCTTCACGAGGTCTCCGGCGATCGTATAGATGTGGATGGTGCCTTTCGTGCGCGGAAGATTCATGAACGTGACCTTGGTCCCGGAGGGATCCTCCTCACGCGGCACGAGGTCCCACTGCGCGCCTCCCTTGTACGGGTTCGGCACGACGAAGACGTTGGCCTGATCGTTGCGCGAATCCCCCCGAGGATAGACGACCTGCGCGTTGGAGGCGCTGGGGTTCCCCTGCAGGGTGATGTCGGCTCCCGCCGAGTCCCCGGGCACGAGGGAGAGCGGCACGACGGAATAGAAGTACGGAAACCCGTTCAACACGTGGGTATCCACATAGCTATACCGGCCGACCGCGAAGAGCGTGTCGATCTCGGTGTAGCTCGAGTCGGACCGCACCTGCCGTCGATTCGGATCCCAGCGCACCAGGGTGGGGCTTATGTTCACGATCGGGATCGACGGGTCGATCAGCTCGGAGAGTGGGCGGGCCGGGGTTCCCTTTGGACTCGCGCGCCATTCCCCGAGCAGAGACCAGAGCTCGTGCCCGGGCGCGTTCGTCCCCTGGGGACGGTTCCATCCCGCGGCCCGGTAGATCCGGTAGCCGAGGAACTCTTTCAAATTCCCCCGCTGGGCGTCCCGAACCTGTTCCGCGAAACTGTTCCATTTGAGCGTGACCTTGCGGTCGCCGGGGAAGAACCATGCCGAGACCCGCACCGAATCCTCGCGCGACCTGTACGATCGGAGATAGTCCGCTACCTCTCCCTGGCCATCCGCTCCCGCGTAGAAGGGCGCCGGCAGCGGAGCGGCGGCCACCCAGTTAACGAGGTGCTCCCGGCCCCCCCGTCCCGTGTTCACGTCGCAGTCGAAGTCCACATACGTGCAGTTTGGGGAGACGATCTGGATGTTGAGCGTATCGTCGCCCGCGCAGTGCGCGTGCCCATTCTGGAGCGTGCCCCCAAGCTCGTCCTGGCAAACGTATTTCCCTTCCTGCTGCAGGTCGCAGGGCGTGTTCGGGTCCCAATCCGGCGTGTTCGGGTAAAGTCGGTCGTTGCCGTCCCGCCCTCCCCCTAGAATCGTGGAGACGTTCGAGTGGAACCGAAGGCGGCACAGGGAGGATTCCGGAATCGAGTACGTGAACCCGCGACCCCCGATCCCGGTGTTTCGAAGGCACGTCTCCTTCCCGCACGTGCCCGTGAGCGCGTTCCCGTCGAGGTCGGTGTAGAGCCCGTCGAATACTTGTTGCGCGTTGATCGCGTTGTCGATCAGCGAGCCACCGGTCTGGGTCGGGCCGAGGCCCAAGCCGATGACCCATGCGACCGAGACGGTCAGCGAAGAGTCGGGCAGGATCGACCGGAACGGCCCGGTCGCCATGATGAACCGATAGTCGAGTGGGCGACTCGAGATGGGCTCCCCGAAACTCGGCTGGTTGGGATTGAGGAGCGGGTCGGACATCAGGAGGTAGCGCTGCGCGTCGTTCTCGGGATCGCCGCCGGCCGCGAAGGAGGCGGACCCGGAGAAGAACTTGTACGACGTGATCCCTACTCTGCGCGGCGCGCTCGCCCCGCTCGGGTCGGTCGTATGGTTCAAGAACATGCAGCCGAAGTAGCCGGGAACGTCCCCGCCCTTCGCATCGGCGATCTTCGCCGGATCGTCGGGGTTGTCCCACATGTATCCCATCTGGATTCTCTTCGTGACGAACTCCCCGCTCGGGCCCACGTAACGCACGTCCCGGTTGATCAGCCCGGCCTCGTCGTCCACGAAATAGCCCCGGATCGCGCGCGTCCCGATGTCCATGTCGGCGAAGATTCCGACATAGACGTTCCTTAGGGCGCGGCCGCTCCGGTTGATGATCTTGTAATCCATCCCGACGAAATCATTCTGACCGGGAGTCGCCCAGGCGTACGAGGTCTGCTGCACCTTGATCCCCAGCGGGACGTGCTCGGGGAAAAGCTGCCGCGTGAAGGGTTGGTAGTCGGAGTACTCGGAGGCGAACATCTGCTGGCCGATCGCGGAGTAATCCTCGTCGCAGAGGCCGTCTCCGTCGTCGTCCAGCCCGTTCAGGAAGTCCTCGTCCACCCGACCGTCCCCGTCGTCGTCGGGGTTCACGCTCCCGGAAATCACGCGGTTCCCGTTCGGAATCCCCTCGTAGGCTTCCCGGACGTCGGCGACCTGGTCGAGAGGCAGGTTGACGCAGGCGTTCTGAGGCGTGAAATCCGGAGAGAACTCGCGCTCGTACGTGGCGGTGGTGACGTGGGGGATGCCGCTCGCGTCGAGCGCGCCGACCCAGAGACCCGCCGCGTAGAGGTAATCGTTGCCCGACCCGGGGGGCCACTCGGCCGAGGGCACCGAGGTGCGGCGCGGATTGTCCTGGTTGCCGGTTTCGCCGAAGTTCGTGACCTGAAGCTGAAGGCGGCCCACGTTGTGGACGAACTTCCCGTCGTTTCGGAAGACTCGATGGACGCCGTCTCGCGGGTCGTAGACCCGGTCCTGGGGAAGCTGGTGGAACGCGCACACCGTGGCCCAGAGTGCCAGCCCGGCCGAGGCGAGCGCCGCTTTAGGCCACGCGCTCACCCGATCGTCCCCCTTGCGCGAGTCTCGACCCCGGCCGCTTCCATGATCGGCCGGACCTGGTCCGGCGACACTAGAACTGCACCCCGAGTCCGACCCGGATCGTGCGCCCCTGCGCGAACACGCGTGGGTCGCGGACCGGGAACCAATCTTCTTTCCCGTCGCCGTCCTGGTCCTGGGTCAGGAACGCGCCCCCGGCCCGGCCGGTCTCGGTGTAATAAATGAGGTAGGACTTGGCGTTGATCCCGCCCTCGGGCCAGATCGACGGCTCGATGTCGGAGATGTTCTCCGCGTCGAGCAGATTCGTTCCCTGCACGTAGAGCGTCAGGTTCTGCCCCCATGCACGGAAGAACCGTTCCCCTTGCATCGAGAGGGTCGAGACCGAGGGCAACCTCCTCGAGTTCGTCACCTCCGGATTCTGCCTGCGCTCCTGACGCTCGTGCGGCGTGAATGGGAACCCGGAACCGAATTGGTAGACGAACGACGTTCGCCAATCCTTCTCGTTTCCGAGGCTCATGGTCGCGGAGATGTTGTGTCTCTGATCCCAGTCGAGGGGTTGCTCGGAGGTCGGCTTGAACTGGTCGCGCAGGTTTCCCTGATTCGGAAGGGCGCGGTTGGGGTCCGAAGCCGTTCCGGTTGCGTTGCCGTAGGTGTAGTTGACCTCTCCGGCAAATCCGTGGCTGAAACGCTTGATCAACGTGAATTCCACGCCGCGCGAGGACGCGTAGTCCGCGTTCACGTAGGTGGGCACGGTGATGGCGAAGCCGGGGATTTCCTGGTCCACGGTCGTGAGGAGGCCGAAGATGTCTTTGAAGTACACGCCGAACTGGCCGTAGATGTCCTTGCTGAAGAGATGCTGGACGCCGAGCTGGTAGCTGATGGTCGTCTGGGGTTCCAGGTTTGGATTCCCGCGCGAGGTCGCCGAGATGAGGCGTCCCTGGTAGATGTACTGCCGGTCGGGGACCTGGAAGAGCCGCCCGTAGTGGAAGCTCATCACGTCCCGTTCCGAGATCGGGTACGCGATGCCGATGCGAGGGCTGACTTGCGTCTTCACGCGGTTCCGGACGTCGGCCGAGGAGATCTGGTTCCCGACGGAGAAATTGTCGTAGCGGACCCCCGCGTTGAGAACCATCCCCTCGTATTCCCAGCGGTCCTGGACGAAGAACGCGCCCTCGGGATTGAAGTAGCGGAATTCATCCCGATCCACCCCGTAGAGACCCTGGCCGGTGATCACGTTGGGGTAGCTCGTCTTGAGAAATCCAAGGTCGTTGTAGTTGATGTCCCCGCCGGCCATGAAATTGTGGGGGTGCCCGCCGTCATCGGCGGGTTTTCCAAGCCTCTTCGAGAAGTCCCCGTTCAGGGTGTAGGTGACCGTGCGTTTCCGCTCGTAGAAGGGAAAGTCCCCGTTCGTCACGTAGTACTGCCCATCCAGCCGGTTCTGAGGATCGTAGTACTGGTTCGGCTGCTGCTGGTACTCCCAGGGCATCCGGTCCATGACGTCCCTCGAATTCTCCCAAACCTGCCGGGAGGCGCGAAGGTTGTAGATCGTCCCGACGCCGAGTGTGTGCTTCCACGTCAGCGCCGTCTGGAGATAATCCTCGGTGTTGGTGGGAAGGTGCTCCGCGGTGTTCACCGGGACATAGCTGGAATCGACCTGGAAGTAGGACCAGGCGCCGTAGCGCGTCGTGACCTGCCCGTCCGTCGGGGCCGTCGAATCCTGCCGGACCTGGACGAAGCCCTGGCGGTTCCACCGGTTGTTGTATTCACCGTCCAGGCTTCGGTTCTTGATGACCTCCACGTTGAGCTTCTCGTTCGGGGTCAGCTTGAACGTGAGCTTGCCCGAGAGCTTCGCGCTGTTCGACTGCCGGTTCCCGAGCCGGATGAAATCCAGGAACCGGTGCTCCCGGTGCGTCGCGAGGTTCCGGAGATAGGTGTCGCTGTAGGTCCCCTCGAACGAGATGAAGTAGTTCGTCTTGGGAAAGAGGAACGGCCCGCCGAATCCGGTGCTGAGCCGCTCGAAGTTGTTGAATGACTTGTCCGCCTCGCCGTACCGGTCGGTGAAGTACCGGACCTCGCCGCCGAACTTGTCCCCGCCTTCGCGCGTGGTGAGGTTGATCACCCCCGAGAGCGCGTTCCCGTACTGCGCGTCGAGCCCGCCGAGCACCTGCTCGCTCGAGGAAACCGCGAGGAGCCCGAGGTCCACGCCCTCCGCGCGCAGCGGATTGCGGCTCGCGATCCCGTTCACGATCGTGAGGACCTCGTCGCCGCGGCCGCCCCGGAAGTGAAGCTCGCCGCCCTGGCTGATGACGCCCGCCTTGAGGCCGATGGCTTCCTTGTAGTTGTCGACGGGAAGCGAGCGGAGATCCTCGCTCGTGACGATCTGCTTGGTGGAGCTGTCCTTCTTGCGGATGGCGATCTTGATGTTGCCCGTGACGTCGACGACCTTCATCTTCACGGCTTGCTCGGAGACCTGGAAATCAACCGTGGTGACCTGATTCGCGTTCACCTGGATCGTTTTCTCGACCGAGGAGTAGCCCATCATCTTGGTGGCCATGATGTACGGTCCGACCGGGACCTTGACGATCGTGAATTTCCCCTCCGCGTTGGCGCGCCCTCCGAGTTGTGTGCCCTTGAGGATGACGTTCGCGTAGGGAACGCCGACACCCGCGTCGTCCGTGATCTTTCCCGTGATCGAGCCTATTTGTGCTTGGGCGGGCGACGCCACGGGACCGAGAGATAGGAGGCCGAGGAGGAGCGCGACGGTCCATGCGAACACCGTCAGAGGCCCGCGACGGCCGAGCTGGCCTGACATAGGTGGAGTCGCTCCTTTCTTCATCGGAGGTGTCATCGAAGACCGGCTATGTTTATGCCGCTTGCGGGGGCTCTCGTCAAGGCAATTCGTTGCGAGACGCCCGCTTGTCCGATTCGGGGGCACCGTTTTGTAGGGTTTCGAACCTGTCAAGCTCGTCCCACAGCCGGCGATCAGGAGCAGGGGGGGTATGCTGACGATCGGGGGGAGAGACCGTCTTGCCAACGGACTGCGGCGCGTCATCCGCCGCCTGGCCCGCATTATAGTGGGCGCGGCTGCCCCCGGCAAACAGAAAATTTCAGAATTCGGTCGCGCTCGACATGTGAAAATCCCGGACGAGGAGGCCCGGGCAGACGACCCCCCCGGAGCGCTCCTGCGACGACATGCCCCCGACGCCGTTGAGCATCTGTACGACGCTCTGGTTGAATCGGAAGTTCCGGACCGCGTGCGTCACCTTCCCGCCTTCGATCGCGAAGAGTCCGTCCCGGGTCATGCCGGTGAGGGTCACCGTCTTGGGATCCACGACGTTCGTGTACCAGACGCGGGTGACCAGGAGGCCCCGGTCCACCTTGCGGACCAGGTCGTCCACGCTCCCCTCGCCTCCCTCCAGCACGAGATGCCGCGCCATGGGGCCGTACGTGTTCGGCACGGGAAGGCCGTGGCCGGTGCTTTCGCGGCCTTCCTTGGCCGCCGTCTGCCGGTCGTAGACCGCGCTCTTCGCGATCCCGCGCTCGATGATCGTCGTCGGGCGGGTTGGCATCCCTTCGGCGTCGAACGGGCTCCCGCGCTGAAGCGGATGAAAGGGATCATCGCGCAGGGTGATGTTCTCCCCCATGACCTTGTGACCGATCTTCCCGGAGAGGAAGCTTCTTCCCTCCTGAACCAGGAGGGCGCCGAACGAGATCCAGGACATGTCCTGGATCAGGTCCGCCACGGCCGCCGGCTCGAGGACCACGGCATACCGGCCCGGCGCCCAGGGCTTGGGCCCGCGCGAGCGGAGCGCCTTCTCCACCGCCCGGGCCGAGAGCGCCTCGCCGGAGATGTCGCGCGCGCGGTGGGACTCGTGGCCGGCCCATCCCGACGCGGTCCCGTCGAGCGCGGAGACGCGAAAGGTCGCCGACGTGCCGATGTGGTACGCGAAGAGTCCGCGGGAATTCGCGAGGGCGAGCGCGCCGATCTCTCCGTAGTCCCCGATCGTTCCCGCGCGAACCTCGTAGATCCCCGCCCCTTCCAGCCCCGCCTCGCGGCACCGGTC
>Ga0137399_10001272_pt1 | contig 11397 bp, 9 predicted proteins | sample czorhiz316metaG_FD_104810 | JGI IMG/M metagenome (GOLD analysis project Ga0137399, IMG submission 104810) | Vadose zone soil microbial communities from Angelo Coast Range Reserve, California, USA - czorhiz3.16 metaG | ecosystem: Environmental > Terrestrial > Soil > Vadose zone | place: USA...
CCTCCAATTCGTGGGAGTACACCGGCGACGGGATGGCGCTGGCCTACGGTGCTGGCGCCGAGTTGATGGATATGGAATTTGTGCAGTTTCATCCCACAGGCATGGTGTGGCCTCCCGTCGTGCAGGGGATTCTGGTCACCGAGGCGGTTCGCGGCGAGGGAGGCGTTCTCCGCAACAAACTGGGCCAGCGTTTCATGGAGAACTACGATGCCAAAAAAATGGAGCTTTCTACCCGCGACGTAGTGGCGCGCGCAATTTATACGGAAGTACGCGAGGGCCGGGGCACCGAACACGGCGGAGCTTATCTCGATATCTCGCAAAAGCCCGCCGACTATGTGAAGAAAAAGCTGCCCAGCATGTATCACCAATTCAAGGAACTCGCGGATGTAGACATCACCAAGGGGCCGATGGAGGTGGGACCAACCTGCCATTACATGATGGGGGGTATTCGCGTGGATGCGGAAAGCGCGAAGGCATCCGTCGCTGGACTGTTTGCCGCGGGGGAGGCGGCGGCGGGACTGCATGGCGCAAACCGGCTGGGAGGTAATTCTCTTTCGGACTTGCTCGTCTTCGGCCGCAGGGCAGGACTGGCCGCCGCCGAGCACTCGAACAAAATACCAACCACGGCCATCGACTCCGGACAGATCGAAGACGCTGCGCGCGAGATGCTGTCTCCGTTCGAGCGCAAGGATGGCGAGAGTCCCTATGCGATTCATCGCGATTTGCAGGAAACCATGCAGAATCTGGTTGGCATTTTTCGTAATAAAGAAGATCTGATTCGAGGATTGGAGGAGCTGGAGAAATTGAAGGAGCGCGCCGGACGTTTGAGCGTCGAAGGCTCGCGGTTGTTCAATCCAGGATGGCACTTGGCGCAGGACCTGAAGGCGATGTTGACCGTTTCCGAGGCGGTCACGCGCAGCGCACTTGCGCGTGAAGAGAGCCGCGGGGCTCATAGCAGGATTGATCATCCTAGCCTGGACCCAACCTGGGGAACGAAAAACAATGTGATCGTCCGCGAGGGCAGCGCAATGACGCTGCGCCAATCGCTCGTCCCGGAATTGCCCGGCGACTTGAAGCAACTTGTTGCGGAAGAGAAGTAGCGGAGGGCGCGATGGCGGAAGCAACTCTTGAGGTGTTCCGGGGAGACCGCGAAGGTGGGCAGACTGCCACGTATCGCGTCCCGATTGCCCCGGGGATGGTCGTACTGGATGCGCTCCACCATATCCAGGCGCACCAGGCGCCCGATTTGGCGGTGCGCTGGAATTGCAAGGCTGGCAAGTGCGGCTCGTGCTCGGCAGAGGTCAATGGCCGGCCTCGGCTCACTTGCAAAACCCGTATGGACGCACTTCCTCTGGACAAGCCCATCACGGTTCAACCCATGAAGGCGTTTCCCGTGATCAAAGACCTGGTCACCGACGTTTCCTGGAACTACCGGGTGAACAGGAGAATTCCGCCGTTCGAGCCCCGCCCCGGCACCGAGTGGAAAATGTATCAGGAGGATGTGGATCGAGTGCAGGAGTTTCGTAAATGCATTGAATGCTTCTTATGCCAGAATGTGTGTCACGTGCTTCGCGAGCACGAGCAAAAGGAGCAGTTCGGCGGCCCGCGGTTCTTCGTTCGGATAGCGGGGCTCGAGATGCATCCTCTTGATTCGAAGTCGCGCACGCGCATGCTTAAGGAAGAGCTCGGCATCGGTCTGTGCAACATCACCAAGTGCTGCACGGAAGTGTGCCCCGAGGAGATCCACATCACGGATAACGCGATCATTCCGTTGAAGGAGCGCGTGGTTGACGAATTTTACGATCCCGTGCTCATGCTGGTGCAGAAAATTCGAGGGGCAAAATAATTATGGTAGCGCAACCAGAATCGGGCTGACGCTAAAGGAGGTTCTCATGGAGTTCAAGCTGAAGATCATCTCGAGGGCCGGTATTCCGGAAGCCGTCTCGAAAGCCGAGCTCTACCGCTCGCTCAATGAACCAGAAGAGGCGGAATCGATCTGCCGCGACATCTTGGCAGTCGAGCCCGAACACCAACTTGCCATTCGCTTGTTGGGTCTGGCGATCACCGACCAGTTCTGTGGAGACGCATCGGACCGGTCTGCAGAAGTAGAAAGACTTTTCCAGAGACTCGACGAGCGCTACGAGCGGCTCTACTACACCGGCCTGCTGCAGGAACGGCGGGCGAAAGCACAAATGCGCGTGGGGCGCCCGCCGCACACTCTTGCCCCACTTTTCGCGGAGGCGATGCGCTGCTTCGCGGAAGCCGAAGTGATTCGTCCCACAGGGAACGACGATTCTATTCTTCGTTGGAACCGTTGCGCACGGCTGCTGCAAGGCCATCCCGGATTCGTTGATGAGATGGAGTCCGAAGCGTTCGACGCTTTCGATAGCTCACCCATCTGAAGTTAGGCTACCTTGGCTAGTTCATTGCCTGATTAGGTAAACCACGATGGCATCGCTGGCGAAACCAACGTCACTTTGCCACGGCAGTTAGTGGACGTACACTGAGCATGGCTGCCATCTAGATGCGCGTGACACCCTCAGCCTTAAAACGTTTAACCGACTCGGTCGCCACCACGTTGGCGATCATTGGTGCCATCGGCGCGTCCATCCTGGTCGGAGCCGGGATTGGGTTTCTGGTAACGGTATTGTGGTTCAGCAAGACGCGCTCTGATGGTGTTGCGGCTTTCCTTATCGCAGCTGTCGCTGCTGGATTGTTTACGTGTGTTGTCGTGCCGTGGCAATCGTGTGCCGTCACCACGCTCCTTCACCAAAGACGGTGGTAGTCCCAGCAGGGTTGTGGCTGGTCGCGGCGATTCAGTTAACGTTGACAATATGCAAGGATTCTTTCATCACGGCGCAAAACGCACTCTGGATACTGAAACCCGGTGATCCGCGAAGTTACGAACTGAACTGGCTCATTACGGGATGGCTGGTGATTTTGATAAGTCTGGTGGCGGCATTATCTGCGAGTCGGTTGATTTTGAGGGAACGACAATCTCACTCGCCACAACCACCAACCACAAATTCGCTCAACTGTTGAAACATTGCCTTCACACTCACTGCCACCGGTCGAGCGAATTCTCAATTCGTGCAAGCGCCTGGCCGCAACAGTTAACGACCCAGGCTCAGAAATCAGCATCTACGGAGCGCGGCAACTGTCAAACCAAGGCGGCCCATTATCTACACTCCGCGGAAAATGATTACCCCAAAAATATCAGACCATGCGTGCGCTACCATCCCCGGCCTCAGGCTCTTCCGCCATAGAGCGAGCAGTCCGAACAGGACGCCGAACAGAGTGATTCTTCCTACTGGACTCACGCCTTCGTATAGATGGCCAATGCCGAATACAATCGCCTGGAAAAGGACCGCCCATCCAGCGCTACCTGTCATCGCCTGAAATTGCCCCTGAAGATAGCCGCGAAATGCGACTTCCTCACAAAACCCTGCTGAGAGAGCAACCGGTATCCACACGAGGCTCTCAAGAATCCCCCGGGGAAGAAGTCCCTGCGCGGCATTTGTTCCGCCGCCCAGGACATGAGCATTCATCAAGCCGATCCATACCGCCCAAAGACCTGCGCCTAGAGCGATGTCTTTCATCACCTGTTTCGGTGTAGCCCATCGGCCGCCAACAAGATCGCGCAAACGCATTCCGCGCTTGTGCACTCCCATGCGGACATAGAGCACCAGGAGCCATTCAAAGCCGACCACAGATAGGTAGCCTGGCACGGCGTTGCGGCTCGGCACGGTTGCCTGCGGCTGCTGCTTTACGGCGTGCTGAAAGAAACCACCAATGACGGACAGCCCCACAAAAATGGCAATGAACACGATCGTATGCCACGCTGGGGCAATGAGCGGGCGGCTCGATGGCCGAGAACCGAGGATCGCGTCTGCGGCCATCGTGCCTCGAATTTCATCAGAAGAGAACAAGCGTTGTCACCATGGCGCGCTGTGAATAATACGGCGCATCCGAAGAAGAAAACGGTCAATTTTGCACAGTGAGGTCGGATAGTTGTTGCAACATCGCGTCTCTGACAATGCCGGCGCCGTCAAGCACTTTTTGAGCGTACTAACCCGTGCACTCCGAAGAGCGCGCCATTTCGCTCTAGTTGATGCTGTGCCATACCAACCTAGGGCTCGCTCGCAATCAGTTTCAGGTCAGGAACTCAGTCCGACCCATGCATCTCTTCGGTCCACAACCTCGATCATGATTACTACTTCGAACTCCCCCGTGCAGAGGGAGCGGGACACCCAATCGATTACTCGGTGTTCTACTTCACACCATCGCGATGTACGGGTTGTCCCGCGTGCGAACCGAACTTTTTCAACTGCTCGTAATTCCATTCCTTGCGCATCATCCAGTACATCCGAACCGCCAGTCGGCGCGCCATCGCCACCTTGGCGATCTTCCGCCCCCGGCGCATCCTCAGATGGTGGTACTTGCTCCGCCATTCCGGATCGCTGCGCACCGTCACCTGGGCCGCTTCCACTAACAAGAAGCGCAACAGAGAGTTGCCTTGTTTGGTGATATGGCCCAGCCGTCGCCGACTCCCGCTCGAGTCCTCCAGCGGCACCAGTCCCAGATAACTTGCGATCTGCTTGCCACACCGGAACCGATCCGCTTGCCCGATGATCAGCACGAACGCCAGTGCCGTCAGCGGTCCTACTCCGGGATGGGTCTGCAAGCGTCGTGCCTTCGGACATTTTTCCACTTCCCGCTCAAGCGCCTGCGTCAACTCCGCGATCGTCGGGTTCAGGCGGTCTAGCAACTCCAGCAGATCCTTCCGTCGCCGGCTCGCCCACGGAGCTAGCCGGAATGCCTCCAGCTGTTTTCGTCCCGCGTCCCGCCACAGCCTCTTCTTGCAGCGGAGACCTTCGTTCAGGGCTACCGCTTGCAACTGGTTCATCATCCGCGTGCGCGCCTGCACCATGCGGTGCCGGTGCCACAACAGTTGCCGCAGATCGCGATTCTCCCAGCTCGGTACCCAGATCCGCGGAAGGTCATCCTTCAGCATTAACCTCAGAATATGCTGGGCATCCTGGCGATCGGTCTTTTGCTTGCGTCCCCGCTTCCTGCGGATCTCGGCGGCGTCCCCGATCCACAACTCGATGTTCAGTTCCGCCAGCAGTCGCTCGAACCAGCGCGCATGTCCGCTCGCCTCCATCCCACTAGGCAGGGCGACTGTCCGCGTCCGCATTCCGAACGCTGCTCGCAGACCTTCGTCTCAATCCGCTTGCCGCGATAGCCAGGCTGCGGCGACGAAGCTTCTCAAGAATCTTGACTTTCTCGGAGAAGCTAAGCCCGGCAAGGCGTTTTCGTCTTTCCTGCCTAGTCATTGGGATCCGCTCCATACTTCTTTTTGAACTGCTGCCACTTGGCTATCAAACCATGCCCTGCTAAAACACGATTAAGCTTCTCCGTGTCCACAGCGTCCTGTTCCAGGAACTGCAAGATCCTGGCATGATCCTTTGGGCGTCCGGTGCGAATGGCTATGGCAACCAAGTGCTCCGCTGTCATCACCCAAGTCTTGACGCCCTCGATTTCTGTCTCCGTGGCCTCCGCCAATGCTTCGCGCTCCAGGGCGTCGCTCGGTGGCAGGAACTGGACGGGCCACTCACCAATCACCACATGCTCACCGTCCGCGTCGCACCCATGGGCTTTCAGATATTCATAGATAGGTGCGAGGCTGAGGAGTGAGCTGCTCCCTGCTTTCGGGAGCATCGCGAAGATGTCCACGTCAACGGTCGCCGAAGGCTCCAGATAGAATGTTGCCCCAACTGCTCCCCCAATCGCGTACTTTCCGATAACGCCATCGCCCTGCATCCGGTTAATCATTTCCAGGGTGGTCTTCAAGGCCTCGTATTCCTCTTGCTTGCCTGAAATTGTACTCGCATAGGCCCAATCCAAATATTGACGGTCAAGCCGGTTTGTCACTAATCGGCACCGATCCGAACAGTTTCGCCGGAAGGGGTCTTCGCGAGTGGGCGAACAGGGCGCATGGTTGCCGTCCGTTGCGCCGATTCGCGCCGAGAGGTCCGTCGGCCTCAGCCCGTCGTGGTCAAGCTCGGCTCGTTCCACGATCAGTGCGTCCTACGTCTTGTTCACAACATCGATCATCAGCCCTTCGTTTCCTCGTCGGGCAGCCTCGAAACGTTTGCCAGGGAATCTCCCCGTAGTGAGGAACGGCGAAAAAAGCGCTTGTGTCGGTTGAGCGAAGCAGAGCTGGATCCAGTTTACCAGGTGTTCGTTTACGACAGAGATCGCAAGCTATTGGAGTTCTTTGACCAGAAGGGAATCCGTCCAGGCACCCGCCTCAAAGTCCGATCCCGGAATTACGACGGCACCCTCTCCTTAGCGGTTGAAAAGAAGAACCTTGAGCTCGGCGGTTCTGCGGCAGACAAAGTCTGGCTCGCAAAATCACGATAGCCATATTTCTATTAACCTCAGTTAACTTCCTATGGTATATTCACGTTAAATACATGGAGTGAGGTCTGTCTCTGCCTGAATCTAGGGCGAGGAATGCGCTGCCTCCTCAACCTGCTGAGGTAATTAAATTTGCCGAGCATCATTGTTCCTTGTTTATTCTTGCACTGCATGGCCTGCGGCCTGTCTGACTGTGGCGGCATCGCAGCGGCAACTGATCACAGCCGTCAGTCTCTCGACTCGAAGGCTCCCGATGATGTGTGCCACGACGCGCCTCCCGCGAGCCCCCTAGCGCTGTTGCTAGACAATTCTGCTCACTCCAACCCTCTCGTCACCGAGCCCGAGCCGGCGTCGAGAGCCGACAAAGCGGGCTTCACGCTGCTCAATCCGACGCCGCGGTCGCTGATGCGGAATCTCAGCACTGACCGGCCGGATGTGACCGAAAGCGCCTACACCGTGGACGCCGGCCACTTTCAGGCGGAATTCAGTCTCGTCGAGTACACGCGCGACCACGACTATGGGGAGCGGACAAGCGGGTTCTCTGTTCTTCAAGCCAACCTCAAGGTCGGACTGCTGAACAACCTCGGCATCCAGTTGGTGCTGAACCCCTACCAGAACATCCTGACGTACGGCCTTTCTCTCTCGCGTCGCGATTCAGGCTTCGGGGATGCCGAGCTCCGTGCGAAGCTGAACCTCTGGGGCAACGACGGCGGGAGGACGGCATTTAGCGTGCTGCCCTTGGTCCGGTTCCCGACCGGCTCAGGCGGCCTGAGCGACCACCGTGTCGAAGAAGGACTGATCCTCACACTGGCCGCGCAGGGACTGCGGGGCGGGTTTGACCTCGGCACCATGGCCGAGTCCGACCTGGACCGCAACGAAGGGAACGACGGGTACGGCGTGGACTTCGTTGATTCTGTGACGATCGGGCACAGACTTTCCACGGAGAAGCTGAACGCGTACGTGGAGTACGTCGGGATCGCCCCAATGCGTACGAGCCGCACCCATCTGGCGTACTTCGACACCGGCGTGACCCACGCCCTCAGTAAGAACGTGCGGTTGCACGCGGGAATCAACGTCGGGGTATCTCGTCTGGCGGACGACTTCACCGTGTTCGCCGGATTGTCTTTCCGCCGATGAATACCGTTTGGGATGGATTTGGGAGCGTTCGATATGGATGACTCAGCACTAGATCGGAAGGGGGCGGCCAAGCATGGTCGCATGCCACCCGATGGTAGCGGGGCTGGCGCCCTCCCCAGCCACCCGTCCTTGGAGGGGGTGCACAGTTCCGTCGAGGTGCCTCATCATCAGGCCGGCTTCTGGGAGCAGTGGCGGGCATTCGTCGGGCCGGCGATTCTCGTTAGCGTCGGCTACATGGACCCCGGCAACTGGGGGACGGACCTGCAAGGCGGCGCCCAGTTCAAGTACGGGCTCTTGTGGGTGGTCGGCCTAGCCAGCCTGATGGCCATCTTCATGCAGGTAATGTCCGCCCGATTGGGCGTGGTAACCGGGAAGGATCTCGCCCAATGCTGCCGCGACTGGTATCCCAGGTGGAGCCGCTGGCCCAACTGGCTGATGAGCGAAGTGGCAATTTGTGCCTGTGACTTGGCGGAAGTGCTCGGGAGTGCCGTAGCCCTCAACTTGATGTTCCATATCCCGCTGCTATGGGCGGTCATCATCACGGGCTTGGACGTGCTACTACTGTTGGCTCTGCAACGGTTTGGGATGCGCACCATCGAGGCCGTGGTCCTGCTGCTGGTAGCGACAATCGGAGTGTGCTACTTCATCGAGCTTTTCATTCTTCCGCAGACCCAACCTAGCTTTCTGGAAATGGGACGGGCACTAGTTGCGCCTTCCTTTCGTCAAGCAGGGATGTTATACGTCGCCATCGGTATCATCGGCGCGACCGTGATGCCCCACAACCTGTACTTGCATTCAGCCCTCGTACAGAGCCGCAAGCTGCAGAAGGATGCACCGTCCATGCGGCGCGCGATCCGCTTCAATACCATCGACTCCGTTGTGGCCCTGACCATCGCCTTCTTCGTCAACGCGGCGATTCTGGTGCTGGCTGCGATGGTGTTCTTTGGGAAGGAAAGCGTGACCCTCTCCGGCGGTCAGGTGGTCAAATTCAGCGGCGATAGTGATTGGATTCGGGTCGCTTACTTGACACTGGCACCATTGTTGGGGACGGCGGCTGCGAGCACGCTGTTTGCGGTGGCGCTCCTGGCGAGCGGCCAGAGCAGTACCATCACGGGCACGCTCGCTGGGCAAGTCGTGATGGAAGGCTTCATGCATTGGCGAATCAAGCCCTGGGTGCGGCGGCTCATCACCCGCACGCTTGCCATCTTGCCGGCGGTCTTCATTATCGGCCTGCGAGGCGACAGCAGCGTTACCGATCTGCTGACCCTCAGCCAAGTGGTGCTAGCACTGCAACTTCCGTTTGCCATGTTCCCGCTCCTGCACTTCACGAGTTCCCGCAAACGAATGGGGCCTTGGAAGAACGGTTGGTTTCTAATGATTGCCGGTTGGGCCAGTGCTATCCTGATCACCGCGATGGACGTTTCCGGCTTGCCGGACTCGCTTAAAGCTGCGTGGCAGGTCATCGTCGGCGGATGACGCCGGACGACAGAAACGGAACAACATGTACGACACCATTCTGGTGACCTTGGACGGAACGCCGACTGACCGGGCGATTATCGAACATGTCAAACAGCTCGCGGCGCTTGCGCGGAGCCATTTGGTGTTGCTTCATGTGGCCGATGGATGGGCAGCTAGAACCTATGGCCCGGACGCGATCAGTCCGGAAATTGCCGAAGACACTGCGTATTTGGCACAAGTCCGAGCGGAGTTTCAATCAATGGGCATTCCCACAGAGGCCGAACTGGCGTACGGCGAACCGGTCACGGAAATCGTCAAGTGGGTTCAGCAGAAGGGCTGTGACCTAGTTGCCATGAGTACACACGGTCATCGCCTAGTAGCCGACATAGTTCTCGGCGCCACAGCCAGTCGAGTCCAGCATAGTATCAGCGTGCCCGTTCTCCTGCTTAGGGCGAAGTGAAGTTTTCGCAGGGTGTTTAGCCAATCTTTAAGCGGCTTCGCGTAGCACCGCCTTGCCTTGTGATGATCAATATAGGACTGGAAGAGAGAATAATAGTGAGGCTACCGCCGCAGGGCTCAGGTCCTCGAGCACGCGCTGCGATGCCGTGTTGAGAGCATGATGGACCAGCGATCGGCACCAGCCTTCACGTCCTCTTTGCGGTCGTCAGTGCACAACTCGACGTATCGCCCCGATCAAAAGAACCGGGGGAAATGCCGACGTAGTGGGTGCCACAGCTGGCACGCGAGCTTCAATCAGGGTTGTTGCAAACAGCAGGAAATCTTTTTGCATCGTTCGAAATCGCGCTCGCCGTCCCGATCACATCGAGCGAGTCAGTGTCACTTTGGCCGTAGAACGTGCTTCACGTAGGAAAGAGTGCCCAGCATCCCGGGACGATCTTAGAGCCAATTCCTGGTCGCGTGGCTTCGGTATCCTCAAAGACCAACCTAAATACGTCTGAGCCTCTGGGGCTTGTCGAAAATCAGCGGTATCGTCTGACTTCCGGGCTTAGCCGCACGCCAGCCCCGCGTTTCCGCCGCTAAGAGCGCGGATTCGATCGGGTAGTCCCTACCTTCATGATGTGACCTCGACCGAAGCCAGTCTGTCTAGATCCAGCCAGCCGTCGTTCCCTGCTGGCACACTCTGCGGAATTGGAGCAACGACGTGCTCGCGCACGCTTACTACTTTATGCTCGGTTCCATTTCGTCAACACTCGTGCGGGAAGTTCTACTGGATTGAACTCGCCGCCGCTGAGAACGCGTTCTTGGCGTTAGAACCAATGAGCCGGATGGTACCCACAACGATCACCAGGATGACGGCAAGTATCACCGCGTATTCAGCGATGTCTTGCCCGCCGTCCTCAACCAAGAGCCTCCGAAGAGCGCCGATCATAGCCCACCTCCTGCCCAGGTCAATCGAACAGACAAATCGAACAGATAGCAGGGGCGTAGTAGCACCTGGATATCGGTTTCATTGCACTACGCGGCGAGGGGGATTAGGTCGAGGATGGTGTCTACAGTCTGGAAGCACAACAACACGAGCAGGGCCCCCACAACTCGTCCCGCAGACAGCAAAAGTATACACCCTTCGGCAGACCAAGAAGACGGCCAGATGCGGCGGTCCAGCCCACCCTCAACTCGGGGAGAAGCCCGGGAGCGCGCTCTTGTGTTGGGCACATCGCTGCCCGATTCGTTGCGGAAACCTAAACAAAATCCGAGACACGCCCGATTCGCCCGCGAGTCTGGTCGTTCAGGGCGCCTGATCAGCCAATCGCAGCGCGATCGGCTCAGCATTGAGATACACATGCACTCCCCCTAGTCTAGCGCAGACTGCTGTCCCTGAATCTTCCGAGCGTGCGGGCAAACACCGACTGATCCGCATTCTGGATGAAGTGTTCCCTTGGCGACTCGGGTACAAAAGCTTTCCTGCCGGCTCAAGCTTCAGTGACTCTTAGTTTGCTCGTCACGCTGCGACCCTGGCACCGTTGAAACATCTCGCGAGAGGCCCGCAGGACTGGAGGCCTTTTCTTCGATGTCCTCGATCGTAAGCTCGCGCAGAATATCTTCGACGACCTGGCTCACCTTGCGAGGGGCAAGGTAACCAGGGACGGACTCGGGGTGCCGCCAGTGTTCGCCGTGAAAACCACTTCGCCGCGCTTCCTCGCTTGCCTTGATCACATCAAGCACGGAAATGTGCCGCGGGTCGCGGGCGAATGTATACCCGCCGTTAATCCCGTAGTGCGACGACAACACGCCCGCTGTTGCAAGTCGCTGAAGGATCTTGGCCAAGGCTTCGTGGGGAAACCCATAGAATTCTGCCAGGTCATTGGCGCTGACCGAACCCTCGCCAGTGTGCTCCGCCAAGTGCTTCGCAGCAATCAG
>Ga0137399_10001279_pt1 | contig 11386 bp, 10 predicted proteins | sample czorhiz316metaG_FD_104810 | JGI IMG/M metagenome (GOLD analysis project Ga0137399, IMG submission 104810) | Vadose zone soil microbial communities from Angelo Coast Range Reserve, California, USA - czorhiz3.16 metaG | ecosystem: Environmental > Terrestrial > Soil > Vadose zone | place: USA...
AAACCAACGTCATGCCGCAATGGGCCGGCTCGTGTTGGTACTACTTAAGATTTTGCGATCCGCAGAATGACAAACGGCTCGTTGGCGAGAAGCCGGAGAAATATTGGATGGGCGGTCCCAAGCCTGGCGGCGTCGATCTTTACGTTGGCGGAACTGAGCACGCGGTTTTGCATCTGCTTTACTCGCGCTTCTGGCACAAAGTGCTCTTCGATCTCGACTACGTTTCGAAACCGGAGCCGTTTCAGCGGTTAGTGAATCAGGGGATCATTCTCGGCGAAGATAATCAGAAAATGTCGAAGTCGCGCGGGAACATCGTCAATCCCGACGACGTGATCGAGCAATACGGCGCGGACGCGTTTCGTTGTTACGAAATGTTCATGGGGCCGCTCGAGCAAACGAAACCCTGGAGCATGCGCGGGGTCGAAGGTATCGCTCGGTTTCTTGCCCGCGTCTGGCGGTTGATCATGGTGGAGAACCAGGCAGGCCAATGGGAATTATCGCCCGCGGTGCGAGATGTCGATCTTACCAAGGCGCAGCAGAAGATCCTGCATGCGACGATCAAGAAAGTAACCGACGACATCGAGTCGCTCTCGTTCAACACCGCCATCTCGCAGATGATGATTTTTGTCAACGCATTCACCACCGCGGAATCGATACCGCTTTCGGCGATGCGAACTTTTTTGGTTCTCCTGAATCCATTCGCCCCGCATTTGAGCTCAGAGCTCTGGGAAAAGTTGAAGTCGCCCGGCCAAATAACGGACCAAACCTGGCCGGCTTACGATGAAAGATTGTTGATCGAAAACGAAGTCGAAATCGTGATTCAGGTGAATGGGAAAGTGCGAGACCGAATGACGATCTCGATCCAGGCGAGCGAAGAAGAAATCAAGAAGGCCGCTCTTGCACTCCCGAAAATTCAAGAGCTCACTGCTGGTAAGCAAATTCTCAAGGTCGTGGTTATTCCGAAAAAGCTCGTAAACATTGTTGTATGAGAAAAATTTGGAAAGAGTTCAGGGAATTCGCGGTCAAAGGAAATGCGCTCGATCTGGCCGTCGGCGTGATCATTGGTGCGGCTTTTTCTGGGATCATCAATTCGCTTGTGAAAGACATCATCATGCCGCCGCTGAGTTTGCTTACGGGCGGGCTCGATTTCTCGAACAAGTTTATCATTCTGCGCGCCGCCAAAGATGGCAGCATGAATTTCCACACGCCGGCAGACGCGGCCAAGGCCGGCGCGATTACGTTGAATTACGGCAACTTCATTACTCTCGCGATCAATTTCCTGATCGTGGCGGGCGCCGTTTTCCTGCTCGTGCGCGCGATCAATAGACTAAAGCGAGACTCAAAAGAGCCTGTCTCCAAGGAATGTCCGGCTTGCGCCATGACGATTCCGATTAAGGCGACGCGCTGTCCGCATTGCACGACCGAGTTTGCTGGGCAAACGCGCGGTTAAACTGGCCCGCAGTCTGCTGCTAAATCAGGGGTGCAACCCCGCGGCAGGTATTTCCTTTTGGCAAATAATTACTTGCCCGGCGGAACTTCGATGGTATGGGAGGCCGCGATCTTGCCAGTGTTGAAAAGCCTTAACCTTACAATAGTTCTTGCTGTTGGTTGTGTCCTCGTCGGTTGCGCAGAGCAATCTGCTGTGCAGAAACCGTTGGCCGCTGTCGAGGCCGCGAACGCACACCTCGGACGCATGTCCAATGTCCGCACGACCGCTTATACGCGGGTCGAAAAAGGCGGACGTCGAAATGCACTCGGTGCTTATTTGTCCGGCCATCACGTCATGAGCGCCGCCTCCGATTGGTCGCGCTTCCCTCTCGGGACGCGATTCAAAATCGTCAGTACCAGAGAGGAATTCATTATCGACGATTACGGGACGGCGCTGATCGGCACCAGCACGATCGATCTTTACAAGCCGACCAAGCTGGAGATGAAACGCTGGGGCGTGCGCAATGTCGACATCGACATTCTGCAATGGGGTTCCGAAGAGCAGAGCCTCAAAGTGCTGGGCCCACGTGTGAAACATCAGACCGCTCGACGGATGGTCTCCGCGCTCCAAAAAAAGAACGTCGCTCGCGCTTCAGGCGTGGCCGCTACTACGAAGCAAGCTTCCGGTCGAACCTCCTCGAGCCGCACTTTGGATTGATTAACGGCGCAGCCCGCCGATTTTCCCGAGAATGAAAATTCTCGTTGTCGGTGGCGCCGGTTACATCGGGAGCGTTTGCGCCGAGCTGCTGCTCGACGAAGGCCACGGCGTCACGATTTTCGATAATCTGAGCGAAGGCCATCGTCGCGCGCTCGATCCGCGGGCCGAATTTGTCGAAGGCGATTTGGTAGATCGACAATCGATCGAGAAAACATTGGCGAAGCAGCGACCGGATGCGGTCATGCATTTCGCGGCCAACGCGCTCGTTGGCGAATCGATGCAGAATCCGTCCAAATATTTTCGCAACAACATCGCCAACGGTCTCAATCTGCTCGATGCAATGGTGAATGTTGGCGTAGGCAAGATCGTTTTCTCATCGACCTGCGCAATCTTCGGTCCGCCGGAGCGCGTCCCGATTGATGAAACGATGCCGGCCCGACCAATCAATCCTTATGGCGAATCTAAATTGGCCTTCGAAAAAATTCTGCGGTGGTACGGGGAAATCCACGGACTGAAATTCGTTTCTCTTCGGTATTTCAACGCCGCCGGCGCTTCGACGAAATTTGGTGAAGACCATCGCGTCGAAACGCACTTGATCCCGAGTGTGCTCAAAGTTGCGCTCGGCGAAAAACCGAACGTTGAAATTTTTGGGACCGACTATGAGACCCCGGACGGCACGTGTGTTCGCGATTACATCCACATTGTCGATCTTGCCCGCGCGCACATCCTCGCGCTCAACTCAGGCAAGAGTGACTTCTACAATCTCGGCACCGGCGGCGGCGCGAGCGTGCGCGAAGTGATCGATTCCTGCCGCAAAATTACCGGACGCAAGATCGACATCGTGGAAAAGCCTCGCCGGCTAGGCGACCCGCCGCGGTTAATCGCGTCGTCGGAGAAGATCAAACGCGAGCTCAGGTGGAAACCTCAATTCCAATCGCTCGATCCCATTATCGAGAGCGCGTGGAAATGGCACCAAAAATTTCCTCGCGGTTACGAGGATTGAAATGTGGGAGGGACCTGAGTGTCCCGAATCTGCCAGTTCGGCTGGGACTCGCCGCGGCTCCCGCATTGAAACAAAAAGCGCCCGCGAATTTCTTCGCGAGCGCTTTGAATCTTCACTGTAGCCACGGCGCTGTGCGCCGTCGAACCGTCCACAGGACGGTGGCTACATTTACGGCCTTTCGGTCGTAGTCGTGGTGGTTGTTTCTTTCTTCTCGATCACGGTTGGCTGGCTCAGCACGATTTTCCGTACAAGCATGCGATCGCCTTCCCGCACATAATAAACGGTGGCGGGCAGATCCGGGCGGACAGCCGACCAAGTCACGACACGACCTTCCGGATCAAGGACAGTCGTTTCCTTGGTGTAATAGTACCGCACTGGAGCCGTGTCCGTGCTGCTGCGGAACGTGATGTAATCCGTTCCCGGCGTGTAAGTGCTGATTGTTCCGGTGCTGGTCGTCGTACTCGTCTCGGTTACGGCGGTCCCGGTCGCAGCATCTTTTGTCGTGACCGTCGTTGAGGTTTGAGCCACGGCTGTTATGAGGCCCAAGCCGCAAGCCACGGCCAATATTTTCGCTAATGTAGTTTCTTTCATAGTTGTCCTTTGCTTTGGTTAACCAATGCTCTTTGTTGTGAAGAAGTTTGACTTCAGACAGCGGCGATTTATTCGACCGCACATGTGGCTCGTGCCCAGTTGCCCGATCGGTTTTTGAAATCATGCAAGCGCTTCCTGGATTTCGCGATTTCCTGCCCGACGACTGTGCGGCGCGGAATTGCATCTTTGCGCGCTGGCGCGAAATTTCTCGCCGTTACGGTTTCGTCGAATGGGACGGCCCCGTCCTTGAGCCGACTGATCTCTACCGCAAAAAGAGTGGCGCCGAAATTGTCGATCAACTTTTCAATTTCACCGACAAGGGCGAGCGGGAAGTGTCGATGCGGCCTGAGCTGACGCCCACATTGGCGCGCGTAGTCGCGGCGCACGAACGCGCTTACAAAAAACCGCTCAAATGGTTTTCGATCGGCCAATTCTTTCGTTACGAAAAACAACAGCGCGGCCGGTTGCGCGAGCATTACCAACTCAACTGCGACATCATGGGCGAAAGCGACTTCGCGGCGGACATCGAACTCATCGCGCTTTGCATCGACATCCTGCGCGGGTTCAGATTGACTGAAAAAGATTTCGTCGTTCGAATCAGCGACCGCGAGTTCTGGACCGATTTTTTGCAACAACAGAAGCTTCCGACTGAGCGCTGGGAAGAAGTCTTGCAGATCATCGACAAATCCGGTCGCGAGCCGCGCGAGAAAACGGAGGAAAAACTTGGCAAGCTCGCCGACTCCGTCTTTTCGATCTTCGACAAAGGCGGCCGCAGCGGAAAACTCGATCGACTCGTGGACGGTCTCGGGGCGCGGGGACTTGCCGGGTTCGTCGACGTCGATGTTCGGATTGTGCGCGGCCTGGCTTATTACACCGGCACCGTTTTCGAAGTCTTCGATCGCGCTGGAAAACTACGAGCGATTGCCGGTGGCGGACGCTACGACAATTTGATCGGGCAACTCAGCGACGGCGCGGTGTCGATGCCCGCGCTCGGTTTCGCCATGGGCGACGTGGTGCTCGGTGAATTGCTACGTGATCGTGCCGTGGCGCGCGAGAAATTGGAAGCGGCCGTCAAAGAGCAAAACAAGATCGACATCTATGTTGTTATGGCCAAGGAGCAGCGGCGTGCCGATGCGCTCGAACACATTCAGGAGCTGCGCGATCGCGGTTATCGCGTCGATTACCCGCTCAGAGCCGACAAGGTGGCGAAACAATTTCAGGCTGCCGAAAACAACGGCGCGCGGATCACCCTTCTTTACGGCGACGAATGGCCGCAGGTGAAAGTGAAAAATCTCGCCACCCGCGAGGAATCATTAATCGCCGGCGACGCGCTGCTGGACAACGTCGCAAAATTCTTCACCGTGTCCGGCTCGGTCTGACCATGTATCGCACGCACAACTGCAATTCACTTCGTAAAGCCGACATCGGCAAGAACGCCACCCTTGCCGGATGGGTTCACGTCTCGCGCGATCATGGCGGCGTCATTTTTATCGACCTGCGCGATCGCGAAGGTCTCACCCAGGTTGTGTTTCGTCCGGAAGAGAACGCGGCGCTGGCGAAAGAAGCGCACACCTTGCGAAGTGAGGACGTGATTCAGGTTTCGGGCAAAGTCGCCCCGCGCGTGCCCGGCACAGAAAATCCAAAACTCGCGACCGGCGACATCGAATTGATTCCGAGTCAGCTGAAAATTCTCAATCGCGCGGACGATTTGCCGTTCCCGATCGACGCCGAGATCCACAATGAAGATCTCCGACTGACGTATCGCTACTACGATCTGCGCCGTCCCGAGCTTTCGCGCAATCTGCGCTTCCGCCATCGCGCCGCCAAGGCCACCCGCGATTTTCTCGATTCGCAGGGCTACCTCGAAATCGAAACGCCGATCTTGTCGAAGAGCACGCCGGAAGGGGCGCGTGATTTCTTGGTCCCGAGCCGGCTGATGCCGGGAAAATTTTACGCGCTTCCGCAGGCGCCGCAGCAATACAAACAGCTGCTTCAGGTTGCTGGGGTCGAAAAATATTTTCAGATCGCGAAATGTTTTCGCGACGAGGATCTGCGCGCGGATCGACAACCGGAGTTTACCCAAATCGACATCGAAGCCTCCTTCGTGACGCCGGACGACATTTTCGCGCTGACCGAAGGAATGTTGGCCGCGATTTTCAAAGCGAGCCGCAACATCGATATCAAAACGCCGTTCGACCGCATGACTTATCGCGAAGCGGTCGGCCGATTTGGAAGCGATAAGCCCGACCGAAGATTTGGAATGGAGCTTGTCGATCTTAGCGACGACTTTCGCGGAAGCAGTTTCAAAGTTTTCCGCGGCGCGCTCGACGCGGGCGGCGTGGTGAAGGCGATCAACGCGAAAAATTTTGCCTCGCTCACGATCGGTCAGAGCGACGAGCTGACTGAGATTGCCAAGACTTTCGGCGCAAAAGGGCTCGCGTTTATAAAAGTCGAGGGCGGCGAATGGAAATCGCCGATCGTGAAATTCTTCAGTGACGTGGAGAAGGCGGCGTTGAAATCGAAATTAAGAATCGAGGAAGGCGATTTGATTCTATTCGCGGCCGACAAATGGGACGTCGCCTGCGAAGTGCTCGGACGAATCCGGTTGCGGGTTTCGGAGTTTCAGAAGCTGGTTCCGGAGAAGGAAATCTGGGACTTTTTGTGGGTCTACGATTTTCCGCTGCTGCTCTGGAGCGCGGAAGAAAGCAAATGGAACGCGATGCATCACCCGTTCACGAGACCAAAGGCAGATGACGTCGCGCTGCTTGCTGATTCGACAAAATTCCCTGAGATCCGCGCCGAAGCTTATGACGTTGTCCTCAACGGTGTGGAAATCGGCGGCGGCAGCATGCGAATCCATGAGCCGCAGTTGCAGGCGAAAATGTTCCAAGCGCTCGGCGTTTCGGCGGAAGATCAGCAATCAATGTTTGGACATTTGCTGCGCGCGCTGCGACTCGGTGCGCCGCCGCACGGGGGGATCGCGCTTGGACTCGATCGTTTGGTGATGGTGATCTGCGGCGCGGAATCGATCCGCGACGTGATGGCGTTCCCAAAGAATAATCGCGGAATGGATTTAATGACCCAGTCGCCAGCCGATGTCGATCCGCGGCAGCTCCGCGAGCTCGCGATCAAAGTCGCGTCGGAGAAAAAGGCGTAATCATTTAATAACCCAGTGCTTTTTTTCGCTCCAAGGCGCCAGGTAACGCATCCTTCTTCTTTGTGATCGGTTCTCCGGCGGCATCCTTGATTTGGTGGGCTTGAGTGGCGTTGAATTCGATGTCCTTCGCGAATTCGGAAGGAAGATCTGGTTCGGCGTAAATTGCGTGCACCGGACATACCTCCACACACGCGGTGCAATCGATGCATTCTTCAGGATGGATCACGAGCTGGTTGTCCAGTTCGTAAAAACAGGTGACCGGGCACACCTCGACACAGTCGGTGAACTTGCATCCGTTGCATTTATCGGTGACGACGTGGGCCATAAGATTTCCTAATTGATTGTATGAAGAAGGGTCGCGTTTCGCGCGTAGGTCAATGCTGGGTTTTCATTTTCGCATTAACTCGCTGGCGGGTGACAAGAAAAAACAGGATTAAACTGGAGTCCGGGAAACGTGCGCTTCAGCTGCAGCTATTTGGCTTGCTGGAGTTCGAAAGAGAACGGCGATCGAAAGGGTGACGGCGCAGCCGACAAAAACAAACCATGGCCAGGAAATCTGCGGCCACCAATCGGGCATGAACCATCCGAAGCTCCATTGCGCACCCACGAGTTTTCCGTGCAGCAGCGCAAGAATATCAAAGGCCGGCATGGTGACCTTGCACAACACAAGCACGGACATAATCCCGACTATCATGGCGACAACATTAGCGCCGTCGGAGCCGCGACGCCGCGTTAGCATCCCGAGGAGAAAGACTCCGACCAGCGCGCCGTAGGTGTAGCCGAGGATTCCGATGGCGATTGGAATGATCGTCAGCTTCGCATCGTGGAGTACGGCGTTCGCGGCCATTGTTGCGACAAGGATCATGAGAATGCCGAATACGGCGGTGGCAATGCGCGCCGCGCGAATCGCCTGACGATCGGTGGCGTCCGGCCGAATGTAGGGAAGATAAAAATCTTTCGTAAAACTAGTGGCGAGCGCGTTCAAAGCGGCCGAAGTCGAGCCCATCATAGTCGCAAAAATTCCGGCGATGATGAGTCCGCGAAAGACAACCGGCATTTGATGGACGATGTAATCGCCGAAGATCTCATTATCGGCGGCGGGCAGCGTCGCACCGGGAACGACCGAATAGTAAACTGATAAAAGAATTCCAACGGTTAGAAACGCTCCGGCAATTGGCAGGTCCATAATGCCGCTAAGAATCAGCGAGAGGCGAGATTTTCTGTGATCCGGCGCGGTTAACATTCGCTGCACCATGTCTTGATCGGTTCCATGTGTCGCCATCGTTAACAAAGTTGAGCCGATGAACGCCGCGAAAATCGTGTACGGTTCTTCCAACATCGCTTTCAAAGCTCGGCCGAATGGCAAATGTGAATCCCAGCCGGTTTGAAAAAGTTTAACGTTGCCGAGTCCCCCGAGGTTCGACTTCACAGTCTCAAGTCCGCCGGGGATACTTCGGAATAGCAGAAAAATCGCGAAGATCACCGAGCTAAACATCAACACAGCCTGGATCAGGTCTGTCCAGACGACTGCTTTGATTCCACCAACCGCTGTGTAAATCGTGGTGATGACGGTGACGAAGATAATTCCCCAAACGTAGGTATTGAGATTCACCGGCAACGACGGGAAGAGATAACGCCAAATCACGACCATGATCGCGCCGCCGAGGTAGAGGCGAACACCAATGCCGAGCACCCGAGTAAAAAGAAAAATGCCGCTCGCCAGGTTTTTAGTTTTTGTTCCGAAGCGAATGGTCAGAAATTCGTAGACGCTTTGGACGCGATAGTCGTAGTAGGGCTTGATAAACGTGTACGCGATGATGACGCGGGCGAGAACGGTGCCGATCGCCAGTTGACCGTAAAAATAACCTCTTGTTTTGAAACCTTCGGCCGGCGTGCCGAGAAAAGTGGCAGCGCTCGTTTCAGCGGCGACGATGGATGCGAGCACCGCCCACCACGGAATGGAGCGCGAACCAAGGGAGAATTCGTCCAGGTTTCGATTTCGTCGTCCGGCCCAAAGCCCTAACGCGACGATGCCGACGAAATAGGCGAGAAGAACAATTGTGTCGATCGCGAGCCTGCCGTCCATGATGTCGATCTTAGGTGACAGAATTTTGGCGCAGCGCAACATTTCCTGCGTGCAGCCCGTTAAAATTCCCGCGGCGGACTTCGATCTGGCGATGACGCTCGACTCCGGCCAGGTGTTTCATTGGGAGAAAGCTGGCGCCGGATTTGTCGGAACGATCGGAGATCGGCCGGTCTACATCGAACAGCGCGGAGACTCTTTGGTTGTGAGTTGGGAAGATGAAAAACTGATCTGCAATTATTTCGCGCTCGATCATCCGCTGACCGAAATCTGCGCTTCGTTTCCTGACGACGTGGCATTGAACGCGGCGAGAAAATTTTGCCGCGGTTTGAGAATCATTCGGCAACCAAAATGGGAATGCCTGGCGACTTTCATCTGTTCGTCGATGAAGCAAGTCGCGCACATCAGGCAAATCTCGAGAGGGCTGCGTGAGCGGTTTGGGCAGACACGGCAGATTGATAATTACGTGGTGCATGTATTTCCATCGCCTCAGCGAATTAGGCAAAGCTCGGAGAAAGAACTGCGCATGTGTGCGCTCGGTTATCGCGCGAAAAACTTACTGGCAACGGCGCGATTGGTCGCAAGCGGAGATGTCGATCTTGAGAAGTTGGCCGCGCTCACCGATGTCGATCTTCGCGCGCGGTTGTGCGAGCTGCCGGGCGTGGGCGCGAAGGTTGCTAATTGTGTGATGCTCTTTGCCTACGAGCGGCTACGCGCGTTCCCAATCGACGTCTGGATCGAACGGGTCCTGCGCGAGAAGTATTTTCCGCGGGCGCGAAGATTGAACGCCAGGCGGCTGGAGGCGTTCACACAGAAGTACTTCGGCGACCATGGCGGTTACGCACAGCAATATTTGTTTCATCATGCGCGCATGAACAAGACGTTGGAGGGACGGGCTCTGTCCCGTCCGAAGAAGTCTGGGACGACACTGAGGTCGTCCCTCCATGACAAAGGTTTGCGCGTGCGATAATGTTTTTGGTTCTGAATTCATGACCACGACGGCAGAGTTTATCATTGGCCACTCGGCGGACGATGCGGCCGAACGAAAGAAGGAAGCACAGAAAATTCTTTGGGCGCTCCTGGCCGCGCTCTGCATTCATCTGCTCATTGGCTATTCGCTCGCGGTTTTTGGCGGGCTGCTCTATTCGCCATTTTCGGCGATCGAAGAAGACAAACCGGTCGAGCTCACGTTTATGGACCTGGCCTCACCGGCGCCGGTCAAGAATCCAATGTTTATTCCGAACGACGAATCGAAGCAGACCGAGCAACCAAAAGAGAAAACATTTCAATCGAATGCCAACTCAATCGCGGCGAGCGAAGTCCCGCCGACCAGCGGTTTGCCAGTGCCGTCGCAGCAAGGAGTCGATCGACCGAACCTGGATCTGGATTCGCACCGGCAGTCGATTCCGAACGAAGGCGCCCAACCCCAGCCGAGTACGGCGCCGGAGCAATCGACCACGCCCCAACCGAGCGCGCAGCCCACGCCAATTTCGAAGTCGGAAGAATTTGCGATGTTAACTTCAAAACCAACGCCGCGTCCCAGTGTCGCGAGCACACCGCAAGTTCCCAAATCTTCGTACCAACAATATAAAGAGAAGACACGTCTGGCGGGGGCGATCACAAATCGAGGTACCTCGGCCGTGAATGCGGTCGGCACGCCGCTTGGCCGTTACCAAAAAATCTATATCGACGCGATTGGCTCGCACTGGTACGCCTACATGGAACAAAAAGCCGACCTCGTGAGCCTAGGGACCGCTCGCGTTACGTTTGCAATTGACCGCAGCGGGCGCGTAAAGAATCTGAAAGTGACCAGTAACGATGCGAATGAAGCTTTTGCAAACGTGTGTTTGCAATCGATTCTTGATGCGAAACTGCCGCCGATTCCGGAGGACGCAGCGAGCGCGCTGCCGCCGGAAGGGTTGGAGGCTGAAATTGCATTTACTACGTTCAGTAACCGATGATTCTTATTTAGATCACCACGATGCTCAACGTCTTCCAAACCATCGGCGGATTTTTTGCCAAGGGCGGCATTTTTATGTGGCCGTTGCTGGCGTGCTCAATCGTTTCGCTCACCGTGATTATTTTGCGGACGCTGGCGTTACGGGAAAAAAATGTGTTGCCGCTCACGATCGAGAGCGAAATGGAACGCCTCGCTCCGGGCGCAAATCCGGAACGGCTGTTTCGCATCGTGCAACATGATGCGTCCTCGCTTGCGCGGATCGTGCGCGTCGCGCTGGCACATTTGCGCTGGCCGCGCTCAGAGAACGTCGAGACCGTGCAAACACGCGCGCGTCACGAAATGGTGCGGCTGGAAAAAGGGCTGGTCGTGCTGGAAGTGATCATCGGCATTGCGCCGTTGATCGGGCTGATCGGGACCGTCTCAGGTTTGGTGCACGTGTTCGCCAG
>Ga0137399_10001280_pt1 | contig 11376 bp, 8 predicted proteins | sample czorhiz316metaG_FD_104810 | JGI IMG/M metagenome (GOLD analysis project Ga0137399, IMG submission 104810) | Vadose zone soil microbial communities from Angelo Coast Range Reserve, California, USA - czorhiz3.16 metaG | ecosystem: Environmental > Terrestrial > Soil > Vadose zone | place: USA...
CGCCGCCGCCGCTTCGCGTTCCTCGCGTGTGCCGAGACGCGACAGCTCGACCGTCGCCTGGCGGGTCTCGATGGCGAGAGCGCGGTTCCCGGGCGAAAGAAAGATTCGCCGCAGCGTGTCCCTCGGGAACTCCCGCCTCATGCGAAGGGGCCCGAGCCGGCGCAGGAGGACGAGCCCGCCGGCCTCCGCGGAGAGCCGATCCTCCGACCAGAGGAGCCGCAACAATTCCCGGGTGGCGGCGAGGCCGGCGAGGGTCCAGAGGGCGAGCCACAAGAGGAGGAACGCGCCGGCGGCGAGTGCGGGTCCTGTCTGGAGAGGGGCGTGTCCGGACCCGAGCGGCGTACCGGACATCAAAGCGCACGCGCCGTTCGCGAGGATCCAGAGCGCGAAGCCCTCTCCGGCGGCCCAGCCGCACAGCCAGAAGAGCAGGAACCCCGCAGTGAAGAAACGGCCGATGCCGCATGGCCTCAGGCTCACCATCTCTGCCACCTCCCTGCGGAGACTATCGGCCCCGGGATGGCCCTTCCTTAGCGGAAAGCAAGCCGCGGCGGGAGATAAGCGCTTGAGGAACAGCCGTTTGCGGGCGCGGCCTGTCGGGCGGCCGGCCCCCGACTATCTGCCTACGACTTGCTTCTCACGGGGGTTCACGTGCCGGCGCACGTTCTCCTCCCTGCCCGAGCCGACGGAGACGAGCCGGATCGGCACGCCCGCGAACTCCTCGAGACGGTCGAGGTAACGACGCGCTTCGCGGGGCAGGTCATCCCACTGCCGCGCGGCGCTGGTGGGCGCGCTCCACCCCGAGAACGCCTCGCAGATCGGCCGCGCCGCCTTCAGGTCGGCGAGCGACTCCGGCATCTCCGAGACGCGCCGGTGTCCGATCTCGTAGTCCACCACGATCTTGATCTCGGGCATCGCGTCGAGCACGTCGAGCTTCGTGATCACGAGCTGTGTGAGCCCGTTCACACGCACCGCGTGCCGGATCCCCACGACATCGAACCAGCCGCAGCGCCGCGGGCGGCCCGTGGTCGCGCCGTATTCGTTCCCTTCCTCGCGGAGCTTCTCCGCCAGCTCCCCTTCGAGCTCGGATGGGAAAGGGCCGTTCCCGACGCGCGTGGCGTAGGCCTTGGCGACCCCGATCACGTCGGTGATCTTGGTGGGCCCGATTCCGACTCCGGTGCACGCGCCGCCCGACGTGGCGCTCGAAGAGGTCACGTAGGGGTACGTCCCGTGGTCGAGATCGAGATGGGTGCCCTGCGCGCCTTCGAGCAGCACCCGCTTTCCGCCGCGGATCGCGGCATCGATCGCGTGTGAGACATTGACCGCCATGGAGCGGAGGAGCTCGTCGTCCTTCGCGCAGCGCGCGAGGACCGCCTCGATGGGCTCGAGTGGTGCGCCGGGACCCAGAAGCTTCAACGTCCGCTCACGCAGGCGCCTCACGCGCTCCTCGCGGATATCGGGATCCAGGAGATCCGCGACCCGCAGGCCGACCCGTCCGGCCTTGTCGGTATAGGCCGGGCCGATGCCCCGTCCGGTCGTTCCGATGCGCGCGCTCGCCGGGCCGCTCTCGGTGAGCTGCTCGAGCGCCTTGTGGTCGGGCAGGATGATGTGCGCCGAGAGCGAAACGAAGAGCCGGCCCTCCACGTGGATCCCCTGCGTAAGAAGCGTGTCCCGCTCGTGGCGGAGCGCGTCGCAGTCCACCACGACGCCATTTCCGATGTAGCAGAGGGTGTTCCGGCGCAGGATGCCCGACGGGATGAGATGAAGGACGAAGGTCTGATCGCCCACGACCACGGTGTGTCCGGCATTCGGCCCGCCCTGGTAGCGGGCCACCACGTCGGCGTCCTCGCTCAGGAGGTCGACGATCTTCCCTTTTCCCTCATCGCCCCACTGGGCGCCGACCACGACACGGCACGACATGGCGCTAGCTTCCTCCAAACGAAAAGACCGCGAGGTTCGCGCTCGCGGCTAGGGTTGGATCAGCGAACGAAAGAGAATATCAAAGCGAATGGTTCGCGTCAACGCGGGCGGCCTCGTCCCGGAAAATGTCCGGAGGCGCGTCTCGTCTAGGATCCGCGGGACTTCCGGCCCATCGTCCGTCGAGGGCGGCTTTCCTTCTCAACCGGAGCTCCCCGCGCGTGACGGCGCAGAGGCGGACGACCGGCGCGGATCTCACGCTCCAGCGCGCGGGTTTCCTCCTCGGGGCCCACCCCCAGCTCGCTCTGGAGCAATTCCACGCACCGCTCGTACTGCCGGAGCGCGGAGGCGCGATCCCCGGAGAGCCGATAGAGCCTCATGAGGCCTCGATGGGTGCATTCGCGCGCCGGATCGGTCCGCAGGGTAAGTTGAGCGTACGCGACACCGGCATCCACGTTGTGTTCGCCTTCGAAGTGAGCGAACAGCTTGTCGAGCACTTCGAGATAGATCCGCCTGAGACGCTCCCGCTCCTCGAGACACCAGTCCTGATACCACCCCTGGAGCAGCTCCCCTCGATAGAGCTCGGCGGCCTGCACGAGCTGTCTCACGTCCCTGGGAGGAAACGCCCGCTCGTCGGTGGGCGCGGGGGGACCCGCCGCTTTCTCGAATTCCGCAACGTCCAGCCAGACTCGATCGTCCATCACGAGCTCTACCCAACCTCCGTCGACACTCAGGACGCGTGCGTCTTCGGGGTTCCTGCGAGAGAGATCGGCCCGGATCTGCCAAAGCGCCTGCCGCAGCGCCTTCTTCGACCGATCGACGGACGTCTCGCGTGTGATCAGCTGTGCGAGGGTCTCGCGGGGGACCGGCGCGCGCCTGTTCAAGGCGAGATAGGCGAGAATCTCCTTGGCGTTGGTTGCGGAACGGTAGAGCACGTCGTCCTTGCCGCACCGAACAGACACCCTTCCGAAGAGGCGGATCGTGATCCTGGATTTCATGCCGATTCCCTCGTGGGGCGGGAATGCCCACGCAACCGCTTCCGCGCGTGGAGGGGATTCGAAGGGAGGAGCGAGCGGAAATCGACGAAGGACGCAGCTCACCACTCCCAATTCCGTGGCGAACCAGCGATCCGGAGGGTCAGAAGGAACGCGGATGTTGCGCTCTACACGCTGCGGGCGAACGCGTGCGTGTGGCTTCCAGGAGCGAGGTCGGATCATTGATCCGTGGAGGAGCCGGGTCAAGGCAAATCTGGGTGCCTCAAGGGTGTCCCGTGCCGGTGGGGAGCATCTGTTCGAGGCGCGCTCTCAATCGCGAGGGATCCGAAAAATCGCCCTCGAGAATTCCGTCCTGATTGACCAGGAAGACCGTTCCCGCGTTTTCGGCTCGGAACGCCCGGCCGATCGGGTTGTACCAGAATGCCCGACCTGTGAATTCGACCGGCCATTCGATTTGAAACTCGTGTTGGAAGCTCGCTGCCGCGGTTCGATCCGTGTCGTACGAGACCCCGAGAATCTCGAGACCTCGATCGTGGTAGGCGGCGTAAATCGCGGCAAGCTGTGGCGCCTTTTCCCTGCACTCGTCGCACCAAGAGACCCAGAAGCTCAGGAGGACGACCCTTCCCCGCAGGGATGAGAGCCGGATGACGCGACCATCCATTCCCTGCACAAGGAAATCCGGCGCCCGGGCTCCCACGCTCGCCGGCTGGATGGGCTCACGAGTCGCGCGCTCCTCCCGGACGAAGATTGCACGACCGCTCGCTTCGACCGAATCGACCTGGAACACGGCGGACCCGATCTGGAACGGAGCCTCGAGCGGGCAATATTCCCTCGACCAGCGATCGGCCTCGAAGATGCCGTCGTCGTTCAGGTCGACGAGGATCGCGTCTCCGAGCTTCCGCTCGATCCGGCTGTCTCGGTTGCCGTCGTAAAGGACGGCTTCGTGCCACACGCCATCAACGTTCCATCGCGACACGGGAGTTTCAAGACTGGCCGTTCGAGCCTCCTGGGCCTCCGAGCCTGGATCGGCGGCGATACGCAGGGTGACCGGCAAGGCTCGATCGAACACGATCCGTCGGACCCGAGGAAGTCCATGGGCCGAGCTCGAAGACCCCGTGAGTCCGAACAGGACGGCTGGCAGGAAGCCAATGCCCACGATGAGGGCGGGATGTCGCCAAATCCTGCTCACGGGACCTCGGGGCACGCGCGGCAATCGGATGTGGGGCGGCGGTGCCACCGCCCCATGCGAAGGCCGGTGCCTAAAGAGCAAACGTCAGAAACAAGGCAGCCTCTTGCACACGCCGCCCTGTACACAACAACCGATGGCCTCACCCACCGGGACACAGGGGCCACTTGGGCCGGGACAATCTTTGAAATTACAGGGGCAGGCTTCGGCGGTGCTCACGGCGAGACTGGACAGGGTCGAGTAATACGGAGAGGCCTGAGGTCCGGTAGGAACGATCCCACCGAACGCGGCCACGACGAAGCCAACGATGAGCACGATTCGCAACGCGAACCAGAGAGCTCGGACCATGGAACGTTCTCCTCTAGGGCCGATAGTTGGTTCCACCGGTCCGCACGGCCAGGCGCGACCGGAGTCGGCGGCACCACCGAAATCAACGCGACGTCACTTGCTCCCTAGAGCGATGCACCACGAGCGGGAGTCGCTGCGCGTACACGAATCCGCTGGAATGCTCGGGGTTGTGGCACTCCAGGCAGACCTGTTCCGGAACTTTCCTGCGAATGTTCGAGGGGCTCGGAGCGGACGCGTGCTCCGCGCCGGGGCCGTGACAGATCTCGCACTGAACGTTGCCGTAAGGGTGCTCCCCCTGACCCATGACATAGCCGTACTTCGAGCCATATCCCACGACGTGGCAGGAAATGCACACGGGCTGGTAGTGGCGGTGCCTCTGGAGGAGCGTCTTGTAGGCACCGGCGTGCCCCGTCGACATCCACTGCTCGTATTCGGCGACGTGGCATCCGCGGCACGTCCCGGAGCCGGCATATCGTTTTCCCTGCCAGTACGGGTCTCCCGAGAGCGGAGGACGCACGCTTGCTTGCGCCTCCGGCAGGGCCCCGACCTGGTCGTAGAAGCGGTTCATCGCACGACGCACGACGTCCTGGTCCGGAATGGAATCGGTGAGCCAGGAGTCTCGGATCGTCGCGGCAACGATCTGGCCCGCGCGATCCAGGTCGAGCGTCGCGATCGAAAGCCCGTACTGACCAAGCTTGGTGTAGAGCACGAGGGTCTTGTCGAGGAAGCCGGGCCGGTCCTCTTCCAGGATCACCTTGGGGTTCGAGGGATCCGCCCACTGCGGCGCGCTGTTGTCGGTGGAAATGATGACATCGACATCGGGGCACGTCCGGACGATGCGCCGGATCGTTGCAGGAGAGATCTTTCCCATGGCGACGACCAGGCCCGTGGGAGACCGCGCGCGCGCGACCTCCTTTTGGATCGCTTGGACTGGATCCTCGGTCGTGAGGCGTGCCAGCTCCTGGTCCAGTCGGATCATCGATCGACCCCCGCGCGGACCTTCGAACACGCCAACCGTCAGAACGCGTATCCCCCGGGCACGTAGCGTTGCAGTTGATGCGCCGAGCCTGTTTCCCCCGACCGATAGGTTCGCGCCAAGGAACGGAGTCCGGACCCCTCGAGTCTGCTCCAGAAAATAGCGCGGTCCGCGCGCGATCTCCCCCTGGCCCACCGTGGCCGCGGAATAGCCCATTCGATCCATCATCTCGAGATAGAACCGCTGCTCGCGCTTGGCGAGCGCGTTCGGGCTCTCGAAGGGCTCCGGCCTGTTGAATGCGCTTCCCGCGTCCAGGACGAGCAGGTCGGGGTCGGCGCGACGGAGGCTGTCGAGGACCGTGGCGCGACGCGCGATGCCTCCGGACTCGTTCGCCTTGCACCCGCAATTCTCGAGGTAGCCGTCCGTGTTCCCCGTGTATGCGATCGTGAGCCGGGAAACCGGAGATCCACCACGAGGACTCGGAAGCTCCTGGGTAGGTGTCAGGGTGAAGAGCTCCGGGACGGGTGCGACTCGGGCACCGCGAACGAAGCGTGCTCGAAAGGTATCCCAGTCTTCCCCGGTCGTTCGCGGCAGGAGGGACCACACGCTCGGCGCGAATCTCCCCGAGAAGAGCTTCGGGAGGATCGAATCCATCCCGCGCGCCACGCCGTGCTTCGCTTTCAGCTCGTGATCCAGATGCCGCAGCATGTACGGAGCGATCGATTCCCGGGCGATGCGGTCGCCGCCGTCCGCGACGTAGAGGTGTTCCAGATCTCGATTCACGCCTTCGGTCGTGATCGCGGTGAGATAACTCGTGGCCAGCAGACGATCGATCCCCTCCTCGTCTCCGAGGCCGGCCGCCCAAACCGTCCGCCGGGAATACAGCCTGGGAACCGCGTCGACCAGCCAGAACTCCTCGGGGCGGCGGATCTCGGTCCGATAGGGGGGATAGCGAACGTAGGACTGGATGTACTCCTCCGCGAACCCGCGAAGGCGCTCGACGGAGAGAGGTACGAGGGTGCCTCCCTGCCCGGTCGCCCAACCCCCCCCGGCGATATCGAAGCCATCCGGGGTTTCGGGGGCGGCGACCACGAAGTACTGGCTGCCGAGATCCCGGCCGAAGATTCCGCGCAGGTAACTCACGGCCTGCCGGATCCCGTTCGCGGTGACGTCGCTCGATTCATCCCGAACGGCCTCGGGAAACGCGACGCGCACACGATGCCGTCCGGCGAAGAGGGAGCGTTCGTGAAAGCGCCCAAGGCCCACGGTGGAGGCGACCAAGTGCTCGGCGGCATTGCCTCGGGGCGCGTCCACGATCCATCTACCGCGACCGGAGCGCCATGGAGTGGCGGCGGTCCAGCCCTCGGGAAGCGAGAACGCAACCTCGATCGGTCCGAGTGATTCTGCCTTCTCCGGGAGAAGGAATACATCCCGCCCGGTAACCACGCCGAAATCGGGGCCAAGGTATCCGAAGCACTTGCCGGTGAATCCGATGTGCGCGTCCCCTTCCCGCCGGCCGGGTGTGACCTGATAGCGCACCTCGAGGACCGGCGGAATCGGCCCCGATACCCGGAACGTCGACAGGTGCAGGGACGTGCCTTTCACGCGCGTCGATTCCGCCCGTTCGATCCACCGAAGCCGCCGCCCGTCTCCTGAGACGACCTCCAGGCGATCGACGTGCATCACCTCGCTCGGAGCGTGGCCGCGAAGGTCGAGCGAGGGCCCGTTCCATCCCTGGAGACGGATCGTGACGGTCATCTCCCGTGGGATCGCGCGGGAGACTTCGAGGAGGTAGCTCAGCTTGCGGGGCGTGAAGCGGGAACAGGACGCGGAAAGAAGCAGCGCGCACACGGCGGCGCCGAGGATGCTACATCGGACGGTGCTACATCGAGCGAGCCGCGCCCAAGCCATGACGCAAGAATGACCCGAAGGCGTCTTCCGAACGTCTCGGAGGTGTCTTGCAACTCAAAGCCGTGAAGTGCCTTATGGCGCGAAAGAACCCCGTAGGTCTGCGTCTGGCACGTCTCGCGACGATCTTCCAAACGTCTCGGGAGAAAAATCAGCGGGAGCCTGCACTCGGAAGCGTAGGAGGAGCTAGATCCGGCCGCCGTTCGAGCGGAGGACCTGCACGAAGATCTCGAGCGCCTCGTCGAGGCCGTTCGCCATGGGCGCCGAGGGCAACCGGTCGCGCAACGCGGGGACGGGCCGATACAAGATCGGATAGTCGGCGGATTCCAAGAGGGAGAGATCGTTCAGGCTGTCTCCCATGCCGATGACCTTGAACCCGGCACTCTTCATCCCCTGCACGACACGCGCCTTCTGCCCGCGGATCCGGAGCTTCCACCCGGAGATCCTTCCCTGCCCGTCGGTCTCGAACTGGTTCGCGAAGAGATTGTACCCGCCGAGGCGCTCCATGATCGGCTCGGCAAACTCGTGGAACGTGTCCGAGATGACCATGACCTGACAGTGGTGGCGAATCCGGTCCAGGAACTCGTGGGAACCCAGATAGGGGCGCACCTCGTGGGCGACCTCCTGCAGCGCCGCGAGCGTGAGCCCCGCGCGGTTCAACGCTTCCATCCGCCGCCGCATCAGCTCCTCGAAGTCGCCGACGTCGCGCGTCGTGAGGTGGAGATCCTCGACACCAAAATGGTGCCCCAGGTGGGGCCAGATTTCCGGCGCGAGCACGCCTTCCAGGTCGATCGCCGCGATCATGAGGGCGCATGATACCAAAAAGAGTGAGGGGAAGCGTTGCCGCTTCCCCTCGAAGCCTCCGGTGGACTGTTGGGATTTGCCAGCAGGCACCAGGCTAGGGCGCTCTAGGAGCCGCTAGCTACAGCCACCTCCGCAGTTCAGTACAGCCGATAAGCCATCTTTGTGCACTGGACCACCTCCTTTCCGCGATGCAGGAATGCTCACGCCGATTCGGCAGCCCTGTCAATGGATATTCTTGACTCGGGATCGCCCGGCGGACGGTGCATCCCGCGCTCACGCGATCGTGCCACCCTCCCGGAGTTTGCCGAGCAAGAGCTTCACGATCTCCTCCCCGACCGCCTCCTGAGCCTCCACCGTAGCGGCCCCGATGTGGGGCGACACGACCACATCCTCCCGTTTCACGAGCGCCGACGCGACGGGCGGCTCCTCGGCGAACACGTCGAAGACGGCCCCGCTGAGCTGCCCCTTCTCCAGCGCCGCGAGCACCGCCGCCTCGTCCACCAGCCCGCCGCGCGCGGCGTTTACAAGGACCGCGCCGCGTGGGAGCCGCGAGATCTCGCGCGCGCCGATCAGGCCCTGGGTCTCCGGCGAGAGGGGAATGTGGAGGGTCAGGATTTCGGCGCGCGGGAGGAGATCGGACAAAGGTAGCGGCTCGATCCCAAACTCCCGCATCGTGTCGTCGGACAGCAGGGGGTCGCATCCAACGCACTTCATCTCGAAGGCGCGCGCGCGCTGCGCCACAGCGCGGCCGATCTTCCCCAGGCCCACGATGCCGATGGTCTTCCCCCGAAGCTCCCGCCCCTTGAAGCGCGATTTGTCCCATTCCCCGCGCTTGAGCGAGCTGTCGGCGGCGGGAAGCTGGCGAAAGAGGGAGAGCAAGAGCCCGAACACGAGCTCGGCGACCGCGACCGCGTTCGCGCCGGGAACGTTGAGGACGCCGATCCCGCGCTCGCGCGCGGCGGCCGCGTCGATGTTATCGATGCCCGCCCCCGCGCGCGCCACCCAGCGGAGCTTCGGGGCCGCCTCGATCAGGCGCCGGGTCACCTTGGTGGCTCCGCGCACGACCCAGGCGTCGATGTCGCCCACGAGCGGGAGGAGCTCGGACTCGGAGAGCCCGCGCCGCTCTTCGACCGAGATCCCGGGCGTCTCGCGGAGGATCGAGACCGCCCGCTTGGAGAGCGGATCGCTGACGAGAACCTTAGCCGACACGCGCGGCGGCGGCGGCCTGAGACTTGCGGAAGGATTCCTGAGCGGCCTTGATACCGGCGCCCGCCTGGATCGAAGCGCCGTGGTCGATGAGCGCCAACTCGAACGCGCCGACGAGGCGCAGGATGTCCCCCTCGTCGTAGTAGCCGATGTGGCCGAGGCGGAAGATCTTCCCCTTCAGGCGATCCTGACCGCCCGCGATCTTGACGCCGTAGCGATGCTCCATCGTCTTCAAGACGGCGCCCGACTCGATGCCTTGCGGCACCTTGACCGCGGTGAGCGTGTTCGAGGGGACCTCCGCGAAAAGGGAAAGCCCCAGCGCCCGCACCGCCTGCCGCGTGGCGTCGGCATTCCGCTGGTGCCGCGCGAACACCTGGTCGCGGCCCTCCTTCGCGAGCAGGAGCATCGACGCCCGAGCGGCGAGCACCAGGCTGATCGCGGGGGTGAACGGGGTGTCCCCCGCCTCCAGCGCGCTCTTCGCCTTGGCCAGGTTCCAGTAGTACTTCGGGAGCTTCGACGCCTTCACGAGGTCCCAGCCCCGCGGGCTCAGGCATACGAAGCCGAGCCCCGGCGGAATCATCATTCCCTTCTGCGATCCCCAGACGACGACGTCCAGGTCCGAGCGGTCGAAGTGGAGGTCGTAGACGCCGTAGCTCGTGATCGCGTCGATCACGGTCGCCACCCCGCGCTTTTTCGCCGCGCGCGCCATGTCGTGCACCGGGAAGAGCGCCCCGGTCGAGGTCTCGCTGTGGGTGAGGAACATCACCTTCGCCTTGGGGTGCGCCGCGAGCGCGGATTCCGCTTCCTCCACCGTCGCGACGCGGCCCCATTCCACGCTCACGGTGTGGACCGTGACGCCGTAGGCCTCGCAGATCGCCCGCCAGCGGTCGCCGAATTTCCCGCCCTCGACGACGATCGCCTCCTCGCCGGCGGACATCAGATTCACGGCCGCCGCCTCCATGGCGCCCGACCCGGAACAGGAAAGCGTGAGCGCGGGCTGCGCGGTGCCGAGGTGTTCCTGCATCAGGCGCGTGGTCTCGAGGAAATACTGCCTGTATTCATCCGTCCGGTGATGGATGAGCGGCCTCGACATCGCCTCCAGCACTTCGGACGGAACTTCGGTGGGTCCCGGAGTAAACAGCACGCGCTTCATCGTCGTCCTCTTGCCGTGGTCCAGGCGAGGTGGGTCAGTGCGTGTACGGCTGCGGCTGGTCTTCTTGGTTGCGGCGAAGATACGTGGAGGACTCGCCCGGTTTCAAGGCCACTTCGAGCACCTCGTCCATGGTCTCGACGAGCCGGAACTCGAGCTCGTCCCGGACGTGCTCCGGCAGCTCTTGGAGATCCTTCTCGTTCAGCTTGGGGATGATCACGGTCTTGACGCCCGCGCGCTTCGCGGCCACGACCTTCTCGTTCAGCCCCCCGATCGGAAGGACATTGCCGAGGAGCGTGATCTCGCCGGTCATGGCGACGTCCTCTCGGGTGGGAACACCCGTCAGGGCCGAAACCAGAGCCGTTGCAATCGCGATGCCTGCCGATGGACCATCTTTGGGTATCGCTCCCTCCGGAAGGTGCACATGGACGTCGATCCCCTTGTAGAAATTCTTATCGAGCCCGAGGGAGATCGCCCGGGAGCGGGCGTACGAAAGCGCCGCCTGCCCCGATTCGCGCATCGTCTCTCCGAGCTTGCCGGTGAGCATGAGGACGCCGGTCCCGGCGAGGATGCTCACCTCGATATTGAGGAGGTCGCCCCCCGCCTCGGTCCACGCGAGCCCGGTCGCCACGCCCAGGCGCGAGCGCCGCTCGATCTGGCTGTCCAGGTACTTGGGCACCCCGAGGAATTTCTGGAGGTGCTTCTCCACGATGCGGAACACGCGCGCCTTCTTGAGCGTCGCCTTCTTCCGCGCGACCTTGCGGCAGATCGCGGCGATCTCGCGCTCGAGACTCCGGACGCCCGCCTCGCGCGTGTAGGCGCTGATGACCGCCTTCAGAGCGCCGTCGCTTATCTGGAAATCCTTGGGCTGGAGCCCGTTGGCCTTGAG
>Ga0137399_10001285_pt1 | contig 11353 bp, 11 predicted proteins | sample czorhiz316metaG_FD_104810 | JGI IMG/M metagenome (GOLD analysis project Ga0137399, IMG submission 104810) | Vadose zone soil microbial communities from Angelo Coast Range Reserve, California, USA - czorhiz3.16 metaG | ecosystem: Environmental > Terrestrial > Soil > Vadose zone | place: USA...
ACTAAGAGGGGGGAAATAATGCTTCTTGTCCCGTAAGCGACGCCAGATAAAGCGTTTATGGGATTCAGATGCCTGGTTCGGGACCAGGAGGTCGATGGTTCAAATCCATTCGCCCCGACCAATTATTTTACAATCAGCAGTTTACAGGCACAGGAATAGTCGTGGAGCGCCTGGTCGCGGACCGGGAGGTCAATGGTTCAAGTCCATTCACCCCGACCATTATTTCCCCTCTCGATTCAATACTTTACGCTGCGTTTTCTACTGTGACTTCTGGCCCAGATTTGGGTACAACAGGTACAATTGAGGGGTTTTCGGTCGAAAACGTAAAACCCAATCCAACCTTCTCTGCTACTTCTTTTTCTGTATTCCAGGTCCTCCCGGAGCTTCGAATATCCGTCCGTGACAGTCTCGTTCGCATGGCGGAACCGAGTAAACCAACCTTTCGGTTCACCACCCAAACTAGAGCATTCGGTTCTGAGCCGAAGGTTCCCGGCGTTCATTGAATTCGACGATGAGTTGGCAAAGCTATTGTAAGAGGTTCTTCATGGCGTCACCAAGATGGCGGGCGCCTTGCAATCGTTGATCTTTCCGAACAATTCGAAATTCAAGGTGTTCACCGGGGCGGCGATATTTCCCCCTTTCGTCTCGATGGGAATTTGATCGATCACGTTTAGAAGATCCTGCGGAAGAGGCCAGTTCGGATCCGGAGGGCGGTTTCTCTGAAATGTGGAGGAAGGAGTGTTGAAGGTAATACTCCACTTTGAACCGAGCATCGCGGTAGTCGCACTAAACGCTTCGAGGGCGTGCTTGTGTTCATCCTCGTTAGTAGTGGGATTGGGAGGAACGAATCCGACAACAATGATTCTTTCGCTTCCATACTTGAAGGGTTCGGGTTTCCAAAAGGTTTGCGTCCCAGCTTTGACTTCCAGGGCATCGGCTTCCTGGTAGTCATATCTCAGGATGGTGAGCGTAGCCAGATTGTCGGTTGCTTTCGCGGAAGTCGGCGAACCGTTGGACGAAATGGTCATTGGGTCAGCATTCCATGAAACGATCTCTCTCGGTGTGGGCAGGATTAGAGTCGCAAATGGCTTCTTCTTCGGACTCGATGCGATCTTTTGCGCCGTAGTCGAGGCGGAGTAGATCGACGCGTTTTGAACCGGTGCGACGAGGATAGTCGTAGCGGAAGGGTGGAGACCGGACGTGAAATCGTAGACTCCCGTGTCGAACTGCTTGTACTGAACTTGAGCGGCAAGGCCGATGATCGAGGTATGCCCCTTCACCTTCGGAGCCCATACGGCAAGGCACGGTGGAGGTTGGGATCCGCAGCTCGCGCCTTGGACAAAAACGAAGGGGCCACCGACGATAATGTCAAGGGTGGGCTTTGAGATGGCCACGCTGGGCTTTCGGCTGTTGCCAGAGTCAGCAGATGTCTTTTGCGCTGGAGGCGTATTTCCGTAAGAAGCAAACAAGAACGCCATCGTTGCCAAGCCAGACAACAGAATCACAAGCTTCCTCATGTTGGTCTCCTCATAGAAAAGCTAGGGTGCCCCGAAAGAACTGAAAGCCGCCCAGTAATACGGTTTCTCGGTACTGGGATCGGAACGAATTTCTCTTGAAGCCGCGCGCATAGCCTCGGAAACCGACTGTCCCCCGAGGAGACGATCATAAAAGGACCTCATCAACTTTGTGGTAGTGGCTGAGTCCACTTCCCACCTGCTCGCAATGACATGTGGAACACCCGCGTCAAGAAATGCAAGGACCAAACTATCTGCATCTTGCAGCCCTCTTCGTCCGGAACTTTCGGTCGAACAGGCGGAAAGGACGGCTAACTGCAGAAGCGCGGGACGGAGCGATCGGATCCTCGCTGCGTCAAGGAGGGAAACCTGGCTCGTGGGTTCCAACCCAGTCAGTAGCAGACCGTTCCCGGAGGTTCCCGTGCTCGTGTGCCCCGCATAGTGAAATACGACTGCCCGGGGGATTTCCCTTTCGATGGCCTCAGATTTTGCGTCCTTTTCTTGTATCAGGTGCGCGTTGACGAATCTCTGGGCGACGGTTTTGGCCTCGTCTCCGGAGTCCGAGAGGGGCAGAATGCCTTCTCTGACAACCGAGCCAGAGCCCGACACCGAAACAATGAGCGCCGAGTCATGCGGAGTCAGCCTGGAAGGAAACCTGAAACGGAGAAAGTGTCGCAGACTTGGCAGACTGCCGGTCGAGTAGATATCGCCAAAATAGTTTCCAGATTCGTCCACAAGAGCTTGCATCGGGATGTCGGCGACAGCGGCGTCTCCATCAAAGAGCAGAGTTCTTGTGCGATCGAGATGTTCAGAAAGAGGTTCGATCAACTGCCGATAGAGGTATAGACCGTCACTTCGCAGTGATTGAGAACTGGAATTGGGGCTGGCGCAAGCACGCGTGAAGCGGCGGATGACGGGCAGCAGTTTGCCTATGTTCTCCGTGATAGGAAAGAAAAAGAGACCTCGGTCATCAAGCACCCATGCGACAATTCTTCCCGGCACTATCGCGTAGGAGATCAGAGTCTCCTGGTGAAGAGTGCCCTTGGAAGCCAGGTCGTCCAGAACGGGAAATTGTGGAGGGCCCTCTTGTCTTCGATTCAAAAGGAACACGTCGGTCTCAGGTGGTGACGCCCTGCTTGCATCGGCTTTGTTTCCAGATCTCAGGGATGCCGCAAGGAAGGATTCCCAGATGCGGAGCGCCAATTCCGGGTGACGCCTCTGCAGTTCCAACGACACCCAATCCCTGTAGATTTCCTTGCCCTGGATCATCCATGCCAAGCGGTCCCTGTCAGACGAGAGAGACTTCAATTCCCGCTCGGCGATGGCAACCGCCCACCTCATGCAGTTTTCAGCTTCATTGAAATCTCCTTCGCGCAGTCTCAATCCACCTAGAATGCGGAAGTAATCCATAAGAATGTAATGGTCGGAGATGTTGGAAAGTTGAGGGCGAACTTGGTCGAGATACTGTTGTGCGAGAGACACCTTTCCTTGCCCGTTGGCGAGCTTGGCGAGGTCCACATTAATGCCGGCTTCGTAGTGGCGAGTGACCTCTGTCTGCGGAGCCTTGGCAAGAAGTTGAACTGCAGCGGCGAAATTCTCCTCGGCAACCCCCGTGGCGTGAGCCAACACAGCAGCCTTGGCAAGCCGATTGTGCTCAACCGCTCGCATCAAGAGATCGGGATCGGAGCCGAGGGTTAAGACCGCTTCTTTCGCAACTGCCATTTGGAGTTGCCACCGCTGAGAGTCTTCCGCGAAGTTGTCCATGTTTGCGTAAATGCTGTACAGCGTCATCGTCGGACAACCGGAGGACCAACAGGCGGCGGCACCTTGATAGAGGTGTTGCCACGCCACATCTCCGTTCCCCGCTGACCACTGTACAAGCGCGCTCATGGTCAGCGCGCGCGCGGCCGTTACAGGGTATCCCGCCGTCCGCGCATGGGACAGAGCGGCCGATAGAGCGGGAGCAGCAGCTCCGAATTCCCCGAGAAGATTCCTGCAAATGCCTTCTTCTATCTCAGCCTGCGATAGGATCCAGGGGTAGCGAGCATCGTTCAAGGCGTGCAAGAGAGGGCCCAAGCTGCGAACGCAATCCGGGGCGTTGTTTGAGAAATGAAGGGCGAATATACGCTCGAATTCCGCACGAGAAACCCCGGCGGTGTTTCCGATCATTGCGAACGTTCGGCGCGCGCGAGTCGCCTTTTCCAGAGCGGTAAGATAGTCGGCCCGCTCGCTCGCAACCACAGCATCCCGGAGCTCGGCAATCGCCACCGGAAATTGAGGGGATGAGGACGAGAACAGTAAATCGTGGAGCCAAGCGTCCTGGTGTTCGACCAAAGAGATTGTCGCGATGCGCGTAAGGGCGGCGCGGGAGGCTGCTGCCCTGGGCGACGCAGGTCGTCCTGAATTCAGCGGAAACCCCGCTGTCAGCCATTCTCGAAGCGCGGCAGACTGATATTCCTCTATGCGGTTTCTGACGGCTGCTTGAATGGACGCATCTTGAAGAATGAGTTCGCTCCCGACCTGTTCGGGTCGGAGCAATGGAAGCAGCGAGGTGTTGTCCCGCTCGCGTTGTTTGAGTTTCAGGCGTTCCAGGTGATGCCTGGCTTCGGTCGACCAAGCTCCTGAAGGGTCGACGCGTAAATAGTGGTCCCAGTCGTCGAGAGCCTGCTTATGAAGGAACATGCGTTCGAACGCGATCGCTCGATTGAATAGAACAACAGCGTTGTCGGGGTCTTTTTGAAGCGTGCTGCCAAACAGCTCGACGGCAATGGCGTAGTCCGAAGCGCGGTCCTCGGATTCAGCGCGCGAGAAGTATGCGGCGGCGAGATCGGCGTGGAGATCAGGTGCATCAGGACTGCGTTCGAGCGCTTTCTCGAAACTATTCATCGCGGCGGAATAGTTCCCATCCAGCAAATCCGCCCGGCCCTTGGCTTGGAGCCACTGGGGATTGTCCGGAGATCGTGCGAGCTTCCTAGCGATAATGTCTTCGGCCTCAAGCAGCGTGGCGGGCCGGTCCATTCGGGATCGAACTCCCCCGCGTTCGACGCGCATTGGCGCGAACTCTGCACCCGGTATGCGGATCTCCAACGTTCTTTGTGCCACATAGGATTGGGCAAGGAGACGATTGGTGTAGGAGGACCGTTCGTGAGAATAGGTTCGAAACCCAAGCCATGCCAGCGCGGCGACAGCAGCGACCGCGGCAAACTTGAAGACTATCTCACTGATCCGCCGTTTCCGCGTCAGGATTGGGAGAACCGCGGATGTGGCGGCCACTGATTGTGCCGCAGCAAGCCTTCTCGCCAGTTCAGCCTGCAATGCGGGTTTCGACGTCTCAAGCTGTGCAAGAATAGCTTTTTCGGATTGGCCGGGATCTTCGTCGAAAGCTGCGACAGCCTGCCGCATGGCAGAACCGCAATGGTCGCAAGCGACGACGTGTTTCAAAACGGGTTCGCTTTGTTCGGAGCTAAGGACACCCGAGGCAAGTTCCCAAAGAACCTGCTCGTCTGGACATTGGGGTGTCCTCGAGTGCGGCCTGTCGGTCTTCAATTCATGGAGGTCGCGACCGGCTCGTTCGTACATAGAAACCAGGTTCTGGCACACGGCGCAGGCGGCGAGGTGCTGCCGAAGACCGCCAAGCGCGCGTGCTCTATCCCCGTCGGAGCCGATGGGCTGGTTCTCAAGCAGTTGTTCGATCTGCTCGGGATCTAGATGTTTGTCCGCTTCATTCACTCCCGCTTACTCCTTCTAGAACGACTCTGCCGGTCGAATGCCTTCGTCGTCTGGAGCACTCTCACCCGATATTCGGGGGGCATGGCACAACTTCTGTTTCACATGCTTGGTCAGGCGGAGCAGGGTACTTTCGACCCCTTTGGTCGTTAGACCGATTCCTGAAATCGCGGCTATGGCGCTCGCAGACAGGCCCACCCGGTAGTACAGCCAGAAGATTCGGCGATCTCGTTCCGCGTTCGGGCCGACATCGAGGTTGCGCAGAGATGCGTCGATTTGCCTAATGAGGATAGCTCGTTCCATTGATTCGACTTCCGATGTAGGGGATCCCGAGCGCTGACTCAGATCGCAATCTTCGGCGAGGGCCGATGTGATGTTCTCCCCCCGCTTCCGCGAATTGAGGGCTTTGAAGTGGTCGTGCACCACATTCGCCGTAATGACTTTCAGATATCCGAAAATGGCGCCGGGGTGTCGAGACTGAAAAGCGCGCAGGATGCGGCAATTATCGGCGCAAAGTTTGAGGAAGGTCTCCTGAACGAGGTCGTCGATGAGATGCGTGGAGGTGTTGCCCCAGTCACGCGCGGTTCTGAGCGCCACGGTTGCGATTACTGGGTGAAATCGGCGCACAAACTCTTCCCAGGCTGCGGGATCGCCGGAGTCAGCGCAGGCGCTGACGAGTTCTTCGGGCGGGGTTGATGAGTAGCTGCGCAATAACTTGCCTGCTGCGGCGTTAACGGATTTTACACCAAGAAGGTCCTAGTGCACGTGGTGGAAAAAGGAAAGTTCGCCCGATTGCGCGAACTCGCACGGTTGGTCTGCAGTGCCAGGGAATTTTTTGATGGGCGAAAGGGATTCAGCCACGAAGGTCGTTTTGATTTAGTACCAGGCATGAGTCAGAGAGCGGGACGGCACAGTTTCCAAACCTGGCAGGTCCGACGTGACAGGCATGTGCTCTCAGCGAGGGCCGCTCCTGAGTTCGCGCCTCGGGTTCGGAGTGTCATACGGGGGTATTCACAAAATGAAGATAACTGGACCCGGGGAGTTCAGTGTGAGCCCGGGAGAGCAGATTACAGTGTCCATCGAAAAGTCGGTCGCTCCTTACAGTGCGAAAGTGAGCGAGCTCACCGACGGCTCGTGGAATCCAAAGCCAGAGCCCAATAATGTGAGCGACCTGAGCGCTGCGGGAGGATTTGCTTGCCCTGCCAATTCGGGTGACTCAACGAGTTTTGGCATTCTCTTTAATTTCGTTCCCACGCCGACAGCAGAAGGCGGCTCAGGAGACTTCTACAAGGTGACGATTGCCGGGTCGAATGGCGGCGAATCTCCACAATTGATCTTTGGACCGGGCTTTACGACGCGGACTTACCATTTTGAGGTGCAATAGATGAACCGTCAGACTCCTGTTTTCCTTGTCTTCCTTCTCGGTCTGGCTTTTTCTGCACCTGTGTCCACTTTGGGGCAGTCGGCCAAAGAGCCTGCCGCGCCTCCAAAAACGGCAGAACCGCCGGCTCAGAGCGGTCAGAACAAGCCGGATACTGTGGATCCCTTGGAAGCCCTATTCCAGCCAAAAATCCAAAGGCTAAAGAATGCGTTGGATTTCATCGGCAATGCAAAGAAGAACAACAAAGATGAAGAGGCAGCTGCGGCTCTGGAAGGCCTGAAGGCGGAAGCAACAGAACTGACTGCATTTCTTCAGCCTTACCTGGACTCCCGCCTGAGAGGTGAGGGGTACCGCCTCGCGCTCTCTTCAATAGAAGAGAAGCGTTGGGACAAGCAGGCAGGAACAACAACCAACAGTGCAGGGAGCACCTCGGTTGCGAGCAAGGGCAGCGTATCGGGACTACTGAGCTTTGCCGTTGAGAACGGCGCGCTGACACGCTCCGTTAGTGGAACGACTGTAACGTTTAGGGGCTCTCCCGCGAACATCTACTCTGCGTTGGCCAAGGGCAATTACATTGCGGCGGGGCCGGCGATCCCGAAATTCGATGGATCGTTCGCATCGGTTGCCAAGAGACTGTCTTTCCATGTGGCATTTGATACGAGCAGAGGGAACACGGGCTCGACAAACACGCTTACTGCGGATTCCCAGCAGCTTTCGGGCTGGGGACTCCGCTACGACATTCTAAACAAGAGAGACCCTCGCCGGCCCGAGTACGCCAGTGCCTGGAACAGCCTGATGGACAAAGAGGGCCTGAGCTATATCAATCGTTTGACGAAACTGTCAGCCCAGCTCGAGAAGTATCCGGAGTATCGAACGTGGAAAACCAATCTCGAAGAGCAAATCGCTAAAGCGGACCCGGAGAAGTATCTGTCGATCCTGGAGCAGGCAAATACAGCCTTCCAGAAAATCATCTCCAAGTATGCCCCAGGTGACTCGGCATTCGAGCAGGCTGTTCGCCAGACTGCAAGCGACGCGGCGAGTTTTGCTATCGCTAGAGGGACAACGATCGACAACATCATGGGGAGTTGGACCGTCGCCGCAGAGTTCAACGTGACGAAACAAGCGAATACGAACGGTACCGTGCCGATGTCAGTCACGAGTTCAAACGGCAGCACGCTGAAATTGCCAGATCTGGGCAATCTGAATCTGGTCGTTTCCAAGGGATTCACGGACGGGCCTGAGCTCACGCTGAACGCAGGATTCACCTGGTTTCAAAATGCTCCTTCAGGCGTTAAGGCCAGCGGTGTGCGTGACGCACAGGTTTCCGCCGAGCTTGACGTTCCGCTGAGGGAAATTCAGAAGATCGGGAAACCAACCTTCACCCTAGCCGGACAATTCCTCTCGTTGCTGCAGCAGCCGCTGGGCCAACAGGTGTTGGTCAACAATGTTGCCGTGACTACCAAGGGAAACATTGGGCTGGTTCAGGGAAAACTGACCATTCCGACCAAATCGGCTGGGATCAGCATCCCACTGTCGATCACGTGGGCCAGCCGGACGGAGCTTATTAAGGAATCGGACGTACGAGGGAATATCGGAATCAGTTTCGATCTGGAGAAATTATTTGCAAAGCCATGAATACAAGAGAACAACACGCGCTGCGAACGTTCATCTTTCGTCCCGGAGAGACTGTGTATCTGCTGGTCCATCAAAAGACCAGAAAAGTAGCTGCCAAGGTCACGATCCATTCAGGCAAAGGTCTCTTAGGACGGAAATCCGGCCCTCTTCAGTTCCAACTGCCTGTTAAGGGGACCAGGTCCATAGATTTGAGTGTCCAGGTTGATTTCAAAGAAAGACCAGACAGACTCCATCTCGCAGGGGGAGGAGTAAATGTGCAAATGGTGGGAAGTGAAGGAACGTTGTACCACCATTCCGTCCTTGCCGGACCTTCCAGTTCTTTGTGGAACTTCAGAATCAGTTCAATTGCAAAGGGAAAGACTCTCTTCTTTTGTTTGAACCCTGGCTGTCGGGCCAGCGGCAAGGGAGTTGAGGGTCGTGGGAAAGACCGCGCATGCGGGACTTGCAGAAAAGGCAAGTTGGTTTCCTATAGTTTTTGACTGAGAGGCCCTAGAGATTTTCGGTGAGTATCGGACAACATTTCGGGGATGAGCACATGTGGAGGGTGAGAAAAATCACCTGCTGGGACACGCGCCGAAGGTTTCTGGCTGAAAAGCAAAGGAGAGCCGAATGGACGGATCTACGGTTGACCAAGCAGCAAAAACAACGCTAGCCCTGGCACCCGCTTTCGCAGCGGGTTTTGCTGTGCAGCAGATCGTTGAGGTAGTCGACAGCACTGTGGTATGGCTGGGAGCATGGGATCCAGCGAAGCAAAGCACGATTCCACGGAAGAAAGCCGTGTTGAGTCTGGTTTCCGTAGGGATTGCTGCGTTGCTCGTATTGCTGGATCACGGCGATTTTGACGTTCTGAGCGCCATCGGTGCAAAAAACACCGGCATGATGGTCGAAACAATCGTAAGTATTGCGTTCATCAGCGCGGGCACAGAGGGATTTAATTCGCTCATGAAGTGGTTGAGCTACAAGAAAGAGGATGCAAAAGCGACAGCCGCAAAGAACAAGGGAGGAACGCAGGGTGATTCCGGTGGTTCCCAGAAAGATGTCGCATCGCTTCAATGGCTGCCCAGCTGATAGTCGGCATGCAGGGTCCGAGTCAAGATTCTTCAAAGCTGTGCTTTTTCTGAATCACTGACTACCGATGCCGCCCCGCGGCATAGTGCCAAGAGGCCGGATCGCACCGGTCAGGGTAGTTTGCGCTCTTTGATTCCATGAGAGACTGCAGAAGATTAAACCCGTCCTGAGCAGCATGTCCTGCCGTCTGCGGTGGTATAACGTGCTAGAATCGCGCGCTCTTCTGATAACGAGTGTGGCACGAGAGCCGAGAGGAACAGGAGGCTGTCATTATGGTTAAGAAAGCATCCCGCGGTGCCGAGGTTCTTCGTTTTGCGATCAAACCTGTGGGTGCGGCTCGTTCAGAAAAGCAGATACGAAAAGACGTCGCCGAGGCGCTCGATGAGGCGGTCAAAGAATACAAGTCCCAAACATCCGAGAAGGTACGTGCCGAGGCCGAACCGGAAGGTGCGTTCACCGGTATTGAGCTCGCACGGACTTGTCAGCGCACGGCTACATGCCGAAGAACTCGACGTGAATGGAACGGCCGAGGCGCGAATTGAACAGCACGTACCAGCCAGGATGGCGGTCGTCGTCATACACATAGACGCGGTCGCGATCCCATTCCCAGTCGCGGCAGCGAGGAACGTCGTAGGGCGCGACGACCCAATTGGATTGGTCGTAGAGAATGATGTGCCGCGTGCGCGGATCGAAGCCGCGGACGACAAAGACGTGCCGAATGTACCGGTAGCGGCCGCGCGGATAGTAGTAGCCGGGGCGAATGCGCTCGCCATCATAATCCCAATCGTCGTACTCGCCACGGTCGTGATGCTTGTACCAGCCTTTGTGCTTGCCGTTGTCGTGGCGGTAGCCGTCATCATCATCGTCATCGCCGTGCTTGTACCAGCCCTTGTGTTTGCCGTGGTCGTCGTCTTGCGCGCTGGCCGAGGCAGCAGGCGTGAAGGCGAATACGAACGCAGCAAGGGCCAACAATGCAGGTAGCTTTTTCATGGTCTTATTCCTAAAGACTACTAATTCAAGAATTAGGCGTACTCCGAGTGCCCAGCGGCGCGGCGCAGTTGGCAGAGGCTGGTATTACAACCAGTGTGGCTCCGCGCCTAGGTTACATAAACACCGTTCACGGAGGAAAGTTCCGGCGAGCCGATCGGTTGCTGCATTTAACGAGCAAATTGCGGTGTAGAGTGATCGCAACCACGGGTGCCACAGCTTTTAGCAGGGCACCTGCGCTGCGGAGTGAACCGCGTCGGATTCACACATCACTTCCGTGCCAAATAACCGGAACCAGTGACGGAACCGCCTACCTCCGGCCAAGACGACCCACGGCGTTCTCCCCGATTACCACGTTCCGCCACTGCTGGAGATACTCCGCACCAAGGGACTTGTAGAACTTGATCGCGGATTCGTTCCAGTCCAAAACATCCAAACGGATTGTGTGATGACCCTCCTCTCGTGCGATCTCGGCCACCTGGCAGAGTAGCGCCTTGCCAACACCCCGGCCGCGAAAGGTCTCTCGCACGAAGAGGTCCTCAAGGAACAGACCAGAACCTGTCCAAGTGGAATAAGAGGTAAAGAAGACAGCAAAACCAGCCGGTTGTCCATCCTGCTCCGCGAGGATGGCGCGGAATTTCGGGTCAGGACCGAAGCCGTCACGCCTTAGCTCGTCTTCCGTGATGAGGACCGCCTCGGATTCCCGCTCATACTCCGCGAGTTCTTGAATAAGCCTCCTGAGCAAGGGCACATCGGCAATCGTTGCGGCGCGAGTTGAGAGCATCGAGGTCTCCATGGATTTCAGTTTAGCTGCGATTCGATTATTTGCGGAAGTACAAGGAACGAACTGCAAGAGAAAAGGCCATTCTTAACTCCCGATTGACGGGCAACTCTGACGTAACGCGATCAGGGTCGAGTGGCCGGGCGCCATTGCTGGCGCCCAGCCCTCTAAGAACCGGACTTGAAGGTTTCCCATTCATCCGGCTCGAGCACCCAAAAACGCCCCCATGAAAAACGAGGACGCGGCCGGATTCAAAACGAA
>Ga0137399_10001286_pt1 | contig 11351 bp, 10 predicted proteins | sample czorhiz316metaG_FD_104810 | JGI IMG/M metagenome (GOLD analysis project Ga0137399, IMG submission 104810) | Vadose zone soil microbial communities from Angelo Coast Range Reserve, California, USA - czorhiz3.16 metaG | ecosystem: Environmental > Terrestrial > Soil > Vadose zone | place: USA...
CCATGAGGTGCGCGGCCAAGTTTATGCCCTGCTGGAAGCCTCCCACGATGATGACGTGTTCGGCAGTGACCGACATTCCACGAGAGGGACCGAGATAGCTTGCGATAAGCTCTCTAAGTTCAGGTACGCCGGCGGGATCGTTGTACTGGGTGATACGTTCGGACGCGCCGCCAAGGCACTCCAGCAGGAGACGGCGCCATGTCTTTTCGGGAAAGGAATGCGAATCGGAACGTCCAAATCGGAAGTCAATGCGGATTTGCGTGTCGGGAGGAGCATACAAACCCGGCGAGCCCCGGCCCGTATACGGAAGCGGCAGATTGATCGAGGTCATCGAATCCGACCTTTCGAGGAGCGGTCTTGCGCCCGTCGACATCGCGTCCTCAGGCATCGTCTTGCTTACGAATGTACCTCGTTTAGGCGCCGTATTGATGTAGCCGTCAGCTACCAATTTTTCGTAAGCTTCCGAGACCGTATTGCGAGAGACACCTAACTGTGTGCTGAGGTCGCGCGAGCTTGGAAGAACACCACCCGGTTTGAGCCGACCCTTGCGGATCAAAGCTGCGAGTTGCTCGTAGATCTGCATCTGCAGATTGATCGTGCTCTTGGGATCAAGGTGAAGCGCTATATGCATTAATGGACGTTACCCGATTCGATCGGCCGGCGACGTTGCCGACGCGAGTGCAGAATGAAGACTTCATTCTATCACAACGGCAATTCAGATCGTGGCCGGCTATCGTGACTACGACAATCCGGAACCGGGGACTTTTATTTATGTTTTCATACGTCGATCCTCCGACCGCGGCGGCGCCTTCTGAAAAAAAGCCGTCCAAATCGCCAAACGAGATCTACTCGATGGTTGCGCTGCAGTCGGCATCGAACTCGCCGCTGGCATTACATTGGTTCAGTTCTTTACCGGCGCGCCAGATTGCGTACCCAGCATCTCGACGATCTTCTCGGACATAAAGGCAAACAGGGATCCGATGATCATGGAAAGAACAATGTTGATGACGGGGTTGCTCACGATCTCCACTGAGAAAATGTCTTCACCGGGCTTGAGCAAAGCCAGTGCCGCAACCGCCGAATAGCCATATACGGCTGCCGGGATGACAGCCAGCAAAGAGATATTCGCGCCAAGGATAAAGATGGCGACCGTCATACCGACGCAAATTGCGGCACCCACCGGCCCCCCGCCGACTTTCGCGATCAATGCAAGCGCCACCGCGGCCATTATCGCTCCCCAAACGCCGCCGGCCAAGGCCGCCTTGAAACCTGAAACGCCGCCTCCGCAATGATAGAAACAGCCCCACATGATGAATGCAGCCCAGATCTGGAGACCTAACCCAGCAAGCGGTCCCAGAAAGAGCCATGTAGCAAGTGCGCCAAGCAGGCTGATAACAAGCGCAAGCCTTGCAACTAGGTTCATTGGATTTCTCCGGTTCAACAGGGAGGTATCGAATAGATGTTTGACGGCGGCCTAATGAAACTAAATAGCCTCACACGCGTCGAGTGATAGGACATCGCGTTCGTGTCAAGGCAGAGCCACCCGCTGGTTTAGCAATGGTGCCAGCCGCGGAGTTTCTAAGGAACCGAACTTTCTAGACCGGACCAGCCTTGATCTGCTGAAGTAGCAGCAACCCAGCGGGGCCATGCGCCTCCCATCGACGCAGCCCAATCGGTGAATTGAAGACCGGTTGCCCGGGCCGGAACGGAATGACGGAGTTGCCGAAATTCTTGCCGTATTGCTGCTGGACGCCCGGGATGTTGACGACGCCTGTTTTAGTATCCGATGATTTAGCGTCGACAGGTGCGATGTTCCCGACTGGATTGACCTTATCGACCTGCTGCTTAAGTTTCTTGTTGAGACAGCCCAGCGAGTGCAAAATTCTAAATTGCGAAATGTCTAATATTGTAGCCGCAAGGTTGCGCGAATTCGAAAGCTGCAGCAGCGCGCACCACATCGTCCTCGCAATAGGATCTTCCGACGATCTGGAGGCCGACCGGCATGCCGTCCGGCGCGATGCCAGCACAAACCGATGCGGCAGGCTGTCCGGTCAGGTTGAACGGATACGTATAGAAAACCCATGAGACCAGGTTTCTATCGCCCAAAGCATCAGGAATATTTCTCCCTACATTGAGTGATGTCACGGGAAGAACGGGCGAGATCAGAAGATCGTAGCGCTCGAAGAAGCTACGAATTTCCTCGCGTAAAGCGTAGCGGGCAAACACCTTGGTATAATAGTCGCGCATGTCTTGCGATAGCGCCGGTTCAAGCACTTCGGCGACCGCCGGGTCCAGAAGCTCACGCTGATTCTCCATGATCGATCGCAACCGAATGCCGACGCCGGCGTAGAACTCCGCCGTCCAGAGATCGGCTGGGTCGGATTCAAAGACACTCTCCACGAGTTCGACTTGGCAACCGAGTTCCTCAAATGTACGTGCCGCTCGATCAGTGAATTTCACCACTTCAGGATCCGGCCGCGCGTACCCCAATGTCGTGCTGTAGGCTATTTTCATATTGGCTACGGGTGCGCGTGCGGCGCCCAACACATCGGGCACCGGCCCGGCAACGCCGAACGGGTCACGGCGGTCCAGACCGGCGATGACAGAGAAAAGCAACGCGGCGTCCGTTACCGATCTCGCAAGGGGGCCGACATGAGCGAGCGTCGGTGTTGCGGATGTCGGCCAAACAGGCACGCGGCCGAATTGTCCCTTTAGCCCCGCCAATCCCGTGAATGCAGCCGGGATACGGATCGAACCGCCGCCATCGGTGCCGAGTGCGAAGGGCGTGATGCCCGCCGCTACCGAAGCTGCTGCCCCTGCACTCGAACCGCCCGGTGTCTTGTCCAGATTCCATGGATTGCGGGTGATGCCGGTGAGCGGGCTGTCGCCGACCGGCTTGCACCCGAACTCGCTCGTCGTGGTCTTGCCGATCAAAATGCCCCCAGCGGCTTTGGCGCGCTCCACTGCGGGCGCATCGACCGTCGCAACATTGGATTTCATCGTGCGCGAACCGGAGGCGTAACCAACGCCTTTGACCGTCATGAGATCTTTGGCGGAAAACGGAATCCCGTGGATGGCGCCGAGCGGCGCACCTTTCATAACGGCATCTTCCGCAACCTTTGCCGCTGCGAGAGCCTCGTCCGGCATGAGAAGATAAAACGCGTTGAGCGTCGACTGCGTTGCTTCGGCTTTGGTCAACGCACGTCTGGTCAATTCGACCGGCGATATTTCCTTGGCCGCAATGCGACGGCGCATCTCCATCGCGCTCATGGTATCGAATTCAGCCGACATCAGATGCACCTCCTTGGCCGGAAAAAGAATTCCGGACAGCCTTCGTGCAAGGCTGTCCGGAAGAGCCTTTTGAGTGACTGGCTGCGCCTTCGGCGCGCGGCCGTTAGTTTAAGAGGGCGAAAGCCCGAACAGGCGAGCCGGAACCGCCCTTGAACTTGAGCGGCACGCCGAAGAACTGGAATTCACCTTTACCGAGCAGTTCCTCGAGATTGACCAGCCATTCCCAATGGCTGATGCCAAGGTCACGACACAGCCGATGCTGCGCAAAGATGTTGTCGGTGGGCTTGTCGGTCGACGGTCCCTCCACACCGTGCATCTTCGATCCGCGATCGTGGAGCCACTTGGTAGCCTCGACCGTCAGCAACGGGTTTTTCCACACCGAATCCATGCCCGGATAGTTGCGCTTGTGAAAGCCGGTGCACAGCAGAACGATGTGGCCATCGACCTTCACGCCGGCTTTCTTCTCTGCAGCCTCCATATCTGCGACGGTGATGTCGCCGAGATCGGGAATGTGCTGCAAGTCAAAGCAGATCGCTCTGCCCATGAAGGTCTCAAGCGGCATTTCGTCGACGGGTGCTCCCTTGGGATTCACATGCCGATAAGCATCGACGTGCGTTCCAACGTGGTCCAGCATGGCGATGAAATTAGTCTGAAATGTCATGGCGTCGCCTGGTACGCCAAGGCTTTGCGCCTTGGTGCTTTCATGGCTCATGTGGAGCGCGATCACGGGCCTCTGAAAGAGCTTATGAGCCGGCATGTTGTCTTCGATGGTCAGGCTGAGATCGATCACGCGTTGAGCCATGGTTACTCCTTAGGCTTTGGGGTTGAGATTGTTGACTTCTTCTTTCCGAGGAACGCTTCCATTACCTCGGGATCGCGAGACAGCACGGAACTCGGTCCCTCACGCGCAATTCGTCCGTTGGCGATGACGAACCCGTAATCGGCGATCGCCAGCGCGTGCGACGCAAGTTGCTCAACGAGGAGAATGGTGAGGCCCTCCTTGTTGAGAGTGGTCAGCGCCCTCATCAATTGATCGACAATCTTCGGTGCAAGCCCAAGCGAGAGCTCGTCAATAATAAGCAGCTCCGGCTGAGCCATCAGTCCGCGTGCAATCGCGAGCATCTGCTGCTCGCCGCCCGACATACTTCCCGCCTGTTGATGCAGGCGCTCTTTGAGACGCGGAAACAGCCCGATAACTCTATCGAGGGCTGACCGGGACGCCTGATGCTTAAGGCCGCCACGCAGGTAGGCACCTAGGATCAGGTTGTCTTCGACCGTCTGATCCGGAAACAGCAGACGTCCCTCGGGCACCATGACCAGTCCACGCGACACCTTGCGATCGGCGCTCAGGCCAGTCGTGTCTTCGCCACGAAAGTGGACCTGTCCACCTGACGGGCACACAAGGCCTGTGGCGCCACGCACCATTGAGGACTTGCCGGCGCCGTTGTTGCCGATGACGGCAACGAGTTGGCCACGTCTGACGCTCAGCGATATGTCCCGCACGGCAATCGCAGCGCCGTAGCGCAGCTCCAGGTTCTTGATATCGAGCAGAACGTCACTCATGCGGCGGTCTCGGCGCGTTCCGGCGAAGTGCCGAAATAAGCCTCGATAACGCGCGGATCGTTCTGGATCGCTGCGGGATTGTCGCTGGCAATCACCTCGCCGTAATCCAGGACAGTGACCGTGTCCGCGAGCGCCATAATGAGATCGACATGATGCTCGACCAGCAGCACAGAGATGCCGAGCCCCGCGATCCGGCGGATCATCGCTTCGAGATCGTCGATTTCCTGTGTGGTCAGTCCGGCCGCCGGCTCATCGAGCAGCAGTAGCCGCGGCTTTCCCGCCAGCGCCCGCGCAATCTCGAGACGACGTTGCAGACCGAAAGGGAGGGAACGCGCGGCCTCGTTGCCATACTGAGAAAGACCGACGAAGCCGAGCAGACCGATGGCAGCCCGACGGCACTCCGATTCCTCGCGCCGCATGCGCGGCGTTCGCAGCAGGGCCTGAAGGAGGCCGTAAGACAGGCGCTGGTCATAACCCGCCATGACATTTTCAAGCACGCTCAACTCGCCGAACAGTTCGGTATTCTGAAACGTGCGCGCGAGCCCAAGCCGCGCGATCTCAAGCGAACGCCGGCCCGTAAGTTCGACGCCGTCGAGTTCGCAACGGCCTTCATCGGGGCGATAAAACCCCGAAATCGTGTTGACGAAAGTGGACTTGCCGGCGCCGTTCGGACCGATCAAAGCATGGATCTCGCCGCCCTTCACGCGCAATGAGACGTTCGATAAGGCACTCAACCCCCCGAAGCGCACGGTGAGAGCGCTGGCCACCAGCTCGGCAGTCCACATTTCTTTCTTGTGTCGGAGCGTCGTCTCGACGGGCAGGCCTTCGGCAACATCCGGGATCGGGTCAGCCGGCCGCAATCGATCGAACGCCAGCCGCAAGGTGCCGAGAATGCCGCGCGGCAGTGCAAACATCACCAGCAGCAGCAGCGCGCCATAGGCAAATTTTTGCCAAAGTTGAAATTGCTGCAGATATTCTGGCAGATAGGTCAAAATATATGCGCCGATGACTGGCCCGAAGGTCGATCCGGCCCCACCGAGGATCACCATCAGCAAAAACCGCACACTGTCGGAGAATGTGAATATGTCCGGCGATATGTAGGAATTCAAAAAGGCGTAAAAGGTACCTGCGATTCCGGCCGTCACCGACGCCACCACGAAGGCCAGCATTCGCAAGCCGGTAGGATTTATTCCAAGGGCGCGCGAAGCTGTCTCGCTTTGAGAGACAGCCAGCATCGTCCGCCCGTAACGCGATATTTTCAGATTTTGGATGAGCAGCGTGAACACAAACAGCGTGACCGCCAGCACGCCGTAGAACGCAAAGCCCGAGAGTTTGATACCGAAAACATTTGGCCGCGGAATTGAACTGAGACCCGTGGTGCCTCCGGTCAATGACTGCCATTCGATGGCGACGTTCTCAACGATAATGCCGAAAGCGATCGTGACGACGGCGAGATAGACGCCTTTGACCCGCATCGTCGGATAGGCGAGCAACACGCCGAACGCCCCGGACACGATTGCCGCGCCGATACAACATGCGACGATGTCAAAGCCAAGTCGCGTGGCGAGGATCGCTCCTGTATAGGATCCTAGCGCGAACAAGCCGGCCTGCCCCAACGAAACCAGGCCGGTCAAACCTACCAGAACGTTGAGACCTACTGCAATCATGCCGTAGATCAGAAACAACATGAAAAGCCGCAGCGCATATTCGTTAGCGGCCATTAGCGGGACGGCGGCGAGGATCAGTGCAAAAGCGAAAAAGCCGAGAGGAATGAGGTATCTCATACCTTGAGAACCTCGCGTTTGCCGAACAGGCCCTGCGGAAAGACCAGCAGCACCAGGATCATGACGGCGAAGCCGATGATTTCGCGGGAAGCCGTCGAGATATAGCCTTCGACAAATTTCTCCATCACCCCGAAGCCCAGTCCGACAATAACGATCCCGGGCGCACTGGTGATGCCGCCGATGATCGCGACCGCGAAACCCTTTAGGCCGAGAAGCGCGCCCATACTCGCGGAGACCTGAATCACGTGCGCCACCAGCACACCGGCAGCCGCGCCGAACAGCGATGCCATACCGTAGGAAAAGGCAACAATGCGGTTGACGTTGATGCCCATCAGAGCCGCGGCTCGCTTGTCGTGCGCAACCGCCTGCATGGCGCGGCCGATCAAAGTATGCCGCTGCATCAGCCTGAGACTGACCATAACTAGGATCGCCACAACAGGAATGGCGAGTTCCTGCGGATAGACGCCCGCGCCGAAGATATGGACAGCGCTCCTCACACCGGGTGACGGTAAGGGCCGCGAAAAGCCGCCGAATTGCAACGTCGCCAACGCCTCGATCATCACGCCGACGGCGATTGTGGTCAGCATCCATCCGATCGAGGTTGCAGTCGCTGCGAATGGCCGCACGGCGAAGCGCTCAAGCAGCACCCCGAATATACCGCCTGCGATAATCGCCAACAGACAGGCGACCGCCAGCGGCATTCCTGCATCCACGCCAAGCACGGCGAGAACGGCGCCGAGCATCAACGTGTCGCCATGCGCAAAATTCACCGCCTTGGCTGCCGACCACATGATGTGAAAGCCAAGCCCCACCAGCGCGTAGATGCCTCCGATGGCAAGGCCCGACAGGATGTATTGAATTGCCGCTGTCACGATCTCAGTCAATCACTCGAAAATCTCGGATCAGGGTAATGTCAGCGGACGTCCAGGATGCGGAAGACGCGTCCCGAAATTCCCCTCGCGCTTGGTGGCCGCTCCAGGCGCGCCTGCCGGCGCTGCCCATTATTGATGATGGCTGCTTCGCAGCCGCCGACCGGCTCAACTGCTATCAGTTGGTCTTGGCGTAAGAGGTTTGCTCAATCGGAAGCAGCTTGCTGTCGGTCCAGACCGTCAGCTTGTAATATTTGGGAAGGATCGCGTCCTGGCGTTCTGGATCGGAAGCGTCGAAGGCCGGCTTATAATCGGCAACGAGACCTTCGTAATTGACGCTGTAAAGCGCTTCGCGGACTTTCGGCCAATCGTAGGAACCAGCCGTTTCGATCGCCTTCGCGATGATGTAAACAGCGTCATAAGCATTGGCGACGCCCGATCCCATTTTGATCTCCGACGGATCCTTGACGCCGTACTTTACCTTGAGCTTGTCCCACAACGCCTGCTTCTTCGGATCCATGGCACCCATGAATGTATAGGTCTGGATCACCTGCACGCCGTTGGCGAGCGGTCCGGCCAACTCACCGAGATTTCCGGCGAGACCCCATGCGCTGATGATCGTGGGCTTCCAGCCTACCTTGTCCATCGATCGCAAGATCTGATTGCCTTCGCGATCGAGCGCCCACACCAACACCAGATCCGCACCGGCATCACGGGCACGAATGATCTGAGGGGTCATGTCCTGATCGCCCCAGTTGAAAGTCTCCGCGGCGACGAGATCCTTGCCGGCCTTGGCCATCGCGTCCTTCACATCGGGCAACGCTCCATTGCCCCAGCCCGTGTTCTCATAGAGGAACGCGATCTTTCCGGATTTTGAAGATTTGAGCGCCTGTTCCACGAGGAAGCGAGCGACCCATTTGTCCTTTGCAGACACGCGGAACATGAAGTTTGGGTTGTGGCCGTTTTCGATGGCCTTGGTGTTGGCAGCCAACACCCCGACATAGGGAATGCCGATCTCGTTCACGGGCTCTGCCTGCGCTACCGCGACCGTGGAATGATATCCACCGAGAATGGCAACGCATTTGTCGGAGAGCGCGACCCTGCGCGTATTGTCCACCCCGCGCGGAGGAGCGCCGGCATCATCATATTGGACCAAGCGAAGCTGCTTGCCGAGCAAGCCACCCTTGGCATTAATTTCGTCGATGGCGATCTCCGCACCCATCTTGATCGCCTGGCCGCCAAATGCGGCGGGGCCAGTGATGGCTGCTGAATTACCGATGCAAGGCTCTTGCTGGGCGAAGGCAGTCGTCGAACACAGTCCGAGCACTACTGCTCCGGCAACGATTCCGCTGCGGAACATATTCTGCGAAAACATATCGAATTCTCCCGCTTGTTCGATGACCGAAACTTGCCTTTCAGGCTTGTTCCTGCGGGCGAGCTAACGGCAAAGGAATTCGCAGAACAAAGACAAAATTCCAATGAGCGGTATAGGTAAAACCTATTGGATTTGGTGTGCTTGCATTTAATGCAGACTATACCTATGTATCTACATGATATTTATGGATTATTTTTTTAACTAGGCAATAGGTTTTCCTAAATGCACATTTTGAAAGCACATTGTGAGTGGCCGCTGCCTGCAAATGTTTGGATCAGGAACGAACGCCGATGGATTTGCGCCAGCTCCAAATACTTCGTGCCGGATCCTTCAAGAACTTGATGTTGATGAAAGCCAGGCAAAGAGGAGCACGTGCTCAACTCTGTTTTCTGAAGTACATCCACGAGCGCCGCGACGTCGGCTTTCCCCGTTTTCACACGACCTGGACCAACTCCGGACGTCCGAACGGCTTGCGCCACGGATCAGCGAATGGCGGTGACCAGGAACGTTCGGATGAGCGTGCTGCGCGGTCGAACCAATGAGACCAGCACCGCGAGCGCACTCTCGCGGACGCGCTGCGCGAATTACATCGAGGTCGGGTCGGCGAGGCCGATCGGCTATGATGCTGATCTCCCGGCTCGTTGGGACTCACCCGGCGTCGGACGCCCAACGCGTAAAGCCGAGGTCGGTGCGATAGCAGCGGCGGATGATGTCCGCGAAGGCGGGCTCGAACGGCTGGTTCGCGGCTTCAACGTCACGGGTATACGCCTGGAATTCCGGCATCAGGGCGCGCAACTCGGCCAGGAGTGCCTTTTCATCGACCTTGGTGAGCCGGCCGTCCTGCACCACGACCTCGCCGTTGACCATCACGGTCTCGATCGACGACCCGTTCTCGCAATAGACCAGGTGGTTCCGGATATCGTTCAACGGCGCGAAGTTCACCGTGTGCATGTCGAGGATGAGCAGGTCGGCCTTCTTGCCCACCTCCAGCGAGCCGACCTCTTTCTCGATCAGAGCCGAGCGTGCGCCGCCGAGGGTACAGGCGTGGAGCACCTCGGACGCGGTCAACCAACGCGACCAGTCCACGTTGTTGATCTTATGCGCCAGACCGGCCGCCTTCATGACGTCGAACATGCGCGGCGTGTCGTTCGAGCAGATGCCGTCCGAGCCGAGCGCCACGTTGACGCCCGCCTCGAGCAACCTGCGGACGGGCGCAATGCCCGCCCCGAGCTTCTGGTTCGAGATGGTGTTATGGACGACCGAGACCCCGGCTGCCCCCATCAGCGCGATATCGTCTTCACTGACCCAGATCGAATGGGCGATCGTGGTCCAGGGGTTTAGCAGGCCGAGGTCGTGCATGTAGCGCATCAGCGATTTGCCGTAGAGCGCCGGACCAGTGACGCCCTGGACCTTGGTTTCCACGATATGCGTGTGGAACGGGACCCTCCACTCTTGGGCGAGATCGTTGGCGGCTAGCATGAGCTCGGGCGTGCAGCGCTGCGGCGCCGATGGAGCGAGCATGAGGCGCAGGCGGCCCGAGCGGCCGTGATAGCGATCATGCGCCTGTTTGACGAAACCCACGTAGTCGTCGACGGTGGGCGGCGACAGCTTGTTGACCTCGTCCTGCAGATGCTGCGGCACCGTTTCGCGGGCGAATGGGATCGTGTCGAGAAAGTTCTTGTCGACCACATGGGCCGAGACGGTGGCCCGGATGCCGATGTCGTCGTAGGCTTGGAAGGCCGCGCCCAGAAGCTCCATCTCGGCCTTCGGGCTCTCGTAGAGGTCGTCTGACAGGCAGGTCACGCCCGTCTTCAGCGACTCGATCGCGACCAGCATGCTGCGGAGGTAGACGAGCCGGTCGGGCAGGCGCTTGGCCGCCAGGATCGGGTACGAGTACAGCATCCAAATTTCGAGCGGCATGTTGTCGTAGCGGCCCTTGAACAGCGCCTCGTTGGAATGGAGATGCGCGTTCATCAGGCCCGGCATGACCAGCTTTCCGGCGCCGTCGATCACCGTCGCATCGGTGGGCGGCCGGACGGCGGTGCCGATCGCCGTGATCCGGTCGCCCTCGACTAGAATGTCGCCCGTGAACGGCTCAGCACCATGCTGTCCTCCCATGGCGAGGATCGTGGCACCCTTGATGAACGTGGTCATGCTGATCTCCGGTTTTCGGATTTAAGGATCGAGAAAATAGCCGTCGCGCGGCGACCAATGCGCCAGCACCGCATCGCCAACGGCGAGCGGCGCGGCTTCGAGGTTGCGCAGGCTGGTCTGCGCCTGCAGCACGAAGCCATTGGCGGCATCGAGGAAAACCATGACGGTCGAGCCGATGAATTCCAGCGTTGCGACCTGCGCCGCAACGGTGTTGGCCGGCCCCGGCGGCTGGGATCGAGTGATCACGATACGGTCGACCGGAACCACCAGGGTCGTGGATTGGCCCACCGAAACCGGGATTGACCCTTGCGGCTC
>Ga0137399_10001287_pt1 | contig 11349 bp, 5 predicted proteins | sample czorhiz316metaG_FD_104810 | JGI IMG/M metagenome (GOLD analysis project Ga0137399, IMG submission 104810) | Vadose zone soil microbial communities from Angelo Coast Range Reserve, California, USA - czorhiz3.16 metaG | ecosystem: Environmental > Terrestrial > Soil > Vadose zone | place: USA...
CACGATGTCTCCGAGCGCGTTGACGCTGGTCTGGCCGGTGGCGCGGATGAACCAGGCGTCTTCGATCAGCGCGCCCTCGCCGCGCGCAGTCAGGTCGCCTGCGTCATCTACGGGGGCATGCAGATGGGCAGAACGCGTGTCGCCGGTGATGTCCGAGAGCGACTGGCTTCCGAGCGGCGGGAGTGGCGAAGCCGAGACGGCGCCGCTGATGGATGTCTTGTCGTTCAGGTTCAGCTGGGCGGCAATCACGCTCGTAGACCTCTCGACATCCCACATCAAGTCCAAGGTCCCCAGATTGTTGCTGGAAATGTTGATGTCGAGGTTTAAGACCGACTTGCCGCCCAGATTGGGCCTCCTAAAGTGCGCCGTCTCCGTGCCGGTTTTGTCGCAATCGACCCAGAACAGGAAGCCGTTGCGCCTAGCGAGCCGGCGCACGAAATCCAGGTCGCTCGCGCGCTGCACCAACGTGTGTTTGTCTTCCTCGTGTCCGGCTTGGGTTGAATCCACGTCCGGCGTATATCCATAACTGCCGAGGATTTGCGATACGGCATCGCTGTCGGTGAGATCCGACCAGATGACGGCTTGCGACTCGCGCGCCATTTTGATGGAGGTATCCGCACCCTCTACCTCCAGGTAACTGCCGCCACCGCCATGTTGAAAATAGACGTGCTGTCCCGTGACCGGCCCCTTCACCAGGTAGTTGTTGGAGCCGGAGAGGGGTGCGATTACGGCAAGCTCGCAACCGGCATCGATGCGTGAATCGATCAGATCCGGGAAATCCCCCTGGTCGATATCGATGTCGTAGCGGATGCGGTATTTTGTTGTTTCTCCCATGCGTTGGTGTACCTCGACCCACGCAGCGTCAGAAATCTCGGCGTCCTGAGAACCATTCACCGTGATGGCGATGCCTAGTCCCATCTCTGCTTAGCGCACCCTTCCCGCAGGGATGGAGATTTCCCGCTTTTCTGAAAGAGCTTCGGCCAGCATGACGCCGTTCATTTCACAAATTCTCCAAAAGCCAGGCGGATTTTCCAGGTAGCGGAAAGCCAGATGATCGATGCGCTCGCCCTGCCGCAATACGTGAATGCCGAGCAGCAGGCCAGATGGCGGCGCGGGCACGGGCACTACCATCACGATGCGGCCGCGATGGTCTTGCCTCGGATAAGGAGTCAGATTTGCGTAGCGACTCAGTGGGTCAAACATCATGTGAGTTCTCCTAAAACGGTAGCAAGGCCGTGATTGCGTCCACAGCATTCTCGGTATTTCTCGCTAAAGCCAGCGTCTCCTTCTGCGCCATCGTGGAGCGATAGCAGGCCACAGCGATCTTGTAGACGGCGCTGCCGTCGTTAAAAAGGGCCTCAGGGAGGAGAACTTTTAGACCCACGGCCACCTTCGCGCGAATGGGATATAACAATGGGTTGTAAGCCTGCTCATCGACGGTGAACGTAGTGATGCGTACAGGGACGATTCGTCCCGGTCCAAAAAAGAAAAGGACTATTGGTACTCGTTTCCGATCTGCCTTGACGAAATCAACAGAAGGCGTGGAGAGGCCAAACCCACTCGAGCTGACACTGAGGGTAGCGCCTGCTGGAGCTCCAATGGCGCTCCCCACCAGGCCTCCAATCGCACTGCTGTCGGGCGGATACAGCAGCATTTCCAAAGCAGCAATGCGATCCGCCACTCCCGAAATAATCGTCTGTGGATGAGCTACAGAATTCTCGAGTTCGTCCGTGGCATCCAGTTCCAGCGCAAGGTTAAAGCTCTCTTCCGGATCGTACGGCTGAGCCAGATTCTCTTCGATCTTGGGGTCGTCTTTCAGTTGCTTTTCCGTCGGCGGCGCCCAGGGAGTGAGCGAGCGACTCATCGTCTCCGGGTTGTATTGGAAGACGATAATGTTGGGAATAGGCACAAACAGCGGCGCCGAAAATTGAATGATGGCGCCTTTCAGGAGCCTGGGACTGCGTGAATATCCGTTCGGCATCGTGATTGCTCCTCTATTTCAACTTCCACCCGAGCTTGGCCATGCCCTCTTCATTCTTGTCTTTTGCCGTCTTGGGAACATGCTCCAGTTGTTTCTTGAAGAGTTTTCCGGCGTCATTCAGCTCCTCAGGGTGCGCCGCGTCTTTCCGAATATCGAACTGTTTGTCCGCGGCCCGATCCACGTAATATTGCAGTTCGTACTTAGGCATGCGTTTCTCGAGCCTCGCGCTCATGTCAGCTTCGACTGCCCTGTAGACGGACTGCACGGAATCGTAGATTTTTTGGGCGATGTCCGTTTCACGCCCTCGCCGGTATTGTTCGAAAACCTTGTCAGAGGCTTCTGGCTTAAGTTCCTTTGGCAGGGAGAACTTCTCACCTACCCAGGTACTTGGAAAGACGTGCCCTGTCTGGGTGGGGAAATCGTCCGCGGCGTTCTGAGTGATGTGAAGGCTTGCATTCCGATGGGTAGGAACAGACAAGGAGATGGTCGGCATTTTCTCGCCTCTCCCGTGTTCCGTTTCCGCTACTTGGATCGCGTTGGTTGGATTCGAAATCGGAGTCGGCGATATCAGTTCAACCGTGTTACCTTTCCATTGCACTCCGGGATAATCGCGCCGTGGCTTGAAGGGCTTGTGCGTGGTATTCACGTTGGCGAAGTATTCCGCCACAAGGTACTGCGTAAGATGATGTGCGTTGCGGTCGGGTCCTTTGGGTTGGCCGTAGGTTGATATTCGCACGCCGACTTCAGACGAGGCGCCCTCGGTTTTTGCATAGAACTCCGTTGATGGCATTTCGGGAGCTCCTGCTGTTTTTGAGTCCTGCACCAGCTTGTCCACCGCATGCTTGAAAAAGAAGCTGAACCGGTACTTCTTGCCAATCAGCGCCCAGATCCCGACCGTGATCCCCAGGCTTTCCGCGTGAGCTCGCGCAAAGTCGCGAATTTGATCGCGCTCCTTGTCAGTAAGTACTTTAACTACGTTTCCGCTGGCGCCGGTTTCCCAGGTGTTGTGGATTGCGTCCTTCCAGAGTGGGGAGCGACCATCAATAAAAGGCAAATGGATGTGGAGTATGTTGATGCGCTCGACCGGGGTCGCATCGTCCACGGTAGTCACGTCCTTGCCGTTCGGGGCGGTGACTGTGGTGTGCTTCAGCTTCAGCCCAAGAACGATCCCCGTCTTGGCCAGGATGAAGTCTTCCAGTTGCCGTGCAAAGTGCGTCGGCTTGAGCACCGGCTCAGCTTGTGACGGCGGCTGCGTTTTAGCCCCCTTCGCCGGCTTTGGGACGGGTAGGGGTTCAAGAGCCTCACGCGCGATCAGGTAGGCTGCAGACTGGATCGGCTCGGCGTAGGCCGCATTGTTGAGCCGATTGCGAATCAGCGGTATCGCGTCCGTAAATACGCCATGGTATTTGAGGAGCTTTTGTGCGTCCGCCTTGTTGAGATCTTTAAGGAATTCCAGAATCTTGTCCACCGCAGATTGAGCCTTGGATGGCAGCTTCGTAGCAGTGGTTCTCTTGGACGCGTCCTCGATGACCTTTTCTGCGCTCTTGATTGCATCCAGATCTGTGAAAGAGTGCAGTAGGTTAGAGATTGTGGAAAGCTCAAGCCCAGATGGCTGGAAGCCGGTTTCATTCCCGGACTGCATGGAAGGCATGGCCTGGCGATTGCCTCTGCGCACCAACGATGCGATGCGATCCGCCACGCGTTCGCGCAACGGATTGTAGTCAAGCCCAAGTTCTGGGTGACCAGCGACTGGTTGCGAGCTGGCTGCTCCGCCCAGTGGACGTGTGCCAGTCTGTTGCAGCACGTGAGCAAGCTCATGATGCAACACCTCCTCGCCTTGGCCGCTCTCCGGCGAGAGACCAGGCCGCAAAAAGACGTGACTCCCGGTGGCTAACCCATCGACACCGAAAGCACCTGTCATTCTGTCGGACTCGCCACCCGTGTGCAGCCGGACGTAACCAAAATCCTGGCCAAAGAGTGACTCCACGCGACTGCGCAAGCGGGGATCGAGCGGAACTCCGGGGCCGTAGCTCCCAATGCCAGGAGGACGCATGCGCAGAGGACGATCCGAGGACGGGTATGGCTCCGCATCAGGTTCGGTGCCTTCCGGCTGTTCCACATAGTCCTCACCGGTTACTTTGAACGGGCCGCCTTCCGGTTGCAGAGTCAGTTTTGCCGGCGGTGCGACAGGTTGAAAAACGGCCTCTAAGGCAGGATGTCCCAGGACGCCGTTGACCCCTTTCACTACGCTGTCGCGCGTTTCATTGAACCTGTCAGCGATCTTGGGGACGATTTGCTCACGCCAGTAAATGTTCGGGTCGACGCCCGCTTCCACTATTTCGTCCGTCAAACGTTCGTTAAAGAAAGCCAGGCCACCTGTCGTCTTGAGCATCAAGAATACGGCGCGCGCTTTAAGACCAAGCCTGCCAACGACGAATCCCTCCAGCTTGTCCAGAAACCAAGCGATAATCGGCTCGAGATGCAAGATGGTATCTGGGAGTTTCGCCTGCTCAAGAGTCTTCAATATTCCGTGCACATGTTGGCCAAGATCGGCTTGCTGCTCCCGCAGCGTGTTCTTGAGGTCCTCTACCACACCTTTTTTCTGGTCGTCCTTCTCACCGATGCGTGCGAAGAGAGACACGCCTTTTTTCACAAGCGAAGCCAATGTGGAGATGTTGTCGGCAATGAACCGGAGTATCCAGGAAAGGATGGGACGCGACGAGGCAAAGGCACGGACATCCTCCATGGGAACCTGAATCCACTTGTGAAGTAGGCGCAGTACACGGAACACTCCCCGTCCTAGGCGGCGAAAAGCGTTCATCACCTTGGCAAGACGCCCTTGTTTTTTAGTGTCTGTCTCCGGTTCCGTGTTTTTGCCTACGTTGACGCGAGCCAGCAGTTCATCGAGTCGCGGGTCGCCAAATAGCAGCAGCTGGACCAGGTGTTCCGGGTCAGCTGCTTCTCTAATCCTGTCCAGCAGGCTTTCGACGATGTTCCTGATTTCTCCGCTCACAAGTCTTTTCAGATCCTGGTAGTCGCCGTTCGCCCAAAACTCCGCAATCGTTGCGATGATTCGTCCTGCTGTTATGGCCTGTCCCACACCTGGGATGAACTCAGCTAGATCCAGCACGGTATTGACGTACCAGCCGATCGCAGCGTTGATATTGGCCATTTGGCTGCCAAAGGCCGCCCAGGTTAGACCGTTGTAAATGTCCGCCAGCATCTCGGCATCTTCCGGTCCAGTACCCAGCTGCATGACTTGTATGACTCTTTCCTGCCGACCTTTCCCCTTCAGAACCTCAACTTCGAGCAACTTCTCGCCGGGTTTGATTGCGAGCGGTGTCTTGTCGTCCAGTGCAAGGATCTTTGCTTCGGCGTAGCCAGTGGCGGCTATCTTCTTCTTGCCCGACGCGGGCCCGCCGGAAAAACCATAGGCAGGGTGGTAAATGTAGTTTTGGAGAATCTTCGTGATCCTGTAGTGCGTAGCCTTGGGTTCACCAAGAATGGACTGACCTTCGCGAGGGTAAAGTCGCAGGCCCACCGGAATAGGGCTCCCCAACCTGAATACTCTTATGCTCTTGGAGCTCGCGCTGGTCTTGTATCCCCCGCCACTTTGCACCCTCTCTCTGACGGTCTGGAGATGCTTGGTGATTTCTTCGAGCGAGGCGGCGCGTGGATTGATCCACTCGCTCGTATTCTGATAGTCGGGCAGAAACACGTGCCGTGCCTCCGCTTTCATGCTCCGGAACGTGGGGAGAAACTTGACCGCTGACTCCAGAAATCCCAGGTAGGCATAGACCACATCGAAGACGTCCTCGCCGCCGAACGCTGCTTCCAGATCTGGGGCAAGGTCCAGCATGAGCGCTGTCATCTCGGCATCAATATCAGCGTCCTCGAGCATTGATACTGCGGCGAAAAATCGGATGATGGGTTCCAGAGCTTCATCGGCGTGACGGAGATAATGATTTTCTACATACTTGATGAGGTGAGAACGCGACGATTGTGCAATCAGCTGCCGGTCGAGCCGCGAGCCTTTTTTGATTGCCTCGAGCAAATTTGTCCAAGATTGCTTTTGCTTGTCTTCCAGTGCGTGCTGGAGCGCAGCCCGGAGCGCTTGCAGCTCTTTTTGCGACATCTTCTTGTCTTTGAGCTGCCTGCCCAGATGCTGTTTCAGCATTTGGAACCAACGGGAGTCGCCCAATTGTTCGGCGTCTTTCAGCTTCTTAGCGTAGGGTTCGTTTCCAGGCAGGTCCGCCGCAACTTGGGCGTTGAGAAGGTCAATTCCGTGGAGGATTGGAAGCACGAAGTCGATAGGCGGGATGAACCAGACAAAGGGAGCGCCAGCGAGGGGGAGAATCCACTCTAGCCCTTGTTGTTTGCTGTGCTCGCTGATTTCACTGAAGGAATGGTGGCGTTTGATCAGGTCAAGGAGCGTTTCTTTGCTGTCTCCTTTCACAGCAATTTCATAGCTCTGGACCTTCCATCGTTCAGGATGGGGAAGTTTGCGAACTTCTTCATTGGCCCGGCCGGCGACGAACGGTATCAAACCACCTGACTGAACGAGTTGCTGTTCCTGCTTATCGGTCGCGGGAGCAAGTTCTGCAATCGTTTGCGCCAGCGTGTCGTAGTAGTCCTTTTGATAAAGGAGCGCCAGATGTCCCCCAGTCAGCGGCTCCCAACCCTTGATCTCCGTGATTTCACTCAATTTTTCAATCGGCGACCTCTCCTCCCGATGCCAATACTTGCCATCGGGGAAGGGTAGGATGGCCAACTGGCTCACGTTCTCCGCTTTGGCCTTAAGGATCACATCCGCCGCCTCGATGACTTCTTTCCAGGCGAGGGGTCTGGCCAGTGACTTAATGAACTTTGCGACCCGAATCCGCTGGGCGATACGCTCGTCGATGAGAGCGACATTTGGACCCTGCCCCATCCACCTCAAATGCGAGGCCTTCTCGCGCACCCAGATCGACAGCCAGATGTCGGCCACCACTTCTTCTGTCTTTTTCTTGCGAAACAGTTCCGGTTGCTGCTTTTCCAGCTTTTCCGCAGAAAACTCGGCCAGCGTGTTCGCCAGCGCCAGCGACCGCTTGCTATATTCGGCCTCGGGAGGCGGGCTTTCATTGTGTGCGCCACGGCGATTGAGCTCGGTCAGGACATGGATCAACTGCTCGGGGAGACCGCTTTTCTGCCCTGCTTCCTTGACCTGAGCGAGCCCTTTGATTGCTTCGGCCTCCCTGGCATCACCTGCAGGCACCCGGTTGTAAGCGGCCATGCTTTCGTCAATCGCTTTTTTCCGGTCCCAGACGTCAAGTGCCGTGCGCCCGATCTCTGCGATCCGAGCGCCAAGTTTCTTCAGAAAGGGCTCCCATGCGGCCTTGTCTTTTTCCTCGGGTTGGAGGTCCCCTTCCTTGAAAACGTCCTTGGTGGAGGCTAGAAAGTTGTCGCCCCAGTCGCGCACGCCCTCGGCATCGCGGCGCTTGCGGAAGATGTTGAGTTCGTTCGTCTTCGCCGCTGTCTTGGCTCCCACGTTATCGATCTCAACGCACTTGGCTTTGCGCAGGTTGTTGAGGCGATTGATGGTATGCAGGGCCTGAAAGACCCACTCCGAGCTTGAAAGCTTCGTGTTGTCATCCAGCCTTTCGCTCAGTTCGACAACATGGTCTTCAATCGTTTTAGCGGGGGTGTCACCTTCCTTGACGTCAAAGCGGCGCATCTCCGGAACCTGGGCTTCGACCGGTTGGAATATGAAGACCTCGACGAGCCTTGCTAGTTCCTTCGTGTAGGAGGCGAGAGCCGGGTGCTTCTCGGCTGCCAGCACGTAGACAGCTGAGCCATGATTCCGCCGTTCGAGTGCCGCCACCAGTTCGTCGGTCCATGCGGCCGTACGAATGCGTACTCCGCCCTTGAAGTCGTCGCGTTCGATAAGCTGCGCAGCAAGCTCGAACTTCCGGTATCGCTTGAGCGTGTCGTAGAAGAGGCTCTCGGCCTCGGCCGGCCAGTCTTTGATCTTTCCCAGCGACTTCTTGAAGTACTCCTCCAGTGCACCCGCAGGATCTCCAGCTGCCACGCGTTTCGCCAACTCATCTGCCACACCTGCAAACCTGGGATTCTCCGGCGCGCCCTTCTTTGCCGGCGAGTGGAGTTTTCGCAGCGCTGCGAAGTCAGGAATCTCTGCCGGTGAGCACTGGATACCGCCCATGGAATTCTGGACCGTGGCACTCAATACCTGGCCGCTTGATGCGCGCCCGGTTTGTTGCAACACATGAGCTACCTCGTGAAGCAAAAGCCGGCGGCGGCCGGTGGTGTCGTAGCGACCTTCTTCGAAGTAGATATCGCGTCCCGATGCGAAGGCGAAGGCATGCTCGTTGCGAGTAGCAGCGGCCGCAGCTGTGTCACGGTGAATTCGGACCGCCGAGAGGTCAGCACCAAAACCCTCTTCCAGCTGCTCTCGTAGAATCACCGGTAAAGGTTCTCCCCTACTGAGTGGAACAGTGAGCGACGCTGCCGGCGCGGGAGTGAGCATGCGGGCGACGTTGCGTTCGCCGCGGAGGATGCGATGGGCGGCTTCTTCGGCTTGGCGCTCCCATTTGTCACGAGCGCGAGGCTCCACATGATTGCCTGCGGGACCTCGGCGGAAAGCCATGGCGCCTCTGTCCCCGTTGCGGTCACCCGCCACCGCGAATTGTTGCTTCTTGTTCATTGCAACTTCTTTAGAATTTCGTCCGCGATGCGTATCGCGAGCCGGTCCTTTGAAACGCCGGCTGGAATCGAAAGCCGCATGTCGAGCAGGCCAAACCGGCGCATGCTCCCGCGCAACGGCAGTTCGTCCGCTACGCGGCGCGTGATCTCTTCCCCGATCCGGCGCGCCTCTGCTTCGGTCAGTCCGGGAATTCGCAGGCGCAATTCCTCGATGCGGACGAGTTCAGTTCCCATGGCTCAAAATCCTCTTTCGTTCCCGAACGTCAAGCCCGCGACCCTCTTTGGCGATCTCACGCTCCAGGCCCCGCATGAGATGGCGGAGCTCCAACGGCATCGCATCGCGCTTGGCGGCAAAGAGTGCTCCGAGAGTTGCAAATTTGATCTGCGCGCCAGTGGCGTCCACGCTTTCGGCCAAAATCCGCAGCGCCGGATCGAGCGCATCACGACGCTCTTCTCCGCCAAGACCGCCGACGATCTTTCGCCAGATTTCCAACCGCTGCGCTGCATCCGGCTTGGAAAACTCCAGGACGTAGCGCAAGCGCCTGATGAATGCCGGATCGATGTTGCCCTTCTGATTCGTGGCCAGCAGCGCAATGCCGGGAAAACTTTCAATGGCCTGCAGCAAATAGGCCGCGTCCGTGTTTGCAAACTTGTCCTGGGCATCATGGACCTCGCTGGTCCGTTTGCTGAAAATGGCGTCGCATTCGTCGAACAGGATGATCGCGTGCATGTCCGCCGCGCGGCTCAAGATGCGCTCAAAGTTCTGCGAAGTCTCGCCCACCCACTTGCTTACAACCCCGGCCAGGTCGACTCGGAACAAGTCGTAGCCAAGCGTTGCCGTCATGACCTGTGCGGCCATAGTCTTGCCGGTTCCCGGCGGACCGCTCAGCAAGGCCATCAGCCCTTGTCCCTGCGGGAAGAGCCGGTGAGCCTCCGCGCCCTCCCAGAAGACGGCGCGATGGTTGGCTTCGTAAACGATATCTTCCAGGGCGTCACGCAAAGAAGGTGGCGCCACGAGATCGTCCCACGTAAACGAGCAGCGCAGCAGCTGCGCGAGGTTTCCGAGCCGTCCTCGAGAAGCTTCGCGCACTCGTAATCCCACTTGTTGTGGCGTTTTCAGCCCGGCGGCCGAGGCAGCCACGATGTCGCCCGGCTGAACCCGGTAGCGCTCGGCCAACGCCCGGAATTCTTCGGGTTGCCAGTCGTGCGAAGCCGCCAAATGCCTGCGCCATAACGTGGAGCGCTCCTCGACGGTTAAGCCGGGGACGCGCACACGACGCTCCGTTACGCCGTCGAGTGCCGGTATGTCCGTAGCAGTTTCGATAATGACGAATTGAACGGGAAATGCCGGGAAGCCCGTGGGCCAGGGACGGCGCGCCAAAGCTTCACCAAACCAGGCGATCGCGGTTCTCTCCATGTAAGCGTGGCGTTGAGCGAGCATATGGGCGCGTCGCCAGTCGCGGTCTTCGATCTCATCGGAGTTGATCAGGAGTAAGCCTAGATGCAGCCGGGCGCTGACGGCCCCGGCAAGGGTGCGCCGGCCGCTGCCCCGTCCCCCTTCGATCGCAACTCGGACACGCCCGACAGGTTTGTGTGTGAGGCGCTCCTCGATAAACGTGGCGGTTTCTTCCACAGGCAGCGAGCCAACGTGCTCGACTGGTTCATGGAGCCGCGCCGCCCCGGCGAGGGCCTCGGGCAAAGTGTGACGACCCAGGAACCAATCGCGCAACTGAGGATCAAGGCTCAGCGCTCGCGGCTCACCAGGAGCGCATTCCCTAGCGAAAAGGAGTTCCCAGCGAAACAAAGCGGAATCGGCGCTCCATACGCTGCACCGACCGCGTCCGTAGAGTCTGGCGACCAGCTCCTCGGTTACGTAGCCGCGGCGCAAATCATCCTGCAGATACGCACACAGCCGGCTGAGGGATGGGTCGAGCGCAACGGACGCGCAAGCCTCGAGCAGGTCCGTCTCTTCGGGGTCCAGACCGAAGATCGCTCGAACTCGTGAGAGAACAGATGACTGATCTTCCTGCAAGGCAGCTTCGACGCCGTGCAATTCCGCTTTCCACTGCGCTGCCCAATCTTGATCCCGCGTCCAAGAGGCCTCCGCCTCGGGAGTGTCGAGATCGTCCAGTATGGTGCCGAGTTCCAGGTTGCGATCCTGCGAACCAAGAGAACGCAGCCACGCAGCCCGCCCTCTCGCGCGTAGACGAAAGCGCACCGCAGCCAGATCTATGGCTGAAACGGCAACAGAAGCGACTTGCGCTTGTGAGCTCATGGCGCAGTCACCCAATTCGGGGCGCTCTCGGCCCCATTGATAATCAATCTGAAAGGAACCGTGCTCCCGGAAGCGACGCCCGCTATGGGATATCGGAAGCGAAGGTTTGCCGCGTCCAGAATCTCGAATTCACCCGGATTAATGGTGGCTCCCGATTTGACGGGCAGACTATTACCCCCGACAAAAACCTCGACGGCATCCGTGCCGATCCCGACCGCGTCCTGAAAAACGGCTCCTTTGACTAATACACGCTGGCTCAAATCAGGGGGGAGAATGGCGGTGATAAGCGGCGTGACGACAAACGGAGTGGCATTGGAAGTCTTCGGAAAATCGCGGACTGTATTGTCGGGCATTACTCGGCGTTCGATGACCTTAGCAATTGCCGAATACATGC
>Ga0137399_10001288_pt1 | contig 11347 bp, 7 predicted proteins | sample czorhiz316metaG_FD_104810 | JGI IMG/M metagenome (GOLD analysis project Ga0137399, IMG submission 104810) | Vadose zone soil microbial communities from Angelo Coast Range Reserve, California, USA - czorhiz3.16 metaG | ecosystem: Environmental > Terrestrial > Soil > Vadose zone | place: USA...
CTTGGCATCGAGCGCAATGAGCTGATAACCCGGCGTGACGTACAAAATCCGCGCGTCTCTTCCGTCGGTCCAATAGGCAAGCCCGCGACCCGACAGCCTCCGCGGCGCGTCCTCGCCACGCAGCCCTTCATCTTCCCTGTGCATCCAGAGGGTTTCGCCTGTGGCGGCATTGAGCGCCACGACCGCGCGGCGCGTGCCGACGGTTGCGTAGACCACGCCGCCGACCATGAGCGGCGTCACCTTCCAGTCATCGTCTGGCCGTGGTCCGAAGTTTTCGGATTTCCAACGCCAGACAAGCCTGAGATTCTTGACATTGCCGCGGTCAATCTGATCAAGTGGAGAATAGTGAGAGGTCGCCGCGTCGCCCCCCCAATATCGCCAATCGCTGTCCTTCCGCGAAGGTTGTTGTCCAACCGCCCTTCCGGTGAACAGCAGAGCAACCACAAGAGCGCTCAGCCACACAACGCGCACCCGCCAGCGATCGACGGTCCGTTCGTTCATGCGATGCGACTCATGCGGAGTACGCGTCTATTTGAATCAACGACCCGGCAGAGCGTTGATAATGGTCCGTTTGAGCGCAGCCGCATCCGCGGCCAAGGGTTCGTCGCCGATGTTGAACTTGTTTTCATGGAGGATGAACGCGATCACATCAACAGATTGCTGGGCGGTGAGCCGTCCAGGACTGTCGATCGGCATCGTGTCGCGAACGCGTGCGAACATGTCGCCGATGTTTTTGCCGGCCCAGTTACGAACGAACTCGTGGCCCACAAGCGCGGGACCAAACTCTGTTCCGCCGAGCGTCTCGGAGTGGCATCGCGCGCACTCATCGAGATATGTTGCCTCGCCACGTTTAGTTTGCTCGATCGAGCCGGCACCTTCCGAGCCCTGCCCACCATGAGCAGCATCCGCCGCCGCGCGCGGCGCCTGACCGGCGCTCATCGACGCGATCACGATCAGCCCGACACCAAGCCAGCCTGGTGGAGTGGGAATTCTCATGGCTTGACCGTGACTCGTACGTCCTGGGCACTGTAACTGTATCCGTCGTGCGCAATCGCCCGAAGGACGTAGGCGCCCGGTTCCGAAAATGTCGCCTTGGTGACGGCTTCCCCATTTGGCGCTAACGTGGGAGGGATCCAGCCTGGGGCCCACGGCGAAAGTGGAGACCTCGGATCTGAGTAGATGAGTGACTGGACAGGCAGGAACCTCGCTGTGGCCGGCCCGCCCCGGTATTGGATCCAGGATACTCGGACGCCGACAGATGAATTCCGCCCGGGTGGTCCCGCTCCGACGTGCGGCTGCGGAGCGGGACGGATCTTCGCCGGAAACCCGTCGTCGCGTACTCGAATGACCAGCGTTAGAGGCTCTCCGATCTTCACGTGACGCTCCGCGGCGCCTTCGAGCGTAATCTCCGGCGGCTTGTTCCCTTCAGCGGGATGGCCACCGCCAAAGTTCATTCCGATCACATCGTCATCGATGATATAGGTCGGCAGCAATGAACCCACGGCCCTATCGGTGCGTCCGCTATGCGTAACCGTCCATATGACGACGTCCTTCGCGCCGAAGTCCTTTGGTACCCTGATTCTGAACACGAACATGTTCCTAATCGGGTAGAAGTATTCCGGCTGCCCAGCGTCTGGTCCTATCGGGGCTATGTTGTTGTTCGGTCCAACCGGAACATAAACCTGCTCGTCGCTGTTCCGGTTGAAATATCCGAAAACGAGATTAAAGCTTCCGTCCTGGTTCTTTTCCCATCCTTCAAACACCGGCTGGACATTCTGACCATTCGAAAGTAGCTGCGCACTGCGACCGTGAACCACGAACGACGCCAGTGACACGATGAGAATCACTCCGACGCCGTAACGATTCTTCATGTCTTCTTCTCTGCTTAGTACGTCGATTTACCCAGCACGATCGCCTTCTTGCGCTCGTCGAGCATGTTCGTCAACTCGGCCTCGCTGACGTTGTACATCGTGATCCACGCAAAACTCATGTCATCGATGGACCGATTACCAAACCCGGCCCAGTTTCTCGGATCTGGGTTGTACTTGTTGGCGGCCGTGTTGTCGTGCCACCCGATCGTATGCAGGATAGTGCCAGCCGGAAGAAGCGGTGCTTCTCTTTCGTCGTAGATATAGTTCACCATCCACTCGAAATTGAACTTCGCGCAGCTGATTGTCTCGACACGCTGATCCGGGTAGATTGCTTCCATACACAGCCGCGTTCCGCGGTTATGCATGTGTGGCTGAAATGAGAGCAGCACTGTGGGCTTACTCAAGGTTGTGTAGCCATCGGTCCGGCTCACTTGACCAGCCGGGATGTCCAGGTCCATGTACGTGCTGCCCGCTTTCGTTCGGAGGAGCTTGCGGGCGGGGACATATCCTTTTGGATAAAATTTGAACGCAATGCTGGTTCGATCGGTCAGTTCCTCTCCTATCGAATGATAATGCATGGAAAACGATATCTTCGAGTTGGCCTTTATTTTCAGGCCGGACCCATCGGCGAACATGTCGCCGTTCTTTCCGACTGCATACTCATTCAGCGAAAACTCCTCTCCATCCGGAGCAGTGACGCTGGTCGCCGCATGGTGAGTCACGCGCTGCCCAGACCTGCCGGGTTTGGTTTCGACCGCCTGAATGTATCGGTCCTCGACCATCCCCAAATCGACCTCGTACGTCGGCCACCAATCCGGACCGACAGCTGGAATGGTAACGTCTTTCGGGAGTGAGACAATCAGGTCAGGCTTGCCGATGGTCCATCGGTCGTCATCGGTAAACACCCGGGCCGGTGGCGCATCCTTTGGATTCCCTTCGATGGCCCCGCCATCGACCCATGCGGCGATCGTGCTGATCTCTCTGTCCGAAAGGCCGCGATCGTACTTGAAGTGCTGAACACCGACATTCTTCTCGATATACCAGGGCGGCATCTCGCGACGAGCGACACGGTTTTGGATCGAACGGGCCCAGGGTCGTACATCCTTGAACTCGGTCAGCGGCATAGGAGCAATTGAGCCAGGCCGGTGACATTCCTGGCACGCACGCTGAAGAATCGGCTCGACGTCTTTGTGAAAGGTGACGCTGTTCCCATCGCGAGCCTGCGCGCCGGTTCGCGAGACGGTCGCGATTGCTGCAACCGTTCCGACCAACGCCATCGCAGCTACGTGTCCCCATTGGAAGCGAGTCGCTTTTGCTTTCTTCAGGGCCGTGTCTGACATGTTGTCGTCTCCAGTTCCAAGATGTGGATTCAGACGTGCGACGGCACGCTGATCAACACAATGGACACAAAGGACACAAAGGAAAGCGGCGTAATCTTCAGCGAACTGCGCCCTTGGGCGTTAATTAACGGGTCGCGCCTGATCGACTTGTCGTCTTCGTTTCCGGGAGCAGCTGCTTTCGCTCGAGCTTGTTCACTTGATCGATAATTTTGGCGTAGGCTCGCGTCACCGCCTCGAGACCTGCTGCCGGCACCCACTCGATGGTGTCCTGGTCACTGTGCTTGTCATCGGGCGACCTGAGAACCTGCAGCGACGGCGCATCGAGCTTCGCGTGGCCCATTTCCCCTGCCCCATCCTGCCAGTCGGGAAATGACGCCACGCCAAACGTGCGGAGGGCGCCAAACATGATGTCGCTCAGGCGGCTGCTGCCGTTGATGTAATAGCGCAGAGGCGAGAACGTGTTGGCGCGCTGCTTCGCGTCTCTGAAGACATACGCCTCCGTGGCGGAAACGTGCTCGCAATTGATCATCAGCGCCGTCTTGGCCAGCGCCATATCCCGGTGCTCGTGCAGCCACAGAGAATTAGGCGAGCCCGCATGGTGCCCGGCCGTTGCCACAAACAGGATGCTTCGGCGCCGCTGCGCCTGCGGCACCTTCGCGAAATGCTCGGCCAGCGCCACCATGACGGCCAGCCCGGATGCGTTGTCGAGAGCGCCGTCGAAATAGGCGTCCTGGTGCGCCATGACGATAATGTTCTCGTCGGTAGCGCCGGGCAGCGTGCCCCAGACGCTCGTACTCTTCAGGCCAGAGACCCTTTTGACCTCGGACCGTAACCGGAGTATGACCGGCCTGCCGGGTCCAATCAGCTCTCTCAAGGCCAGGCCATCCTCGTACCCGATCGCGAAGCCAGGCAGCGTGACGCCGGCGCCCATCGGCCCCCACGCCGTCATGTTGCCGGTATTGCCGTAGATGAGCACGATGGCTGCGGCGCCGTTATCTTGTGCGCGCTTTGACGCACCCATCCACGCGGCCGTCTGTGAGCCGGCGGCCTCGCCAATTTCGTTCAGGATGACTGCGGCCTTGCCCCGGACGTCGCGTCCGATGAAGTCGGCGGCAGAGCCCAACCCGACCCACACCGCATCCACCTCGAGGCCACCGGGCGGAGTCGACCCCGAACCCGTCGCGGGCCGCCCGGTCGCGAACTTCCGCGGAGCGGCTCCGGCAGTGACGACGGAGAAATCAAACGAGACCGGAAACCATTGCGGCGGCAGATCGAAGGGTTGGCGGCGAATGTCCTGCAACCCCAGGCCGCGGAACTTCGCGTCCGCCCATTCGTTCGTCCACGTCTCCGATTTCGTGCCGGCGATGCGTCCCCACATCACGTCGCCGGCATCGCGACTCCTGTAAGAAATGGCGATGACCTCCCTGGTCAATTCTTTGATGTGCATGCCATCGATTCCCGCGTAGGCCTTCTCAGAAGCCGGCAGCGGCATGCGAATATACGCATCCTCCGGATAAACGGGCGCTCGATACTTGTGGAACTCCTGGCCGACCAGTGAGGCGCCTCCGAGACACAGAAGACACCCCAATGTCGCTGCCACGATAGGCATCCTCACATAAGGAGCTTTCATCACCGTTCCCTCCAGAATTGCGTTCCTAGAACTTGAATTGCAGACCGACGCGACCGATCATCGGAGGAATCACCGAGTTGACGAAACCGAATTCTCTCGAGGTCCCGACCGCGCCATATTGATAGTTGACCGATGTCGCCGCGTTGGTATTCGTGACGTTGAACAACTCGACGGTCGCCACAAAATTCTTGCGAAAATTTTTGGCGCCTCTGATGTCCAGTACACTGAGGCCCGGATTGCGGCGCGTTCCCCACGGTTCGAGTGGGATGGTCACCGTACCCAACTGTGGCACTCCGGCAATTTGATCGATCGCATAAGCCGGGGTGCCGGCAAGGTAGCGATAATTCAGGCCGACACTCACGTCGTGTGGAAAATCATACGTAAAATGAGACTTGATCGAGTAGTCCCACGTCTCATCCAATGGAAAGGCCGTTTGATAGGGGGCCACTGGCTGGGCAGCACTTTGACTGGCCGCAAACACTCCGGTCGTGCCGAGCCACTTGTGGTTCTTCGTCAGGCTCAACGCACCGAGCGCACTCCAGTTCCTTGCCTTGCGTTTTGTCACCGTGAATTCGAGGTTGTTGAACGTGTCTGGCTGATCCGTTCGATTGACAAACATCGTCTGGTTGCCGGCCTGGCTTCTCAACGACGCGGGATAGGTCATAATCGTCAGTGGCTGGCCTCCATTGACTGGATCTGTCAGCGGGTACCTGGTGTTGAAGGGGACGGTATACGTGTCGATCCCGCGGTTCGGGGATGTCTGATCGAACATTCTCTCTTCGCGGTTGTAAACGTAGAGCGCGCGCACGGCCAAGTTCGCCCCCACTTCGCGCTCGAAACCGACGGTCGCGGTATGAAAATACGGCATTTGCAGGTCTGGATTGATCACGCCGGTTATTCCGCCCGTCGTGTTGAGATAGTTCGGCGAGCCCACGCCCTTCAGGCCATCTAAGAACGCGTCCGATGCGACACATGGAGAGAACTGCGTCTTTACGCAAGCCGCGTTCGCGCCTGTCCATGTGTATGTGCTCGTAAATAAAGCTGCTGGGTTGAAGTTGAGATCGAAAGTCCCCAATTGGTCGAGACTGTACTGCCCGTAGGACGCTCTGAGGACGGTCTTGCCGTCTCCTGAAAGATCGTAGGCCGTACCGATTCGCGGGACAACCCTATTCCACGTGTACACGCTCAAATACGGGAACGACCCGCCGGCAGAAAATTGGCCTGGCGCCTGATCCTGCGCACTGTTGTAACCCTGGTAGCGGTCGAACCGGACGCCCGGGCTGACTGTCAGTCGATTTGAAATCCGCCACGTATCTTTGACGTACAAGCCGAGCGCGCGCTCCTTTCCAGCGACATTCAAAGGGAAATTGTAGGTCAGGGCCTGGTAGGGCGTGATGACACCGTTTATCGTCTGAACCTGGAGCTGGTAGTCACCGGAGGGGTGCGGCGGATTCTCTTTGACGTCGGCCTGAGGAAAAAACACCAGGTAGCCAGCCTGCAACGAGTGTTTGCCTCCGGGCACATAAGTCAGACTGCCAGAGGATTGGCGACGATAGTGATTGCCGACGTCACCTGAGCCGACATTGATAGGCGCGCCGGTCGTCATGCCTGTCGTCTGATTGAACGTCCACGGGTTACCAGCCACGTTCATACCACGCTGATTGGGATAACGGTAGGGTTGCCAATAGTAACCGCCCAGCACATCGAGCATGAGGTTAGAGCCTGGTGTCCAAAGGAGCTCGCCCTTGGCGGTCCGAAAATGATCGCTGAAGTCGTACGTCGACGGAAAAGCTAGTGTGGCACTTCCGTTTCTCTGTGGCTCAATCTTCGACGCGTCCTCGAAGAACCCAATGAGTTTGATGTTCTTCGTCGCTTGAAATGTCGTCTTCCCAACATGATTATCCTGATGCATCAGGCTGAGCCCGGGTTTGCCGTCCTCGCCGATATATCCGATGACCGCTGTATTCTTTGTCTGAAAATGTGAGGCCCAGTAGAACCACAGTCGGTCACGAACGATCCTGCCGCCGAAATCACCGAACACATCAGTGAAGTCTTTGAGTTGGTTGACCTTCGGGCCGCCGGGAAACGAGTCGGGTAGATTCGTGCGCTGGAATCCGGACCATTGACGCATAAGGCGACCGTCGCCATGGTAGTCATTGCCGCCTGTTTTGATGACGGCAATCATCACCGTTCCAGGCGGTCCGGTATCGGCATCGGCGCCTGTCGATACGACTTTCAGTTCCGCCAGGGAATCGAAGTCCACGAAGTCGCCGGGCGAAGACCCTCCGTTCTGCGAGTTTGCCTGCAGCACATTCACGCCATCGACCAGCGGCACCATGTTCCCGCTGTACCCGTAGGCGCCCATGGCCTGCTGGTTGCCGAGTTGACTTCCGCCAACATCAGGAGTGTTCGTGGGTCGGACGCCTGGGGCCAGGTAGACAGCCTGAAATATGCTTCGACTCGTTGGCACACTGTCGAGCGCGGCTCTCGTGAACGTATTGCTGACCACGGACGTCGAGACATCGACAATGGGCGACTGCCCGCTCACCTCCACCATCTGCTCCACCGCGCCAATTTTCATGGTCACATCGACTCGCGCGCTGAAGCCGACCGGAAGTGTGAAGCCGCTGCGAACGTCCTTCCGGAAGCCGGAGATGGAGTACTCGATGCGGTAAACGCCGGGCGGCAGGTTGGAGAGCCGATACGATCCCTGGCCGTCGGACGTCGTGCTTTGGCCGCGCTGGAGAGCTGGGCTGGACACGTCTATGGTGACACCCGGTAGCACTGCCCCGCTTTCATCGATAATGGTGCCGAACACCGCGCCGTTCTGCACCGTCTCCTGCGCGTACGTCGATCTGCCAGCGCTCATGAGAACCACGCTCATCACCACTCCGGCAGCCAAAAACCGAATCGCGAAAGACATGCGGTACATCTGTACCTCCCACAGCCAAAAGCGGTGAACGTTCGCTGGTTTCGCCAGTCATCGGGGCCGCGGTGTTTTCAAGCAGCGCCCGAACGCGCGGTCATGTGATCGATGGCATCATTCGCGGTCGAGCGCGGCCACACGAGTAGGCGGATGGTAGCACCGTGCGTGGAGCGAGAGTTGTCTCAGATTGTCGCAAGGTGCTCGGGGGGATGCGCGACCGCCCTTCGATTGTCTTGCCGGCTCAAGGCCGTGGGCCGTAGTGGGGCGGAGCCTGGCCAAATTCGAGGGCGCCGAGATCGGGCGCCCGGCCGGTGAAGCCGTCAGTCACGTTGGCCAGCGCCACGCCGCGGTCAACGGCTGCTGCGCCTGGTTTGAGGCTGAAATCGAGGTTTTCCGCTTTGTAGAGCTTCTGAACGTTGTGAAGATTTTTTCCATCGAGCTTCGGAACATTGACGAAGACGTCGTAATCCAAGGTGACGCTATGCTGATCCTGACGCGTCGCCTGAGAATATTCCGCCAGCGTCGCAAACCGCCGCACCTCCAATGAAGGGTCGCCGGAGCGTCCTGTTGCGCCTCCACCGCCGCCGCGTCCAGTTCCACTCTCACCAGCGTCCACGCCGCCACGCAGCAGCCCGCTGTAGTCCGCGACGATGTTCCACGGCGGTGACGTCCACTGGAACGAGACGTCGGCTCCCGGATTGACTCGAAAACCGTTGTAATCAGAGGAACTATAGTTTGTATACGTACTCACGCTGAAAATAGCCGGCGCCGAATTCTCTCCCAGGATCAGATTGTTCCGCCAATGCGCGTTCGCCGAGCTGCCGGCGGCCGTCTCGGTCAAGATCGTATTGTTGTAAAAGATCACGCCGGCGGCGCCACTCGTCATCCGCGTTGATCCGGTTGGCGCATGGTAAGCAATGTTGCGTATCCAGTAGATCGGGCCTCCGACTCCGGGCTGATTGCACATGGGGTGGGAGGCCGAGTTCATCATGAGGTTTCGCATGACACGCACGTTGTGCAAACTGCCGTCAATCTCGAAGGCGTTGTCATGAAAGTTCGTCATGTAGTTGTTGTAGAAATCGATCGCTACCGGCCGCCTCTCCCAGTACTCTTTCGGCGGGTAGTGCGGGCCGTCAACGGCGCTCGAGCCATCTGGGTTTCCATACGTTTCAACATCGATCCCATCGTGGAAATTGGCGACGTAGTTGTACGCGACGACATGACCCGGGCCGTACAGCTTGACGGCGACATACGACGCCATTGTCGGCGGGAATTTCTGATTGTCGACGCCGTCGAATTGAGCCCAGAAGTTCCCAGTCCACCCGATTAAGTGATTTGGATCGTCCCGGCCGATGAAATAGTTGTCGGCAATATAAAAGTCACTCGAGCCGGAGTAGTTCGAGAAGATACCAAGCCCCACGTTCTCAAATCGACATTTCTTGACGGTCAGTCCCTTTGAACCCGCGATGAACTGGGTGCCCGCCCAGATTGCGATATCCGTATTCCGAATCGTCACACCTTCGATGTAGTTGTAATTTCCGGCCTTGACGTTGAACAGATTGAAATTGCCGTTCCCGTCAAAGATCACTTCTCCGTCGCCGGCGCCTTTGATGACGATCGGCTTGTCAGCGGTGCCGCTGGCGGTCAAATAGTAGGTGCCCTCGTACGGACTGGTCACATTGACCGAGCGATCGGGTCCGTAGTACTCAGCGTGGTACTTGTACAGTCCGGCATGCACCAGAATCGTATCGCCTGGCCCCACTCGAGGCCGAGCGGTCGTCGTGGTGTCCCCGCCACCGCAATAGGTCTTGTAGGCGCACATCACGCCTTCGAACGCAGGTTCAATCCTGGTGCCTTTGTACGTCGGAGGATAGACGTGGTAGACCCGCCCACCGGAATACGGCTTCGGCTCTGGCCGCGTACGCATCGTCACGGTTTTCGTGACAGTCCTGGCGCTTTGCCCCGTGATGCCATCTGAATCGGACATCACGAAACGAGCTTCATACCCGGTATCCGGCTCCAAATCCAGGATGCTCCCGGCGAACATGTTCGGAGAGACAACGTCCCAAGAACCCTGCTGGTAAATTCTCTCGCCCTGCAGGCGTAGCAGTGGCAGTCCCTGCTTCCATTGAGTGTCACCTTGCTTGCGGTATGACACGTCGACCTGCGCATTGCGATTGTCGTCTCCCTGAATGACCCATTCAAATCCCAGGTTGATCAATGTGGGATGGTCGATGACAAACTCGCCTGGCTTGACTTTTGTTTCACGTGTCTCGGCTGAGGCGCTGTCGCCCGAACGAAAAAGAGTCAGACCAAACGCAACACCAAGACAGATGGCCGTCGACGTCTTCGTTTTCATCATGTCGGCGCCTTCGGTCGCTTGCCGTTTCATCGCTCGGAGACGACGACGCGCGTGGTCGTTATCGAGCTCCTGCTGACGATTTGACGGCCGCGGCTGTAGTGAGAGCCTTGAGGTCCAGGTTGATGACTTCGTCGAACCGGATCAAGCCCAAACCCCTTCCCGTCGAGCAGCGTCTGCCGTTGCGGCGACGCCGGCGGCTGCTGTCCGAGGACCGTGGCACCGGCCGCGCTCATCGCGACGATTGCGAGGAGTCCCAGAGAGCACGTCAGCGCCATTCGTACGGTGGATCGCCTCATCATCATCACTGTCTCATGGGTTAGACTCCGGTGAATTTTGGCGGTCGACGCTGAAAAAACGCCTGCAACCCCTCTCGCATATCCTGACTGCGACTCACTGCGAGACGCTCGGCGTCGAACCGCTCCTGGTCATCGGGCCGAAACGTTGGTCCGAGCGCCGCCAACATCCCCTTCATCGCTCTCAATGACAACGGAGCGTTGTTCGCAATCTGCCGCACGACCGCCTCGGTCTGTGCCTCGAGCTGGTCGACCTCCACCAGCCGTGTCAGCAAACCCACGCGCTCCGCGCGTGGGCCGTCAATCGGATCGCCGGTGAGCAACATGTCAGCAGCTGTGGTTTTTCCCGCCACAGCGACCAGCCGTTCGGCTGGCTCGCACGGCAACACCAGGCCCAGCCTGGCGAGCGGCATAATGAACCTGGCCGATGGCGATCCGATCCGGATGTCGCAGTGCAACGCGAGCTCGCAGCCTCCCGCGACAGCCGCCCCCTGCACCATCGCCACAGTCGGGTTCCTGTGGGCTTCCAGGCGCGTGAACACTTCGGGTAAGAGCTCGTAGTCGAACGACCCGCGTTGCTCCCGCACAGCCTGCATATCGGCCAGATCGACTCCAGAACAAAATGAGGAGCCAGCGGCGGACAGAACGACGACGCGAACGGCATCGTCGCGACTGAATCGGTCGAGGGCTTCGAGGATTGCCGTCATCATCGCGTGGGTAAGCGCATTGCGCTTATCGGGTCGATTGAGGGTGATCCTCCCAATCCCATTGTCGGCGGACGATACAACGGTGACTCCCGTCAGAGGTCCCATGCGGTTCCTGTTGTTCCTTGCAGTTTGTCTCAACTCGCTTCCCAAGGGCTCATCGCGTGGCGGGCAATTGTCTTCACCAGAATCCCAGCAACTTCCACCAGCCGAAGCCGATC
>Ga0137399_10001290_pt1 | contig 11342 bp, 11 predicted proteins | sample czorhiz316metaG_FD_104810 | JGI IMG/M metagenome (GOLD analysis project Ga0137399, IMG submission 104810) | Vadose zone soil microbial communities from Angelo Coast Range Reserve, California, USA - czorhiz3.16 metaG | ecosystem: Environmental > Terrestrial > Soil > Vadose zone | place: USA...
CCGCGACACGCCGCGGAATCAGTGGCTTTCGCGTCCGGTCGCGAGACAGTAGTCCCGATGACTGGCCGCAAACCGATTACCTACGCCGGGACCGAGCTGAACCGGCGGCACTTCCTTGCGGGCCTGTCCGTGGCAACCCTTGCCGGCGTCGGCCTTGCCCGCTGCACCGTCGGCGCCCAACCGCGGGTCGCACAGGCCGAGGCGTCGGCGCCACCGGTGGTCGCGGCGCGGATGCCGCTGCCCGGCGGCGGGGCGCTGAGCAGCATCCCAGGCGCTGGCGACCTGCTGGCGCTGACGCTGGACGACGGTGTCAACTCCGACGTGGTGCGGCTCTACACGCAGTTCGCCAAGGACACCGGCGTGCGGCTGACGTATTTCGTCAACGGCACTTATCGGTCGTGGACGGAAAACCGTGAGTTGCTGCGGCCGCTGGTTGAGGCGGGGCAGGTCCAGCTCGGCAACCACACGTGGTCGCATCCTGACTTAGCGACACTGCCCAAAGACCAAGTGGCGGAACAACTTCGACGCAACCACCAGTTCCTGATGAGAACCTACGGCGTCGACCCGCGGCCGTACTATCGGCCGCCTTACGGCAGCCACAACCCCGTTGTCGACGCCGTCGCCGCCGAGCTCGGCTATTCGGTGGCCACGATGTGGTCCGGCTCGCTGGAGGACCAGAACGTGATTCCGGAGGACGAGATCGTCAAGATGGCCAACAAATACTTCCATCCGCAAGCCATCGTGATCGGTCATCTCAACCACCTGCCGGTCACGCACGTCTACGACCAACTCGTCGATGTGATCCGCTCGCGCAATCTGCGCACCGTCACGCTCGACGACGTCTTCGCCAAACCCGGGCAGGCATGACGCGATCTCATCGGAGGCAGGCAAGATCGATTTCGGCGCTAGCTGTGAGACACCTCATTCGTCACTTTAGTAACTTCAAAAACATCAAATGATTGTCCGGCGCGCCTATTTCAGTTTGCCAGGCAATCGGTATCTAATGACTTCATGAGGGCACTGCGGTAAGGTAGGCCCCCGGTTCAGCTATTGCCATCTCGCAGGAGTGAGCACCGTGTACCACAACCCGCTATATCGGTCTCGCGTGAGTCGAATCGCCTGGTCATGGTTTCGCCACCCGGTCAAATGCCGCGAATTCCCTGCCAAGGCCGAGCGGCTGATCACGGCAGACGAGCTACTTCTTTACGGCGTCTAGCGAAACCGAACCCCGCGAGTTGCGCCGATTTGACTGCGCGTGACCATCGGTTTGCCTAACCGTTATATTATCGTTACCGTCACTTGTCTTTGCTGGTGAGCAGCCCGGATGCGGTGATCTCATTGGCGAGCGGTTCGAGCACCGCGGGGTCGTAGGGCGGTGGCAGGTACACGATCGCGAGGTCAAGACCTTCCTTGCCGAGAGCCGCCGCCTCCTCGACCACCTGTGCATAATCGCGCTCCGGGCTAAGCCGCACATGCGCCGAGAGCATGATCTCCGCGGGATCGCGGCCGATGTCCGCGCAATGGGAAGCGAGCACGTCGCGCTTGCGCGCGAACTCCTCGGGCGGGCCGCCGACGAAGTTCCAGTGATCGGCGTAGCGGGCGGTGATGCGCAAGGTGCGCTTCTCCCCGCTGCCTCCGATGCAGATCGGCGGATGCGGCTTCTGCGGGCCCTTCGGCTCGTTGCGGGCGTCCGTGAGCTGGTAGAACTTGCCGTCGAACGTCGTCGTCTCCCGCGAAAGCAGGCCGATGAGGACCTGGCACGCTTCCTCGAACCGATCGAAGCGCTCCTTGATGGTGCCGAGTTCGATCCCGTAGGCACCGGATTCCTCCTCGTTCCAGCCCGCGCCGATGCCCAGCTCGAGCCGGCCGTTGGAGATGATGTCGAGCGCCGCAGCCATATTCGCGAGCACCGCGGGGTGGCGGTAGTGGATGCCGGTGACGAGCGTGCCGAGCCGCAGCCGCTTGGTGGCCTGCGCCAGCGCCGTCAGCGTGGTCCAACCCTCGAGGCATGGGCCCGCGGAGTCGGAGAAGATCGGATAGAAGTGGTCGAAGGTCCAGCCGGACTCGTACACCTCGATGTCGTCAGCCGCCTGCCAGACGGCCAGCATGTCGGACCACGGGGTGTTCTGGGGGGATGTCTTGAAAGCGAATCTCACAACTTCGCAAACTAGTCGCAGAAGCTGATTAATTCCCGGCGCAGGCAAGGTCAATATCCACGTGATCGATTTGACCCCGGGGTGTCGACGCACGTCCGACGTGTTGACGAACGTTAGCCGATGATGCGCAGGCGCTGGACCGCGTCGTCGCGCTGAGCGGGCGCGATCCAGCACGGCGCTAGCTCAGCGCTAGCTCGGCACCACCAGGGGTGTAGCCGGGGGCAGACTGGAGCCATGGATCCGGTAATCGCGCTGCGCCAGATTGCCTACTACAAAGACCGGGCGCGGGAAGACTCACGGCGCGTGATGGCCTACCGCAACGCCGCAGACATTGTCGAGGCGCTGACGGAGGCCGAACGGGACCGCCACGGCGCCGCCAACAGCTGGCAATCGCTGCCCGGCATCGGGCCCAAGACCGCGAAAGTGATCTCCCAGGCCCTGGCCGGGCGCGAGCCGGATGCGCTTGTCGAATTGCGTTCCAGCGCCAAGGATCTCGGTGGCGGTGACATCCGCGCCGCACTGCGCGGCGACCTTCACGTGCACTCTAATTGGTCTGACGGCTCTGCGTCGATCGAAGAGATGATGCTCGCGGCAAGGGAATTGGGGCACGAGTACTGCGCGTTGACGGACCACTCGCCACGCCTGACCATCGCCAACGGCCTGTCGCCCGAGCGCCTGCGCAAGCAGTTGGACGTCATCGACGAACTGCGTGACGCGGTCGCGCCGATGCGTATCCTGACCGGCATCGAGGTCGACATTCTGGAGGACGGTTCGCTGGATCAGGAACCGGCACTCCTCGAGCGTCTCGACGTGGTGGTGGCCAGCGTGCATTCCAAGCTGGCGATGGATGCGCCGTCGATGACGCGGCGAATGATCAAGGCGGTAACCAATCCCAACGCCGATGTCCTTGGGCACTGCACCGGTCGGCTCGTCACTGGCAACCGCGGCATCCGTCCCGAGTCAAAGTTCGACGCCAAGAAGGTGTTCACCGCCTGCCGCGATCACGGCACCGCCGTGGAGATCAACTCACGTCCGGAGCGTCGGGATCCGCCGACCCGCCTGCTGAACCTGGCACTGGAGATCGGCTGCCTGTTCTCCATCGACACCGACTCCCACGCGCCCGGCCAGTTGGAATTCCTTGGCTACGGCGCCCAGCGCGCGCTCGACGCGGGCGTGCCGACCGAGCGGATCGTCAACGCCTGGCCCGCCGAGAAGCTTCTGGAGTGGACAACGGCCTAGTCAGGGAGGTGCGGCATTTCGAGGCCTGGGTCAAGACCGAGCAGCACGCCGCGGGTCAACGCGGTGTTGCCGTAGCGCTGTCGCACCTTGTCGACCGCCTCATCGATCGCGAAAGTGTCCGCGCCGAAGCCGCCAGGCCGGCGACATAGGGCCACGGTATCGAACGGCAACTCCAGTTGTTGTGCGCCGTCCCGGTCGATGTTGGACACCGCGAACCCGACCAGCGTCAGGCCGCGCTCGGCGATCAGCGGAGCGGCCGCCGCGACCAGGCCGCGCGAGGTGTCGAGGATGGCGTCTGTCGATGCCGTGGCGCGGGGCATCGTGTGCGACCGGGTGGCCCGGCTGAAGTCGTCAAAACGCAACCGCAGCACCACCGTTCGGCCCGTACGGCCCGCCTTGCGCATCCGCCGGGTGATCCGGTCGACGAGGTTGACGACGACCGCGTCGACCTCCGCTGCCGACATGGTGTTGCCCGCCCGGCCCAACGCCCGCTGAGCGCCGACTGAGCGGCGCCGCACGCCGGTCACAACCCGGCGTCGATCGATGTTGCGGGACAACGCAAATAGCTGACGGCCCATCGCCCCGCCAACCATCGACGCGAGCGTGGACTCGCTGAGCTCGGCGATATCCGAGACTGTCTCGATGCCGTGCGCATGCAGTTTCTCCGCCGTCTTCACACCGACGCCCCACAGCCGGCGCACCGGCAGCGGATGCAGGAATGCGAGTTCGCGGTCCGGCGGTACCAGCAGAAGGCCGTCGGGCTTGGCCTCCTGGCTGGCGACCTTGGCAAGGAACTTGGTTCGCGCGATGCCGACGGTGATGGGCAGCCCAACGCGGTCGCGGACCTGCGCGCGCAGCCGGGCGGCGATCTCGACCGGGGTGCCCGACACCCGCCGCAGGCCCGAAACGTCGAGAAACGCCTCGTCCACCGACAGCGGCTCGACCACGGGCGAGGTGTCGTGGAACACCTCGAACACCGCATCGCTGGCTTGTGAATACGCCGACATCCGCGGCGGCACCACGATCGCATTCGGACACAGCAGGCGGGCCTGGCGTCCGCCCATCGCGGTGCGCACGCCGTATGCCTTCGCTTCATAACTCGCCGCCAGCACGACACCCCCGCCGACGATCACCGGCCGGCCGCGCAGCGTGGGGTCGTCTCGCTGCTCGACAGATGCGTAGAACGAATCGAGGTCAGCGTGCAGGATGCTCGCCGAGGACACGAACATATGTTCGCATCGGGGTACGACGAATCAGCGGCGTTCGCCGTAGATGCTGGTGGTCCAGATGTGCACAAGGTTGTCGAGCACGCGCCCGTCGGGCAGCGACGGCTGGTGACCGGCGAACGACCCGGTCATCACCGATTCGTTCATCAGGTTCAAGGCGGTCGACAGTTCGTGTGCCGGCACCGTCACCGGCGCGGCGCCCCTGGTGCGTTCGGCCTCGATCACGCCGGTGATGTGGTCGATCCACCGCTGCATGGACGTCGCCCACAGTTCCCGCGCCTCGCCGTTGGTGGCCTTGGCCGCCACCGCGGCCGAGCAGACGGCGCGGTGCGCCCCGAAGGTTTCGAAGAACACGTTGATGCCGTTGCGCCAGATACCGCTGCGGTCCTCCGGCGGGTTCTCGATCAACTGGGCCAGTGCGGCGTCGGCCTGGGCGATGACCCGTTCCAGCAGCGTCAGCAGCACCGCGTCCTTGGACGGGAAGGAGAAATAGAACGTCGGGCGCGAGATCCCGGCACCTTTGGCTAGGTCATCAACGGAGATCTCGGCCAGTCCGCGATCCTCGAGGAGCCGCTCGGCGGTCTCCAGAATGGCCAGCTCACGGTCGTCCCCGGACGGGCGGGCGGCGCGACGGCCACGGCCGGGTCGGGCTTGGCTGGCGAGGGTCACGAGGAAAATTTTACAACATGTCGAATTTCTCGACGGACTGTTGACCTACTCAACACTGTGTTGATAACTTTACACCATGACCGAATTTGTCGACGTCGTCATCGTGGGAGCCGGCATCTCCGGCATCAGCGCCGCCTGGCACCTGCAGGACCGCTGCCCTAACAAGAGCTATGTGGTGCTGGAACGCCGCGAGAACCTCGGCGGCACGTGGGACCTCTTCCGCTACCCCGGCATCCGGTCCGACTCCGACATGTTCACGCTCGGCTTCCGGTTCAAGCCGTGGACATCGGAGAAGGCCATTGCCGACGGGCCGTCGATCATGTCGTATCTGAAGGAGACGGTCGCCGAGTCCGGCATCGACAAGCACATCCGGTACGGCCAGAAGGTGATCGCCGCCGACTGGTCGGATGCCGAGAACCGCTGGACGGTTCGCGTCGAGCGCGACGGTGAAGAAGTCGAGATCAAGGCGTCCTTCCTGGTCGCCTGCAGTGGTTACTACAACTACGACGAGGGCCACACGCCGGAGTTCGCAGGCGCGGAGGACTTCGGCGGCACGATCATTCACCCGCAGCACTGGCCCGAGGAGCTCGACTACGCGGACAAGAAGGTCGTCGTCATCGGCAGCGGTGCCACCGCCGTGACCTTGATCCCGGCCCTGGCGAATTCGGGCGCTGGACACGTCACGATGCTGCAGCGCTCGCCGACCTACATCGGCGCGCTGCCCGACGTCGACCCGTTCACCGTGCGGATGAACAAGACGCTGCCGGCCAAGCCGGCCTATGTCGTCAACCGCTGGAAGAGCATCCTCTTCCAGTTCGCCCAGTACCAGATGAGCAGGCGCTTCCCGAAGTTCATGCGCAAGACGCTGATGACCATGGCGCAGCGCCGCCTGCCGGAGGGCTACGACGTGCAGAAGCATTTCGGTCCGCGCTACAACCCGTGGGACGAGCGACTTTGCCTGGCGCCCAACGGCGATCTGTTCAAGACCATCCGCGCGGGCAAGGCCGACGTCGTCACCGATCAGATCGAGCGCTTCACGAAGACCGGCATCAAGCTGGCCTCCGGTGTTGGAGAGCTGCAGGCCGACATCATCGTCACCGCAACGGGTCTGAACCTGCAGCTGTTCGGGGGCGCGGCGATTTCCCGGAATGGCGAGCCGGTTGAGCTCAACGACACCATGGCCTACAAGGGCATGATGTTGACGCACATGCCGAACATGGCCTTCACGATCGGCTACACCAACGCATCGTGGACGCTGAAGGCCGACCTGGTCTCGGAATTCGTCTGCCGGGTGCTCAACTACATGGACGCCAAGGGCTTTGACACCGTGGAACCGCAGCATCCGGGCAACTCCGTCGACGAGCGGCCCCTGATGGACTTCACGCCGGGTTACGTGCTTCGGGCGTTGGACTACTTGCCGAAGGCGGGACACGTGGCACCGTGGCGGCTCAAGCAGAACTACCTGCTGGACCTGCGGTTGATCCGGCGCGGCAAGGTCGACGACGAGGCGCTGGAGTTCACCAAACACCGTGCGCCGGTGAAGGCTTCGGCCTAGCGCCGGCCATCGAATATTTCCGCACCGAGCGTGTAGGCACTGCGAAAATCCCCATGACATTAGCGGCTAACCACGACGATGCCGTCGTCGTCGCTGTAGCCGATCTCGCCAGGGACGAACACCACCCCGCCGAACTCGACCGCGACATCGCGTTGGCCGCCGCCGGTCTTGGTGCCCTTGCGCGGATTGGTCCCAAGCGCCTTGATGCCGATGTCCATGGTGCGCAGCACCGCCGCGTCGCGGACTGCGCCGTTGATGATCAGCCCGGCCCAGCCGTTGTCGACGCCAAGGCCGGCGATGACGTCGCCGACCAGTGCGGTGTGTAGCGAGCCGTCGCCGTCGATCACAAGTACCCCGCCGTTGCCGGGCTCCGACAGCACCGACTTGAGCAGGGCGTTGTCCTGGAAGCAGCGCACCGTGGTGATCCGCCCCGCGAATCGCGACCTGCCGCCGTACTGGCCGAATTGAAGGTCGCAGCTGCGGACGTTGGGACCGATCTCGTCGACCAGATCAGCCGTGGGGCGAAATTCTAGGGACACCGCGCCATTATTTCAGGCAGCGAGCGACGACGATGTGGTGCAGGAATTGGGCTAGGCCGGATTCGACGGCGTCGTAGTAGCGGGTGAATCGTTCGTCCGCCAGATACATCTCCACCAGATTGCGGTGCATCTCGTCGCCGCAGTCGTAGAACCGCTCGATCGACGCGCGGTGCCGCGCCGCCAGCTCGTTGGCCTCATCGGATCCGGGCTCAACGCCGCGGCGCTTGGCCTGCGCCAGCGCCTCGAGCAGTGCGTCTCCCTCGGCCTTGATCGCGATCCAGTCCTGCTTGCTGAACTGCGAAACCCGTTGCTGTGACTGCTTCAACGCGTCCGTCTGGCCCCAGCGCTGTTCGGCCTCGGCGGCGTACTCGGAGCTGAAGATCGCCAAAGCTTCAGTACCGAAGATCTCGACCTGTTCCTGCGCGGTCAGTTGGATGCCTTCGCGGTGTGCATTCATCAGGTCCTCCACTGCTTTGATGGTGTGCTGCAGCCGCTCGGCCCGCTCACGCAGCAGCGTGTGCTGCCGCCGCAGGTGCTCGAGCACGTCCGCGCTCGAGTCGTCGAGCAGGGCGCGGATCTCGTCGAGCGGCATCCCGACGGACCGGTACACCAGCACAAGGTGCAGCCGCTCGATGTCGGCGTCGGTGTAGCCGCGGTAGCCCGCCGGGGTACGGATGCTCGGCACCACAAGACCGATGTGGTCGTAGTGGTGCAGGGTGCGCACGGAGACACCCGTGAGGTCGGCTACCGCGCCGACGGTGTTGGCGTCCATGCCGCCACTATCGACCATGACGCCGCGTGAGGGGCAAGCCGATTTGGTCAGTCGTCGGAGTGACCGACGTTTATTCGCCGCTCCCGCGACGGGCAGCGAGAAGCACCACAAGGATCGCCAGCACACCGGCGACGATGGCGGCGGCCAGCGGCAGCCGTGACGGCTCAGGTCCGATCAACGGCACCGGCGCCGGACCCGCGACGGGGTTGGGCGCGCTCGCGACAGCGGATTTTGCTTTCGCCGCAGCCTCTTTCGCGGCGGACGTGAGGTCGCCGTTGGTGTCGGCCAGCTTCGCAGCCGTTGGCGCCTGCTTGGGTGGCGCTTTCTTCGCCGCGGCCTTGTTGGCGGCCTTCTTCGCCGGCGCCTTCTTGGCGGGCTTGGCCGGCGGCTTCTTGGCCGCCTTGGCCGGCGCCTTCTTGGCGGGCTTGGCCGGTGGCTTCTTGGCCGGCGGTACGGGCGGCTCGGCGGCAGGCGGGACCGGATGTGGGCTCGGCGCCGGCGGCGTATCTTCAGCGGCCGGTGCTGCGGCGTCAGGCTTTTCGTCGGGTCGATCCTGCTGGTCTGCCATGTGGCTGCTCCTTTGCGCCTGTCTCGTCCTCCGCCTGTCCCGCGTGAGTGTGTGCACCCGGCAGTTGTCCCCATCATGCCAGGTGGGGTGAGGCGCTAACCCGTCACGGTCAGGGCGGCCGCCAACGTCAGTGCAACGGCCATGATCGCCAGTTCGACGAGCGACCGCGATCGCGACACCATCGCCGTGGCGCGGTGTGAACGTGCGGCGGGCAGCCAGATCGTCCGGTTGCGGTACGCCAACACGACAAGCACGACCGTCACCACGACCTTCGCGGACAGCAGCCGGCCGTATCCCGTCGCATACAGCTGACTCGGCGAGGCGATCGTCACGGCCGCGCCAAGCACGCCGCCCACCAGCAGCGTCGCCACACACGTCAGGGACAACTGCGAGAACCGCGGGAGCACCCTTGCCCACTGGCCGCGGTGCTCGACCGTGAGCACCAGCGCCGCCAGCGCGCCACACCACAGCGCCGCCGCCAGGGTGTGGGCGGCCGCGGCCATCCCTCCCAGCCCACTCTCGGAGAGATGGCCGGTGAGTGGACGCGCCGCGATCCCGGCAGCGGCGAAACCCATGACCGCGACATTCGTCGCCGCCGAACGCGGTGCCGCCGCCACGGCCAACCACACCAGGCCCGCCGCCACCGCGCTGAACAGCACCGACCGTCCCGCCGTCGTATGAAGGGCGAAGTCGACCGCAGTGTGCACGCCGAGCCGGGGGACGGGAACAGCCGCGGCCTGCGCGGCCGCCACGCCGAGCCGGAGCAGCTCGGCGAGCAGCCAGACGGCTGCGGTGATCGTCAACGGAGCGGTGGCCCTGCGGATCAGCTCACCGCGGTATCGGTCGACGTCGAGCATCGGCACCGCGGCCAATCCGAACGTGACGACCGCCGAGCCGTCGGCCACGGCCCGCACCAGCGTCGCCGCCAGCGAGTTCTGCTGCAAGGCGAGTGACCAGGCCACCACTGCGGAGGCAGCGACGACCACGGCTCCGCCTGCCACCGCGCGCTGACGGGTCACCTCTGCCGTCGCACCGCCCAAGTCGCGCCGACCGCGACGATCAGGCCGGCCGCGACGAAGAACGGCCACACCGGGATCCCCCCACCCGATGGGCTCGTCGCGGACGCCGACGGACCGGGCGTGCCGGTACCGGACACGGTGAGCCGGAACGACCAGGACCCGGAGACCACATGCCCGTCGGCCGACGTCACCCGGTAGTTCACCGTGTACGTGCCGGACGGGCCGAGCGTCAGCACGCCGACGCTGATCACCGCACCGTCGACGTGCGGGTCTCCCGTCGACCAAAGGTTGCCGTCAGGGCCGACCACCGTCATCGCCGCGAACTGGGGCTGCAGCTTCTCGTTGAACGTCGCGCTGACCTTCTGCGGTGCCTGGGACAACTCGGCGTTCTCGACCGGGTCGGTCGCCACCCGGACGGCATGTGCCGACGCCACACCGGCCCCTGCGAGCGCCGCAATGACCAGTCCGAGGATCAGTGTCACCGACGCGACGAGGCGATTCATGTTCGCCGTCGTACCACCAGCGCCGTCGCGACCGCAACGACGCTAAGCGCCAACGTTCTGCCTGCCAGCGACCGCCCCCTTCGGCGGCACCCCGCTGCGGGAGTGGCGGTGGACAGAGTCGGTCAGACCAGGCCCAGCCGGGCCATCAAGTCCGCGTCGATGCCATCGAGCTGCTCGGCAATCGCGGCGTGAGCGGCGCGGCGGCGCGAGGCCGGCATGTTCTCGGCGGCGGCGACTGCGGCGGACAGGTCGCGGAGCCGCTCGGTGATGGCGATGACGAACTGCTTGGTCTCGACGTCCTTCGGCTTCTTCTCGGCAACCAGCCGCAACGAGTGCTCGGCGCCGGCGATCCGCGCGGACAGCGTAGCGCCATGCCCGGAGAACCGACCGATCTGGCTGAGCGGGACGCCGAGCCGATCGGCGCGTCGTTCGTCGACGAAGCCGCGCGCGGCGATGGCGGCCCGGTAGACGAGTGGCACCACGATCGGCGCGAGCAGCCGGGACACGGTGAGCATGCGCCGAATTCGCGTGGGGGAGAACAACTTACCTTCGCGGGCCGTCTTAAGCTGAGTCTCGGCAACCTTGAGTGCCGCCTTCTCGCTGCCGCGCTGCGCTTTGAGTTGCGCCTTGAGCGCATTGGTTTCGGTTCTGTGGGTGGCCTTGATGCGACGGGCTTCGTTCTTCGCGGCGAGCTTGGCCTCGAGTTTGGCCTTGGCCTTGATCGCGCGAGCTTCGGCGCGACGCGTCGCGCGGGTTTTTCGCTTGCCGAACAGGCCCATTCGCGGCCGCCTCCCCGGAATCTCGTCGACTATCGCGGTGCCTGTGCGGCATCGATGGGCCAACCCTAACCGTGCCAGGCGGACGGACTGCCGTCAGGCTTCCAGGTGTTCCTTACGCCGTAGCTCGTCGGCGCGGTGAACGATGTCTTCTTGCGCCTCGTGGGACAGCCCACTGACTCGAAGCGCGATCCGCCGGACACCCTCGTCCCGGATGACCAGCAACCACAACAACTCTTTGTCGAGTTTCTCGTAGTACTCGTCGTCGGTGAAATAGGCGGGCCTGATCCGGAAGAAGTTCGCCAGGGCCGCCATGGTCG